>Ga0185299_10008146_pt1 | contig 10464 bp, 11 predicted proteins | sample PaiPotPPA55metaG_FD_128002 | JGI IMG/M metagenome (GOLD analysis project Ga0185299, IMG submission 128002) | Iron sulfur acid spring bacterial and archeal communities from Banff, Canada, to study Microbial Dark Matter (Phase II) - Paint Pots PPA... ...
TTCTATCATGAAGGTGGAAGACATGGTTAAAGTCGCCGTCAAAGGAATGCAAACCAATCGATTTGAAATTCGTCCGGGTCAGGCGAATCAGCTCAAAATGATGAATCGCGTGGCGCCTGGATTTATTTTGAAACAAATGAGCCGATCGGTCGATCGTATGCTCAGAACACAGAATTAATTCGAAGTATCCGAAGCTCGTTTTGGTCCGTTCTTTCCGGGCATAATTCCAGTCGAAGGATGGAAAGTTGGACAAGCCTACAAACGCGCTATCTTGGGGGCGCAGACCGGCCGTGTTTACAAAGCTGATTGAGCTTACCCAGCGTTTATTCGAAGACCGCCCGGCAACACCACAAGAAACCGGGTTGACAAAAAGAATCGACCTGTTTCAATTTAGCACTAAGTCAGTTGACTGACGTATAACCCACGGCCATTGGCTGCCGAATAATTTATGACACAACAAACGCAACAAGCCCTAAGCAGGCAGAACGGAGCAAAAAGATGACAGTCGCACTCGATAAAAAAAGGTTCGGCCCCTGGGCACTCGTCACGGGTGCCTCGTCCGGAATAGGCAAGGAGTTCGCACGGCAAATCGCCGCTTCAGGAATCAATGTCGTCCTCGTTGCGCGGCGGGAGGACTTGCTTAAGGAAGCAGGCGCTGAACTTAGCAAGCGTTACGGTGTGGAGCATCGAGTTGTTATGCTTGATGTCTCTCGGGAGGATTTCATCCGACAACTCGCCCCCGCCACTGCCGATCTCGACATCGGCCTTGTCGTCTCCAATGCCGGCACCGGAAATCCCGGCGAGTTCCTGAAGCTTGATCGGCAGTTGCTTCAGGCGACTTTGCGGCTCAGTACGATGGCGCATCTGGACATCGCCCACCATTTCGGCGCGAAACTCACCGAGCGACGCCGGGGCGGAATCATCCTCGCGGGGGCAATGGGTGCGGAAAACGGCGTTCCCTGTATGGCGAATGACGGAGCCGCGAAGGCGTATGTACACAGCCTTGGCGAAGCGCTTCACTATGAGTTCAAACCTCTAGGTGTCTACGTCACTGTACTGGCAGCCGGGTTTACGAATACAGCGGTGCTCGAAAAGTTCGGCCTCGATCCGAAGACCATGCCGATGAAACCGATGAGCGTCGAGCAGTGCGTGTCTGAGGGCCTCAGCGGTCTGTCCAAAAACCGCTCCAGAATCGTTCCAGGCCGGCTGAACCGCATTTTGAACGCCCTCGTGCCCGCTTCTCTTGCGCGGAAGATGGAGGCGGACTTGCTTGGTAAAGGGCTTGCCAGCAAGTCCGCTCCTGCAAACGCACGGGCGGAGGCCTAATAACGGATAAACACGGTGGCGCACCTCGATATTGCTCGCCACTTCGGCGAACGGCGCGTGCGGCGCGGCTCTGGCGGGCTGATGTTCGTGGGCGCCATGGGCGCGGACAAGGGGATTCCCTTCATGGCGAATGAAGCCGGCACTAAGAGACCGTTAAAAAATGACACGAACCCTTTCAGAATCGAATGCGCTTGAAGAGATCGATCGACTGTGCGTCCGTCTCTTCGACAATTGGTGCGAACGCCGAAGCGTCATACCGCTTTCCTTTCTCATGCACGCATGGCCGATCTTGAGGGCTGCCCCGCTCGCGAGGACGCGGTTGTTGAACACCTTGCAGGAGCTGCTGCAGTTTCATCCTGACTCGTTGAGTGCAGAAGATCATCAGGTCATCGAGTCGGTTCTCGCGATTCAATCTCGCGAAGGGAAAACAAATCCGGGGGACAGTCTCCCATGACGCCCGATTCAAGCGAGCCGGCTCCGCGGCGCGTAGCCATTACGTTGGAGATGTCCGAACCCGCGCATTCCGCCTTCTCCCAAGCCGAGCGGCGGGCGAAATAGCGCGCGGCACGAGCGGATCAAGCATTGCGGCCATTGGTCGTTCAACTTGATCTGGTGGAACACCTGACCCTCACCCGAGAATAGGAAAGAGCCTGACGGAGTGAAGCAGTCACTGCAATATGGAATTCGTACGGGGGAACAAAGCGGTTCGAGACCACGTACAAGATGGACGAACGTTGCACTTGTTCGAATCGCTGGGCAAAGGAAAGAAACAGCGATACCCGACCAGTACGACTGGGTGCATCGACGTTTCAAGAATCGCCCGGTCGGCATGCCCGCAGTGTACTGACGTCGGCTACCCGGGGGGGCATGACTGCATTTTACGGCGCGTTGGCTTCCACTATTTTCGGTCGGCATCAGTTCGTCTGGTTCGGTATTCTTAGCGGACAATCGACTTGGCGCTGCCACCGACTGCTTCGGGTCGTGTACTGCCGATCTTCGATAGTGGGCAGCCATCTGCGAACATTCGACCGACGACTCTAGATCGGAGACAATCTGATGCGCCGACCTTTTCGCAGGTCAATATGGGCTCGGCGGGTAGGCTTGAGTCGTTTACGTTCGTGCGTAGTCTTATGCCATCCAGATGTTGAAGAACGGGCGATTTCATGTCATTTGCTGCAAATCAAATTCTGTTCGAATTGCCCGGCTACTCGAGTGATGTGCGGCGGGGAAAATGGTAAAGGGATCCCGAAGGGAACTTATTTTTTTCGCTCTGAACGCTGACAGCCGGACCCGAAGTAAAGCCGGTTGATTGTGTTCCTGCGGCCCAATGCAGTCGGGTCGCACGGGGGAATTGAGAAGTTGCAAGGCTCCTCGAGGATCATTCACGAGCAAAGCGCGCCGGAAGCGTTCGTGGGCGGCACGATTGCGTTCGTGCAGGAGGGCGACTCGATCACAATCGATGCCCGCAAGCTGCTTCGGCAACTGAACATCGACGATGCCGAACTGGCAAGCCGGCGCGCCACATGGCAATAACCAAAGCCGCGTTACACACGTGGCCCACTGGCCACGTACGCCGCGCTCGCGGCGCTGTGACCGGTTGAGCTTAAATGGTAGGTGCTATCTTTTGGAGTTTATGCTTTACTCATACGTCAGAAAGTTAGCGGACAGCGTTGCAAGCCTATCTATCTATATTTCACGTAATTTGCGGCGTTCAATGTCCGCTAAGTTTCTGACTTATGAGTAAAGCGCTCAAGGACGTCCTCGGCGAGCGTCAGCCCGTGTCCGGCCGCATTGCGCGCGGTCAGGTTTCCGTCTACAGTCTCTGGCCATCCGGTAAACAAAGGTTCAAGCAGCGGGAAGTCTTCGAGCCACGTCATATTTGGACAAGCGTAGCCTAAATGAACAAACAAACCGGGCAAAAAATGAGGGGAGACTTCAATGCCGAACGCGTGAGCAACTCGGGAGACCTCCAATGCGGGGGTAAGTCCGCCGATCATCGCAAGGTCAGGTTGGATTACGCTGCACAAACCCTCTGCCAGAAACGGCAGTGCGCCCTTCACACCTTGCAGGTGTTCGCCGAGTGCGGTCAGGCGTGGAAAGGCGCGAGCTATCGCACGGTAACCCGCCACGTCATCAGATGGTAACGGTTCTTCTACGAACAGATAGCCGCACTCTCGCGCGGAGCTCATTAGTCGTTGAGCTTGGGACGCAGTGCATTTCTCGTTGACGTCGCACATCAGCTCCAGTCCCGATGGCGCCGCGTCGCGAACGGCCTCCAGCACGTCGATCGCGGACCTACCACCATTGATGCGCGGCTTGACGGCTTTGAATCCCGCCTCGGCGTGCATTTTGGTAACCTCTGCTGCCTCACTCGGACTTTGCCTCGCGTTGTATTTACCACTGCCATATACCGGAATTTCTCGCGCCATACCGCCTAAGCTGACACCGAGAACTTCCCCGCGCTCCCTGGAATAAGCATCCCAGCATGCGACATCGATGGCGGCCATCGCGATATTGTTGGGCCCCTGGCCGCTTCGGTTTAACGTCGCATGCATTCTTCGCCAGGTAGCCGCAGGATGGTCAAGCTTTGTATTGACAATGTTTTCCGCCAACAGCTCGGCTGAGGCGTAGGCGACCTTGCCGCGGCCGCCCAGGACGTACGAAAACCCCAAGCCTCTTGCTCCGGAGGTCAGCGAGAGTTCCGATATTAATACGTCCACGCTGGAAACACCCGAACCGCCCACAGGCGAGCGAAGTGGGAAATGCAGGAGATGATTCTTTATCTGCACGATTGTCATGTTTGGCCTCCCTCGACTCCGCTGCTTCAGTAAAGAAAAGGCTCTCGACACCGCGACGTCGACCAGCTTCCACATGGCCAATCCGGAGTATCGACAGCACACAGCCAGATCGCTATTCCGGCATTCCTTTGCCAGTCGTCTCAGGCAGAAACCACGGGATAATCAGCCCAAGTACATAGCATGCGCTCATCGTAATTGCGGCGTGCGACACTCCGCCGAACGTCTTGATCATCGAACCGGAGATGATCGGAAATACCCACGCAATCAGACGTGCGGCGTTGAATACAAAGCTAATTGCAGTCGAGCGTACGGTCGATGTGAACAGCTCGCAGGGGTAGATCGCCATCCAGACGTATGCACATCCGAGCGTGAAAAAACCGTTTATCGGAGCAATTATTTCCATGGATACAAGTGAGCTGGTGTACCGGTACGTAATGATTGTTGTGATGAGCGCACCAGCGAAGGTCAGGCACAGAAATGCGCGCCGTCCGATGGAATCGACGATGAAGCCGGCGAACAGGTAGGCCACAATCGCGCCCGACGTATAGAAGATGGAAATCCTGGTGCCCCACGACGCTGCGTCCGATATCCCTTGCGCTGTTGCTAGACTCACTGTGAACGTTGGCAGCCAGGTTGAAATCGCCCACCAGCCTACCGTAGAGATGATGGAGAGCACGAGTGTGAGAAGGGTTCGACGCAGCGCTTCCCGTTCGGTGAAAAGTTGCTTGAGGGTGAAAGGCCGCTTGCCTTCCTGTCTGGAGCTTTCCGGATGCCGGGGCTCGGTATTCGTTGTCGCGTTCCAGCGTCTTTCACGGACAGCTTGCTGCCACTTTTCCGATTCGTTCAAACCGCGACGCAGATACAACACAAACACTGCGGGAACGGCGCCGACGATAAACATCAGCCGCCATGTCTCGGCTCCGAGCGGATGCGTCGACGCGAGAAAGGACCAGACGACCGCGGCCAGCAAGGTTCCCCACCCAAAGCCGGACTGCAGAAATGCTGCGCCTTTTGCGCGTGCCTGTTCCGGCCATGTTTCCGCGATGAGTGCTACCCCCGTGCTCCACTCGCTGCCCATCGCAAGTCCCGTGAGAAAGCGCAATGCGCAAAGGACAACGAACGTCGAGGAGAATGCAGTCAGCCCGGAAAACAGCGCATACAGAAGTACCGACCATAGCATCATTGTCTTTCGACCGACGTAGTCAGCCATGATGCCGCCTACAAGACCTCCGACGCCCCAGCCGAGCAAGGTTATGCCAATCACGGTTCCGGCATAGAGCGGCGTTGAGATCGCCTGCTCTGGCGTCAGAAGCGATTTCAGCATCGGCACCAGGACGACAACGAGGGCGAGAGCCTCAAAGCCATCAAAAATCCACCCCAAAAAACCGCCCCGAAGGACACGCCAGTGGTCGGCTGTCAGGCCGTCGTACCAGCGCGTCTTGGTCGGCATCGCAAGTTGTGTCTTTTCCATACTGTCGTCTCCTGGAGGAAAGTTTCGTTGTTTTCGGTATCGCAGTCCGCGCCGCGGACGGGTCACGCCGGTCTTCGTTCCAGCTCTTTACGGCTGTCCCTGTTCGCATCGGTACTCATTTCAGGCGGTTGAGCGCTGCAGAATCTGTGGACGCTTTGCTGAAGGGCGATAATGCGCGGCAGGATCAGCGAGTAGCACCAAAGAACGGAAAGCGACGAGCCCTAGGCTCCTTCGAGTTTCCAGTGTTTGGGCAATTGGTGCAGCGACTCATTAGCTAAAAAGCCATGGCTCGTCGATTCGACGAAGTCGTTCGTATTCAATTATCTGGTCTGCTCGCTCAAGTGTCAGTGCTACGTCGTCCATCCCGCCCAGAAGCCGGCGTTTGCGCTCCGCATCTATTTCGAAGGGGATCGGATCACGTCCAGCACCGACGACTGTCTGGGCTTCCAGGTCGATCGCCAGGCAGAATCCTGGCGTACTGGAAACCTGGTCAAACAGCGACTGAACCAGGTCTGCGCCTAGAACGATCGGCAACATTCCGTTCTTGAAACAATTGCCATAGAAGATATCCGCGAAACTCGAGGCAATTAGCGCCCTGATCCCGTAGTCCGACAATGCCCAGACCGCGTGTTCGCGACTCGATCCGCAGCCGAAGTTATCTCGTGTCAGAAGAATTTGCGCGCCCGCGTAACGGGGCTGATTCATCGTGAACTCAGGATTCACTTGACGGCCGGCTACATCCTGCCCCGGCTGCCCGTGGTCAAGATATCGCCATTCATCAAACAGGTTCACTCCGAATCCGGTGCGTAGCACCGATTTCATGAACTGCTTGGGCAAGATCGCGTCGGTGTCAACATTCGCGCGATCAAGCGGGACGACCAACGCGTCGAGCTCGGCAAATGGTTGCATCAGAAAGCTCCCACAGATACATCAACGAAATGCCCAGCGATCGCGGCAGCAGCGGCCATTGCAGGGCTAACAAGATGACTGCGCCCGCCAGCCCCCTGACGACCTTCGAAGTTGCGGTTCGACGTCGAGGCACAACGCTCGCCTGGTCCAAGCCGATCTTCGTTCATGCCAAGGCACATGGAACAGCCGGGCTCGCGCCACTGGAATCCCGCGTTCCGGAAGATGGTGTCGAGGCCTTCTGCTTCGGCCGCAGCCTTTACCAACCCGGAGCCCGGGACTACCAGCGCGAGCTGAATGCCCGGCGCGACACACTTTCCTTTCACGACTTCCGCTGCCGCCCGCAGGTCCTCAATGCGTCCGTTTGTGCACGAACCGATGAACACCTTATCCAGGGTGATGTCCCGAATCGGCGTTCCTGGCTTAAGCCCCATATATGCGAGCGCCCGGACCATATCGGTACGACGTACCGAATCCGCTTCCTGGGAGGGATCCGGAACCATGCCATCAATTGACGTGACCATTTCAGGAGACGTCCCCCACGTCACCATGGGACGCAGCCCACTGGCGTCGACCGTCACGACCTCGTCAAAAGGTGCTCCATCATCACTGACTAGTGTCTGCCAGTAAGCGACTGCCTCTGCCCATTTGTCCCCCACGGGACTATACGGACGATTTTTCAGATACTCGATGGTGACATTGTCGACGGCGACAAGGCCTACGCGCGCACCGGCTTCAATGGCCATATTGCAAAGTGTCATTCGCCCTTCCATCGACAGATTCCGGACGGCGTCGCCTGCGAATTCAATGGCATAGCCGGTGCCTCCCGCAGTGCCGATCTGACCAATCAAGGCTAATACCAGGTCCTTGGCAGTAGCTCCGAAGGTCATGTCTCCGTCGACGCGGACGAGCATCGACTTCATCCTCTTGACGGACAGACATTGCGTTGCCAGCACGTGTTCAACTTCAGAAGTGCCGACGCCAAAAGCGAGAGCAGCGAAGGCTCCGTGAGTGCTTGTGTGTGAATCTCCAGCCACGACGGTCATGCCAGGAAGCGTAGCTCCTTGCTCAGGACCGATGACATGAATGATTCCCTGATTCCGGTCAGTCAGACCATACGAGGTAATGCCAAACTCGTTGCAGTTGCTGAACAACTGTTCGACCTGGATGCGTGACAATGGATCTGTTATGGACGCAGTGCTCTTCCGCTGCGACGAGATAGTCGGGACGTTGTGGTCCGCCGTCGCCAGGACAGTTTCCGCGCGCCACGGCTTTCGCCCAGCAATCCGCAAACCCTCGAATGCCTGTGGACTGGTCACTTCGTAGACCAGTTGACGGTCGACATAGAGAAGGACGTATCCGTCGGCACTCTCTGTGACCACGTGGCGCTGCCACAACTTTTCAAAAAGGGTACGTGGTGAATTCACGCGTTCCATTACTGGTCTCCGGACGGTTTGATTCCATTGCCTGGTTGCTTCCCGCCCGCCTTGTATTTTGATCCAAGACAAAGCCTGACTATTGTCAGTAGCGGCTGATGAGCGATCCCGGCTTATTGTCCGTGGGCCCAGCTAACAACGGAATGTCTGAATTCACAAATGAGCCTTCTCAAAACGCGAAAGCCCCTTTTTCGGACCGCCAAGTTACTAGGCAGAAGACCTTGATGGCATCGACGCCTTGCCGCAGAGGTGCTCGGCGAGCAGCCGGGCTGGCTTGGGGAGAGCGCCAAGGTCGCGCGCCCCTATGAGTAGTTCGCGATCGGCCCAGGGCTCTGCGAGGCTGATTCTGTTGAGCCCCATCGAATGAATATGAGGGCGCACCGCCGCTTCGGGAAGCACAGCAACGCCCAGCCCGGCTGCGACCATGAGGCACATCGCGTCGAAACTTCGGGCCTGAATCTGAAGCTTTAGTCGCTTCCCCGTGGCAACTGTGGCCTGATCGAGTCGATCGGCCAGCGAACTTTTCCGTGACAGGCCAACGAAGTCAAAATCCAAAGCATCACTAAAGGAAACGTTCTTCCGCTTAGTCAACGGATGGCCCGCCGGAACGACAAGTACCAGTCTGTCCCTTCGATAATGCGTAGTTTGTAAACCCAGCGTCGGTATTCCGTCGACAAATATGCCAAAATCGGCACGTCCATCGACCACTGCCATGATTACCTGATCACTGGTTTCCTCCTCAAGCTCGATTCGGATCTCCGGACTGGTAGCGGCAAAAGCAGCAATTTCTGCGGGAAGAAACTGGGTTATGGCAGACGTGCTCGCCCACAGCCGGACAACACCGATCACGCCGTTCGCATAGTCGGAGAGATCGGCGGCCAACAGGTTAATGTCGTTAAGGATGCGTTGCGCATGCCTCTCCATGGCGTGACCTGCTGGGGTTAAGGTAATTCCCCTCGAATGGCGCTCGAACAAATCCGAGCCGACGGCAGTTTCCAAATCTGCAATACGCCTGCTCGCGGCGCCTACCGCGAGACGGGCAAGCTCGGCCCCCTTGCTGATACTTCCGCTTCTTGCGATGAGCGTGAAGAGCGAGAGCGAGACGAGATCGATGCGATACAGATTCATATTCCCGACGTTCCGATATGGCTGGTCAGTGGCCTGACCGCCTGCTTTGAGCCGCTGGCTCTCACTATGCATCGGCAAGTGTTGGCGTCGAACTGACGAGACGGCCAAGGGTTGGGTGATCCCGGCCAACTGCATAAAGGCCGGCTGCGAGCATAAGGTGCCGCTGACCGACGACGCCATAGCCATCCTGACCGCCATGAAGTCGCGGAAGACTGATGAAGGCTCTGAGACTTGGTGTTTCCCGGCCTCGTCGGCGCATTGATGTCTGACGTGGCCGTCAACAAGACCCTCCACGCCATCCTGCCCGACTTGACCGTTCACGGCTTCCGCAGCTCATTGGGCCAGTTGGGCGCTGTTGTCGGCCATGGCTGTGCTTGCTCGACAAGCTTGATGATTGACGATACTGGAAGAGAACTCTCGACGGCCTCAGCTCCGATAGTCTGGGGAGACCGAGAAGATCACTTTCTCCGGATCGGGCAGGTCCTTGACGCCGCCGGGCAGGAGGGCCTGGGCCACGGCGACAGGGTTCAGAGACTCCCGCAGCAGCTTGATCTGACCGTTCTCGGCCACGAGACGGCCAGCAAACAGGTGATGGACGGTGCGCCCGGTCGCTCTCGCTGTCGGGTGGGCCATGTATTCGGCGAACACCTGCTCCGGGGTGTCGATCAGGACGTAGGTGTCCTCGGGCTCGAAGGCGAAGTCCAGATAGAGCCCGGCGAGAGAGTCTTGGAGCTGGCTGATCGCCTGGCGACCCTGGTGGCGCCAGGGAAGGCCCAGTGAATGCAGGAACGGCAGTTCGACCGCCCCGTCCTCGGCGAACAGCGCGGCGGCGTTTTGGCCGCGCGTGACGGCGGCGAGGAATTCGAGCAGCAGGCTCTTGGCGTCTTTCATTGTGATGGCCTTTCGGAACCGGAGGTTTGCCTAGCGCTTCTTTCGTGGTTTGGGGGCCTGGCTCGAGCGCTCATCGAGAGATGCGGTGATGTCTCGTTGAGCGTTCGCCAAAATCTCGTTTGAAAACTCTGGAGCGGTCTGCGCGACCGATCTTGCCAGGACCAGCGCACCCACCATTTCGCAATGCAAGCTGATTGCCCGTTCACGTAACGTTCTATGTTCCCCCGCCGTAGCAATCGACCCGTGCTCCGCGATTAGCCCCGCCAATATCGTTATCTGGTCATCGAGGCCGGCGGCGAAGTGCGACTGGGCCTCGGCGCCAACACGAGGCGCGTCGCCAGCGAATCCTGCTACTGGACAGCCCCAATCGATGTTGTCACGGTGAGCCGGCGAAAGGTAATAGGCTACATAGCGTCGAAGCGCAGTAGTCGAATCATCAACCGGTTCCCTGACGGCCTGTGCAAATTCCGTCGCACCTTCGGCCATTGCTGATGCGACTACTTCAGCA
>Ga0185299_10008149_pt1 | contig 10462 bp, 7 predicted proteins | sample PaiPotPPA55metaG_FD_128002 | JGI IMG/M metagenome (GOLD analysis project Ga0185299, IMG submission 128002) | Iron sulfur acid spring bacterial and archeal communities from Banff, Canada, to study Microbial Dark Matter (Phase II) - Paint Pots PPA... ...
GTAGAAGGCAACGACATTTTCGGCAGGCCTCGACATGTTGGTGACGATGAAGCCGACGCGTGGATAGAGTTCGCCTGGATGCCATTCTACCTTGGCGATCACCCGGCGCGGTCTCGACCAGCTTCCTGCTTGGTAGGTGAAGCTCGCGTAGGACCGGCGCACATCATTCGACGGACGACCAACGGGGCGTTTGAGCAAATATCCGATCCGTTCCTGCAAGACGCGGTTTGTCGGCAGACGTATGGCATATTTGATCCGTTCGGCTTCGAGAAACTCGTAGACCTCGGGATTGGCAAAGCCGGCGTCGGCGCGGAAATAAATGAGCGAGACCTTGCCGCGATAGCGCGCCACGACGGGCTTCAGCACCGCTTCCCATCCGTCGGCGCTGTGGACGTTGCCGGGACGAAGCGCGCACCGTTCGAGGTCGCCGAACTGGTTGAACAGGAACAACGGACGGTAGCAGGTGCAGGCATAATGGCCGTTCCAGACGCTGTTCTCCTGTTCGCCGTACGTCGGGCTCACGCTCGAATCCATATCGAGCACGATACCTCTCGGCGGACGACAACCATGGACGGTATCGATCCATTGGCGGGAAAGATCGGCGAGCGCCGAAAGGTTCTTTTCCGCCGTAAGCCAACGCGTCTCGAAGCGGCCCATTTGGCTCGGCGATGCAGCTGCCCCCAAAGCCGCCTTGCCGCCAACAATCCAACGCATCGCGGGATCATGACGCAGGCGTTCTGCGTCATTCACATCCTCGTATCCGGCAAGTCGCCCGAACACAGACTGTCGCAACATTCCACGAGAGCATGCCGGCCGTTCTTGCCGGTGCGTGCGCCGGCGAGTATATCGCCGGCCATCGTGGTAAGGCCGAGCGCGGCGTCGAGTTCCCGGTACGCGAGCAAGCCGGCGTCGGACGTGACCACCGATCCTCGAAACTGGAGCATCAGCCGGCGGTCGAAATCGAGTCTGAGAACCTCAGCATTCGATTCACCCGCCGGGTTCGCCATGACAGCCTCATTCGATCCAGAATAACATGCTAATTATGTTAGCTGAATCGCGGTTCTGCGCCGTAAGTTAGTGCGTCATCCGGTGGATGCGGGTAAAAAGCAGATTGCGAGGCTGACTGGGATCAAACTCTAACTAACTTTTTAAATTGATTTTCGATTCCTCCATCTGCAGAAGGCGCGCGCATTCCGCTGAAGCGTGCGCGGCTTCACGAGGCTGTTGATACGTTAACCGCTTTCCTTCGATACCTCTCAGCGCGCGTTCGGCGCGTTCGGTGTCCTCGATCCCAAGACCGGACCGGTTATTATAGCGGAAATCAAACTCGGCAAGGTAGCGATGCAATTGTTGCTCGCTGATGTGGTGAAAAGCGAGACTGTCCGGGAGATGATTCGCGACTTCGTTGAAACTACGGCGCCCACCTGTTTCGGGCTGCCGACCGGCCCAGGTCCCCCTTCCGCCATGTCGAACTCACCCACCCCTCGCGTTTCCTCGATCAAGGTGCATTGGCCAAGTAATGCTTCGCGATTGGCCAAAAAGTGATTCGAGCGCGGGCGACCTCTCGATTGGTGGCGAAAGCCGGAACCGCAACTGCCGCTAACACGTCCCCCCTCGCAAGTGAAAGCAAGATCCGGTTATTTTCCACAGGCGCTGTGGTTCGATTGCTGCCGAGTGCCGGATTTACACCCCTCCCGGCGAACAGCCTTGCCAAAGACAAACGATCATGATTCCAAGAGCCTGTGTCCAAAGCAAAGGCATTATCGCGGTTCGCGATAGACATCGCGATATATTGTTGGTTCCTTGTCGCCGCGGTAGATCCACACTTCGGCCACGCGCAAACGGGCTTCGGCCGCGGCGCGCTCGTCACGTTCGCGGGCCTTGGCCTCGATTTCGGCACGCTTACGCTCTTCCACCGCAGTTTCGGCCGCGGCGCGCTCGTCACGTTCGCGGGCCTTGGCCTCGATTTCGGCACGCTTACGCTCTTCCACCGCAGATTCGCCAAGATCCGCCAAGGTTATGCGCCGGGCGGCCTCGGGATTCGCTTTGGCGGCTTGCCGCAGCACGAGCGACAGTGTTCCCACGCTTTCGGCAAGAATGAGCACTTGTGCCTGCTCGGTCGAAACCTCGATGGTCACGGTCTGTACCACGGTCGGGTGTTCTTGGCGTTCGTTGGCGATCTGGCCCGTCGCGAGAACCTTGACGTCCTGCAGCAGGACGTCGGCGTAGGAACCGTTGGGCTCATTCTTGGTGTCCCTCCTGGTCAAAATGACATCCACCCGGCTTCCCATCCGGACAAAGCCAGCGACCCCGCGCGCCTCATCGACCCGGACGGAAACCGCGCGCATGCCTGGCTCAGTGAGCGCCGCCAAGGAAGCCGGCTGGTTGGGACCCGTAATCCGCGAGCTAAGAATCGGTTCGTTCCTATTCATCGAAGTCAGAGCCGCCCGCGCGCCGTCCTTCAAAAGATCCGCCTTCGACTTGAACGCGCCTTCGAGAACGATCGATGATTCCCACGGGGCCTCGCTGAGATTGTCGTCGGTGAGTGTGGTGCCATACTCCAAGGGCCCCGCCGCGACAACGATCGTGCTTACGGGACCCTTGGCAAATATCACTGGGGGTTTCGAGCCGCCGCTGGCTAGGACCGCGGCGCCGATTCCGGCCACGAGGGCAATGCCAAGAACTGCGAGACGAGCTGATCTTATTTTCATTGTGATGGTTTGCCTGTCATATGTGAATTGCACATCGTCGCGTTTCGAGCGGTCGCCTCTTAGTTCCCCAATGCAACGCCGAGGCTGATCGCGGAAAACCGGACACGGATTGCAACATTCGAATGCCAATGTAGGCTTGAAAAGATTATTTCAATTTATTTTGTTACTACAAAAATAATATAATTATGTTTGTCAATTAACAGGTTATATCCGCTATAGATATAGTTATATCTACAGTATAAAGAATATATTGTAATTGCTCACCTCCTGGCGATGGATAGTGGGGACCTAGTCTGGACATAGGTGACAATCGATACCACGCCAGCCGGCTCGACGTCCGGCAAGAAATACACTGGCAGCCCTGACGAATTTGTCACAACAACGACAGCGCGGGCCAACGGCAGGCCTCGGGCGGTTACCGCGTACCGGAGCGGGTATGGATGGGGCGCCCCAGGGCGGCCAGCGTGGCTTCTTGTCGAATGGAGGCGGCAATGGCGGCGGTTGAGGTAGGGTAAGGACGTCATCGCGCTTAAGCTGGCGGTACGCGACGCTTGGCGGTTGTTTGCAGTGGCGCGCAGCCCGGCCCGGAACCGGGAGTCGGGGTCCGGCAGGCCGATCGCTGTTGGCTCCCTCGCAAGATCGCGAACCGCGATACCCTCATCGGGTCGAGGTGATTGCGCGGAGCACCAACGTGGAATACTGCCGCAAGGCTTTGTGGCGGTTTGCCGGGCCAGCGCGGGCCTACCCATATGGCTCGTTGGCGTCGTACACCACGGTGCCCTGGCGGGGGCGGCGTTTGTGCGCAAGCTCGCGATCAAGCTGTTCGACCGGGGAGAAGGGGAAGCGGCGAATACGATCTGAGGCATTCGGCCACCGTTCAAGCCCGCGTTTCGTCAGCCACGCCAGCGTTTCTCGAAGGTTCCATTCTCCTGCGGTCCGTCGCTGTAGCCGAATTGGCCACCAGTTTCTCCGGTGAACATGTGAATGCACGGCGCTGCTCGCGGATACGTCCGCCGTATGCGCAGGAGCGATCGTTCGACTGCCTGCGGGTGATGAATCGAGTCGGCTCCACGAAAGTTTTCGCGCGCAATATGAACGCGAATGTGGAGCAACCGGTCGTTGACATGACCGTCGATCACTCAATAATTCAGAGAGCGCGAATGCGGTATTTCCTAACTGCGACATTAATGGCGTTCTTCTCTTTCCCCTGGAGCGGCGCCGAAGGGGCCACGGCGACAGGGTCGTTCAACCTTAAAATTGCGATGGCGGCCATTGCGGCTTCCTGTCTCGGTGCGGCGGTGTTCGCGGCGCCAATGACAATCACGCCAAAAGCAAAGATTTTCAGCCCCGCGCATCGGACGAGCGACGCGAAGCCGGGCTATGCGCCTCTCGGCAAGGGCCCGGCGTTCCAGCTTGGCCGCGCCGCGCCGGGCGAGGATGAGGATTGCGTCAGGGTCACCCGCATGGTGGGTCCCGACGGGCGAGTCTACGTGATACGCGGCTTAATCTGCCAGTAGGCTTTCAAAAAGGCTCTTCTGGCGCCGCGCCGCCAGGGCCGCGCTTACCGCTCCGGCCATTCATTTCTCGCCATCCCCAGCGGCTTACGTGCGCGTTAAGCTTGAGGCAAGCAAGAGGGACAAATATGTGTGGCCAGATTGCGCTTCGGCGCCAACTATAAGGAACTGTTTCTATGACGAATAGAACGATACTTCTTTGGGTGCTTGCGGCATTCCTAATCTTTGCATTCATTCTTATTTCGCCAAATCCACCTGCCGCATTGATAGGCAGCCACAAATTCTAACCGAGAGGAATTAACATGAAACCGCATCTAATTGCCGCCGCTAGCGCCACGCTGTTAACCATCGCAACGACCAAGGTTTGCGGCCGACCCGGTCACCTGCCGGGCGAGTGATGTGGACGTCACCCTGCATAGCTGCGATCTGATCGATCGGCGCTGTCACCGAGGTCGTTGGCCGAGCGAAATCCACCATAACGCGGGAGCTGCGTCGCAACAGGCTGCCCAGCGGGCGCTACTCGCCGGTTCACGCCGCCGGAGCCTACCAACTGCGCAGGCAGCGTGAAGCGGCACTTGCGCGGCGTGCTGCTCGACCATGTTCTGCGCGCCGATTTGATGCTTACGGGCTCGCGATCGATTCGCTTCTTTCGAGCAGGCGCAAAAGCTCGTTCTCGCCGGGGGCGTGGGAACACTATCGCTCGTGCTGCGGCAAGCCGGCGTGTCGAAACCCGAGGCCGCCCGGCGCATTGGCGTGGGAGATCTTGGCCAATCACCAGGCGAGGTCGCCGGCCGGGTAGCGCCCGCGCCTTCAGCCGCCGTTCGAAGTGTGGATCTACCGCGGTGACACGAATCCAGAATTATAGCGCGATGTCTATCACCAAGCGTAACCAAGCCCGGTAACGCATTGCTTTAGAAGCTGGATCGATTTGTCTTTGGCAAGGTATCTCCCCGGGAGTAAATCCGGGCTTCGGTAGCGCGCGGGATCCTGCCGTTGCAATTAGGCCACAGCGTTTGTTGAAATAATCGGATGTTGCAACGTCCGCTTGCGCGAAGGGAAGTTTGTCGGCATATGATTTATGATGAGTGTCGATTTTCGTTTTTGCACGAATTGATAGGCGTCTGCGCACGAAGCAATATTTTGCCAGCAGTTTGATCCAAGGGGCACGAGGGTGGGTGATCTCGAAATCCCGGATTGGGGACATGGGCCGGCCGGCTGCCCAGGCGCGCGGATCGTGCCCTTTGGGGGGCGGCTCCGACCGCTGATTGTCCTAGCCGTAATCGTTGCGATTTTCGCCATGCCGCAATTTTTGGGGCGGGCGACGGCGCAGACAAACGAAGCCCGCCTCCGCAATGTCGACCTGCTCACGCATGTGACGCTTGTTCTGCACAAATCCAGGAACCTTCGGCTCGACGTTCCCTTCGCGGTCGTCGAGGTTGCTGATCCGGACATCGCCGATGCGCACGAGGTCAGCGACCAGCAACTCATCATTCTGGGCAAGAAGATCGGGGCGACCAATATCCTGCTCTACGACACAAAGAGAAAGCTGATCGGCGTCGTGGATGTCGAGGTCACGCTGGATGCCCGCAGCCTCGGTTCGAAAATCCGCGAGGGGTCCGGCGGCAAGGGCATTCAGGTCAATGATGTCTATGGCAAGCTCGTGCTGAGCGGCAATGGCGGGGATTCCCAGACCGTCGAGCGGGCGATGAGCGTCGCGGCCGGTCTCGCGCCCGCCGGCGTCGTCAACGCGCTGAAGGTCACCACTCCGCAGCAGGTCATGCTCAAGGTGCGTTTTGTCGAAGCGTCACGGGAAGCGGCACGCAGTCTCGGCGTGCGCTGGGAATTCTTCAGGAGGGGTGCCTTGGCCGGAAGCGTCGGAACCCAGGCGGGCAGCAAGTTCTCCGTGGCATCGGGCGAGTTCGCGAGGAGCGGCACGACGGCCACTGACACGACGCTGCCGGTCAGTGACGCCGTGGCGGGTCTCGCAGGCGCCAGCCCCTTCGCGACCATCCTCACGCAGATCGTCAACACCAGTTCCGGCAAACTCGATGTCATCCTCAGCGCGCTCGAGGAGCAGCGGGTGCTCCGGAAGCTCGCCGAGCCGAACCTCATCGCGATGTCGGGCGAGACCGCCGATTTCCTGGCTGGCGGCGAATTCCCTGTCCCGGTCGTTTCGTCGTCGTCGGCCGGCCAGCTCCCGACGATCACCGTCGTCTACAAGGAATTCGGCGTGAAGCTCAGTTTCACGCCGACCGTTCTGGCGCGCGGCGTCATCAGCTTGAAGCTCATGCCCGAAGTGAGCGAAATAGATAACACGAACGCGGTGCAGATATCGGGCGTTTTGATACCGGGCCTCACGACCCGGCGGGCGCGCACCACGGTCGAGCTGCGGGACGGCCAGAGCTTCGCCATCGCTGGCCTGCTGCAGGACGATGCGACCCGCAACCAGGACCAGGTTCCCTGGCTAGGGTCGATTCCCGTCATCGGCCCGCTGTTCCGGAGCGCCGCCTATCAGGCCAACGAGACCGAACTTGTCGTCCTCGTGACGCCTTATTTGATCAAGCCCGTTCCGCCGGGCCAAAAGCTGAAGACGCCATTGGACAGCTCGCTTGCCGGGAACGACCTCGACTATTTCCTGAACGGCCAGCCGGAAGTGCCGAAAACGCCGCCGTTTACTCCCAATCCATTCTCGGGTTTGCAAAGTCTGTTTGGCGGCATCGAGCCGGGCCCTCCCATCCCCGCTCCCGCGCCTGTTCCTGTTGTGGCCGCTCCAGTGCCCGTGCCTGTTCCTGTTGTGGCCCCTCCCATCCCGGTGCCCGTTCCGGTGGCCGCTCCCGTGCCTGTTCCTGTTGTGGCCGCTCCCGTCCCGGCTCCCGTGCCGGTCCCGGTCCCGGCTCCCGTTCCAGATGGCGCTCTGCATTATGACCCGGCAACCGGCTATTTCGCCGATCCCCCAACACATGGAGGTGGGCAGTGAGATCGCTTCGCATAATCTTGCTCACGATGGTCTGCCTGATGCTTTCGGCGTGCACTCAGTATACGAATCGGTACGCGGAGCGCGAGGACACCGTCACCTTCAGCGGCGGCGATGCCGTCGCTTCGAATGCGGCGGTCCAGATCCCCACTCCTTGGCCGCGCTATTCGAACGATACTACGATCGCGATGGACGGCGAAAGAATCGCCCGCGCGGTTGCACGCTACCGAGAAGGCGAAAAGCAACCGGTAGCGACTGTACCCGAGACTCTGTTATACGGGTCCACGTTTGGGCCCGCGAATGCGTCCTCGCAAGAGTCTGGCGCGGCGGCTGGGCCGTCGCCTGGGCCGCCGCCTGGGCAAGGATATGGGGCTGGCGCGGCGCCCGGGCCGTAAGGAGGATAACTTGCAAATCAGATCGAAATTCAACCGCTTCGGTCCGCTTGTCGTGATCGCCGGGCTGCTGGCCGGTTGCCTCGACTTCAACGCGATGGCGCAGGAAGTACCCCCGCCCTACATCGAGCCTGGATATGCCCCCCGCTTCTACCCGGGCGATGAGGACACTCGCCTCGGCTGGGTTCATCTCGCGAGCGGAAATTATGGCCTGGCCGAGCAGCACTACCGCCGCGCCGTCGAAGCGACCCGCCAGAACGGCTCAGCCTGGATCGGTCTTGCGGCCTCTTACGACCGGCTGGGACGTTTCGACTTGGCGGATCTCGCCTACCGGCACGCCATTCGGCTCGAAGGCGAAAACTATGTCATTCTCAACAACCGGGGCTATTCCTACCTCCTAAGAGGCAACATCGGTACGGCGAGACGGCTTCTGGAACGGGCCATGCTGCTTGCGCCCGGCGATCCGACGATCGCCAACAACATTGCTGTCATGGATGCCGGACTGGCCTATTTCCACGGCTTGGGGCCCTGAGGTCCCGAGAGGGCGCCGTCACCTTAGCGCAGTCTCCGTTGCGGCAGATGCGCGGGTTTACGCAAACGGGGCCCGTTTGTTGGAATGACGTGATAACACTTGGTAGATCGGGATCCTTATGTTTTCAAGCCTCGTCGCCATCGGAGCCACGCTGGGCCGGAGACATTTCCAAAAACCTGGCCAACTCTAAACAGGTGGCCGACGTCGAGGGAGACAAGGTGCATCCGAAGGAGGCGTCGGCCTCAGTGGTGGTCCACCACGTCGGGTCAGAAGCGCCGATCTTGGCTGTGATCTGCACCGCCTCCATGGTCCGGCGGGTCCGCGAGCACCTCGATGCGGCCGACAAACTGGTCCATGCTACCCTCCTAACCGACAGACGGCAGAACGAAGCGCTCGATCGCCTTGGCAAAGCCTTCGTCGTTGTATGAATCCGTCGTGACATCGGCCTGCGACTTGACCTGATCCGAGGCATTGCCCATGGCGATGCTGAGCCCGATCGCTTGAACATCAGCACATCGTTCGGCTGGTCGCCGATGGTCGCGATCTCCTCGGCTGGCACGGCCAGGTGGGCGGACAGATAAGCGATCACCGCGCCCTTGTTTGCATCCTTGTGGGTGACGTCGAGATAATAGGGCTGCGACCGGTTCGCCGTCGCGCGCTGACCGAAAGCGGCCTGCGCGTCGGCCTCGCAACGCCGGACCCGGTCAAGATCGTCGCTGACGCCGACGATCTTGGCGACAGTGTCGAGCCTGTCATCGAAATCCGCCACGACCTTCGGCTCGAACTTGACCGTCCAGGCTTCCCGCGCCACATGCGGGGCACCCGGCTTGGTGATCAGCCAGTCGTTGCCGCTATAGATCCAGGCATCGAGGCCGTGCTCGCGTATGAGCGCGACGGCTTGGCGGGCGACGTCGGGCTCCACCGTCTTCTGCTCGAGGATCGACAGGTCGCGCCTGATAAACAGCCCGCCGTTGAAGCCGGCGATTGGCGTCTCCAGGTCGAGCGCGTCGAACAGCATGGCCATGCCGCGCGGCGGCCGGCCGCTGGTGATGGCGAAGCGGATGCCGGCGCGATGCAATGCCTGAACGGCGGCTTGCGCGCGTTGCGTCAGCACCTTCTGTTCCGTGACGAGGGTGCCGTCGACATCCGCAACCACCAGGGAGATCTTGCGTTTTTCGCCCATCGGCGCCTCCGTGTGTTCGGTCAATCGAGGGGCCGCCAAGCGCGGCCATCGCGCGCCAGCAGCTCGTCGGCCGCCGCCGGGCCATTGCTGCCGGCGGCATAGTTCGGGAAATTTTGCGGCGGATTGTTCGCCCAGGCATCGAGGATCGGCTGCACCGCGTGCCAGCCCGCTTCGATGTTGTCGGCGCGCTGGAACAGCGTCGCGTCGCCGATCATGCAGTCGTAGATCAGCGTCTCGTATCCGGTATTGGGCACCATTTTGAAATAGCTCTTATAGGCAAAGTCCATGCTGACGCTGTCCAGCGTGACGGTCGGGCCGGGCCGCTTGGCAGCGAATTCGAGCGCAATACCCTCGTCGGGCTGGATGCGCAGGATCATCCAGTTGGGATGCAAACGCTCCACATCGGTGCCCCGAAACAGCGTATAGGGCGCCTGGTGGAAGCGGATGGCGATTTCCGTCAGCCGCCGCTTCACATATTTGCCGGTGCGCAAATAGAACGGCACGCCTGCCCAACGCCAATTGTCGATGTTCAGCCTGCAGGCAATGAATGTCTCGGTCGTCGAGTCCGGCGCGACATCGGGCTCTTTCCGGTAGGCGTTGGCCGGCTTGCCCAGCACGGTGCCGGCCGCGTACTGGCCGCGCACGGCATTCTGCAATGCCTCGGCCTCAGACATTGGGCGTATCGCCTGAACGACTTCGGCCTTCTTCGTCCGGACGGCATCGGCGTCGAACGAAATCGGCGGCTCCATCGCCGTCATCGCCAACAGCTGGAACAGGTGGTTGGGAACCATGTCCCGGAGCGCGCCGGTCCTCTCGTAGAATTTGCCGCGCCGCTCGACGCCGACCGTCTCGGCCGCCGTGATCTGGATGTGGTCGATATGCGCGCGATTCCAGATCGGCTCGAAAATGCCATTGGCAAAACGCAGCGCCATCACGTTCTGCACCGTTTCCTTGCCGAAGAAATGGTCGATCCGATAGATCTGGCGCTCGCTAAGCGTCTTCAGGATCTCGGCGTTGAGCGCCTTGGCGGAAGCGAGGTCGTGGCCGAACGGCTTCTCGATCACGACCCGGTGCCATTGACCCTGTTTCTCGTCGACCAGGCCCGCGGCTCCGAGACCGGATACCGCGACGCTGAAGAACCGGTCGGCGACCGCGA
>Ga0185299_10008152_pt1 | contig 10458 bp, 7 predicted proteins | sample PaiPotPPA55metaG_FD_128002 | JGI IMG/M metagenome (GOLD analysis project Ga0185299, IMG submission 128002) | Iron sulfur acid spring bacterial and archeal communities from Banff, Canada, to study Microbial Dark Matter (Phase II) - Paint Pots PPA... ...
GGAGCACCTGGGAGAACGGCGGCATGCTCACGGAGAAAAACGCGACGACCGGCACGATCACGACCTACCACAGCCCCGGCATGCAGGGGCTGCTGAACGCGGTGAGGGCAACCGGCGCGAACAACATCGTCGCCGCTTCGGGCGATTCGTGGGCTTCGGACCTGAGCGGGATCACCGCCGGGTACGCACTCAGCGATCCGGCCGGCAATCTGATGTATCAGGCGCACCTCTATCCGAATGGCAACCAGACCGACGTCGCCCGCGACGCCCGGGTCGGGCCGACGGCGGCGAAATACCCTGTATACGTTGGTGAGTTCGGCACCGACCCTGACGGCAGCAGCGGCGGCTTCGTCGGCCAGCCCACCGCCGCCGCCTGGACGCAGAGCATGCTCGCCTGGCTCGACCGTCACCAATACAACTGGACCGCCTGGTCGTTCAATCCGCAGACCAAGCCGGTGTTGCTCAGTGACTGGAATTACACCCCGACGCCCTACTACGGCACGTACGTGAAGGCGTCGCTGGCCCAGCCGACGCCGGGGCCGCGTGTGACCGGCGTGTCAGTGTCGGGCGCGAGCTGGACGGTCGCCCCCTATTCGATTCCCGCCGGCCCGCAGCAACTGACGGATCTTCCCTGGACGAACCTGGACCACGTCCGCGTGACGTTCAATGAGAGCGTCTCCGTTACCGCCTCCGACCTGGGCCTGACCGGCACGCGCGTTCCGAGCTACGCCATTTCCGGCTTCAGCTATGACGCCGCGACGTTCACTGCCGTGTGGACCCTAGCGGCCCCGATCAGCGCCGACCACCTGACGCTGATGCTGACGGGTGTGCGCGATAACTTTGGATATGCGTTGGACGGCGAATGGACCGATGCCGCCAGCAGCTTCCCCTCCGGCGACGGCGCCGCCGGCGGCGCTTTCGTCTTCCACTTCAACGTCCTCCCCGGCGACATCGATGGCGACGGGTCGGTCGACTTCAACGACCTGGTGCTGCTGGCCCGAAGTTATTCTTCCGCAACCCCCTTCAGCCGCGCCGATTTGAACGGCGACGGGCGGATCGACTTCGCCGATTTGGTGCTTCTGGCGCGGATGTATGGACAGCACGGGTAGACCGCCCTGGCTTAGCGAAAACTGCATTACTTTTAGAACGCTATGCCAATTTCTCCGCACAGGCGGCTGCGAAATTGCTCCCAATCCGGCCCCTCGCGTGCAAGCACCTGGGCCACGATGCCATTCAGCCGCCTTTCCGCGATCTCCATGTATTGGGGATTGAGCTCGATTCCAAGGAAGCGGCGGCCCATGTCCAGCGCCACCACTCCCGTCGTGCCCGAGCCGATGAACGGGTCAAGCACAAGGTCGCCATCGCGTGTTCCCAAGGCGAGACACGGACGTACCAGGGCTTCGGGAAAGGTCGCAAAATGCGCCTCGCGCAGCGCCTGCGTGTTGATGTCCCAAACAGTTCGGAGGTTGCGGTCATTGGGGCCGCGCGCCCCCTCGTTCTGATAGAAGTATCGCTCGCTCTTGCTGAACAGAAACAGATACTCGTGGCTTCTGGTCGGGCGATCTTTCACGCTCTCCGGCTGGCAGTTCGGTTTGTTCCATATAATGTCCGCCCGCAGGTACCAGCCTGATGCTTGAAGAGCCAAAGCCAACCGCCACGGAACCCCGATCAAGTCCTTTGGCTTGAGGCCGTTGGGAGTGGGCGGGCGCACGTCCATGGCGCGAATGGGATTCTTCTTGTCAGGCGCCCGCCAGGTTCGGCCGCCCGACGTGTAGGAATCGCCGATATTGAGCCAGAGGCTCCCATCCTCGCGAAGAACGCGTTTGACCTGATCGAAGACCTTGACCAGCGAAGCGACGTACGTTTCTACCTTTGACTCCAGCCCGATTTGCCCGGCAATTCCGTAGTCGCGCAGCGACCAGTAGGGTGGAGATGTAATGCAGGTTTGAAACACCGAATCCGGCAGCCGAGCCAACACCCGCGCGCTATCACCGATGATGAGTACAGAGTCCTTGGCCCCTTCGTAGAAGAGGCTGCCAAAACCGTTTCCAAGCCTGCCGGCTGGACGAAGATGAACGCGCGCCGTCAAATGCGGGAACAGCGTCGGATTCGCCACAACGACCCCAATTCTCTCTGACACCGACACTCTCGGCCTCGGCCCGCGAGTGTAGTTCAGGGGTGCCTCCCATGCAAAAGTCACCCTAATGCACGCCAGTATGGGCGCTAAGCCGCAGCGCGAGTCAGCGTCCGTTCGCTGCCGACGACGGGATGCGGGAGACGGCCGGGGCCGATCGGTCACTCGCGCGGTACAATGCCCCGCCGATGAAGCGGCTGTGCCGATGGATCTTCAACGGCCTCGTCGTGCTCTCGCTGTTGCTGTGCGTTGCGGTCGTGCTGCTTTGGGTGCGGAGCTATAGCACGCACTCGTGGATGTCCGAATACCTGCCCAGCAAGCAGAAACCCGTCCCCTGGACCAGTTCAGATTGGCCTCTGCCGCGGCCGTACATTGGCGTTGATCATTTCCTGGGCGCCGCCTGCATCAGTTGGTCGCCAGAGGTTCTCACGAGCAAACATGGGTTGGAGCTCCAGGAGACCTGGTACGATGACAAATTATTGCAGATCGAGAAACGGATCCAGGCGGAGATACGCGCCAGGGAAATGTTCACCGACCTGAACTCAGCCCGCAACGTACTTGGGATCCGCTATCGCGATTACGGCGGCCATAGCGGATTCAGTCTCACCATCCCGGATGCGGCCGTAGCAACTTTGTTCGCGCTGCTCCCCGCGACATGGCTCCTGCGGCGAATTTACTTTTCGCTGGTGCTAGGCCGCCGCCGGGTGCGCCTGGGCCTCTGCCCGCGATGTGGCTATGACCTGCGCGCCAGCAAAGATCGCTGCCCCGAGTGCGGGACGCCCGTCGCACCAACTCCGCGGCACATAACCGTGCCCGAATCCGCGCGCTAACGAATCACCGGCACGAGAATGTCCTCGATCACTTACGTCTAAAGAGCGGGGGTAGATTACGGGCACCATGGAGTACGCGGACCGGTTCAATGCCCCCGCGCAAAGGCCGGTAGAACAGCAGGTAACTTCCGACCGGGAAGCTACGAAGGCGAGGCCGGAGTCCGGGCCGCGCCTGCCCGGCTCTGGGGAAATCAGATAGGAGTCGGAGCGTCTCGTCGAAGGTTCGGAGCAAGTCGTCCGCCGCCCGGACGCTGCCATGCTCGGAAACGTAATCCCAGATTTGTGCGTAATCCCGGCGGGAGGCGGGTGTTCTGCGCACAAGCCCCATCAGCCGCCTTTTTTCCTCGCCGCACTGGCGGCATGGCGTTCAGCGATGATGTCTTCGGCGGTGAACTGGACGAACTCGCCCCGGTCCGCCTCGGCGATCCCGACGTCCAACTCATCGCGAAGCTGCTGGATGTCCTCAGGTGTCAGCGTCTCCTGCTCATGCACCTGCCAGAGAAGCGAGTTAACCACGTCCTCGGGCGTGGCGTATTGCCCGCTGCTGATCTTCTCCTCGACGAATTTCTGCACGTGGGGCCTGAGCGAAACGTTCATGGCATGACTCGATTCCATCTCTCACTACATTAGCATAGAACAGGCCGAATTGGAAAGACCCACATGACGGACAGGGAATCCATTGATCGCAGGTCCGGGACCGCAACTGCGGGACGTCCGTCGGCGTTCGAGCTGGAGGAGGCGACCATCGGCCGCTTGCAGGCGGCGCTCGAGACGGGGGAGCACACCGCCCGAACGCTCGTGGAAAAGTATCTCCACCGGATCGATGCGCTGGACCGGCGCGGGCCTACGCTCCGCAGCGTCCTGGAAGTCAACCCCGATGCATTCCAGATCGCAGACGCGCTCGACGCCGAGCGCAAAAGCGGGGAAGTCCGCGGACCATTGCATGGCATCCCAATCCTGATCAAGGACAACCTCGACACCGCCGACCGGATGACGACCACGGCGGGATCGCTGGCCCTGGAAGGATCGATAGCGGCGGCGGACGCGTTTATCGTGCGCAAGCTTCGCGAAGCGGGAGCGGTGCTGCTGGGCAAGGCCAACCTGAGCGAATGGGCGAACTTCCGCTCGACGCACTCGTCCAGCGGGTGGAGCGGCCGCGGCGGGCAGGTGAAAAACCCCTACGCGCTGGACCGCAATCCGTCCGGCTCCAGCTCGGGATCGGCCGGGGCGGTGGCGGCAAACTGCTGCGCCGCGGCAGTCGGCACCGAGACCGACGGGTCGATCGTTTCGCCGTCGTCGTGCTGCTCGATCGTTGGCATCAAGCCGACCGTCGGGCTGCTGAGCCGCTCAGGGATCGTCCCGATATCCCACACTCAGGACACCGCCGGGCCGATGGCGCGAACGGTTGAGGACGCCGCGATCCTGCTGGGGGCGATGGCCGGGCCGGACCCGCACGACGACGCGACCAGAGGCGCCGACGGACACTTCGAGCGCGACTACCGGAAGTTCCTGTGCAAAGCCGGCCTCAAAGGCGCGCGGATCGGCGTAATGCGGCCGGAGGCGTTCGGCATCGGCCCGGCGGCCGCCAAGGTCCTGGCCGATGCCCTGGCCGCGATGAAGTCGCAAGGGGCAATCGTGATCGACCCCGTCACACTGCCGAAGCACGATAAACTCGGCGACGCGGAATTGACCGTGCTGCTCTTCGAGTTCAAGGCCGGCATCAACGCCTACCTGGGAAAGCTGGCCCCGGCGGCGCGGGTTCGAACGCTCGATGAGTTGATCGCGTTCAATGAATCGCATCGCGAGCGCGCGATGCCGTTCTTCGGGCAGGAGCTGTTTTACAAGTCGGCCGAGAAGGGAACGCTCGAGTCGCCCGAGTATCGGGAGGCGCTGGACACCTGCCGCGAGCTGTCGCGCCGAAAGGGGGTCGACGCGGCGGTCGGCGATCACGACCGGCCCGCCCTGCCTGATCGACCTGGTGAACGGAGACGCCTCGACCGGCGGCAGCTCGACGCTCGCCGCCGTCGCCGGCTACCCGAGCATCACCGTCCCGGCCGGCTATGTCTTCGGGCTTCCCGTCGGCCTCAGCTTCTTCGGCCCCGCATTCAGCGAGCCTGCCCTGCTCCGCCTGGCATACGCCTTCGAGCAGGCGACCCAGGCGCGGCGCCCGCCAAGGTTCCTACCAACGGCGGAGCTGCCGCAGGCGGAATAGAGTAAACAGCTAACCACAACCGGCGCAGACGGTGCGGAATGGCAGGTGTGATATACTTTAGGGAGAGGTCGCGAGCATTATGAGCGTCATCACCCAATCCGTCCCCGTGACCCCGGAAGACCTGCTGAATCTGCCGGACGCGAAATCGTATGAGTTGGTGGACGGCAAACTGGTGGAGCGAAATGGGGGGATGGAATCGAGTAAGATCGCCGCGCACATCATCTTCCGTATCGGGTCGTTTTTGAGAAACCGAAAGCTTGGTCGCCTGTTCGACTCCGAGGCAAGCTACCAGTGCTTTCCCACCGCCCCAGGAATCGTCCGCCGGCCAGACCTCAGCTTTATCCGCGCCGGTCGGTTTGAAGGGAACAACTTGCCCAAAGGGCATTGTCGTATTCCGCCGGACTTGGCGGTCGAAGTCGTCTCTCCGGGCGATCTGTCTTACGAGATTGAGGAAAAGGTGGCCGAGTACTTACAGGCCGGCGTGCGGCTGGTCTGGGTCGTGCACCCGCCCACGCGACGCGTGCGAATTCATCGCCCTCAATCATCTCCGCTCGGGATCGTGTCAGAGCTATCCGAGAAAGAGACCATCAGCGGAGAGGAAGTGCTTCCCGGCTTCTCCTGCGCCGTCGCCGATTTCTTTGCCTGATGCAACTCAGGTTCAGGCTCAAGTGCCGGGCTTTGCGGCGCACCATTCTTGCCACATACGGCGATAGGCGGCCTCGAGGTTTCGCGCAAAGCCGTGGTGGTCCATCAGTGGGGAGGCGAGCAGCCGCTCTCGCATCGACAGGCGAAGGCTGGAATGTTTCAAAGTTGGCCGGCACCGCCGCCGCCTCCCGACCACTACTTCTCCTTGCTCCGCTCAATTTGCTCGTGATCGCACTTGATGATCTTGACGAGCCAGTTGATACGCCCGGCCTCAAGAATGATCGGGCGGCACGTACGCTCTATATCCGCGGTAATCGTTTCGACCCTGCGGTCGATTGGGTCTGGGTCATCGAGGCGCCAAACGATCCTCTCGTAGCGGCGTATCTCTTCGCGCAGCCCTTGCGCCCTGCCGGGCGGCCGCCTCTCGCTGCGCTCGGTCCACAAGTCGCCCAGCACTTGGGCAGCAATGATAATCTCGAGCACTATGGCGTTCAAATCTTCAAACGGCTTCGCTGCCTGCCTTCCGAAGAATGCCATAAACCGATAGCGCGCAGCATGGAGGCGGTTGAACACGTCCATGTTGCTGTTATAGCGCTCAAATACCACATTCGCGCGGTCTCTCGCCCTCTTCTCTTCGGCCGATTCACCCGACGGAGCCTCACGGCTCGTGCCTTCATCAGTGTACGTCCCCGGGCTGCGCATCATCCGTATGGCGTCAGCCGCGTGGTAGAAGTTGACCAGTGTTTCCTCCGCCAGTTCGGCCTTACGCTTGCCGATGTGTTCGCGACGCCACGCAGTCACGCCATAAAACGCGGTGCCAGCCGCCACGATCGTCGCGAGGCTGGCGCCTATCTTCGCTGCCGCATCCCAGTCAACCGACACTGCGGCCTCCATTTGGGATCGCTGGACGCGTGCCGGACCCCGAAACCAACGACGTTGCATCAGACCGTGGACTCCCAGCCCCAACAAGTCGGCCATGCCGCCGCGGCTCACGCCCTCGCGGCATTGCCGTCGGGCGGGCGTCGCCCCAAGATGAACCACCGCATGAGCAAATCCACGACTTGCTCTTGAAGATTCCCGTTGCTGCCGACGCGGCTCGCCGCGATTTCCTCGAAACGCGCCTCCGCCTTCTTGAGACGGTGATCGACTGCGTCGAGCAGCCTCATCGCGGGCTCTAACTCGGCGGGCAGACGAATCGGGCCGCTGATGCCAAGCTCTGCTAGCCGAACCACAAGTTCGGCCTGGCCGCGTGAGGCGTAGTCGCGCGTCTTGCTGCGGTCCCGTCCGAAATATGCGGTGCTCGGATCGAACATTGGGGACGGGGAGAGAGACGCGGGCCGCTCCTCGGGTATATTAATTGCTTGCGACGCGCTCGGCTGACGCTCGACCCACTCTTTGAGCGGCGTCGCGTCGTCGAGTCCGGCGGCGTCCCAGCAGTCGGCGGCTAAATCGTGCACGTTCAGCTTCCGCTCAGCGGTCGCCGCTCGCTGCCGCATCTTCTGAATCTCCACCACCCGGATTGCGCGAAAGTGGAGGGCCGTTTCTTCGTGGAGGGCATCGACGAGTTGCTTGCGATGCTGGGGCTCGGCTACGCCTAGCAATTCGAAAACCGCGTCGTCGAGCGCACGACGGTCAGACCTCTGCAATTCGTCGGACAAGACTATGGGGCCGGCGGCGATCTTGCGCGCCCGTTCAGGCAAGTGGCAGTCCATCAACTGCTCCTCGATCAGCCTGCCTACGTCACGCTCCTGCATGGATTCCAGCGCCCCCTCGAGTCTTCCGCAGAGCTCCTCGCTGATGCCCCGAACGTCGGGTACTTCCAGGAGGTTCACGTCAACAACCTCGGTTTTTAGGTTTCCCTCGGTGCCTGCAAAGCGGCCATAGAAGGTCTTGAACAGTCCGATCAGTGTCGAATTAAGGACTGCCGTCAGGGCGATCTGTTCGCGCTCGCTGACCTGCTCGGAAGAGATGTCGAATAGGTTGTGATTACAGATCAGCGCATCTGGGTTGGCCGGGACGATGTGGCGGTACTGTTGAGCCATCGGCCAGAATGCGAAGCCCGGGCGGACGAGTTTCGTCAAATCGTACCACAGCTCCCGAGCGGCGACCGTGGATCGCTCCGGAACCGGCTTGGCGGCGGATTTTTTGGAGGCGAAGTTGGCGGTTTTGCCATACTGGATGTAGCGATGGGCCCATGTGCCTCTGATTTCAGCGAGACTTGCGCCCACGAGCAACACCAGCCTGTCAACGTCGTCTCGTCTCACAACCGGCCGATCCACGTTCATGAGGCTGTGCACTTCTGCTGCTACGTATGCGCTCTCGATTGGATGGAGAACCCCAGCGCCGTCCTCGATAATCTTGAGCCTGCCGGCGGCCACATCGCGGCGCCGTGCACCGGTCCGGCTCTGGAACTCCGTATCGCTCTCGCATTCGTCCAGGGTTCGGCGCGTCACATCCCGCGGCATGAAGAAGGCGTCGCAACCTGTCTTCACCCCGAAACGGACGTCGACGAGATCGCCCAAAGGTCTGAATCGAGGGCCGAACTCGCGCATGATGCGGAAATAAAAATCGGGGGCGCGCACATAGCGGCCCCATTTCCCCGCGCGGTACTCGCTGTTGACGTGTGCGATTGACAGATGGCCGCCGTGGGGGATTTCGAGGCCTTCGTCGCCCTCGACGTCCTCGTCGTCCTCCCCCGAATTGCCCGCCTGTCCGGCCAACACGCTGCCGGCCCTTACGCCATCCTCCGATAGCCCGCGTTGCCGCTTCAGGATGAGTCGCAAGTCGTCGTCGTGCTGGTCGGTGGTCGCGGACTCGATCCTGCGCACGAGCTTCTCCGCGGCTCGCTGGCGGCGGTCTTCGTGCTCTCCGCTCGGGACGCCGATGACGTCCGCCAGCGGCCGGCGGAACTTCACGAACCGCACCAGATTTTCCATGCGCCGCTGTTCGTCCTCGCACCTCTGGAGAATGGTGGCGCACGTCTTGACGCGCGCGTCTGTGAACCAAGGCTCATCGGCGCTCTCCAGGACTGCGACAAGGCGGAAGTGGCGCAGGATCCAGCCTTGCAGCGCAAAGCCGTACTCGACGTCCAGCCAACTCGAGCTGGTGAGAAAGCCGAAATAGCCGTCCGGCGTCAGCAGCTTCGTCGCAACGGGCCAGAAGTAGCAATGTAGGTCAGCGCGGCCGGAGAGCGCCAGATCGGGCCAGGCGTGCGTAACTAACCGCGCGAGCTTCAGCTTCTCCTCCTTTCCGATCTTTTCCTGCCGAACGTACGGCGGATTACCGACTACAGCATCGAGTAGCGGCAACTTCACGGATTGGCTGCCGCCGCGTCCGTCCGGCAGTTCGACAAATGGCCTGTCCGGCTGGAGGTCAAAGAAATCGCGCCGGGCGACCCGCGGATAGTTCGCCTCATCATTGATCTCGCGGGCCGCGAGGTTCAGCGTTGCCAGGTGCGCCGGATGCAGAGCGATGTCGCAACCGAACAACTCTGACAACAGTTGCTCATGTGTGCGGCGTGGATCAAGGCGTTTCTTGCGGTAGTAGGCCCGTACCAGAAAGCTGCCGCTGCCGCACGCGGGGTCCAGGACCCGGTTCTCCGCGCCGCGGATACAGAACGCATTAATGAGGTCCACGGCATCGTCGCCGGTGAAATGCTGTCCAAAGCGGTGACGCTCCTCAGGACTGGTCAGCTTTTGGAAGATGCGTCCGACGACATCGCTTCGTACCTGCTTGAAGTCGATCGACTCTACACCCCGTAGTAGCCCGCGCCAGGCATCGAGCGCGCTGTCCGGCTCGAACACGAGCTTCGTTGCCCAGTCATGCGTGCCGGGAAACAGCAGCGGCTCGTAGTCGCCGCTGACTTCCACCGCCCTGCGGAACAGCGCGTCGAAGGCGGCCTGCGCCTGCGATGGTGTCGTGACTGACGATCTGAGCTCCAGGCGCGTGAGCTCCGGAAAGCGAGCGCGCAGCGCCTTGTAGAAGATGATGCGGTTGGCCCAGACATAGGCCAGCGAGCGGGCGGTCGCATCGAGGGTCGCGCGCCACTGTTCGGCGTCGGTCCGGACGAACGGCCGGTCCTGAGACGACAGCCAGCCTTGCAATCGGTGGTTGAACGTCCGATCCGAGTCACTCTTGCCCGCGAGGTACAGCCGCAGGAGCTGCACTGGCCAGTCCAGGTGGCTTTCCAACGAGCGGATGAAGATGTCGTCGGGGGGAAGTTCCCAGTTCCGCCGGCGTCCCGTGTAGATGTCCGCAAGATCGCGCAGCAGATCCGGCAGGAACCGCGTGCGGATATACTCGAGCGTCTCCGGACGCGCAACCTGGTCAGGGCTCGACAGGTCGAGCCCCAGCTTCCAGACGTTTACGCGGCGCTCGAGGAGTGGGACGTCCCACCTGGATCGGTCCCACAAGACGAACTCGTTGACATTCCAGGTAAAGAAATACCGTACGTTGGCGTCTTCGGCCTTCCGGTACGCGTCATTGACGACCTCACCTTCGAAGGGTGACCGACCCTCGGGGCTTCCCGGGCAGGGCCATCGCATTTGGAATATCACATTATTGCGCTTGCGCCTTCGGATCGTGCCTGTTAGGCTTCGCCTTGGTTTTGGAAGGCGAAGCTTCGCAGAGTTTAATCC
>Ga0185299_10008153_pt1 | contig 10452 bp, 11 predicted proteins | sample PaiPotPPA55metaG_FD_128002 | JGI IMG/M metagenome (GOLD analysis project Ga0185299, IMG submission 128002) | Iron sulfur acid spring bacterial and archeal communities from Banff, Canada, to study Microbial Dark Matter (Phase II) - Paint Pots PPA... ...
TTCGAATCGCCGGAACCACGACTGCGTCCGGGAACAAAGCTAGAAGCCAATCAGGAAAGCTTTATTCCTGATTCGACGATGAGTGGGAGCCGCTTCGATATTCGTCCCAAGCGCCGTAAATTTGGCGAGGGCCTCCATGATCCGTGTGTGACGACGGATATAAAGTCCCTCATCACGGCACTGTACGTGAAGATCGACGACCAGTTGACCCGGCCCAGATGGCGCGGTCGCTTGCTGCTGCTGACCGACCCGGAACTGATCAGCCTGGCCGAGGACAGCGACTTCTGGCTCGACAACGCCGCGATCTGGCACAACAACAAGACCGGCGCACCGACCACCACGTCACTCATTGCCTACGGCCACTGATCCACTGGGAACTTCTCGCCTAGGCTGCCGCCACAAGTATCGTCACCCGTCACCCGTCACCGCGCGGCGGTGGCTTCGGCGTTGGCTGCTCGCTGCCGGTCGGCGGCCTCGCGCGCAGCGAGCACGTCGGGCACGCGTGTCTCGGCCCAGCGCGCCAGTGCCCAGACCTGGCGGGCGGCCTCCTCGCCGAGCGGGGTGAGGGAGTAGTCCACGCGCGGCGGGATGACGGGATACACCTCCCGGTGCACGAAGCCGTCGTGCTCGAGCGTCTTGAGGGTCTGCGCGAGCATCTTCTCGCTCACCCCGCCGATCGTCCGGCGCAGTTCGCTGTAGCGGCGGGTGCCGTCGAGCAGCGCCGCCAGCACCAGCACGCCCCAGCGGCTGGTGACGTGCTCGAGGATCAGCCGTGAAGGACACATCGGGGCGTTGACGTCCGGCTGCCGGATCTGATCGATGGCTTCAGTGCTTACTCCCATGTGTATACCTTACTCAAAGGTACGTACTTCCGCCAGGAGAGTCACTCTCTTAGGGTTAGTGAGGCGGGCGGGCAGTCCGCATCGGTACCACGCACTACAGCACGCACTACAGCACGGGAGAGGCAATCAATATGAGCATCGTCGTCACCGGAGCCACCGGCCAACTCGGCCAGCTCGTCATCGACGAGCTGCTGACCAGGGTCCCCGCCGACCAGGTCGTCGCCGTCGTGCGCGACAAGGCCAAGGCCGCCGCCCTCGCCGAGCGCGGCGTACAGCTGCGGTTCGGCGACTACAACAAGCCCGAAAGCCTCGCCGACGCCTTCCGCGAAGGCGACTCCGTCCTGCTGATCTCCGGCAGTGAGCTTGGCCGGCGCGTCGCTCAGCATGGCGCCGTCGTCGACGCCGCTCGCGCAGCCGGCGTCGCGCACCTGGTCTACACCGGCATTCTCGGCGGACCCGACGCCGACTTCGCTCTCGCCGACGAGCACAAGGCCACCGAGCAGGCCATCTTGGACTCCGGCCTGACGTACACCTTCCTGCGCAACGGCTGGTACAGCGAGAACTACACCGCGCAGATCCCGGTCCAGCTCGAGCACGGCGTCGTCGGCAGCGCGGGTGACGGCCGCATCGGCTCAGCCGCACGCGCCGACTACGCGGCTGCCGCGGCCACCGTGCTGACCGCCGATGGCCACGCGAACACCGCCTATGAGCTCAGCGGCGACCAGTCCTGGACCTTGGCTGAATACGCAGCCGAGCTGACTAAGCAGTCTGCCAAGGACGTCGCCTATCTCGACCTGCCCGGCGAGGCGCTTCAGGGCATCCTCACCGGTGCCGGGATCCCGGAGCCGGTGGCGCAGCTCCTCGTCGACGTCGATGTGAGCGGCATTCGTCGCGGCCTGCTCCAGGGCGGCGCCGGCGACCTGAGCCGTCTGATCGGCCGTCCCACCACGCCGATCGCGGACACCATCGCCGCCGCCCTGCGCGGCTAAGACCGAAGCCGCGTGACCTCGATCATTCAGCGACGACCGTCCCCTGATTCTCGGATTCAACAGGCTGATCCGCCTGGAGTCCGTCGAGGACGGTCGTCGCGATGTCGGCGAGCTGGTCGAGTTGCTCAGGGGTGAGGCGGTCGATGAACAGGCGCCGAACCTCCTGAGCGTGGCCGGGCGCGGCCGCCTCGAGCGTGGTCAGGCCCTTCGCCGTGATCACCACGTCGATGCCGCGCGACCCGCGACGTTCCCGCTTTGTCAGGCCTCGCGTGCACATCCGGGTGAGCTGGTGGTGTAGGCGGCTCTTCTCCCAACCGGTGATCCGGCTGAGCTCGTAGGGACGCATCCGTCTGTCGGGCGCCTCGGACAGCACGACGAGCACGGTGTAGTCGGCGTTGGAGAGGCCGCCACACGCCTGAAGTTGCTGTTCGATGCGCGCCCGCAGCAGCTCCTGCATCTGGAAGAAAGCCTGCCACGCACGCAGCTCGCGTTCGGTCAGTCCCTGCTGCTGCATGAGGCCATCCTACTCGCGAGTTGACAGGTCAACTCAATGGCGTACGCTCGAGGTGACACATCAACTCGATGGTCGGGAAGGCGTATCCGATGGAAGCCGCGCGGCGCACCGTCGCCCGGGTCGAGACGAAGAAGCGTCTCGGACCGGACGAGCAGGTGGATGACAAGAGCCTGATCATCAATCCGGTGCGGCCGGAGCTGACCGACCCGTTCCTGGTGCTGGCCGAGGACTGGTTCTCCTCGCCGGGTTTCCAGTGGCATCCGCACCGCGGCATCGAGACGGTGACCCTGGTCGTCGCCGGCGTCCTCGAACACGGCGACAACCTGGGCAACGCGGGTGCGTTGACCACCGGGGACGTGCAGTGGATGACCGCGGGACGCGGCATCATCCACCGCGAGCTCGCCTTCCGTGACGAGCGCGCGCACACCCTTCAGCTGTGGGTCAACCTGCCGCGGAAGCGCAAACTGGCCGGCACCCGCTACCAGGACCTGCTCGCCGCGCGGCGACCGGTCATCGAGCATGAAGGTGCTCGGATCGACCTGATCGCAGGAAAGTCGGGCGGCGTCGCCGGCCCGGCGGTCAACGAGTGGCCAATCTCCGGCGCAATCATCACGCTGGAGCCCGGCCGTCGCCTCGACCATGTTCTGCCGGGTCGGGACCGCGCGTTCCTGTACGTGCTCTCCGGCCAGGTCAGGATCGCCGGCCGCGTTGTCAAGGAAGGCCAGGTCGCCTGGTCCGACCCGATCCGCGGCGCGCGCGACTCGTCGATCGCGCTGGAGACGGGCGACGGGGAGACGCAAAGTGTGGTCATGGTCTACAGCGGAGAGCCGATCAGGGAGCCCATTTCCTTCGGCGGTCCGTTCGTGATGAATACCAAGGCCGAGATCGCACAGGCCTACCGAGACTTCGACGGCGGCAAGTTCGGTGCCGTCCCACGTCAGGCTCGCCTGAAACACCGCTGAACAGCTGCGGCGGCGGTCCCGAAGGAGCCCGCCGCCGCGACCGACTAGCGACCGACTAGCGACCGACTAGCGACCGACTAGTGACCGACTAGCAGGCAGCGAGCCAGGTGGTCGTGAAGTTCTCTTCGCTGGTGAGTGAGGAGGTCGAGTCGCAGAGGGTGCTGTTGACCTTGATCTCCATCTGCTCGATCGTGTACTGCGAAGCGGTGTACGAGCCGACGGCCTTGCCGTCCACGGTGAAGCCGGTGAACGGGTCCGTGCCGAACTTGGTCAGGTGATTGGCAGCCATCTCCATCACAGCCTCGGCCGACGAGTCGGCCGCCGAGAGCGACTTGGTGACGGAGTTCGTCCAACCCTGCGTCAGGTCCTTGAGAACCAGCGTGTAGGACGTGCCGGAGGTGTGGGTGACGGTACCAGTGAAGGAGTCGCCCGCCTTCACCGTCTTGTTGATGACGACGACGTTCGCCGGATACATCTCGTACCAGGCGTAGTAGGACTTGGTGGCTCCGCTGCAGTCACCGGAGCTTCCGGTCTGCTCGACCGTGCTGGCGCTGAAGCCGTCGATCCCCACCCACGGCGACATGTCCGTCGAGCCGTCGCCCTTGGTACACGTGACCGCGTTCTGGATCCAGCTCGCCGTCGCGGTGGTGAACGTGCCGCCGGTGACCGCGTAGCCGGACCAGTTGGTCGAGTAGTTGATGACCCGGTTGCCGACCTTGGCGCCGCGAACGCCTGACCATACTTGTGCCTGGTGAACGGCCGGAAGGTACGCATGCGGTAAAGGAGGACTCTGCGATGCGGGGATCGCCCGGGAGGAGCCGGGGGTCCGACCGGATCAAGAGGTTCGTGAGTCGACGACGCCCAGCGCCTCGATCATCGTGTCGAGGTACGGCACCACAGCAGTCTGATGCTCGCGGCACCACAACGCGTCGTTGACCAGGCGGACGAACGCCCAGCAGCGGGCCCGCTCCACCTCCACGCCGGCGCCCTCCGCGAATGCGGCCAGCCGCCGACGCACCGCGGCTCCGACATCGCCCGACTCCACCAGCTCCGACCAGCGGTTGCCCAGGAACTTTCCGCCGTCGAAGGCCGGGTCGCCCGCCAACCCCATCGGATCGATCACCAGCCACGGCTCACGTTCGCCGCGCAGGACGTTGTCGAAGACGAGGTCGCCGTGCAGCAGTGTTCGTGGTTGCCCGGGGCCGAGCTCCCGGCAGATCGCCACCGCGAGGTCCACGATGGAGGCGTCGATCGGCTGTCCCAGACGCTCCCAGGTCGCTGGAATCTGCTCCACCCAGCGCTCCGCCAGATCCTGCACCAGAGGCACTTGCGGCGGCGCCGCGACGGCCAACCTTCGGCACGCCTGACCCAGGACGCTCGCGGCCGCCACGCCGTCCAGATCCCGCGCCGACCGCGCCGGATCGAGACGCTCCAGCAGCATGGCGCCGCGTTCGTCGTCGTGCTCCAGCAGCCTGACCGCCCCCTCGCCGTTCCAGGCGGCCAGCGCGACCGGCTCCCACCGGGTCTCCTCGTCGATCCACGAGACCTTCAGGACCGCGGCGTCGCCATCCTGGATCCGTCCGGGCAGCACGACGCCCTGGAATCCGTGCAGGATCGGCCCGTCCGGCGCGAACTTCCATTGCGCAAGACAGTCCTCGACGATGCCCGGCAACGTGGCCAGCCAGGCCCGACCTGGCTCACCCTTGCTTTCGACCGTCGTCGCCGCGAACTGTGCGGGAATCTCCATGCCGAACAGTGTGCGGCACGGGATCGCCCCCGTGATTCCGTTTACTCGGCTGTTTACCTGACGTAAAGCCACTTGTGCCACGGAGAGGCGCCCGGGTCTCCTCCGGTGCGCCGCATTGCCGCCATCATCGGGTGGTTCTCCACGTCGACCAGGGAGAGGACGCCCTTGAAGCCACGCCTGCGTGCGGCGCGATATGCCGCGTAGATGAGCTGGTCGACGTAGCGGTGGCCGCGTTGCTCCGGGAGAACGCCGATGAGGACGATAATGGCGGCTTCAGCATCGCCCTCCCGCCTTGCCACGCCGACGAACCCGATCGGCTCGCCGTCAGCAGTCTCGGCGTGGAGCCAGGACTCCTGGTCACCCGGCTTGGCGTGGTGCTTCAGGAATTCCTCGGCCCAGTCCTCGGGGCGGTAGCGGGGGAACGTCAGCCCGTCGCCGCGATCCAGGGTTCCGGTCAGGCACCGCCCGATGACGGGGATGAACGGGTCGCGGCCGATGCTCGACATCGACTGCCAGCGCAGATCACGGGAATCCGGAAGGTTCTGACCGGCGTCGGTCCACCAGAACCCTTCCTTCTCCTGGAACACCTGGAACCCGCACGCTTCGGCGATAGCCCGTCGATCGGCGTGATTGCCGCTCACGGCCGCGCTGACCGGGAAGTAGACCGGCGACTCGTCGGGCGCGGACTGCGCGGCCGCGGTCAGCACGGCGCGAGCGGCGTCGAGCCGGCCTTCGGCCCAACTGAGCCGGGCGAGTGCGTACTCCACGGGCTCACGCTCGAAGATCTCGGCTCGCCCGAATACGACCGAGGCCGCTTGGGCCCCCTCGTGCTCGAGTACGAAGCGTGCGATCGGCTGCAGCGTTGATCCCGGCGGGACGTCCGAGGAGTCGAGCGGAATCCTTCGGACCTCGTCAACCAGCGATGGTGGTGCCACTGGGCTCCATTTTCTTGTCGGCCGCATCACGGGCATCGATGATCTGAGTCAGTTGCTCGATGAGCACGCTGCGTGCGCCGGGCTTGCACGAAAGCAGTAACTCGTCCTGGGCTTCGGCTACCAGGGTACTGAGCCGGTCGAGATGCGCTCTGCCGGGGGCGGTGAGGGTGATGACGTTGCGGCGGCCGTCGGTGGGGTCGGGGCTGCGGTCGACGTAGCCCTGGTCCGCGAGGGCGTCGACGGTTGCTGCCACGTCCTTTCGGTCGATGCTCGTGCACCGGCCCAGGTCCGCCTGACTCAACGGCCCGAACTCGTCGAGCGCGGCGAGCATCGCGAAGTGGTAGCGACGTGCGCCGGCGCTCGCCAGGGCGCGATCCGTCAGCCGGTTGGCGGTGATGGCCACCTGATTGATCAGCCAACTCGGCAGCGTGCGCAGTCTTTTCGGGGTGAGGTGCTCGCCGTTCTCCACGACGTCAGATTAGCAGATAGATGGTGCGACCATCGTTGGCTTCACCATCAATCTGGTGTACCGTGGAGTGGTAATCGTTGGTTCGGCCAACGAACTCAATCGTGACTTGGAGACAGCCATGACCGAAAACCCCGTGCCGCGCCCCAGCCTCGGACGCGCCCTCGGCGAGGTGTCGCGCACGCTCCGCAAGCTGCACCACCGCGCCCTTGAGGAGCGCGGCTCCGACTTTCCGAGCTGGATGCTCCTGACCCTGCTCAACGAGCAGGCCGCGCCGCTCCCCGTCGAGACCGTGGTCGTCGAGATGGACCGGCGCATAGACCTCACCCGACCGGACGTCGTCAGCCTGCTCGAACGCACTGCCGCCGCCGGTCTGGTCGCCTACCGTCCGGCGGGTCCCACCCCTACAGCAGGATTGACGAAGGCGGGATCCGCATACTTCGCAAGCCTCTACACGCACTCCCGCACGGTCACTGACGCTGCCGCCGACGGCATCGATCCCGCGGCGCTCGACGCGGCGATCACCGTTCTCCTCGCGGTCGAAGAGCGAGCGATGACGCTGCTCGACGCCTAGCATCCGCGGGCCGGTGTCGCCTCACCACTCCCAGGTGAAACCGAGGATCGAACGCTGGGCTCCACCGTCGAGGAAGCGGTGGGCCCTGAGGGACGCGCTGAGCGGCACCGGCTCGCGGTGGGTGATCTCGCCGCCGTCCAGATCGTCCCACTCGGCCCACCACAGCCGGCTCGGAACTCGGGCCGTGTCGAATTGCACTGATAACAGGAACTTGTCGACCGGGCTCCGGAACGCGTACCGCATCTCCGGCGGAGGCGGCTGCGTGTATCGCAGAGTCGTGGTGTAGTTCAGCACCGCCGTCTCGTCCCGGGAGAGCGGGGTATCGAGCACGATGTCTGTCGCGTGGTAGACAGTGCCGTTCTTCGTGCGAATCTGGTAGACCGGACCAGGCGTCGCGCCCGCCTCGACCTCCACGGTCATCGCGGCCGTGTCGACGACGAACGTGAACTTCTGGAACCCGTCCGCCTCGGCCCGGATGATCCGATCGGTCCGATGCTTGCGCGGCCGGCCGTCCGGACCGAGGTAATGATATTCGCGCAGGTCGACTGTTCGATATGGAGTCGTCGAGGCTTGGAGTATCGGTATCCGGGTCTCGCCCGCGACTCCGCGCACGTACCGAATCGCCGGGGATCCGGCGTGCAGGTGCCGCAACTGCCGGGCGTCGTCGTAGTGCATGTCGAAGGCCTCGATGAACCAGGCGAGCGTGGTGCTGCTCAGAACCGTCGCCCGGCGGTCCCGCTCCAGAGCGCGCGCTATGCGCCGGCGGAACACATCCGGCTCCTGGACGGCCTCATCGGTGGCGGCCAGGTATCGGCCGATGAACAGGGCGATCGCCTCGATCTGCCCCGTGGGCGGCCTGACCAGTTCCTTCCATTTGGCGCGGTAGGGCTCGAGGTCGAGCAGTTCGCGCAGCAACCTGCTCGTGGCGACCTCGGGCGAGACGTCCCGGTGGCCGTCGTGACCGCTGTAACCGGTATAGCCGTCGCGACCATCATCGGGATCTGATACGTCGCGGCCCAGCCGCCGCCGCTCGTCGAGTGCGTCGCGCAGTTCCGCGAAGGAACGGCGCTCCGCCTCGTCCGCATCGAGGAGGGTGACGATCGCGTAGAGCCGGTCGGATGCCGGGAGCACCTTGCCGTTGAAGTACTCGGAGATCGTGCTGTAGGAGTAGCCGGTCTGCTCGGCCAGGTCACGGTACGAGGGCTCCGCGATGTGTCGCTGCCAGGCGTAACGCCTGCGCAGCAGCCGGAGCGAGTGGCCGAGGTCCTCGCGGCTGTGCGCGTATCGAAGGCGGAGATCCCCTGTTTCGGAGGATTCATGCTCCATTCGCCCGATTCACCCCCACTGTGAAACCTGACTGTTTGTCAGTTTAGTCCAGCGAGGGTGAATCCGGGTCGGCTTGGCGTGTTCGACGGTGTTCGACAGCGTTCGCCGAGCCCGTACGCCCCTCCCGCGGCCGTGCCAGCATCCCGGGGAGATTCGCGATCACTCGGCGATTTCCCTTTGCGGGACCTCGACGCACATTTGGCAGGAGATCTGACCATGGACACCATCAAGGCACTGCTCCTCGACGACGAGGAGGGGAACGTCCGCACCGCGCAGCAGTTCAAGCCGGGGTTCCGGAGACTGGGCCGCGAGGTCGAGTGGAGCTTCGTGCACACGTCGGCGCGGGCGTGGGAGGTGCTCTCCGAGACGCGGGTGAAGTTCGACCTGATCGTGGTCGACCTGCTGTGGGACCGGAACGATCTGCGCGCGACGCAGGAATCGCTCGGGCCCGCGCTGATCGCCGAGGCGCGCAGACGATTCCCCGGCGCCTTCGTCCTCGCGCTCAGCGGAGGGCATACGGACCGTCAGCACATCTTCAACGACGCGCGCCGCAGCGGGGCGCACCTCGTACTGCGCAGGGACGAGTTCAGCCACGGGTCCGATGACACCAATCCCGATCAGATCGCCTTCGCGATCCAGGAACATCTGCTCGACGGCACCCCGGTCAGCCCGGTCCCGGTCGAGTACGACGTCGAAGATCCCGACATCCTCGGAGTCATCGACCAGGTCGGCGGCACGGCGACGCTATGCAGGCTGTATTCGCGGGCGCTTGAGGCACTGCGCCGCGAAGCCGCGAGCGTCCGCCTCGGCTTCGTAGCGCCCGGCGCTTCCGGAGACGGTGTCTGCGCGGTCGAAGCGACCCTTGCGGGCGGCGACGTTCGGATCCACCACGTGCTGAAGCTGAGCAAGGATTCTCATGGTCTGGAGCGTGCGGCCGAACGCGCCGTCGACGCCGCGATGATGGTCCGTCCGATGATGATCGTGCGGCCGGAGCCGGGATACCCGGTCGGACCGGTCAACGGCTGGTACGCGATCTGCACCCCACTGCAACGCGGCGCGATCACCCTGCGCGAATGGCTGGCCCGCGGGCCGGGCGACAAGGCCGTTCGCGACGTCCTCGCAGCCTCCTGCACAAACGTGGTCGGCGAACTGCAACGACAGAAGCCGCGGGAGAACGAGCCGTACCCGGACCTCATGGAGACCCCGGCCTTCCGGAAATCCCGGATCCTGCTGGCGATGAGAGAGCTCGAACCGGCGCTGCGCCTGCGCGAGGGCGGCGGCTTTTCCCAGCGCGAAGCCATAAGGCTGCGCAAATTCGTACGCGCCTTCGTCGTGGAGGGCAGACTCGAAGGCGTGGAGCGGCACTGGACTTCACGTGCAGCGCCCGCGGTCCTTGCGCATCGCGACTTCCACGGAGGCAATGTGCTGGTTTACGTGAGCGGCCGCCCCCAGCCGGTCGTGGTCGACCTCGACAGCTTCGGCCTCGACCATTGGGCCGTGGATCCCGCCTGCCTCTGCGTCGACCTGCTGCTGCACAGCGTGGACGCGGGCGCTCAGTCGATGCTGTTCAGCGGGTTCGCTGTGTGGCGGGGGCTCGCCGCCCGAATCGGCGCGCTGACGACCGTGGACCGGGCCGTCACCCGCCACAGCGGGACGAGGGCGGCGTTGACGGCGCTGAACTGGGTCACCCAGAACCTGCGCGAGGTGTGTCCCACGATCGCGACCGACGAGTTGTTCGGGAAGCATGGCTGGGAGTGGAACGCCGCCCTGGCGACCTTCTTCCTGCGCAGCACCTACCATCTGTCCATATCACCGCAAAAGCGGGCATTCGCGCTCGTCGCAGCATACGATCAACTGCTTGCGGCCGCGCGCGGCGCGCACGCTTCTGCGGCACTGTAGGGACAGCGCCATCTAGAGGCAGTGCTATCCCTGCGCGCTATCCCTGTGCCCGGCTCTGCGCCGGAATCCGCAGCTCCGACTGCGCACTGCGGGTCCGGATTCCGATGAGGGCCAGGGCGACCGCCGCGGCGACGAGGATGCCGATGCCGGCGACGACAGCGCAAGTGTGCAAGGCGTCGGTGAAGCTGGCGCCGTAGG
>Ga0185299_10008154_pt1 | contig 10451 bp, 15 predicted proteins | sample PaiPotPPA55metaG_FD_128002 | JGI IMG/M metagenome (GOLD analysis project Ga0185299, IMG submission 128002) | Iron sulfur acid spring bacterial and archeal communities from Banff, Canada, to study Microbial Dark Matter (Phase II) - Paint Pots PPA... ...
GCAGCACCAATAGGCCGCATCGCGAAGCCGACCGCGAAGCCGCCGTAGGCGCCGATCAGCGAAGCGAGCGGATCGTCGGACGGGAAGAACAGCCGCGCCAGCACCGGCGCGAAATAGCCGTAGAGACCGAAATCGTACCATTCGAGCAGATTCCCGACGCCGCCCGCGGCCAGCGCCGCCGGCGAGAGCCGCGCGCGATCGCTAATTTTATGCGATTCGGAGTGCTCACCGCGCGCCGTCATGGCAACGCCTCGGATGCTATGGGAACGGTTGTCTGGCCATGGCTTGCATCCTCCGAAAGCCCAGCTACCAGTCAATCCCTAGAACTGTTCGGCCCTGATCTGTTCGAGGCCGTGCAGACCAAGCGCGCATCGCCCGGCAGCTCCGGCTCAGGGGCTCCGTGCGGGCCGTGGCCGCCCGGCGCGTCTCCCTCGCGCAACGGATGGTGAGCCCGGCTCTCGCGTGGTCAGCCCTCGGAGCGGCGTAATCGAGAGGGATTCGCCCATGTCCCGTAGATTTATTGTCGCCATGTTAGGCCTCGGCCTCGCTCTATTCTAATGCCGCAGGTTTCGTTGGCTGTTCGCACACACTGCGTTTCGACATCTTCTCGCCGCCGCACGGCGACAGCGATGTGATCAGCCAGGTCGACTGAGTTCCAGCGAGATGAAAATCGCGCCAAGATCACTAGGGCTGGCGCTCGGTGCTTTGGGTCGATCAGCTATAATTTGCATGGCCTCTCCAGGGTGATCGCAACCTCATTCTGCCAGAGCGCCCCTTAGGATCTTGAAGCAGGGCTGTGGTTCCGACGCGGTCTCTTTTGGCATGCTCTCTCCTGTTCACGGCTGCCTACGCAACGTTCAGGCAGAAGTTCCACTTACCCAATTTGTTCAAATTCCGAGCCAGCTATCACACCGCTGCCGCAGATGTGGCTTTACACCTTGACGTCATAAGGACCATCGGCGAACACCGGCCCATTCAAGAGCAGAAATTGAAGCAGAGTGCCGTAAGTTCGCCACTTGGGCCATGCATTATTGTTCCGCCGTTAGTACTCGTGGTCGTGAACAGCAACGACACCGCTCCTCTGTTTCCTTATAGCCACCGGCGTGGCGGAGGATTCGGGTTTTGCGGTTCCGAGTTTGGAGGAGAGGCTCGCCCGCCGTCACCCTTAAACGCTTTATAAGCGAGGAGGCCCAGTAGCGCCCAGATGATGCGCGGTACTCCCTTAGTGTTCCTTCCTGTGCTGGGCTGCCGTTGACCACCCGGTCCATTCATCATGCCATTTAAAACATCGCGCAATCCCATGTCGAAGCTCCTAAGCCGACGCCAATCATATTTAAGCGTTGCGATTATAACTTCAATGGAACTCGGCCGTCACCATCAGTTAATTCCTAAAGCCAGCGGCGTGGCGATGAACCGGGTTCGCGAATTTCACCCGCGGCGGGAGCGCGAGCGGCGACAAATCGATTCCACATAAACAGCACGCGGATAGCACGCCGATGAGCCCCGCACCCTGATCAAGTCGATACCAACCGATAGTTTGGCCGATAAAAGTTGCGACGAATGCTCCAGCGATTCCGACCCCGGTCGTTAGTATGAAACCTCCTAGTTCGTTCGGACTGGGCGAGAGGACACGCGCTATTATGCCGGCAATGAACCCGATCATGATGATCCAAATAATGTTCGACACAGTGATCTCTCCCTTAGCCTTTGCGTGTAACGTAGCTGACGAAACGTGCAAGACCCATTGAGTTCCGAAGCGCCCTACACCAAGTCTCGCTTATCACGGCCGATGGCTCCATTTACTGGCGAACGCAGCAAAGGTGTTTCCCCGAGACGGCTGGTGAGCTGCTTGATCACCGAAGCCTGCGGCTGGTGCTATGGGTATTCGAACCGGCCACCGGGCTGAAAGCGGGACCGCCGCTCGGCGCAAGAGTTCTATTTGCTCGGCGATCCTCCTTTTCGCTTCTTTGGCACCGAGGCGGTGGGGCACGGTGATAACGATTGAATTCGACATGACGATCCTCCGATGGCCGTCATGTAGGCATTTTCGCTCTGGTTGCCAGCTCCCATGGGGGCTGAATGCCGGCTGAGCCGTTCATACTGACTGGTCCATTGGATCGAAAGAAGTTCGAAAATAGGAACCGCCAAGCCAGGCCGCTATCAGAGAAAGGCCGACGTATCGCCCGGCAGGCCGAAAATAAAAAAAATCCGCCGCAGCTGCTGATGACGCGCGCCTGAGGCCGCGCCTCAAAAGCTCATGCTTCTCAGCAAGTCCGTCGAAATCCGACAATCGGAAACCGCCAGCCGGCCAACGATCCGCCCTCGGGTAAAGTAGCTGACGTCAGGCGGACTTTCGCGCCGATTTTTCGTCGATTTCAGTCAGGCCTTTGGTGGGGTATGCCCAATCCGCAACGATTCCTCCGCGTTGCTCTTGAGAATGCCTTGGATCTCGCCGGTCAGGGCAGCAAGGATCCAGGGGAGCTGCACTCCAATGCGCAAAGCATCGTCCAAGACGTAAACTTGCGCTGTCGCGGTCTGTCCAAAAGCCACGATCCGCAAATTCGCCGTGTCGCCATTCCAATTGGCCTCGCTATAGGCGAGTTTATCGATGTAATTTCGGGGGCTCGGCACCCAGGATGGCGATCACACGCTTCAGATTGTATGCCAGAACTTGGAGGCTCATCTCTGTTCCGACCTTTCCGAGGGTTCTGGTCTTGAAGAGGGTGGCGCCTATCCAGGCCTTGAGGGTGCCGAACGGGTGTTCGACGGTCACGTTCCCTTCTTCGCCGACGTGAAGCGCCAGGTCAGACGCTGGTCGGCCGGACAGCGATAGGCGTCCTCTGAACCTCCTCGCCCTTGAAGTAGTCGCGGTCGGCCAGGACATCGAGCGCCTCGACGCCCATGGCGGCCTTGACCTGACCCGCCATGTTCGAGAGTTGATCGCGGTCGTGGCCGACATTGGTGACGTCGTGGGCCACGATCAGGTGGTGCTGCACATCGACGGCGGTCTGCACATGATCGAGGATGCGGGTCCGGGGCATGAACCTTTTGCAGGATCTCAGGTCCATGTCCGGCCGAATGACGCGTCAGATCAGCGTCAAGGCGAGGGAAGCAAAGTAGACCGCATGGCGGCGCAGTCAGCCTTTCCCGCACTGTCCTCGGCCAAGACCTTAAGGCTTTCGCGCGGCTCTTGGGTAAACTGCCCGTCGAACGTGGACAGTACCGCGGAGCCCAATTCTGCCACCGCTCGCAGTGAGGCAATGAACGGAATATAGGTCTTTTCTGGAAGTTACAGTCGCGCGAAATGCGCCCGGTCTACACACCTGCAGTGACGAGCATACCGGCTACCACAGCCGCCATGACGGCGGTCGCCAGCCAACCCGTAAAACGCAAAACACCGGGCACCGTAAATTGGCCCATGATCTTTGTATTGGCGGTAAGAAGCATCATCAGGACCTCACCGGCACCGCCACTACACCGTTGATGACCGCGGACCAGAATAGTGCCTGGATCGGATTGAATGACGTAAAATTCAATGCAACCCCAACCAAAGTGGCGATCGCCAAGGTCGCATAAAACGCCTTGGCTTGAAGTGGCTGCCGCGCCAGTCCGGTCGGCCACCTCCGGGCTTCGCCGATAGCATAAGCGGCCGAACCAGCGAGTACGGGAATCGCGAGAAGGCCGGTCCCCAAAATACCCAAGGTGAAGACGCTGAAGGCAAATCGTCCGGCTACGGGACGGAGTGCCTCGGCGGCCTGACTAGAAGTTTGAATGTTGGTGATCCCATGGACATGCAAAGTGGCGGCGGTGGTGACTATGATCGCAATCGCAACAAGATTTGAAAATGCCATGCCGACGTACGTGTCCAGCCGAATGCGCCCCAGCGCGCTCTCCGCCTGATGCGGCGCATATTTCAGGGGGTCGCGTTTGGGCGTCGCTTCCACGTCCTCGACCTCTTGTGAGGCCTGCCAGAAGAACAAATACGGGCTTATTGTGGTCCCAAGAATGGCGACCACGGATGTCCAGAATGTCGTACTCGCGGAAAGCGTGGGTATGAAAAGGCCGCGCGCCATTTCCCCCCAAGGAATATCCACGACCATGACGGTGCCAAAATAGGCAAACAGGCTGAGCGTCAGCCACTTAAGAACCGAGACGTAGCGCGTGTACTGCACGAAGATCTGGAGCACCACACACAAAACGCCGGCGAGCATGACATATAAGAGGTGCGGTCCTCCAATTAGTAAGCTCAAGGCATCGCCCATTGCTCCGAGATCGACTCCAATGTTAATCGTGTTCGCGATAAAGAGGAGACCGACGATGACGTTAAGCAACCAAATTGGATAATGACGGCGAATGTTACCGGTGATCCCGTGCCCGGTCGTGCGCCCGATCCTGCCGCTGATCTCTTGGATGGCCGCCATCAATGGATAGCTGAACAGCATCGTCCACGAAATGCTGAAGCCAAATTGGGCGCCCACTGGGAGTAAGTAGCGATGCCGCTCGGATCATCATCCGACGCCCCGGTAATAAGTCCCGGTCCAAGAATAGTTAGCGCTCGGGATTTCGCGGGATTCTCTGTTTCGTCTGGTTTCGCCCACGCCATCCGTCCCTCCAGTTCTTGAACCAAAGACAAAGCGAGAAGTTCAAGGACGCCGCCGCTCACATCTTGCTAGGAATGGAACGGCTTCTGCGGCGTGGCGCCTTCTGGCAGAGGCGGTTTTTTTCGCCGTGGCTGACTTGCTTTCGAACGAACGCGCGACGGATCTCAGGACGACCAGCGGACTTACCCCGTCCGGACCCGGATTTTTTGCCGCCCCATCGTCCTTATTAACAATACCCCGGTCCGCCTCGGATTCAGCTTGCGCGACTCCGCGGCTTTCGTAACTCCCGGCGATATGATCGGCTTTGCATTCCTGTTTGTATTTCGATTTGTCGCCTCTTGGCATCGGTAGCTCTCCTTTCGACAAATTTTTTAAACACACATCCAGCGCATCGGTTCCGAGGCGCTCGCGCCGGTAGACGCAAATGTATGCCGCCGGGAACTTTTTGGGCCGCATGGGCTTCTAAGCACGTCGGGATGCTTTGCCCCGCCGGGAATCCCCTGCCGCAAAGCGCAGTCGGGAGTGGCTCAAAAAGAGGAACTAACCATGGACAATCATGACGTGATCGCGACGTTGAACGATCTACTTGAAATAAGCCGCGATGGAGAACAAGGCTTCCGCACATGTGCCGAAGGGGTTCAGAGCCCTAATGTCAAGGCGCTGTTCGAGTCAGCGGCTCGGCGTTGCGCCGAGGGCGCGGCAGAACTAGATGCCAAGGTTCGCAGTCTCGGTGGTGAGCCCGCACAGGGCGGCTCCATAAGCGGCTCCATGCATCGCGCCTGGACCAACATAAAGTCCGCTATCACTGGCATGAACGAACACGCGGTGCTCGCCGAGTGTGAGCGCGGCGAAGATGCCGCCAAGGCTGCTTATGAAGCAGCGCTCCAGAAGAATCTGCCGGCCGACGTAAGAACGCTTGTCGACCGGCAATACCAAGGCGTCAAGGCGAATCACGACCGCGTCCGCAATTTACGCAACGCCGCAGCCTGACGATCGGGCAGATCCCTGGCCCCGGATCTGCCGCGGTCCGGCTGTCGGACGCGTTGGTATCACAGGGGGCTTGCGCATCGCCCGGCATGAAGGGGCCTATTGCGCCCTAACCGGATGGAGTTGGTCTCCATGAGTGCGGCATTCAACCCGCAATCCTCGGGCGCGCACGCCGCATTACGCCGGACGGTCTCCGCGCTCGGCGACGATGGTTCCAGCTTGCTAAGGAGCCCGCTTGGCCGAGAATTGGCTCGCATCGGCCCCATCTCCGATGGTTTGGCGCCGTTCGGAGTGGGGATCGGCTTGGCCGAAATCGAGGGAAGGGAAAAATGCTCAAAGAGTTCAAAGAATTCGCCATGCGCGGCAATGTCGTCGATTTGGCCATTGGCGTGATCATCGGCGCCGCCTTCGGCGGGATCGTTAATTCAGGTGATCGGCGCCGTCACCGGCGGCCTCGATTTCTCCAATCACTTCATCCCTCTGTCCAAGTCGGTGACCTCGCCCGAGCCGCCCCGATCCCGAGATTCTGCTAGAAGAAATTCGCGACGCGCTTGCAAAGAAGGGCGCCCCGCCCGCGGCGTCGCCATTCAGAGTTTTTTGTTCGCGGCATCGGCAACCTTGTTGGTTGCGTCCTTAACTGCCTGTTTCGCATCACCGGCGAGCTTTTCACCCTTGCCTTTCGCCCGCTGAGCGAGGCCTTCGGCTTGCAGCTTTTCAGAGCCGGTGGCTTTACCGGCTGCTTCCTTGACTTTTCCCGCGGCCTGATTGGCGATGCCAGAAACTTTATCTGTGGTGCTACCCATTATCCATCTCCTCACGTTTGTGTCTGTCACGATTGACGACTCTCAAACGACAGCCTACGAATAAGGTTCCGCCAAATATGACTGGACGCAATCGGGTTCACGCCGTGCGCCGAGCGAGGACGTTTTCACGCGGCATGGATCAAATTGCCGATATAGCCAAGTTTGTCGATAACGCGCACAGGCCTCGGCACGCGGCAAATACGCGCCATCCTTCAGCCAAGTATTGACTGGCAAATTCGAAGCCGAGCCCACGATTGGCTCCCGTGATTAGGATTGCTGCTGCCATAGGATGTTGTCCGGCTTAAGATCGCATAGAGAAATTTTGAAGGAACCAAATGCCTGAGTTGCCGCGTTAGGCGCGAAAGGCTTCGGAAGGACTCCCCTTCGCGCGGCCGGTACAGAAAATTTGAGCCGATGCGCGTGTTGATTGTCGAAGATGAAGCCTTGGTCGCCCTCGAGCTGGAGGAACTTCTACTCGATGAGGGTTTCGAGGTTGTGGGGAGTGCGGCCAATGCGGCGCAGGCGATAGACCTTGGCCGACGTCACCGGCCAGACCTGGCACTCCTCGATTTAAATCTCGCGGACGGGCTAACGGGACCACGAATCGCAAAGACCCTGGTGCACGAACGGCTTGCAACAGTTGTTTTTGTGACGGGGCAGGCGAACTTACTACCGCCCGACCTGCACGGAGCGTTCGGCGTCATCGAGAAGCCCTGCGTCGGCCAGGCTATGGTTGAAGCCCTACGGTTCCTGTCGTCCTATCTGTGTGGTAAGGCGACGAAGACGGCTGCGCCGCCCGTGCTTCGTCTAATGATGTGAGCTCGAAGCAAGTCGTCCAAAGACCTTTCTCCGATGTCAAGGCCAGCACAAGCTCCTGTGTGTCTTCCGGCGTGGCGCCATCAACAACGGGACGAACCAATCCGATGGTCACTGATCTTGGCCAAGCGCGCGACCGTCATCAGCTTCAGCAGATTATCGCCGGTCTGAGGGAAGGCGTCATCCTCATCGAGCCAGGCCAGCGAATCGTCTGGGGCAACGAAGGCTACTGAGCCATTGAGCACCCCCCTTTGAACCCCGAGGAACCCTTCGGGAACCACGGAAAGCGCAGCAAACTCCGTTGACATCGCCGAAAGCGAGCCCAATTTACCACTATCTATGCGCATGCTTCAGCGCCCTTTAGCCGTCGAGAGGGTGGGCCCTGCATGCGCCGCTTTTTAGCCGAAACTCGTGATCAGCTCGGTGGGAAAGCGACATCGGAGAGGCTCCGCCAGCATGAATCGCGGTTCGATCGATGAGCGTGGGCGGGAAGAACTGCTCCGGAGCGAAGAGCGTTTCGAGCTGTTTGTTCGGAGCGTCAAGGATTACGCCCTCTTCATGCTCGATCCCGAGGGCCGCGTTGTGAGCTGGAACGAGGGAGCCGAGCGGATTAAAGGCTATCCCGCGAATGAAATCCTCGGCAAATCGTTCACTACCTTTTACCCAAAAGAGGCTATCGAGTCGGGCTTTCCGCAATCCGAGCTGGAGGTCGCAAGCCGCGAGGGCCGCTTCGAGGACGAGGGCTGGAGGGTGCGCAAGGACGGCTCCCTATTCTGGGCCAACGTTATCATCACTGCCATGCGCAGCCCCGACGGTCAACTGCTGGGCTTTGCTAAAGTCACGCGTGATCTGACGGTGCGGCGCGAGGCAGAGGAGCAGGCTCGCCGTCTAGCGGCAGAGCAGGCCGCCCATGACGAAGCGGCCCGCCGCGGCGAGGAACTGGCCCACCTCAATGAACGGCTCCGGCAGCAAGCGGTCGAGCTGCAGGTGGCGTTGGCCGCCACCAAGGCGGCTCGCGACGACGCCGCGCGTGCCGCCGCGGCCGCCACCGAAGCGTATTGGGAGCTCGATCAGTTCGCTTATGTCGCTTCGCACGACCTGAAGGCGCCGCTGCGCGGGATCGCGAACCTGGCCCAATGGCTCCAGGACGATATTGGGGAGCAGCTCAAGGGTGATTCCAAAGAGCACATGCGCCTCCTCCAGGGCCGCGTGCACCGGATGGAAGCATTGATCGACGGTATTCTTACCTACTCACGCGCGGGCCGCAGACTCACGCCGCCAGAGCCGGTGGAGACAGGCGCGCTTGTCCGGGATGTCATCGAACTCCTCGCGCCGCCCGCGGAGGTGAGGATACAGATGCCCGACCAGTTCCCGACCATCGAGGCGGAACGCGTGCCGCTGCAGCAGGTCTTCATGAACCTCATCGGCAATGCGATCAAGTTTACCCGAGCCGTGCGCCCCGATGCGGTAATCGACATCGCCTGGCGCGACGTTGCAGATGGTTTTGAGTTCACGATCAGCGACAACGGGTCGGGAATAGCCCCCGAATATCATGGTCGGGTCTGGGGTATCTTCCAGACGCTCGCGGCACGCGACAAGGTGGAGGGTACCGGCATCGGCCTTTCAGTCGTCCAGAAGATCGTCGAAAGTCGCGGTGGCAAAGTGTCACTCGAGTCTGCGCCAGGCGAGGGTGCGACGTTCCGGTTCGTTTGGGCGAATACATTGAGGAAGGGGTTCTCCTAATGAGCAACGCACTCCTCACTATTTTTCTCGTCGAAGACGACGAGGTAGACGTGATGAACGTGAAGCGTGCGTTCGCGCAACACAACATCAGGAACCCTCTATTCATCGCGCGCGATGGGGTCGAGGCGCTGGAGAAATTGCGCAATGGCGAGATTCCGAAGGAGCGGCGGATCGTTTTGCTCGACCTCAACATGCCCCGGATGAACGGGATCGAGCTCCTTCGCGAAGTGCGAAACGATCCTGCCCTGTACTCGACGACCGTGGTCGTGCTGACCACATCGAAGGACGAACAGGACATGATCGATGCCTACAATCTGAACGTCGCAGGATACCTCGTGAAGCCGGTCACTTTCGCAAACTTTTGCGAGGTAATGGTGGCGCTGAATAAGTACTGGTCGCTTGTTGAGTTCCCGTGAGGTTATGCGATGGGCATTCCATTGGCGCCACAAAATGGCACCTACCGACTTCGAATTCTCGTTGTTGATGACGACGAGGCTGACCGGCTTGCTGTTCGGCGCTGCTTGCATCAGTCCGGCCTGTCAGTCACGATTGAAGAAGCTAGGACCGGGGCTGAGGCGCTGAAACTCATCGCCCACTCCGACTATGACTGCGTTTTTCTGGACTATTATCTGCCCGATGTGGCCGGGCTTTCGCTGTTGGAGAGTCTTAAAGCCGCCGCGCCCGAACTTCCGGTGGTGATTTTCACCGGGCGGGGCGACGAAGATATTGCCGTCCAGTTGATGAAGGCCGGAGCAGCGGACTATCTGCCCAAAGCCTCGATGGCGCCTGAGCGCCTCGCGGCGGGTCTGCGCCACGCCATGGAGTTGGCGCGCGCCACTGCGGCGCGGAAGCAGGCGGAGAACGAACTCAGAGCGGAGGAAAGCCGGTTTCGTACCCTCGCAAACGCCATTCCGCAGTTTGCGTGGATGGCGGATGCTAGCGGCGCGCGGTATTGGTTCAATCAGAGGTGGTTGGACTACACCGGCATTCCCCTCGAGGAGCTGACAGGCTGGGACTGGCGGCAGGTTCATCATCCCGATCACGTCGACCGCGTCATCCAACTGATCCGCGAGAGCTGTGCGACGGGCGAACCGTGGGAAGACACCTTTCCACTGCGTGGCAAGGACGGGACCTATCGCTGGTTCTTGTCGCGTGCCCTCGCCATTCGAGGAACCGATGGAGATATTGTCGGTTGGCTCGGCACGAACACGGATGTTACGGATCAGAAAAACGCGGAGGTCGAACGGGAACGGCTCCTGTTGCTTGAGCACGAGGCGCGCAGCAGGGCGGAACACGCGACCAAGGCCCGCGACGGGCTGCTGGCCATCGTCGCCCATGATCTACGGAATCCGCTGCACATCATCATGAGCGCAGCGGCGAAAATCCCGCCTTCGCCTCCGGATAAGAAAGGCAGAAATTACATCGAATTCATCCAACGCTCGGCGCGCGAGATGGATCGTCTGGTTTGCGATCTATTGGACGTGTCGAACATGGAATCCGG
>Ga0185299_10008155_pt1 | contig 10450 bp, 7 predicted proteins | sample PaiPotPPA55metaG_FD_128002 | JGI IMG/M metagenome (GOLD analysis project Ga0185299, IMG submission 128002) | Iron sulfur acid spring bacterial and archeal communities from Banff, Canada, to study Microbial Dark Matter (Phase II) - Paint Pots PPA... ...
CCTTATCACGCAAAAATGGGCAACGCGGCGCGCCGGAAGAACCAGGAACGCTGGATGTCGGACGAGGTTCGCGTGCTAGTAGGAACAATCGCCTTCGGCCTGGGCATCAACAAAGCAGCCGTACGCGCCGTGATTCATCTCTCGCTGCCCAAATCGATCGAGCAGTATTATCAGGAGGCCGGTCGCGCCGGCCGTGACGGCGAATCCGCCGATTGCGTTCTGCTCTGGCAGAAGCGTGACGCGGGCCTGCTCGGCCACTTCATCGGCGAAATTGCAGATCCCGAAGAAAAGCAGCGCGCCTGGCAGCGCTACAACCAGATCCGGCACTTCGTCGAATCGAACGACTGCCGTCATCTGCAAGTCTGCACGCACTTCGGCGAAAAGCCCAAATGGAATTCATGCGACGCCTGCGACGTGTGCGGCTACGATCCCGCTTGGCTCTCCACCGGCTCGGAAACGGAAGCGTCCAAGCGGCGCCGGCCCGCAATTGCGGCACCGGCTGCCACTCCCTCACGCAATACAGAGCGCGCCAAGCAGCCGGATATCGCCGCCACTGCGAATCCTCCCGACCCAGAATTGCGCGAATACATGCGCGAATGGCGCCGCTCCGCCGCCAAGGAAAAGGATGTGCCGGCCTTCGTCGTCCTGCACGACACATCTCTCGACGAACTCTGCCGCGTTCATCCCAAATCCCTACAGGAGCTTAGCGGCGTCCACGGATTCGGCGCGCACAAGACCGAAGTATATGGCCCCGGAATCCTGGAGGCGCTTACCCGATTCCGCAGCGGCGCACGAACCGCGCAAGCCCCTATCGCCAAGTCCGCCCGCGCGTAGCGAAGCCGCCGTAGAGGGCCACAACGCGCTCGGATTCCCGTTCTAGAACTCCCGTACGTACCGCTCTTTTCGTACTCCTGTTTACACCCAGCGGCATATTGCCGGAGTACGCACTTTCGTAGTAGTGTCCCTCGGTGCCCAAAACCAAGAGGCGAGCGCCCTCCCGGCAGGGCATCAAGAGTCGAAAAAGGAGAGGTAGGCACATGGCCGCACCAGCCGAAGCAAAGTCCCCAAATCAAGCCAATGGCGAGAGCCAAGGCGCGAATGTAGACAAGATCCGCGACATCCTTTTTGGCTCCCAGATGCGCGACTACGAGAAGCGCTTCGTGCGCCTCGAAGACTCCGTCACCAAAGCGCTCGAAACCCTGCGCGACGACATGACCAAGCGCCTCGATACACTGAGCAGCTTTGTCCAGCAAGAAGTTGACTCGCTCAGTCAGCGCCTCAAGACCGAAAAGACCGAGCGCACCGAAAGCACAAAGGAAATTTCCCGCGAAATCAAAGACGCCGCGAAAGGCATCGAGAAAAAGCTCGGCCAGCTCGAAGAGCAGATGTCCGACGGCCAGGGCGAGCTTCGCGCCAAGCTTCTCGAACACTCCAAGTCGATCTCCGGCGAAATCGAAAAATTGCGCCGCGAGACTGCCGCCTCTCTCGATCGCGAGGTGGAAACTTTGCGCAACGACAAAACGGACCGCGCCGCGCTTTCCGATCTGTTCGCCGAATTTTCCCTGCGGCTGAAGAGCGACCTCGAGCTCCCGGAAAAATAGCGCACAGCCGAAGCGAATTCACCGAGGCTTCGCCGGATTCGCATGCGACCTGTCGACACAAACCCTCAACCTTCCAACATGGCCGAGCAAGCTCAACGCCGCGCCCCTCTGGGGCAACCGCAGGAAACTCCCAAAAACGATAGCCAGCAGCTCGAAGAGCTGCGCCACCTGATCGTAGCGCCCGAACAGGAAGGCATCGCCGAAATCAGCCACCGCCTCGACAATCTCGAGCGCCGCGCCGAAGACGTCAGTTCGGTGGTCGTCGAAGCGATTCAGATGCGCCGCGATCACGACGGCGGCGGCGCCCTTGCGGCTGCGCTCGGCCCCACCATCGAAGACACGTTGCGCGATTCCGTCCGCAAGCACCCCCACGTCATCGCCGACGCCCTGTTCCCTGTGATGGGGCCGGCGATCCGCAAATCCATCACCGAAACTCTGCGCTCCATGCTCGAGTCCTTCAACGAAGCGCTCGAGCACAGCCTTTCGTGGCGTGGCATCAAATGGCGGCTCGAAGCGGTCCGTACCGGCAAGTCATTCGCCGAAATCGTTGTGATGCACAGCCTTCTCTATCAGGTCGAGGAGGTCTTCCTGATCCACCGGAAAACGGGCCTCGTCCTCAATCACCTCACGGAGCCCTCGCTTCCTGAAAGAGACGCGGACATGCTCGCCGGCATGTTGAGCGCGATCCAGCAACTCTCTCACGACAGATTCAACACGGCGGAAGGCGACGCGATCCAGAAATGGGAAATGCCGGAATTGGATGGCTGGCTGGAAGTCGGTCCCCACGCGGTGATCGCGGTGGTAATCCGAGGCCACGCTCCCGTCGACTATCGCCTCCGAATGAAGAAGGCCCTTGAAGAAATTCACGAGCGGTTCGGAGCGGCTCTGGAAAGTTTCGCAGGCGATGCCGGGCCGTTCCGTGCCGCGGAGAGTGTGCTCGCGCCATTACTCGAAAAACAAATGATGGACGAGCAGGTTCGTGTGAAGAAGAAACCATACGCGTTGATGACCGCAGCCGGCGTCGGGCTGACCGCGCTCATTGTATGGGTCGCATACATCTCCTTGCGGGTTCACCAGTGGAGTCAGTTCGAAGACGCGCTTCGCCAGCAATCGGGAATCGTCGTCACCTCTGTCACCAAGGAAGGAGGCCGCTATCAAGTTCGCGGCTTCCGCGATCCTCTCGCGCCAGACCCGAAAACTCTTTTGACGAAACTCGGATTAACTCAGGAAAACGCGGATTTCCAGCTTGTTCCCTTCTATTCGATGGACGATGAAATTGTTCTCAGGCGGATCAAGGTGCTGCTGAAGCCGCCGGCGGGCGTCACCCTCTCGATGAAGGATGGCGTACTGTCGGCCGAAGGCGCGGCCTCCCCGCAATGGATTGCGCGTCTGCGCGACCGCGCTCAGTGGATCGCGGGAGTGCGCGAACTCGATGACGCAAAACTGCAAGACGCCAACGTTCTCGCCTTGAAAGATGCAAAAAGCTCCGTCGAGTCCATCGTGTTTCTCTTCCCGGTCGGCAGCTCAACGCTCGTATCGGGCCAGGATCAGAAGTTCGCACAAGCAGAGAAGAGCATCCGCGAAATCGTCGCGCAGGCAATCGCTCTGAATGAAAACGCCCAGATCGAAGTGGTCGGCCACACCGATAAAACCGGCATCGAAACCACGAATCTGCCGCTCAGCAAGCAGCGCGCCGATCAGGTCACCCTCGCGCTCATCCGCGGCGGCGTAAAACCCTCGAGCTTCCGACCCCGCGGCGTGGGCACATTGCAGCCGGTGCGCACGGACGATAGCGATGAAGGACGCCAGCTCAATCGCAGCGTCACGTTTCAGGTCGACATCTCGCCCGCCGCGCCTTAAACTCTCCGCCGGCGCTTCCTATGATTCAGAAGAAAATCTGCATGCTTGGTTCATTCTCCGTCGGCAAGACCAGCCTCGTCCGCCGCGTCATCACCAGCGAATTCAACGAAAAATATCACACTTCGATCGGCGTCAAAGTCGACAAGAAAATCTTTCGCGTGGGGGACCAGGACGTCACCCTCGTCCTGTGGGATATCTACGGCGAAGATGCATTTCAAAAAATGCAGATGAGCTACTTGCGCGGCATGTCCGGCTATTTCATGGTCGCCGACGGCACCCGCCGCCAGACCGTCGATGTCGCGCTGGCCCTGCAACAAAAGGTCGCCGAGGCTATGGGGGCAATCCCCTTTGTTTTCCTGCTCAACAAATGCGACCTCGCCGACCAGTGGGAAGTGGATCCCGACGACGAAAAAAATATCTCCGCCAGAGGCTTGACCCCCCTGCGAACCAGCGCCAAAACAGGCGAAAATGTCGAAGAAGCTTTCGTGCGCTTGGCGCTCGCTATGCTCCCCAAGTAACGCACTCGCGATCCGCCGCTTGCGTTGTAATTCCAATCGGATTCTAATTGTCACGCCGCCCATGGAAGCAAACGCGATTTTCGAGTCGTTCCTCGCCGAGCAGGGCCTCGCCCTGTTCGAATATCTTGGGAAAGGCTCGTTCCGTCCGATTGGTTCGTTCCCCAGCTGGCTCAAACAAATCTGGGGCGAGGAAACTGCCCGCGCCAAAACCGTTGTCCTCGCCGAGCGCTCGCCCTTTCTCCAGAATTTCCTCTTGGACGCCGAACAGTTCTGGAATAACAAGTCCAGCGGCGCCGCGAATTCCGGCAATTGGATCGAACGCGGCGTGGACGGCGTCGAAACGCCGCTCGAAGCTTCCGCTTTGCGCCTCGACGGAAAGAAAATTCTGCTCATTCGCAATTTCTCGTCGGCCTTCGCGGAACAAACGCAATGGCTGCAGACCGCGCGCGATTCCGTGCTCGATCACGAACAGCTCCTGCGCGAAATTCAGAAAAAAGAAATTCTGCTTCATTGCATCATTCACGATCTTTCCCAGCCGCTCAGCGCCATGCGCGGCTGTTTCAATTGCCTCACGATCGGCGACTTGCCGCCGGACCTCAAGCCCTTCGTCGAAACCGGACAGCGCGAATCCTACCGCCAGGAGCAGATGATTCGCGGAGTCCTCGAAGCATTTTCCGGAGATCTTCCGGCGCAGAAAAAATCGCAAGCGAACGAGCCGCCGGCAACGGCCGACCTCGCCGCCTGCGCGCGGCACGCGGTCCGGAACTTCTCGGCGGCGTTTGCTGAAAAACGCGTTCGGCTCCAGCTTGATCCCAAGCTCGACGTCTCGCGACAATGGCTTTCCGTCGGAGACGCGCCGCGCATCGATCGCATTTTCGGCAATTTTCTCGAAAACGCCATGCGTTACAGCCCCCAGAACACTACCGTCACCGTGGGCGTCGAAGAGAAAGGTGCACTCCTCGCCGCGTTCGTCGACGACCAAGGTCCCGGACTCCCGACCGATCAGTCGACTGGAAAGCTTTTCGCCCTGTTCGCAAAGGGAAAAGACCGCCCAGGCAAAGCTGGCCTGGGTCTTTACTTCTGCAAGATGACGGTCGAGCGCTGGGGGGGGCGCATCGGCGCGGAAACCCGGCCGAGCGGAGGCTCGCGATTCTGGTTCTGCCTTCCGCGCGCCCCAATCAGCTCGCTAGCCAGCGCCGCGGAACCAAATCTTCCCGCGGCAAACGCGCAAGAAGAAGCAGCGCAACAAGGCGTCGCGTCCCCGGGCAAGCGACGTGTCGGCAAAGCACCGCGCAGCTTGCGAATTCTCGTCGCGGACGACACCGAAATCAATCGCGAACTCGCAATGGAGTTGCTCAAAGCGCGCGGCCATTCCACCGTGGGCGTCGCCGATGGCCGCCAGGCGCTGGCGGCCCTTGAAAATGCTCGCTTCGATGTAGTTCTCATGGACGAAGTGATGCCTGAGATGAACGGCCTCGAAGCCACGCGCGCCATTCGTCAAAAAGAATTAGCCTCGGGCCGGCATCAAGTGATCATCGGTCTGAGTGGAAATGCCACAAAGGAAGATGAAAAACGTTGCATCGAAGCGGGTGAGGACGCCTACCTCTCGAAGCCCTTCGATATGCACAAACTGTTTCAGATAATCGAGTCCTCTGCGCCCGAAACCGCCGGAGAAATAATCGTCCCGCCGCCCACAACATCTTCGGATTCCGTTGCCGCGCATCTCGCACGCAGCGCCGCCGGAAGCAAAAAACTCATGCAATCTCTCGCGATATCATTTCTGGCCGATGCTCCAAAAAGGATTGCGAATATACAAAGCGCGATTGCTCAGACGAACGCCGAGTTGCTCGCGACTACGGCTCACGCGCTGAAAGGCTCTGTCGCAATTTTCGGCGCCGCGAAGGCGGTTGCAGCGGCGCGAAATCTGGAGGCCATGGGCCGCGCTGGCAACTTGGAAGGCGCCGCTGGGGAATTTTGTACGCTTGAAAACGAACTCAGCGGTGTGAAACGCGAACTTCTCGCCATTGGCGCCAAGTCCGGAAAGAAAAGCCGGCCACCTCGCCCCGCAACGCGCAAGAAGCGCGGAAAGTAACCAGCACTCCCGCGATTAGTGCTTCACGGCCGCGTCGACCACCATATGAGTCCGATAAATACAATTTGCAGCGGGATGCGAATTGAGAGTGGCGTAGCCGGTCTTCCCAATATCTGAAGGCTTTCTTGCGCGGCCTTGATGTTGGCAGGCAGCATCGCGATAAGAAGGACGATCAGGCAAATGCCGGCAATATTCCGAAATCGCGGAATCAGCATCCCAATCGCCCCCGCAAATTCACAAATCCCCGTGAAATAGACGAGCGCCATCCGGTTCGGAAACACTTGCGGCACAATATTTTCAAGCTCGAATCTCGTCTGGTTGAAATGACCGATCCCGGTCGTGATGAACATCATCGCCAGCGCGTATCGCGTCGCCGCAACCCACGACGCCAGCGCGGCCACGCCTAGCGCCCCGGCTGCCCGGAACAAGAGAAGCGAAATCACAAGCACCGCGACGACGATCATGTCCGGAATTCTACCGCATCTCCACAGCAACCGCTCGTCACGTGGCTCAACGCTGACCAAGCCCGCGATGTTGACTAACCGAATGATGGCGCGGCGCCGTCGCTTGCCGTACGCGCGCCAGGGCGCGATACTCGAATAGATGAAGCGCGCATTTCAAGTTGTAGCGGCAGCGGCTCTTGTACTAGGGCCGGCTACGCATGCGCGCGCCGATGAACTGAAACTGAGAGACGGCACAAAGTTGGTCGGCACGATCGTTGGATTCGACGACAACTCGTTCAAAGTAAAGACAAACTACGGATTCGCAATCGTGCAGAAGGATCAAGTCGTATCCATTTCGATTTCTGACGGCGCGAAAAAGTCCGAAGCCGAAAAGAAGCCTGATCCCGCTGCGGTGAAATCGTCTTCCCCCGCGAAGTCACCAAACGCCACCGCCGCGAGCAACCCCGGACCTGAAACGAAACTAGAAGCGCCTCCGGCAGTCGCGAAAACACCCGCGGATCCCGCAACCAAATCCGCGTCGAACTCCGATCCGCCTGCACCGGCAAACTCGGCTAACGCGTCGAACGCGGTAAACGCGAAAAATTCCGCGCCTGCGCCCGCTCCTGTCGAACCGCCTGCTCCACCTCAGCCGGCGCCGATGAAAGAAGTAGTCTCCGGCAACACCTACACGAACGAGACCTACGGCTTCCACATGTACAAGCCTCCGGACTGGCAATTGATCGAAGGCGCGCGCAGTGTGGTTCCCGGCTCCATCACTGCGATGGGCACCTCGGACCAGAGGACTTACCTTGTGATCGGGCAGGAGCCCGCCGGAAAATCGCTCGCGAGCGATGTCGACGCTACCGAACATCGGCTGCACGAGGTTCTCGATAATTACCGTCCGCTTGGCGAAAAGCGCATCACGGTTTCCGGCGTATCCGCCGTCGAGCGTTTGTTCCGCGGCAGCGTGGACCAGCACGATTGGTCCGGCGTCATCGTATTCGTTCCGCGCGACGCGCGCCTCTTCACCATTTTCGGAATGACTTACGCAGACACCGATCTCGTCCAGATTCAGGAAAACGTTATCGCCCGCGCGATCTCGAGCCTCCAGTTCACCAGGCAATAGCACCTCATCGCTTTCGACTTGCAACCAACACGAAAGAAAGCGTAACTAATCTTCGTGAAACGAAACCGTGCGCTGTCGTACTTGAACAGACTGCTGTCTCGCTTAACCGCGGTTATCACGCCTAAGAAACGGACGCCTCGCTGGAAAAATTACGCCGCCGTTTTTGCGCTGCTGGGCGTTTCGGGATTCTTGCTGGTGCAACGAGGCTCATCGCAATCCTCTGCGCCGGTCGCTCCGCAGCAATCCTCGCCGGCCGCGCCAACTTTCTATCGCGACGTGTTGGCGATCCTTCAACAGCACTGCCAGACTTGCCACCGGCCCGGCGAAATTGGCCCGATGCCGCTGCTCACTTACGATGATGCACGGCGAAAAGCCCGCGCCATCGCCGATAAAGTAAGCACGAAGGAAATGCCGCCGTGGTTCGCAGATCCAGAGGTCGCCGATCCGAAGCCTGCTGATGCGAAGTCAATTGATCCGAAGCCCGGCCGCTTTTCAAACGATCCTTCGCTCTCACCGCAGGAAATCGAAACGCTGAGCTCCTGGGCAAACACCGGCGCTTTGCCGGGCGACGCTCGCGACGCTCCTCCTCCACGACAGTGGACGGCGGGCTGGAACATTCCGCAGCCGGACGCAATTCTGAAAATGCCGAAGTCCGTGCCGCTTCCAGCCGATGGCGACATCGAATACACCTATGAAATCGTGCCAACAGGATTCCCCGAAGGAAAATGGGCGCAAATGTCGGAGATTCGCCCGTCGAGCCGCACGAACGTCCATCACGCGGTCGTCTACATTCGCCCTCCCGGTTCAAAATGGCTGCGCCGCGCGCCGATTGGAGCGCCGTTCACAGCATCGGACATGACCGACGAAGAATCGCGACGCGACGCCCACTGGACCGACGCCGACATACTTCTCGTCTACGCGCCAGGGAGCGCGCCGGATAATTGGCCAGCGGGCATGGCGAAGTTCATTCCCGCAGGTTCTGATCTGGTTTTCCAAATGCATTACATGGCGCACGGCGTCGAAACGAGCGACCAATCGAGCATCGGCATCGTTTTTGCGAAGCAGCCGCCGAAGCAGCGCATCCTCACCCTCCAGCTGACAAACGATCACTTTGTGATTCCTCCCGGCGCCGACGACTATCGCGTCGAAGCCCGCGGCACTTTGCCGAACGACGCGATGCTCCTCAGCTTTCTCCCTCACATGCACCTGCGCGGAAAGCGTTTCGAATACAACATCATTCAGCCGGCCGGCCGCATTGAAACGCTGCTGCGCGTGAATTGGAACTTCTACTGGCAATTGAGCTACCGCCTCGCCGAGCCGCGCGCGCTGAAGGCCGGCACCGAGCTGCAAGCCGTCGCGTGGTACGACAATTCCAAAAGTAATCCGCACAATCCAGATCCCGATGCCGCCGTCCGCTGGGGCGATCAAACCTACGATGAAATGATGGTTGGATTTTTCGACGTCGCGGTACCCGCCGATTTGGACAAATGGCGCTACTTCATTCGCGCGAACCGCACGCAATAGGCTGCGCTAAAACTTCGTGGCTTCGCTGAAGTGGAAATTGCGGATCTTCATCGCCGGCACGACCATCTCGAAAGACTCTTCTCCGGCCGCGCGCACGGCGGGGCCCAGCATCTCGACATTCGCGAGCGCTTCGATGACGCTCTGATTGAAACGGAAATTGCGGATGCCTCCGGCGAGGCGTCCGTTTTCGATGAGAAATGTGCCGTCACGCGTCATTCCCGTCAGAACCTTTTCGTACGGATCTACTTCGCGGATGTACCAGAGCCGCGTGACAAGAATTCCACGCTCCGTCGAGCGGACCATTTCGCCGACCGACTTGTCGCCGCCCGCGAAAACCAGATTCATGGGCGCTTCGCCGTATTCGTTCGGCAGCGAGAAGCCGTGGCCGGTCGGCTTCTGTTTCATTTTTTTCGCAGTGGCGCGTGAGTAGACGAGATTTTTAGGCACGCCACGATCCACGAGCAGCACTTTCTGCCTCGGCATTCCTTCGCCGTCGTATGGTTCGCCGGTTTGCAGCGGATGATAGGCATCGTCCCAGAGCGTGATGTTGTCGCCAAAAATCTTTTTGCCCATGCGGTCGTTCAGGCAGGAACGCTTGTCGAGGACGGCGGTGCCCGCGAAATCGTAAAAAAGAAAGCCGACGAGATCGAGAACGGCGGAGGGCTCGAGAATCGTTGTGTAGTGCCCCGGTGGAAGCTCTTGCGGCTTGCGCGACTCGACAGCCTTGCGGCTGGCGTTCGCGGCGCGCGCGTCGGGGTCGAGATCGCGAACGTCCGGCGAATTCGATTTCGCCCAGCCGGACGAATTTTCTTCAAGAATCGTGACCGAAAACTCCGCGTTCGTCTCTGAGTAGCGGGCAAACAATCCCTCGGAGTTCGCGAGAATCGAGTGCGATGTGCCGGTCGAAAAAATTCCCGCGGCAGTTTGTTTGTTTTTGTCCGCCATTTTGCAGACTCGCGCGACGGCGCGGGCGCGATCCTGCGGCGTCACCGCCGCTGTCGCGGGCAGAAATCGCGCGACCTTTTGATATTTCTGGCGGCGCGGCATCGGAAGCAGATCGGGATATTCCGGCTGGTTGCGCGCCAGGCGCGCGGCTGCGGCAATCACGCGGCGCAGCGACTCTTCGTCCGTTTTGTTCGTCACGGCGCGCGCGGTGCGACCGTCGACGACGGCGCGGACCGAAATAGTGAGCGTCTGCTCGGCGACGTTTTGATGAATCGTGTTGTTCGCGAAGCGGGTCAGCGCGTCGGACCCGAGGTCAATCTCGACTTCAGTTTGGTCGGCGT
>Ga0185299_10008156_pt1 | contig 10449 bp, 6 predicted proteins | sample PaiPotPPA55metaG_FD_128002 | JGI IMG/M metagenome (GOLD analysis project Ga0185299, IMG submission 128002) | Iron sulfur acid spring bacterial and archeal communities from Banff, Canada, to study Microbial Dark Matter (Phase II) - Paint Pots PPA... ...
CAGGCGGCATCTGGAATTTTTTGCTCACCGAGCAGGAAAACAATTTCACGGCTTCTCCGTGGCTGCGCTTGAAACGATGAGATCGTACAGTTGGCCCGGCAATCTGCGGGAATTGCGAAATCTCATCGAGCGAGCGGTTATTCTCGGAGGCGGAGATGAGGTTGGCGCTGACGATTTGGCTGAAATAATTCAGGTCCGGTCAGAGTTTCGCGTCGGTGGCAGGGTCACGCTCGAAGAAATCGAAAACGAACACATCCGGAAGGTGATCGCTAACTCCCGGACAATTGATGAAGCCGCCACGGTACTCGGCATCGATCCAGCGACGTTGTATCGCCGAAAGAAGAAGCTGTAGCCTGCATCGCTCACAAATCCTTAGAGATTTGTGAGCGCTGCTTCCTGGAGAGGAGAGTTTAAAAACAGTTTGTTTCGATTCATTATAAATCAGGCTTTTAAACTACGATGGCCACGTCTCTTTCACTCTCCACCCTTCATGCTGCCGCCCAGGAAAAAGTCATCCGCCTTTATGATGGACCGGCGCCCGGCTCGGAGGACTGGAAACAAACCGAGCAGGAAAATCGGACCAACCTCTGGAACACCCGCGTCGTTTTCAATGTGGTTAATCCGACTCTGACCGTTTTCCAGCCGGAAGCCAGCAAGGCCAATGGCACGGCAGTCGTCATCTGTCCCGGAGGGGCGTTTTTCGCCTTGTCGATTGATAGTCAAGGTTTCGAAGTCGCCCGCTGGTTGAACACGAAGGGCGTGACTTGCTTCGTCCTGAAATACCGGCTGGTGGAGTGCAAGACGGACGATCCTACAAGCGAAGCCAACAATCGGGGTCCGCTCGATGAGGTAGTTGCGCCCATTGTCAAACTGGCGCTGGTGGACGGCAATGCGGCCATTGGCTATGTGCGCAAGCACGCAGCGGAGTTTGGAGTCAAACCGGACCGCATCGGCATTATCGGCTTCTCGACCGGCGGCACCCTAGCGGTATCGGTGGCATTGAATTATACGGCTGAAACCCGGCCAAATTTCGTGGCGCCGATTTATCCAGCCTACCGTTGGGCGATCAAGGGGAACGGTGTTCCCGCAGATGGGCCCCCCGCATTTCTTCTGGCAGCGTCTGATGACCCGCTGGGACTGGCGCCGGAGAGCGTCACGATTTACCAGCAATGGATTGCGGCCGGAAAACCGGCGGAACTGCACCTCTATTCAAAGGGCGGCCATGGTTTCGGCATGCGCCAACAACATTTGCCGTCCGACCATTGGATCGAACGCTTCGCTGACTGGCTCGATGTGCAGGGATTGTTGACGAAGTAACTTTCGTTGGCTCTCCTTGCACACCTGTGAATCTGGCGTAGCACTGTTCGTTGTGCCCAAATCAATTCTGAAATCTATCGTTGTTCATTTGGTCTTAGACAGAGGCGCAGCCTCTGTCTAAGACCTTTCTAGCCCGCAATGTGCGACTCGACTGAGCTCGCCGAAGTCTCGTTGCTTCTGCTTTCGCGTCATTTTTGCGGGCTAGTGCTTATTTCGGGGTTCCGTACCGCTTGCAAAGCTCCAAATTAACTTCCAGGACGTTGACCAGTTTCTCGCCTGCCAGTCCCCCAAACGGCGCAGAAGCATCATGCTGCAAGATCTCGTCAATCTCGGTGCGGACCGTTGCTGCATCACGCTTGGTGTCATCGGCCCACTTCGGGGCTACCCGGTCAAGCTGGAACTCGGCGTTTGCTAATGTAATTTGCGGGTCAAGGCCAGAGCCGGAAGCTGTCACCAAATCACCGGGAACATCCTGAAGATCGGCATTTGGATTTTCCTGACGCCACATATCGAAGAAATTCGACTGGACGTCTGAGCCGTCTTTAACCGGTTGAATGGAGCTTTGCGACTTACCGTCAGCTCCGGTCTGCGTGACAGCCGATGGAAACATTCCGGGATGCTCCGTAGAAAAGTTTTCGAAGAAAAGCACCGCCAGATCTGCCGCCTTGGGTTGAGGCGTACCTGGATTATCCTTGATCCATTTCGTGACCAAGTCCGGATGAGCCTTCGACCAGGCGTCTACATATGCGCTATGGGTTGGATCCGCATTAACCCAGGCTTGGGCTACTGCGTTATGCATGTCGGCCCACTGCGCCACGATGTGCGGGTTACCCTGAAACTTGTCCTGCTGAAACCAAGCCTCGATATCGGGCGCAACCAGCTGACCGGCTTTTGCTCCGCTCTTGTACTTAACAATTGGTCCGAGGACGGTCGCGACGCGGTTGCGCAACAGGTAGTTAGAGGCCGCATAGGTCGAGGAGGCCGAAGCGGACGCGTCGTACGATGCAGCTGATGGCCGCGGTTGGAAGTATTCGTCCTTGGTAAACGGTTGAGCGATTAGCTTTGAACCAACAATTGAACCGTCTGGACCCTTTAGCAAACTACCGTTCGCTTGAAACGGGAAAAAGACTTTGCCGATTGCCCAAACTGCTAATGGATAGAGCACGGTGCAGATAATGATGGTTAAGCCCAACAGCAAGATGCTTTTTGATAGGTATCGAAACATATTTTTGCCTCAATAGATAGTTAGATCACTAAGCAACCAAATGGAAAGCAACCATGACGAGGTCTATCAACTTGATGCCTATAAAAGGAATAATCACGCCTCCCAATCCCCAGATAAGCAGATTTTTTCGCAAAAGCGCGTCCGCTCCCAAAGGCTTGTAGCTAACCCCTTTAAGCGCCACCGGGATGAGTAACGGAATGATTAGGGCGTTGAAGATAATCGCCGACAGGATAGCTGAAGTCGGCGAGTGCAGTTGCATGATATCAATCCTCTTCAGCCATGGCAAAGTGCCGGCGAACAGCGCTGGGATAATTGCAAAGTATTTCGCGACGTCATTGGCTACCGAGAAGGTCGTTAGAGCACCGCGCGTCATCAACAGTTGTTTGCCGATTTCGACGACTTCAATCAGCTTGGTGGGGTCGCTATCGAGATCCACCATGTTCGCTGCTTCTTTGGCGGCTTGCGTCCCAGCGTTCATCGCCAAGGCGACGTCGGCTTGTGCCAGGGCTGGGGCGTCATTCGTTCCGTCGCCCATCATCGCGACCAATTTTCCTTCGGCCTGCTCTTTGCGGATGTAAGCCAGCTTATCCTCAGGCTTGGCCTGCGCGAGGAAATCGTCCACTCCTGCCTTCTTGGCAATGGTTGCAGCGGTCAGCGGGTTATCTCCGGTGATCATGACGGTGCGCAGTCCCATTCTTCTGAGGCGCTCAAAGCGCTCGCTCATGGCTGGTTTCAGGACGTCCTCCAATACGACGATCCCAACGATTTGAGAGTCTTCGGTTACTACGAGTGGTGTTGCGCCCTTTGAAGCAACACTTTGGACTAACGAATCAAGCTCGGCGGGAACATGCCCGTTCTCGTCCTGGACAAGTTTTACGATGGCGTCCGACGCACCTTTTCGAATCTTATGCCCGTTCGGGAGATTGATGCCACTCATCCGCGTTTGTGCTTTGAACGGTACGAACTCGGCACCATCCGCAAGGTTGAGCAGAGATGGGCCAACGGTCACGAACTCCTGCGCCTTGGTCTTGATGCTTTTACCTTCAGGGGTTTCATCCGCAGCGGATGCCAGCGACGCTAAACGGGCCACGTCCGCAGCTGAGTAGCGGCCAACGGGCAGAAACTCTGTAGCATGCCGATTGCCCATGGTGATCGTTCCGGTTTTATCGAGTAAAACCACGTCGATATCTCCGGCGGTCTCGACCGCTTTGCCGCTCTTCGCCAGAATGTTGGCCTGCAGTGCCCGGTCCATGCCTGCGATTCCAATGGCGGCAAGCAAAGCGCCAATGGTGGTTGGGATCAGGCAGACCAAAAGGGCGATCAAAGTCGGAACATCTGTTCCCAGACTATGCAGCGGTTGCTGAAGGCCGAGATAACTCATCATGTATTGCTCGGCATTCAGCGCCATGGGCCAGAGTGGAATCACGACGATCAAGAAAATTAACGTGAATGCACTCAGTACCAGGGTAAGCGCGATTTCGTTCGGAGTCCGCTGACGAATCGCTCCCTCAACGAGCGCAATCATCCGGTCCAGGAAGGTTTCGCCGGAGCCGGAGGTAATCCGAACAACAATCCGGTCTGACACCACGAGAGTGCCCCCGGTAACTCCGGATCGGTCGCCCCCTGCCTCGCGAATAACGGGCGCGGACTCACCGGTGATTGCGGATTCGTCTATGGAAGCGATGCCTTGGATGATCTCCCCGTCACTAGGTACGATCTGTCCGGCTTGGACCACAACCCGGTCCCCAGTTTTCAAAACTGTCGACGCAACTTCCTCAATTCTATCTCCGCTCGTCAACCGGTGGGCGATCGTGTCCCGACGGGTCTTCTTCAGTGAATCGGCCTGAGCTTTTCCGCGCGCCTCGGCTAAACCGGTCGCGAAGTTTGCGAAAAGGACAGTCAGAAAGAGCCACGCATCAAGCGCGACAAAATAGCCGGTTGACACCTGGCTTTCCGATTTTCCTAACATTGCCTGGATGAGATACGCAAGGGTTAGGAAGGCGCCTACTTCCACCACGAACATCACTGGATTTTTCCACTGAATGTCGGGGCGCAACATCACGAACGCCTGCCTCAAGGCCGGTCCGACGGTTCCGGGGGTTAGCAGCCGCGTTGAGTGCGGGCGTTTTGGCGGTTTCGCAAACTCGCGTGAAGCCTGGATTGGTTCTATTACTGTAGCCATCTCAATTTTTCTTTCTAAGGATTTATTGTGGGTTTAGCCACCGAATGGAATCGGACCGAAATGTTCCGCGAGCGGCCCAAGCGCGGCTACCGGCAGAAAGAGCAATGCGCCAATAATCAGAATCGTTCCGCAGAGCAGGAAACCGAAGGTCGAAGTGTCGTCACGCAAAGTCCCCAGGCCGAACGGAACGGACTTCTTTGCTCCGAGACTCGCCGCCATAGCAATCGGCGCAATGATCGGCAGGAACCGGCTGATGAGAATTACCAATGCGGTCGCGATGTCCCACTGAACGGCCGTCGGAGACGGGTTCGGATTGTTGTTCAAACCATAGGTGACACCTAGCCCGTCGAATGCCGAGCCGTTATTCGCCGAGGCCGACGAGAACTGATACATAATTTCAGAAAATCCATGCGGACCAGGATTGGCTTCGGCCTTGGTTCCCCAGTCCGTCGCCGAGAATAGCCCGGTCGGCCAGAGAATCATGATCGGGTGCACCAGCAAGGCGATCATTGCGAGTTTCATCTCGCGCCCACCGATCTTTTTGCCGAGGTATTCGGGGGTCCGACCTACCATTTGACCGGCAACAAAGACCCCAACTATCAAAAAGAGCAGCAGGTTGATCATTCCCACACCCTTTCCGCCGTAAATACAGTTCAGCCACATGCCCACCATCGGCGACAACGCGGCGACGGGGTTCAGGCTATCGTGTTCACAGTTGACCGCCCCGTCAGTTACGTCGACGGTCAACGCCGCAAAAGTGGCGCCCGCCGAAGTGCCGAAACGCAACTCTTTACCCTCGAGATTGCCGAGATGTTGATCCACGGGCAATCCGGCGACCGCGGGAATATTCACTTGAATCTTACCGCCTGGCGCTGTTGCACTGGCCAGTTCATAGGTCTGACCGCCGGGATGTGCCGTTAGTCCGGGGTTAGGCTTCAATGTATCAAAATAAATAGGCCAGGCCACGGTACCGATCATCAGCACCATCATCACCGAAAATATCACCGCCGAGTGCCTTCTTCGTTTCAACATCCGCCCGTACATCAACACCAGTGAGAACGGGAAAAGCATCATCGCCACGCAAGACAGGAAGTTTGTTAGGTCTGTCGGATTTTCAAACGGATGGGCCGAGTTCATTCCATAAAACCCACCACCGTTGGTACCTAACTGCTTCATTGGGACAAACGCCGCCAATGGACCAACCACAATTGTTTGCTGCTTGGGCTGGCCGTTGTCTGCCGTACCCATCGCCCCGGGTTCAAGCGTAGAAACTGGATGTGCGCTCGCGAAAGTCATCGGGGCGCCTTGTTGCAGGAAAATCAATGCAAGCGCAAAGGAACACGGTAGAAACGTGTACATTACTACTCGCCACATATCGACGAAGAAATTCCCCATGTGGGGATCACTTCGCAAAGCTCTGATAATGGCCGTAAGACCGCAAAAACCGATCGAGGCTGACAGAAAGAAGTTTGTTAGACAAAAAAAGATTTGGCTGAAATTGGAAAAATGCTGATCTCCGGAATAGTGCTGCAAGTCAGTGTTGGTCATGAAAGAAACAACACTGTGAAAGATTGTACTTGGAGCGAGCATTCCGCGGCCAAGATCATTTAATGGCAGCAACGGTTGAAGGGAGAGAACAATAAAGCCGAAGACAAACAGAACAGTGTTGAAAAACAACATGGCACCGGCGTACTGCTTCCAGTTCTGGGGCCCGCTATTCAACTGTTCTTCGATAAATCGAAAAAGTCCCCACGGACGGTATTTCCCGTCCATAATCCAGGAGAGATATTTGCTCAGCGGGATCGCCAGTAATGTTGTGACGACGAGAATCGAGATTGGTAAAAGCCACATAGTTAGATACTCCTAGTCGAATTCAGCAGCCGGCCTGGTCAGAACCATTCGGGCCGAATCAAAGCGACAAACAGATAAATAAAGAGAGAAAGTGAAACTACTGCGGTTACATAAATCATAGTTAGGTCCGTATTAAATATTTTCGCACGCTGCCATGAAAAGGAAGCATGCACCCATCGATACGAGTCCAAGAATAAACAGTCCTGGAAGCCAAATCTCGAGCGCCATAATAGTCTTTCTGATTTTATCTAACGATGGAAGCTCATGCGGCTGCTTAGCAGCAGAACGAGCACGACACTTTGTGGCATGCTTCAGGCAAATGAGGTGTTGCTAGAAGCAAGGCCAAGTCGTGGATCCTACGAGGAGGTATCGTCGAATCCGCTTGTCTATCACCCAATGTCCCATTTTCGGCGTTAGAGAAAGCTATTCTCGTGCCAACCGCGTTGTGGTAATTATCTGGCAACTTCGCGCCCAGGACTTCCGAGCTAAACACTGACTAGAGAGATGATCCGGAGCGAGGGCACTCTGTCGCAGAACGCGAGAGTGAGGTAGACGGAGAGTCGCAAAATGCGATCGCGGAGCGGTTGGGTGCCGAGGCGATTCTGGGCTTAGTCGATTTGATTAGCCGATGCCGTGGCGACTGGTAGGGACGCGCTGCGGCGCCGCACGTCCAAAGAAGGTGCAAATGGAAAATCAGGAGAAGCTGCTGGGAAAAAACCTCAGCTCCGAGAGCGCAAGAGCGCGTTCGCAGAAGCAGCAAAAGAAGCGTCGCGGGATGCAGCGCCAGACGCGCGGGAGCGCATCCCTTGCGCCGGCGGAACGGCTCGGTCCTATCATTTCAAGGCGAATTCCCTTACATCGAGCTGCATCTTATGTTAGACTCCGTCGCGAATTCACCTGGCTGGAATGCTTACGCCTCGAAGGGATCGCGGATGTTTCCAGGTAAAACTGTGCTTCTTCTTGGTCTCGGGTTGTCTTTGTGTCTGGCTACTCTCGCGGCCACGGCTGCAGGGGTATTGAAGCCTGCTGCAGACTTTCCGCTGTCGGCGGATAGCTACCATGACCAACAGATTCCGTCCCTTTTTACAAAACTCACGGGGCGGATTCAGCGAGAACCGCTCAACCTTGTTGCGACCATCATTTTTTTCGGAGCGGTCGTTCATACGTTTCTGGCCGCTCGGTTTCGCAAGATTGCTCATAACTATCAACAGAGCTACGAGGCGATCGAGTATTTGCTTCATGCCACAGACGGCCCACCGGATTTCGGGAAGAAACACGACAAGCTACTCTTCAGGGCTCAGCTCTTTTACTTTATGGGCGAAGTCGAAGCGGTTTTCGGTGTCTGGTTAATCCCGCTTTTTCTTGCGATTATTGCGTTTCAGGGATGGTCAACGATGGTTGATTATGTTGGAAACGTAAACGTCGCGGATGCAATTTTTGTTGTCGTGATCATGGCCATGGCCAGTTCGCTGCCGATTATTCGCTTTACGGAAACCGTGATCGCCAAAGTTTCGGCAATCGGAAACGGAACACCCGCTTCGTGGTGGTTGACAATTCTGACGTTGGGCCCGTTGCTCGGCTCCTTCATCACCGGCCCCGCTGCAATGACGATCTGCGCCCTTCTATTACGTCATCGTTTCTATAGCCTCAAGCCATCGGAGCCGCTCAAATATGCAACGCTCGGCTTGCTGTTCGTCAATATCTCGGTCGGCGGGGTATTAACCCAGTTTGCGTCTCCTCCGGTTGTGATCGTCGCGAGCGCTTGGAACTGGGACCTGGTGTACATGCTAAGCCATTTCGGCTGGAAAGCTGTCATCGGTATCATCTTGTCCAATTCGCTCTATCTCACGGTATTTCGGAGAGAATTCGCTAGACTTAGGGCCAACGTTCCAGACGAAGAACAAGATCAAGAGGGGCACCGGCCAATTCCGTGGCGGATCACTGGCATCCATCTCCTCTTTCTCTGCTGGACAGTAGTGAACGCTCATTATCCTGTGCTTGTGATCTTGGGTCTTCTTTTCTTTCTGGCGTTCGTCTCAGCTACGCGGCTGAACCAGCACGCGATCGCACTGCGGCCACCGTTACTTGTCGGCTTCTTCCTTGCAGCCCTAATCATTCACGGAGGTTGTCAGCAATGGTGGATAGCACCTGTTCTCGGGAGCTTGAGTAAATGGCCGTTGATGATTGGCGCTACAATCCTAACTGCTTTCAACGATAATGCAGCGGTCACTTACCTTGCATCGCTTGTTCCTGGATTTTCTGACGCATTGAAATATGTGGTGATGGCTGGGGCAGTCACTGGCGGAGGGTTAACCGTAATAGCCAACTCGCCAAATCCGGCCGGTCAATCAATACTCGCGTCGCGATTTGGAGAGGCCGGAATTTCGCCGCTGTACCTTTTCCTCGGAGCCCTGGTGCCGACGTTGATCGACGGAGCAGCGTTTATGTTGCTTCGCTAACCGGACGAGCAGCGTCGGTGTCGCTATTGCGCACTTCGAAGAAGCGCCCCGGCATCGTGATGTGTCTGCTTAGGTTGAGAAAAGGTCAGGCGGGCCAAGTCCCCGAAGGATCACGTCACTTTTTTTCCGATGGTTCGCCGGGCTGCAGCGACAAAAGTGGCACACTACCAGTGCCCTCGAGCAAAGTCAGCGGCAACGCACCGTTCCAACGGTCTGCTTTTGCGAGATCGACCACCAGGGGACTCGTTTTCAGGATTTCCGCATTCATGCGGAGCACTGCTGCACGTGATTCGCCCTCAAGCCGTATTCCTTCGGCCCTGCCCTGAGCGCTCAAAATTGTCGCTTGACGGTCGGCGCCAGCCAATTTGAGTTTCGCTTCGGCCTCGCCGTTCGCCCGTTCGACTGCTTGCTGAGCTTCGAATCGGATCCGATTCACCGTATTTTCGGCGGCAACCGCCTCATTCTTCGCCTTGACTGCGGCCTCAACGGAAGCACGGAAACTGTCTGAATAGAGAATGCCGGCAATTTGAAAATCCACGACCTCGATGTGGTAGAGGGTCCCGAGATCAGTCGCAAGAAGGGATTTGAGGGCGTTAACAATTTGGTCACGGTTTTCGCTGATTCGAGTCGTATTCTGCTGGGCAAAAATCTTTGCCGTTCGGTCGGCGACGATCCGCTGGAAATTCTCTGTAATATCAAAATTGCCCGCGCGGCCAACCTCATAGAGAAGCGGCAGCACCGCCTGGGGAGGTATGCGATAGGTAAGACCGACAGTCACGGCAATCGGCTGATTATCGATGGTGTTCACGGTAAGGCTGTCGAGCTTGAAAGTGTCCAAAGAAACCTGCAACCGATCGACCTGGTCGATCAGCGGTAACTTGAAATGCGGGCCGGGCCCGATGGGTTTCGCCGTAACGACTTGCCCAAGGCGGCGAACGCCCGCCATTTCCGTGGGTTCGACAACGAAATACGAATCGAGGGCGAAGAGAGCAACGAGGATCACAGCGACGATGCCAACGATCAGGCTGAACAGGAATGATGGGCGAATGATCGGCGGCCCCTGACGCTGCAGAACAAATTCTTGGGTTGGTTGATCACTCATTTCACGATCGTTTTTGGGATTACGCTTTCTGTTACCGCGGGCTGGTTAGCAACAACAGTACGCTAGGGCATAATGAGACACGACTACCCCTTCTAGCATTGGACTCATTGCTAGAGGCGACACCGATACTGCTGCAGTTTGTGGGAAAGCGTGTCTCGTGCCAACCTAGTTGGGTTCTCTATAAACGTTTTTTTTTGCGAGGGAACCGCGGCAGATTACATGAATAGCAACGACAGCGTGTACTCGCAAATTGCGAGGTGGGCTAAGAAATGCCCTCGCAAAATGCGATCTGTACCTCTTGGAAATGTCGTTC
>Ga0185299_10008157_pt1 | contig 10448 bp, 9 predicted proteins | sample PaiPotPPA55metaG_FD_128002 | JGI IMG/M metagenome (GOLD analysis project Ga0185299, IMG submission 128002) | Iron sulfur acid spring bacterial and archeal communities from Banff, Canada, to study Microbial Dark Matter (Phase II) - Paint Pots PPA... ...
TCCGATCTCGACCGGCCGAAACCGAAATCGTATTCGCCGGTTTGGTTGACGAAGAAAACGGCCAGGCGGGTTCGCGGGCGCTGGCCGCTACTGGCCTGAAGGCTGATTTGGCTATTATTGGCGAGCCAACGCGTTTGAAAGTGGTCACCGCCCACAAAGGCAGCATGTGGCTGCGTTTGGAAACGCGCGGGAAAGCGGCTCATGGCGCGCAGCCGGAATTGGGGAAGAACGCAGTCCACGCCATGGCCCGCGTCGTCCATCTCCTGGAGACCGATTACGCTGCCCGGCTGCGACGGCGCCGCCATCCGTTGCTGGGTTGCGCCACGGTCAGCGTCGGCGCCATTTCGGGCGGCACGCAGGCCAATATCGTACCGGATCAATGCTCGATTCTCGTGGACCGCCGCACGTTGCCGGGCGAAACGGAGGCCAGCGTCCGCCGTGAAATCCTGTCGCTGACGCGCAAGCACCATCTCAAAGTCGGCCTGGCCGATAGCAAACTCGCCCCTTGTCCGCCGCTCGAAACGAACGCCAGGCTTCCTGTCATCGCTCGATGGCTTCGCCAGACGGGGCAGGGCAGGCCCGGCGCGGTGCACTACTTTTGCGACGCGGCCGTGCTGTCGGCCGGCGGCATTCCCTGTGTCGTTTTCGGCCCGGGCGACATCGCGCAGGCGCACACGGCGGATGAATGGATATCGCTCGCCGGGCTGGAACGCGGCAAGGAAATGTTGCTCGCGTTCCTCACGTCTTTTTCTTGAACCCAAACCACTTGCGGTCCCTCCAAAACCAATGCTTGCTGAAAATGTCCAACCGGCCCCGGCGGCGGCCACGACGCATCGCGCTGCTTTCTTCCGCCAAAGCGGCTGGCTGATGATTGCCAGCATCGCGGGCGGCGCTTTGACGTGGGCCGTCCATTTCCTCTCGCACAGAACTGGTCGGGAGGAATACGGCGTGTTCGGGGCGTTGATGTCGATGGTGATTTTCGTCCCCACGATGCCTTTGCAAATGGTCCTCGCCCAGCAGACCGCCAAGGCCCTGGCCACGCAGAAGGAACAGGAGCTGGCCGCGATGATCCGTCTGGTCTGGATCGGAACCACCGTTGCGTGGGTGATTGCCTGCGTCGTAGTGTGGCTGCTCCGCGGACACATCCTGTCCAGTTGGAAAATCGCCAATCCGGCGGGGCTTTGGATTACGCTGCCGGCGCTGCTGCTGTCGCTCTGGCTGCCGCTTTTCTCAGGCGTCATGCAAGGGCAACAAAACTTTCTTTGGCTGGGATGGTCCCAGATGCTCAACGGCATCGCCCGGCTGGTGATTGCCGTCATCGCCGTCATGGCGTTGGGCGCGCGCGCGGCGGGCATGATGACGGGCGTGCTGCTTGGCACCATGGTCGCCGTGGGGATTTGCATCTGGCAGACCCGCTCGATTTGGGCGGCGACACCCGTGGCGTTCGACTGGCGCCGCTTGCTCCGACAGGTCCTCCCGCTGATGCTGGGCTTCTCGGCGTTTCAATTCCTGTTCTCGGCGGACACCATGTTCAGCAAGGCATATTTCGACAGCGAAACGGCGGGGTGCTACGTGAGCGCGGGGACGCTCTCGCGCGCATTGATGTGGCTGGTCGTGCCGCTGGCGACGGTGATGTTCCCGAGAATCGTCCATAGCGCGGCGCGGTCGGAGAAAACCGATTTGATGGGGCTGGTGCTGCTCGCCACGGCGGCCCTGGCCGGGGCCGGAGCGGTGGGCCTCTCCGTGCTGGGGCCGTGGGTAATCCGATTCATGTCGGGCGGGGCCTATGTGCAAATGGCGTCCGCGATGCTCCCGTGGTATGCCGCGGCCATGGTCCCGCTGTCGCTGGGCTACGTTCTGCTCAACAATCTCCTGGCCCGTTCGTGGTTCAAAGTCGTGCCCGCGTTGTGCGTGTTGGCCATTGGTTACGCGTTTGCATTGACCCGTTTTCACGACAGCCCGATCAGCGTGCTCAAGACGCTGGGCGTTGCCAATCTTCTCTTGTTCCTCATCTGCGCGTGGTTTACGTGGTTCGCGCCGGAACGAAATAGACAGTGAGGAGAATCCAGACCAATTGCTGGGGTCCGGGGTGGGGACGGCTCGTCCCCACAAGGAACATCCGGCGACAGGCTCTTGGCATCGCCGACTTTCGTCACGTCTGGCGCCTATATTTTGACCTTCGGATAGTGACCGTTCGCATTGGAAATGACCGAGTGGGGACGAGCCGTCCCCACCCCACAACTGCCTGGAGGTGTCTAAGAAATATTCAGTTCGCGCTGGATGCCGAACTTCTCGACGCGTTTGCGCAGCGTCGCGCGCGTGATGCCCAGCAGTTTCGCGGCATGCACCTGGTTGCCTTCGGCTTCCTTCAGCGCTTGAATGACCAACTCGCGCTCGACGGCGGGTATCACTCTTAATTTTGGATCACGCCGCGCCCATTGAAATAATTGCCGCGCGAGGGCGGCGATGTCCGACGTGACACCATCGCCGCTGTCCGTCAGGAGGACCGCGCCTGCCCCGAGCGACGCGCCTTGCCCGGTGATTTCGGAGGGCAGGTCGCCCGGCAGGATCGCTTCGCCTTTGGCCATGACCAGCGCGCGGCGAATCACGTTCTCCAACTCCCGCACATTGCCGGGCCAGTGGTATTTCTCCAGCAATTTGCTCACGCCCGAAGCCACCGATTTCGGCGCGCTCTTTTGGTCCTTGGCGAATTTTTGCAGGAAATAATTCACCAGCAGCGGAATATCCTCCCGGCGCTCCCGCAACGGCGGAATGTGTACTCGCACCACATTCAAGCGATAAAAAAGGTCCTCGCGAAACTCCCGCGCTGCCACCGCCCGCTCCAGCGGCTTGTTGGTCGCCGCGATGATCCGCACGTCCACGGTGATCGGCTGGTTGCCGCCGACGCGCTCGAACGTGCCGGATTGCAGCACGCGTAACACTTTGGTCTGCGTTGCCGGCGTCATGTCCCCAATCTCGTCGAGGAAGAGTGTTCCTTTGTTGCACTGTTCGAACTTGCCCACGCGCTGCATCGTCGCTCCGGTGAAGGAGCCGCGCTCGTGGCCGAAGAGCTCGCTCTCCAGCAACTGTTCGGGAATGGCGGCGCAATTGACCGCCAAAAACGGCTGCTGATTGCGCAGGCTGTGGTGGTAAATCGCCCGCGCCACCAATTCCTTGCCCGTGCCGCTCTCGCCGGTGATGAGGGCAGTGGCGTCCGACGCCGCCAATTGGCCGATGAGCTTGAAGACCTGCTGCATCGGCTCGCTGCGCCCCACGATGCCCAGCTCGTAGTCTTCGCTTTCCAGCAGCGGCTCGTAGCTGACCACCTGCTTCATGTCGCGCGCCGCCTTGAGCGCATTGATCACGAGATCCTTGAGCTTGGGCACGTCGAAGGGTTTGAGCAGGTAATCGTAGGCCCCAAGCTTCATCGCCTCGATGGCCGTTTGCGTGGTGCCGTAGGCCGTCATCAGGATCACGAGCAGCTTCGAATCCATCTGCCGAATGCGGCGCAGGGTTTCGAGTCCGGTGATGCCGCCCATGCGCACGTCCATGAGCACCAGGTCGGGCTTGAGCTTGGGAATCAGCCGCAGCCCCTCCTCGCCGCTTGAAGCGGTCGTCAATTCGATGTCCGGCGAATCGAATATCCGCTGAAACGAATATTGCACGTCGGTCTCGTCGTCGATTAGTAATAATCTGCTCATGGATGCCGAATTCCGGTCCGCGCAAAGATAACGGATTGGCCGAGATGCGACAGTGAATTGTGACGGCTCGATTACTTGCGGCGCAAATTAGCTTTCAAAGTGGCGGACCGGCGGCACCCGCCTCTGTTGCCGCAAGCTCCTGTCCTAATCCTGGCCAGTGGCAATTTTTTCCTATCGCTCCTGTTATTTCCCCCCTCTGGACCCGCCACAGCGCCACAAGCCGCATAAACATTGGGGATTTTTGAGGTCGGACCCGCCACAGAAGCCGCCACATGGCAGCCCCGACGTGAAAACGAATGAGGTGCTATGTCGGGGCCCCGAGCAGGAAAAGCTCGAGTTGGATCGGGGCAAACCCGCCACAACCCAATAGACACAGGCTTTTTATGAGTTTTTAACCCGCCACACCCAATGTTAACAGGGATCAAACGCAGATGATTTTTGATGTCCGGAACCGTTACATTTCGTAAAAGAGGCCCTCGGCCCGTTACATTTCGTTTTAACGGGGCGCCGGGGCAGGCGTGACCGACAGAATCATGGCGGGACAGAATCATAATTCAACCCCGAACTCCGATAAATCGCGAGCCCCGAAGGCATTCGGGGCGGGCGGGCGCGCCCAGGGCGCGAGGCTTGACTGGGCTTGACTCGCCTTGACTCGCCTTGACTGGACCGGCTTTGCTTCGGTTTCCGGGCCGGCGGATCATTCTGGTTCCGGGACCGTGATGGTAGATTCGGGGCGTTGCCTTCGTTCCGTCCGGTCCCGACGTGTCGGGAGACGGGACGGGCGGGTCGCCCGTGCTACCCAAGAATTGATTGGATTTGGTCGGATTGATTTCGTCATCCGGGCCCCCCCCCGTGCTTTTTTAGCGTGTTTTACCGTGTTTTGGCGTGTTTTTCGAAGGCGGGTCGCCGGCCATTATGTCAAAGATCACTGGCGCCAGCGTGCCAAACTACCGGCGGCACCGGCTGCGCCCAAAAACGTAATGTTTTTTATTACGCGACGTCGAATTTCGGCGGCGGAACGGAAATTATAATTTTACATAGCTTTACATCGCTGAACCTGATTGGCTTCGCCGATCGGAACCCGGCGGGCCTTCCTTGCGAAGGGACCGGCTCGGCTGAATCGATGTATTGCTTCCATATCGTGCGGTCTCGATGCATTGGGAGACACGACGGCCCCGAACGCTCCCGGCTGTGCTGCCCGGGCTCGTCATTTTCATAAAAATGATTGGCTGGCTAGCCTTGACTCGGCTGGACTCGCCTTGACTCGGCTGGACTCGCCTTGACTGGCCACCGTTGGTTGATAGTTGACAGCAAGCCACCAGCCCAGCCAGCGCGGATGTTTCCACCGCTGAGGCGCGAAAAACGCAGAGGAAAGCATTCGAGTTTCTGCCTTCGGGTTTCGTCATTCCGGCACTGGCCGGGGCTGTTCATTATCGAACATGCCGATACTAATACAATGCATTGACATTTTGTCAATATAAATATTCAAATAAAAATGCTTTTTCTCATATCTGCATGTAACCCCTTGCCGTCGTGGCACTTGCGAAGCTGCTGGCTGGAAGGCCGAGTCGACTCGGCATAGCAAGAACGAGAGGAAGTAGGTGGACGAAGATGAGTTTGGAATGGATCGCGCGCCGGATGCAGATGGGAACCAAGACGCATCTCTCGCACCTGCTTTATCGGCATGGTCGGGAGAAAGGGAGGGATCGCTGAATGGAGTTAACGATACTAAGGACGACCCCTTTGCGATTCGGCAAATCGCCCAGCGACTGCATATGGTGGCTTTAAAACGATGCTCTATGATTGGCGGTGTTGCCAGTTCTTGTAAACCGCCTCAAGACTGTAACCGTTGGGATCGAAAACGTTCGCAGCGTAATAACGGGGATCGTAATACAGGCGCGCGCCGGGCTTGCCGTTGTCGGTCGCGCCCGCCGCCATTGCCGCCTTGTAGAATGCGTTCACCTTGGCCTCGCTCTTGGCGACAAAGCCGATATGAGCAGCCTTAGCGTCGGCATCGCCCAGCTTGAGCCAGAAGAATACGCGGCCGTCCCGTCCGAAGCCCTTGAGGTCGGGATGCCCCTCGGGGCCATCCTTGCCATCGTAATCGATGGCATGCACGATGCCGAGCGGCTTGAGAGCCGTCTCGTAAAAGGCAATCGAACGATCGAGATCCTTGACGGTTATGATGACGTGGTCGAGCAGTGTTTCCATAATTTCGATTTGCATTGAGTGAATGGTTGCATTTAGGGGTTCTGGACCGGGACATTCAGTCGAGCCCACGTCGAAAACTTGGCCGGTTGCCTGCCAGCTATTTTGTTTGCGAGCGCAATTCGGTCAGATGACTCCGCACCCAAGTAGGTATGAGCTTCGAAGTACCTGAACATCGCGGCGATCTCCGCAGCTCCAGGGAAGAGAGCGGCGAAGACGTCGGCCGGGACCCGCGTGAAGGAGAAGTTGTGACCCTGTCGATTAAGCACCTCGACGATCTCATTGAAGCTCATGAAATCACCGACGAGGGGCAAATACTCGCCATGGCCGGCCTGATCCGGATGCACGAAGGCTCCAGCGACGATGGTGCCGAGTTCGCGAATGTCACCCATGTGAATGCAACGCACACTCGGATCGAGCGGGAGCGCCCAGCCCATGGATCCGTCAGCCTGCTGTTGCGGAGCCATGGCGCCTGCGAGGTTCTGGTAGAAGAACGGCGCGATGACGAACGTATGATTCGCAAACCCCGCGTCCTTGACTGTCGGATCGACCTTGGCCTTGCTGGTAAAGTGCGGAACGTGGAACTTGCCGCCGCTGATCGCTTCGACGTCAGGCAGCGTGGACCAGACTACGTGTTTGACGCCGGCATCGCTGGCAGCCTGCACCGCGGCGGCTCCCTGCTTGCGCTCGTCGGTTCCTTCCAACGAAGATGTGGTGACGAGAAATACGCCATAGGCCCCTTCGAATGCAGCGGCGAGGGTTTCGGGGCGGTTTAAGTCCGCTTCGGTGACTTCGTCGGCGAGTTCGCGATGCTTGCTTGGATCACGGCTTAGAGCGCGCACCTTGAATTGTCCACTGGCTTGCAGAGCGCGGACGACTCCGCCTCCCTGCTGACCCGTTGCGCCAATCACGGCGATTATTTTCTTCTCATTGTTCTTGGCATTCATAATTTTGATGTTGTCAAGTAAACAGTTGCTCAATCATTGAGGACTTTTGCTTTCGAGTTCCCATGGGTCGTTTCCGAATAGTGAATCAGGACTTAACGGTTGCGTTTCCCGTCGCAATCGCCTGGCGGGGTAATTGCGAGAGTGCCGGACCGCCGTCTTTCACGAGTCCCACGAAATGTTCGCGGCAGCGCCAGAGCAGGAACAAGGCGAGGAACGAAACTACCAAGGCCATCGGCAATCCCGCCGGAGCCATCAAGACGTGGAAGCAAACGATGTTCACAATTACAGGTCCCAGCAGTGTCAAGCCCAACGGCACCCAGCGTCCGCTTAACAGGATGAGACCACCCACGACTTGCAGCGCGCCGACGACATAGAGATAGTGGCTCATGAAGAGGGCCGTCATAAACTCACGCGCCGGGCCTTCGGGTGGCGGCGGCAGGTGAATGAAATTCAGGAACATATTTGCACCGAACACGACAAAGATCAGTCCGAGCAAACTACGAGTGATGATTGTTGCAGTTTTCATATTAGTTTCTCCTTATTGTTGTTTTGTTAGTCGTAAAAATTCAAATCATGCGGTTTTCAAAACGATCTTGCCGCGCGCATGTCCGGTTTGGATCAATTCATGAGCATGCCGTGCTTCCGCGAGTGGAAGGACGGTTTCAACGACGGTCTTTACGTTGCCGGAGTCGATGAGTTTTGCGATTTCGGCAAGGTTAGATGAGCTGGCATGGGCACCATAAAATAACGCGCGGACGCCGTATTTCGCGGCCAGTTCTTGTGAAGGCGGTTGAACAATTGACACCAAAATTCCGCCTTTCTTGAGCACTTCGAACGAACGCTCCTGCGTGTCCGCGCCAATTGTGTCGAGAACAACGTCCACATCGCGCACCACATCCTCAAAAAGCGTCTTCTGATAATCAACCGCTTGATCCACTCCCAATTCGCGCAGGAACGCCTGGTTTTTCGACGAAGCGGTGCCGATGACATAGGCGCCTTTTGCTTTCGCGAATTGCACGGCAAAGTTTCCAACACCACCAGCCGCCGCATGTATCAAAACCTTCTGACCGGAGCTTAGCTGCGCCACTTCGAATAGCGCCTGCCATGCCGTCAGCCCTGCGACCGGAACGGCTGCCGCATTGACGTAATCCAAGGTTCGAGGTTTCCGGGCAACGACAGCTTCATCTGCCGTTGCGTATTCGGCATATCCCCCGCCTTTCAGCAGCGCATACACTGCGTCGCCGCGTTTGAATGCAGTTACCCCGGAGCCAGCTTCTTCGACCGTTCCCGAAACATCCCATCCAAGGGTCGCGGGAAAAGTCACCGGGAAGATATCTTTGACGTGACCAGCGCGCAGTTTCCAATCAACTGGATTGACTGAGGCGGCCAGAACTTTGATGAGCACTTCATTTGGACCCGGGGTGGGACGCTGCATTTCGACCTGTGCGAGGACCTCTGGTCCGCCGTATTGGTGAATTCGTATTGCTTTCATATTCATTTTCTCCAGTTCGTTATTTGTTCGTCATCTGTTTGCGTGATCTCAGTGACCAGCCACATCCAGCTTCCCTCTTATGCTCGAATCCTCCCAATACCATGATGCTTGCGCAGCCATGCCGTTTTGGCATAATGATCCGCGATGGAACTTCGCCACTTGCGATATTTCGTAGCTGTTGCTGAAGCGTTGAATTTCACTAAAGCGGCGGCGCTCTTGCGCGTCGCGCAGCCGGCGCTGAGTCGGCGAGTCCAGGATCTGGAAGACGAAATCGGCGTTGACCTTCTCAAACGTAGTCCGCGCGGTGTCGTCCTCACGGCTGAGGGAAAAGTCTTTCTTGAGAAAACCCGTCACCTCTTAAAACTCGCCGATGAATCCGTGGAGCAGGTTCGCGCGCTGGCGCGAGGCGAAGAGGGAGAATTGCACATGGGCTACGCGCCCGCTCCGACCGTGGAAATTCTTCCTCCGGCGCTCGCAGCTTTTCAAAAATCTTTTCCTCGCGTCAGGGTCTTGTTACACGACCTCTCCGAGCAGGAACTCATTGACGGACTTCGGAACGGCAGACTCGAACTCGCGCTGATGCCGCATGGCGCAGGCCCGCAATCTGTTGGTCTGGAATTCGAAACGTTGCGGAGCTATCCGATTTGCGTCGCAGTTGCCCCGACGCATCGATTTGCCCGCCTTAAAACCATCACTTTGGAAATGGTCGCAACCGAACCGATGATCGGTTTTAACCGGAAGGATTACCCCGAGTATTACGTTGGCCTTGATCGCATCTTCGGTCCGCTGGGTATCAAGCCTCGCGTCGTGGTGGAATGCGACAGCTCCAGCTCCCTCATCACTGAAATTGAAACTGGGCGCGGCGTTGCTATTGCGTCCCCGATTCTCAGACATGCGAGCGGGAAACGACTGCTCTACCGCCCACTCACCGGCACGAAAGAAGTATTGTCCGTGGGTATCGCCCGGGCCACAAAGGGTGACGTGACACCCGCCGGAGAGAAATTGTGTGAAATGTTACGGATGGCTTCAGATGGAGCGACTTTGGCAAAACCAAATGTGAGCAGGTCTTTTTGAATCACAAAACGTAATTTCAAACCATTTGCATTCCCGGCCAATAAGGGCTTCGATTTTGGCGGCCAACTCTTTGGCGACTTCAAGCGCCTCCGCATTTTTGTATGGAGCTATCAGCGAAGTGCGCGGGGGCAGCCCCTGCGGGGCTGGAACAATTGCAGCTCCTGATGGCTCTCGCCTGCCTAGCGCCAAGGAACTGACGATGGGCCGCTTTCAGGGAAAGCACGTCGCGGGCATCGCGACAAAACCGAAAGCAAACTGACACTGTCCGGTAAAATCATGGAAATCAGGAGCATGTCTGACGAGCAGCGCAAAGCGATTGCGCTGAAATAACCGAGTCCACGAACTGTGACATCGCAACCTTCAGGACGTGTTCGGCGAGGGTGTGATGACAAAAGTGGTCAGGAATTCATTCAACTCACTCATTATTCCGGCATGACCCCATTCTTCGCTATTAGGTAAAACCCCCCACAGAACTCTGCATGGTTGTTGAGTTGAACGGCGTTGGAATCAGCGCGATGGCGGGGTGGTTGATCTTCCAGCTTCCACCCATTCTGCCGCATCGGCCATTTTGCCCGGTTCTTGAACCTTCTTGATCATTGCCTGACAGAAACCCAGTTCGGGATCGCCTGCAAAGTATGGGTTGCCGTGAAGGTCGTAACCATCTTCGAGGAGTTCGTTTACGTTTTGGTCCAAACCAGTGGTACTGGACCCAGCGACGGTAATGTATTTAATCGGAGTTTTCATTTATTTTTCTGGAAATTGCCGGCAGTGGGAATTTTAACCGCATTGCCCGGGGAATTGCACCGCAGTTGGCTGCTGCGCGGCCAAGGGCACTATCAATCCTTGCGTTGTGGAGAACGTCAAAGTTTTGGCCCAAGGATCTTTCGGCTGGAGGGGCCTTGGCGGCGTGACGGGCGCGAATCTTGTTATTCATTGCTCGATTTTTATGATTTCGGGCAGTGGACGGTTGCCGAAGAGGGAGCGCCAGGTTCCATTGCGATCCCGATAATCCATACAACCGAAGCC
>Ga0185299_10008158_pt1 | contig 10447 bp, 6 predicted proteins | sample PaiPotPPA55metaG_FD_128002 | JGI IMG/M metagenome (GOLD analysis project Ga0185299, IMG submission 128002) | Iron sulfur acid spring bacterial and archeal communities from Banff, Canada, to study Microbial Dark Matter (Phase II) - Paint Pots PPA... ...
GGCGGGTTCGGGGTGCAACAAACTCAAGGCTCGCGACCTGCTCAACAAAGGCGTCGCCAATTTCAAAAACGGCCAATACGACGCCGCCGTCGAGGATTTCAAGGAAGCTAAGGACCTCGATCCATCGCTGCTGAACGCGCGTTTGTATCTGGCCACCGCATACGCCAGCCAATACATACCCGGCGCGCCTTCCGAAGAAAACGTCCAGCGCGGTAATGCGGCTATCAACGAATTCAAAGGCGTGCTGGAAAAAGATCCGAATAACTTGAGCGCCATTGACGGCATTGGCTCGATTCTGTTCCAGATGAGCGGCCAGCCTTTTAATCCGCAAAAGTTTCAGGAATCCAAAACCTACCATCAGAAGCACATCGATCTGAAACCCACCGATCCCGAGCCATATTACTGGATCGGCGTAATCGATTGGACGCTGGCATTTCGCGGCAACGCGGAGATGCGCACTGGGTACAACAAAGATCACATTAATAAGCAGATCAAAGAAAGCGATGCTCTGCCTGCTACCGTCCGTACCCAGTTTGTGTCCCAGTATGGGCCCCTCGTAGACGAGGGAATCGCCTCCCTGCAGAAGGCCATTCAGCTACGGCCGGATTACGACGATGCCATGGCTTATTTGAATTTGCTGTACCGTCGCAAGGCCGACATGGTGGAAAGCGCCGACGAGCGCGCCAGCTATCAGAAGCAGGCTGACGATCTGGTCGAAAAGGTAAAGGAAATCAAGCAGAAGCGTGCGGATCAACCGCAGCAGACTTCCTAACCAGTACAATCACTGCTGGCGGTATTGCCGGCAAAAGTTCCAGAGGGCATTCTCACGAATGCCCTTTTTTTTATTGACTGCAAGCCTAGCCGATGGACGCCAATTCGTATAAAAACTCCACGTGCGATTTCACGGCTCCATCCATGCCTTGTAATTTTGGGTTGGTCGATTCAATCACATAATATTCGTCGGGCGCATGAGCACCGCTGCCGTGGCCGAGCCCGAAATGCCCGGCGGGTAGTCGAAGCGGGTCGCCCGTAAACACGTAGCCGGGCCACGAACCGGCCGCTCTTGGTAGCAGCACCGGATCGATGCCATTTTTGCGATAGACCGCGCTGGAGGCCCGGATAATCTGTGCATCTCCGGCGGTCGCGGTGGGATCGTAGCCTCCGCTCATGTGCACGTCGATATCTGCGAAGCCGTGCTTGGCGAGGTGCGCCTTCAGTGACGCGAGCGCCTCGGCGGCGGTCATGTCCGGCACCAGCCGCAAATCCATCTTGGCGACCGCCTTGCCGGGCAAGATGGTCTTGCCGCCCGGGCCAGTGTAACCGCCGACCAGCCCTTCAATATTTACAGTCGGGCGAGAGGTCAGCAACTCCAGCGCTTCTTGCCAATTTACATCGTGGACCCAACGCTCCACTCCGAGAAGTTTCTTGGCCTCCGCCTCGCTTAAGCGTTTTGCCGCATCTGCGATCATTTGCTTCTCCGCGGCGGAAAGCGGGCGAGCCTTGGCGGCATAGCCCTCAATCATCGGGTCGTTTCCGTCGGGAGATACCAGCGTGGCCAAAGCCTCGACTAGATGCCATGCCGGGCTATCTACCCTGGCTTTATTGCTGGAGTGGATGTCTTTGCGCGGACCGCGTCCCCATTTCTCGCCGCTGGAAGTTAGTTCCAGTTCAATCACACCTTTTGCTCCAAGGACCATGGTCACGTCGCCATTGAGCCCCTGTGCCGCGCTGGGCATAAAGATGCCGGTGCATTTGCTTAGAGCCGCTTGCACCTCGGGACGGTGAACAATTTGCGGAAAGTGTGGCGAACCAATCTCTTCTTCGCCTTCGCCAACGAAAACAAAATTGACCGGGAGTTTTTTTCCGGCACCGCGAATAGCGTGCAAGGCGGCCAGAAAAGTAACCTCTGGGCCTTTCTGATTCACTGCTCCGCGTCCAATAATCACTTTGCCCAGGCCGGGTTTGTCCACCAAAGCGGCATCGAATGGCGGCGAAGTCCACTCCGCAGGGTCCGCCTGCTTTACGTCGTACATGAAATATAGGCCGACTGTTCGCGGCGCACCGGCATCGAGTGTCGCGAAAATGCCGGGTTGGCCATCCGTCGAAACTTTGCTTACCTGGCCAAAACCGGCCTCGCGAAGCATGTTCATGGTGAGTTCGCAGCCTTCGTTCATGCCGCGATTTTCCGCGGCGATGGAGGGTTGGCGAATCCAGTTCTGCAGGCGCTTGACGCTTTCGTCGTGACGCTTTGTGATTTCGGCGTTGATCGCGTCGAGGTCAGCCGCGGCCGCGTTGGCCCCAGCAGAATGGCGTGGCCAGGCGAGCGTCGCAGCGCCAGCTACAGCGGCCAGCGAAGAAGTTCGCAGAAATTCGCGACGACCTAGCGAATCGGAGTCCGTTTCAGTGCGTTCGCGGTTCTCATCGGTTTCAACCGGGTGTGTCATTTAGTTCTCCTTATGTGACTCTTTATTACCTCATACCCAATCGCACACGCAACGGTTTTCGATTCGCGGCAGACTTCCAGGCGCGCACAAGAGCAGTGCAACAAAAGGGCTGGTGGTATTCCCATGAATTTCGGAGTCCCTCCTCGCGAGCGCCCGTTTTCATTTGGCGAGCTCTTTTCGGTAAACTTTGACCCACAGGTAGTCGCCCGAGGTATTCATGCCAATCAAAAACTCTGCAAGTAGTGAAGCAGCGCATCCCACGCAACTAAACATCGATGCCATTGTTAAGCTTGAGCATGAAGCACTGCACCGGCGCACCACCGCAGAACGCGTGAGCGACGCCGTCGCCAAATTTATCGGCAGCGTTTCATTTCTGATGCTCCAGGTCCTCCTGGTCCTCACCTGGAGCGCCATCAATCTCAAAGTAATTCCGGGATTAAAACCTTTCGACCCTTTTCCTTTTGGGATATTGGCTCTGGTGATCTCTTCCGAAAGCGTGCTGCTGACCATCTTTGTGCTCATCAGCCAAAACCGCATGACCAGGCAGGCAGACCGACGCTCCCATCTGGATCTGCAAGTCGGAATGCTAGCGGAGCAGGAATTGACCGCCATGCTCCAAATGCAGCATAAAATTTGTCAGCGCTTAGGCATCGAGGCGGGATCGACCGCTCACGAACTCAAAAATTTCGCCGATGCCACCGACGTCAGTAAATTGGCCAGTGAACTAGAGGACAAACTGCCGGATCTGTAGAAGCTTGGCTTTGTCCGGTTGTCAGCTCGCACGGCGCTCCTAACAGACCGTCCTGCGCTACAATAGCGTAAAATAAGGATATTGTAAGAGAACGCAGAGGTCATCCAGCAGGCCATGCCAGCGCCCAATAATCTGCCATTGCATTTTCACCGCGACCGCACCGAGCGGCAGCTCGATGCGCGCCTTGAGGAGTTGCTGGCCAAGCTGCGCAAGAATCGTCCCTCCGAAGATCCCTGGGTAGTGAGGCGCGCCTATGAAATTGCCGCCGAGCGCCACCGCGATCAGTTGCGAAGCTCAGGCGACCCTTATTTAACCCACCTGCTCGAAGTGGCCCACATTCTGGCCGACATGCGGCTCGATGCTACGACGTTAACCGCCGCGCTCTTGCACGATGTGGTCGAAGACACAGAATTCCCCCTGTCCCGCATCGAAGAACGCTTCGGCCCCGAAGTCGCGCGATTGGTCGAAGGCGTGACCAAGATCAGCCGCCTGAACATGATGGCGCCGGAAACTCGCCAGGTTGAAAATATCCGCAAAATGCTGCTGGCCATGGTGAATGACGTACGCGTCGTGCTGGTGAAGCTGGCAGACCGCCTGCACAACATGCGCACGCTGGAATATCTGGAGAATTCGAAGCAGCAGCGCATCTCCCGCGAAACTCTGGATATTTATGCCCCCATCGCTCACCGCCTGGGAATGGGCAACGTCCGCAACGAACTCGAGGATTTATCCTTCCGCTACCTCGAGCCGGAATCGTTCCTCAGGCTGCAAAAAGAAGTGGCCGACAAAGCCGACATCCATCGCCGATTTCTGGAAGAAGTGCAACAAACTATCCAGACTAAATTAGTGGAAAGCGGCATCCCCGCGGAGCTGGAAGCTCGCGTCAAAGGACTTTATTCCCTGCACCGTAAACTGGTGCGTCACGAACGCGAACTTGAGCAGGTCTATGACTTGCTTGCCGTACGTGTAATTACCGACAGCGAGCGCAATTGCTACGCGGCCCTTGGAGTTGTGCACCACATTTGGCATCCGGTGCCTGGGCGATTCAAAGACTACATCGCCATGGCGCGCCCAAATCTTTATCAATCGCTGCACACCACCGTGCTGCATGGCGGACAGCCGCTGGAAGTACAGATTCGAACCCAGGAAATGCATCGCATCGCGGAAGAAGGCGTGGCCGCGCACTGGAAATATAAAGGCGGAAAGCCTGGTTCCGAGGATGAGAACCAGCGGCTCACGTGGATGCGGCAGTTAATCGAGTGGTCGCAGGAGATGGAAGAGCCCGGCGATTTCTTATCCACCTTAAAGGTCGATTTCGCCCCGGTGGAGGTGTATGCCTTCACTCCCAAGGGCCGCGTGCTGGAGCTGCCGCGCGGCGCTACACCGGTGGATTTTGCCTATGCCGTGCACACCGAAGTTGGGCATCAGTGTACCGGTGCCAAGGTAAACGGCCAGATGGTCTCGCTGCGTCATGAAATCACCAGCGGCGATGTTGTGGAGATTCTCACCCAGAAGGGCCACCACCCCAACCGCGACTGGCTCAGCTTCGTAAAAAGCACTCACGCCAAGAGCAAAATTCGCCATTGGATCAACCTCGAAGAGCGCGAGGAAGCCACCGAGATGGGCCGCAAGCTTCTTGAAAATGAAGCTCGCCATTTCGATCGCAGCCTGAAGAAAATTCCGGAAGCGGATATGTTGAAGGTGGCTACTGATCACGGCCTTTCGAAGATTGACGATTTGTATGCCGCGGTGGGCTTTGGAAAATATTCCGCGCGCCAGATTCTGACGCGCGTGCTGGGTGAGCCGGCCAAGGCCACGCAAATTGAGGCGCCCGACGCCAAGCCCACGCTGGTTAAAACCGTCAAGCGCATGCTGGGTTTCGGCGAGGCGCCGCTTATCGTCAAAGGGCACGACGATTTGCTGGTATATCGCGCCAAGTGCTGCAATCCTATTCCCGGTGACGAAATCGTCGGGTACATCACGCGCGGGCGCGGTGTGGCGGTGCACACCCGAACGTGTCCCAACGTGCAGAATCTTCTTTATCAAACGGAGCGTCGCATAGCGGTGGAGTGGGGCGGCGAGAATGCCGCAACCTTCCCGGTCGACCTGCAGATTCGCGCGCGCGATCGCGCCGGCCTGCTCGCCGACATCACCACGGTGATCAGCGGAGCCGGTTCGAACATTCGCAACCTGGTCAGCCGGCCCGATGGCGTCAACGCGCGTATTGATGCCAGCTTGGAAATTGTGGACCGCCGCCAACTGGAAACTATCCTCGTGAATATTCGCAAGATTGCCGCGGTTTACGGCGTTGAACGCGTTTATCAAACGACCTGAAATCTTCGCTTCGACGGTCGCCCAAACCAGCACTTCCTACCTGTCCTTTAGGCGGGTATCACCCACTACACACCTACCAATTGCCCCCGATTGGCGACGACGCGTCCCGATACAATCGAATCATGGCTCCTCATCGAAATTTGCCCTCGTCACGCGCACGCGTTCGAACCGTGCCGACCAGTCTGTCTTTGCTGGCGGTGTTCACGGTCTGTATCTTGGCCCTTTCTAGTGGGTGCGGGCACAACCTGTTAGCCGATTATCGGCCGCTGGTGAACGCCGGAATGTCTTCAACCAGCATCGAACAATTGAAGAAACTGGATACTTCCGATAACGAAATGCTGCTGTTAGTCAGCGCTAAGCAGGCGGGAATTTCGGATTACAGCTGCGTCACGCTGGTCAGTAGCGCCCACCAGCATCACCATCCTTTCTCAAACGCTGACGCGGTTACCAGCCTGGCTGGAGCGGGTTTCGGCGAGCCGCAGATTCTACAGATCGCACGCCTCGATAAACTCGATACGCTTAGCGGCGACGCGGTCACCTTGCGCCTGATTGGATTGTCGGATTCCACGGTACAAACGCTGTTGCAACGCCGCCTTCAGGACCAGCCAACGCTTTCGAGTGCGGAGATTGCACGATTAAAAAATACCGGCCTGACGGAGACTCAAATTCTTCAGCGCATCAATCAGGGTATGGACGACAACCAGGCGGAGAAGGAAGTACGAGCGCGCGAGACGGCGCGAAATCATTACGGTACAGGTTTTGTCAGTATCCGTGGCCGCAGACGATAACCCATTTACCCCTCGGCCAAAATGGCGGCGCCAAAATAATCGCGTTTGCGAACCGCCTTTTGCCGGACTTGAATCCTCGCTACAATCGAAGCGTTGAAACTTCCCTCTAACTTCCGCGCATTACCATTCCTTTTTTTAGTCGCGAGCTGGAGCCTGGTCGCTGGATGCACCTCATCTTTGGGTCCCGGATACATCATCAACAAACAAGACATCGATGTACATTTCACGCCCGGCGCGTCACCGCAAATTGCGATCCAGTTCGACTACGAACTCAGCAATAACGGTACACGGCCCCTCTCCGAGTTAGAAGCGAGGTTACCCAGAAGATGGCGCTTCAAAACCTCGAACGTCCAGGTGACCTGGGATGGACAAGCGCTTCAGCCCGAGACTTCACCCGACTACGCGCGCAATGTACTTTTAAAATTGCCCGGTAGTTGGACCATTTCGGCGCGGCACAAATTGCATATTGCCGTTAATTTGGAGCCACCAGCACCAGGCGAGTCATACCTGGGCTTCGCGCCCGATGCTTTCTTTTTGCCCGCCGAAGGATGGGCTCCCGAACTTTTGCCTGCCAAGGGAATTTTTGCCACTGGCGGCGCGCCTCCGGACAAATGGAATCTCACCGTGCACCTGCCGAGGGATTTCGTCGTTCATACCAGCGGCGACAAAATAAAAACTTCCAAGCACGGAGAAGAAGCGACCATCCACGCCCGCCAGCGCATCGTCGACCTTTACCCTTTTGTGATCGCAGGGCGCTATGTAACCAAGCAAATCGGTTCCGACCGGCAAAAAATTAATTTATGGACTCGCGCGCCACAGGATCCCGGCGATATTCGCGCGGTGAGCGACGCGCTGGTGAAAACGCTGGCGAATTACAATCTCGTTTTTGGACCGCGTTCTGTGGGCGAACCGCCGGCAGGCTTTTTGGGCAGACGTCATAAACCGGGTCAAAACGGTCTGCCGTTGTGGCTAGCCGAATGCCCGGTCATACCCGGATGCTTCACCGAGCGAAACTCTCTCAACGCACGGCTTCTAGGTGCAAAAGATGAAATCCGCAGCGGCGAGATGATTTCTGAGGACAGTGCCATGATCGATCCCGGTCCTGGTTTAAAAAAAATGGCCTTGGGAGCCGCGCCGGCATTAGCAGCTAGCTGGCTGGGTTACGGCCAAAGTCCCGGATTTTACGAACAGGATCCGCCACTCTCGGCGTTTCCGACGTTCGCCGCAGCTGTCGGTGATGAGGCGCTGAATGGCGCGACGGCACGCATTGAAACGATTCGCCGCGCATTGACGCTGATACCAAAAAATCCCCCGCCGACCGGCAAAGAAACTGACGAAGCGGTCAGGGCAAAAAGTATTCTTTTCTTCTACGCACTTCAGGACCGCTACGGGCAGGAAACATTTCGTAAAGCCGTCAGGCATATGTTGGATGCCCGGCGCAACAGCGGATTCAATCTTGATGATTTGATTGCCGCATTTGACGAAGAGGGTCATGGAAACACGGCGGCGTTCGTGCGGCTGTGGATGAAACATCCTGGAGTGCCCGCAGATTTTCGCGCGAAATACGAAAATAACTCCGCGGATAAAAACACATCTTTGAAGGAGAGTACGCCATGAAAGACATAGTTCTTACCGAGCGAGGACCGAAACCCATTGGGCCCTACTCACAAGGAGTGCGCGCCAACGGATTTTTATTCATCTCCGGACAAGTGGCCTTTGACCCGGCTACTTCGCAAATCACCGGCACTGATGCGGCGCAGCAGACCCAGCGCGTACTCGAAAATCTCAAGGCTATTTTGGAAGCCGGTGGCTCGAATTTTCATCACGTGGTGAAGACCACCGTTTTCCTGAAAGACATGAATGACTTCGCGGCCATGAACGAAGTCTACGCTCGCTACTTCACGGCTGCGCCGCCGGCGCGCTCCACTGTGCAGGTGGCGCGCCTACCGAAAGATGCGCTGGTAGAGATAGAAGTGATCGCCGCGGTTTAATCCCGCTGTGTAATCGCAACGGTTACTCACGCGGCGTCCTGCCGCTGCCTGCAACCGTAGCCTTACCGCCTCGATCCAAAAAAAACTGCCCCGGAAAAAACCGGGGCAGCGTGAAGAATTCAATTGAAGTGGTTATTTAGTCGCCCGCAACTGCTTCCGCAGTCGCTTCTTTTACCTGTGTTGCAGGAGCGGAATGGCCATTGCCGTTGCCATTTGCGTGGCCATTGCCATTTCCAGTCGCAGGAGCAATAGAAACAGGTTTGAAGTTTGCAGGAACCGCCTTGGCGATGTCAGATACGCTTCCGATTTGCACGACGTTCGGCTGCGGCTTCTTGAGCACCAGTTCTTCGTAGATCGCGCGCACTTTAGCCTGTTCCTGAATCGCCTTCTTGCGGCGAATGCGATCCTCTTCCGAAGCGGTCAAGGGGATGTCGTGTTCCAGGTGGCGAACGCGCGCCGCGTCATCAGCGTCGATGATCAGCGAGTGTTCGAACGAGTTCAGGTTCACGGCCTTGCCCTTGGCGTAAATCTCATGCTTGCCGTGTTCCTTGTACCACTGCGCCACGGTCGCGTTCTTGTGCATGTTTTCGATAATCTGGCGCCAGCCCACGCCGGTGTTGTAAGCGCAGAAGGAAATTTCCCCTTGCTGCGTGGCGTAGGGAATTATGCACATTTCGGTGCGCCGGAAATCGTAGTTGAACAAATCCTGGAACCACATTCCCGCGATGAACAGGAAGTTCCAGGGATCGGTCTGCCGGCGCTTCATGGCATCTTCATAAGTACGCTCGGGTGAAGTGCGGCCGTATTTCTTTTCCGAGCCCTTGGTCAGCGCCCAGGTCTTGTCGAATTTCTTGAACAAATCATAAAGCTTCAAACCTTTGGGACCCTGGAACGGCTTGTAGTTCTTCAAAAGCGCCATGGCCATCATGAAGTTGGAGAAATTCTTGCCGCGCGCGGCGTCGGTGATGTCCGTAACGTCCTTGGTCAGCTGCACCGCATCCAGGAAGCGCGGAACAGGAGCCCATTCCTTGGTTTCCTTGTTGATCATGAGCGCAGTGCCCACGCCGCAATTCGGGTGGCAGCCGCACGACAGCGAACCCCATTGCGAATCCTGGCCCTTCACCATGTCCGAGAATCCGGCAAAGGTGCTGATGAAGGAAATGGGGAACCAGTCGCGCGTCGGCTCAACCTTGCCAACTTGCGCGCTAACGTCTTTGGCCAAGTGCGAAAGCGTGTAGCGCTGGCGCAAGCGCCGTTCCGGAGTGATGTCTTCGTCGCGGCCGGTGAACGACACCGGCTGGAAGCTGACGAACGCGATTTTCTTGGGATTTTCCATCGCGAACTTGACCACCGTGCCAACCTGATCGTTGTTCACGTTGTTGACGATGGTGACCACCAGCACGATTTCGATGCCCGCTTCGTGCATGTTCTCGATGGCGCGCAGCTTCACGTCAAAGAGGTTGCCGATCTGCCGATGCCCGTTAGCGTCGTTGCCGATGCCGTCGAATTGCAGGTACGCGTAACGCATGCCTGCATCAAAGGCCTTCTTGCAGAACTCCTTGCTCTTGGCGAATTCGATGCCGTTGGTAGCAGCCTGCACGCTGTTGTAGCCAATTTTGCGAGCGTAAGACACCGCCTGTAAAAAGTACGGGCTCATGGTCGGTTCGCCACCGCTGAATTGCACGGACATCTGGCGTCGCGGCTTGATTTTCAAAGCATTGTCGAGAATTTCCTGAATTTCGTCCCAGCCCAGCTCATGCACGTAACCAACCTGGTTGGCGTCCATGAAACAGGGATCGCACATCATGTTGCAACGATTGGTGAGGTCCACGGTGAGCACCGAGCCACGGCCGTAACGCACCGTGCTGGAGCCGTGCTTGTGCAGGTCCTCATCATTGTGCGCGGGGATATCGCGGCCGGGATATTGCTTTTCGATCCAGTTCAGCCATTTCGAATCGACGGCCATCATATCTTCGTAGTGGCCGTGCTGCGGACAGTCTTTCACCATCCAGACTTGGCCATCACGCTCGATGATCTGCGCCTTGATCTCGCCGACCTTCTCGCTCATCAAATCGCGCCAATCCTTTTTACCCGCGATGATGGCTTCGCGCGCTTCCTTCACGCACGCCGGGCAGAGCG
>Ga0185299_10008159_pt1 | contig 10446 bp, 8 predicted proteins | sample PaiPotPPA55metaG_FD_128002 | JGI IMG/M metagenome (GOLD analysis project Ga0185299, IMG submission 128002) | Iron sulfur acid spring bacterial and archeal communities from Banff, Canada, to study Microbial Dark Matter (Phase II) - Paint Pots PPA... ...
GCCGCGCAGCGTGCCGCGCCTGGCGTGCAGAATGAACGGCCAGGGCAAAGACTCCGCCGCCTCGAGCCAGAACGCATAGGAGAAGGCGTTCCCGGCGAGGCGCGCGCCCATGCCGTCGACGACCGAATAGCCGGCGATGACGACACCGGTGGCGATGGCGATGACCAGCGCGCGGGGCGGCGCCGTCGCCACATGGCTCTGCGATAGGGCGATGATGCCGAGCGAGATGAGGGCGACCGCACCAAGCGCCGGCGCGCCCAGGTGTTCGCCTGAAAAAAGCGCGGCGGCGGCAGTCACGAGAAGCGGCGCCGAGCCCCGGGAGATGGGATAGACGGTGCCGAGATCGCCCCACCGGTACGCGAAGATCAGCAAGACGCGATAGACCGTGTGCAGAACGAAAGAGGCGAGCATGAAGGGGACGCTCGCCCGGCCCGGCCATGGCAGGAACGAAAGAAATGACGCCGCGACCATGGCGCGCCGAAAGCGATCATCGCGGTGGTGAACAACCGATCGCTGCTGTGCGGCAACACGGCGTTCCAGCCCGCGTGGAAGAAGGCGGTAGACAAGACCAGCGCCGCGATCCAGGGGCTCACGATGACTTCATCCCTCGCCTTCCCGGGCGCCGCCGCGCCGGCCGATGATCGGCGGCCTTGCCGTGGGCGAACCTCCCCTGGGGTAGTGGGTCATGTGTGGATGGCCCCCGGCCTGCAAGGACTTTCGGAGCGTGATGGCAGGACAGGTCGCTTGCGGTCATGTGTCCGGCCTGTTGGCGCGGCGCCATGGCCGCTGGCCTTGATGGAATCCGTGGACCGAGGCCTGATCAGTTTGCCGGGATCGAGGTCCCTTGAGACACTTCAGGCGTGACTCGGTCCGTCGGGTCGACCGACTGTCCGTTACGTCCATCAGCTCGTTTTGCCCTCGCAAACGTGAGTTTCTCGGTTCGACCGAGGGACCGTTTCTCCGTCCCGACCTACCGCCTTGGCGTCGCCGCGCGCAGCTGCGGTCAAGACTGGCCGAAGGCCACCGCCGAAGGCGGCATGGTCTTGACGGCGGCGAGCACGGCGGCAGGCTCGTGCAGTCGGGACGATGACGCCGCAGCCGGCCGCCAGTCCTGGTCGCGCCGCATGACCGCCCAGACGGTGCGGGCGGTCTTGTTGGCCAACGCCACCGCGGCGACCATCGCCGGCTTGCGGGCGCGGAGCCGGCAAAGCCAGGGATCGTGCTGCAGGGCTTTCGAGCGGAACATCGCCGCCATGGCGCCGCCGACGAGCAAGCGCCGGAGACTGCCGTTGCCGCGTTTGGAGATGCCGCCGAGGCGGGTCTTGCCGCCGGTCGAGTTTTGCCGCGGCACGAGCCCGATCCATGCGGCGAAGTCGCGACCCGATCGGAAGATCGAAGGATCCGGAACCGTGGCCGTGATCCGCGAGGCGATGATCGGACCGATCCCGGGGATCGTGGCAAGACGCCGGGCAGTAGGATCCGCTTTGGTCCGAGCGACGATCTCGGACTCGACCACGGCGATCCGCAACTCGAGCGCGGCGAGCGCCGCGGCGAGAACCCGCAGCGCGCTCCTGGCGCTCGCGGGGATGCGCCCATCGGTCTCGTCGCCGATCACGGCCGTCAGTTCCTCGACCTTGTGAATGCCGCGCTGCGCGACGATGCCAAACTCGGCCAAGTGGCCGCGCAATGCATTGACGAGCATCGTACGCTGCCGGACCAGGAGATCGCGGACACTGTGCGCGACGAGCGCCGCCTGCTGCTCCGGGGTCTTGACCGGCACGAAGCGCATGGAGGGCCGGCGCACCGCCTCGCAGACCGCTTCGGCGTCGGCAGCATCGTGCTTGTTGCGCTTAACATACGGCTTGACGTAGCCGGGAGGCATCAGCCGCACGTCATGTCCCGACGCGGCGATCTCACGCGCCCAGAAGTGCGCCGTCCCGCATGCCTCCATCCCGACAAGACACGGCGGAAGAGTGGCAAAGAACGTCGCAACCTGACTGCGACGCAAGCGCCGGCACACAACAACCTTCCCGGCTCCGTCAACTCCGTGGAGCTGGAAAACATGCTTCGCGAGATCGATACCGATGGTGGTAATCTCGTTCATGGATGGCTCCCATTCCTGGTGATCTTCGACGACCACCATTTTGGCACTCAGATGCCGTGAGGGGGCCATCCACCCCATCAGTAATTGTTGTTCCGCTCGCCGAGAGCGCCCAGCGTACGTAAAAATGAAACTGAGACTACCTCCCCTGGAGCTTCGTTGACAGCGATGGCTCACGCGGGTTAGCGTCACGACATGAGCCATCCGCAGACCATCGCCACCATCATTGTGCAGGCGCGAAAGACCTTCGCCGCGGGGTCTTTGCGTTCTCGTCTGCGCTGATCGCTCAGAGCTGAAGAGATCATCAGGGCCCCGCCGGTGACGGACGGGGCCCTTCTCTTTTCACGGCCTTCCTCCGCCCGGCTGCACGGAGGATGCCATGGAAAGCACCGACCACTCCAGCGCGGCGCCGGACGTACCGGCGGCCGGCATGTCGGCACCGGCAAGCCGGCGCCGCCTCTACGAAAGCCTGCGCGGCTGCGCCGCCGCGTGGCGGGCGCGCGCCCGGGGCCGCCGCATGCTGGCGCAGCTCGACGAGCACATGCTGCGCGATATCGGCATCGATCCCGCGCGCGCCTGGCTGGAAACGGGAAAGTGGTTCTGGCAGCCGTGAGGTTCTGGCAGCCGTGAGCGTCGATCGGGCGCGCGCATGCCCCCGCTCAGGCGGCCGGCTCGGCGCGCGGGAACTCGCTGACGTATTTGAAGTAGCGCGACAAGTGGCGGTCGGCCGCGACCATGACGCCCTTCCTGAACCGCATCGTATTGAGGATGGGCTCATCCTCGCCGAGCAGCTTCTCGACCACCGCGCGCAGCGCCCCGAGCTTCGCGGCGACGATGTGCCGCTCCGCCGCGCTCTCTCCGCCTTGCTCGACGCCGATGACGAAGAAGGAGCGCGACCGGTGCTGGTCGATGGGCGCGCCGGCAAACAGCATGAAGCTGTCCTGGCCGGCGCGTCGCAAATGCTGGGCGAAGACGTTCGTCCCGGTGATGAGGCCGTGCTGCAGGTAGCTGCCGGTCTCCATCCGGTACTCGATCGCGTGCTCGCTTACCTCGATGGTCTCGGGCGCGCTCGTCGGCAGGTTGTGCAGCGTGCGCAGATGCTGGAAGTCGACGCCGTTGCTGATCGAGACCCAGGGCGGGACCTGGCGAATACCGCGGTAGTTGGCCGCGAACGCGAGCCGGGATTCCTCGGCATCGGGGATGCGCGGCACGCCGAACAGCGGCGTCTCGCCGTTGAAGGCCCAGACGAGGCCCCAGGCCTCTGCCGTCGGGTAGGTGAAGAGTCGCGCGCCCGGCGGGATCTTGTCGCCGGTCGGAATGTCGACGCAGGCGCCCGTCTCGTCGAAGCGCCAATGGTGATAGGCGCAGCGGATCCGGCCATCGACCACCGCGCCCAGCGAAAGGTCGGCGCCGAGATGCGGGCACCACGCGCTCTGCACCACGGCCTTTCCCGCGGCATCGCGATAGACGACGACGCGCGTGCCGAGAACATCGACGCCGGTCGGCGTGTCCGCCTTGACCTCGCCGGCGAGGCCCACCGGGAACCAGGAGCGGTGGAAGCCGCTCGCGTCGAGGCCTGCGCCGTATCCGGCGCTCCTCTCCTTGATGTCGTCCATGTCATTGCTCCTGAGGTTGATGCTCGGTGTCCGGGACGCGGGCCGCGCGCCGCCGCGCATAGGCGGTCGTCCAAGCGAGAAGCGCGGCGACGGTGCCGATGCCGAGGACAGGCTCGACCACCAGGGCCGTGCCGGGCGGCAGCAGGAAGGCGGCGGCGATGCCGAGCATCGCCTCGGCGAGGCACGCCGTGCCCCAGACGATGGTCAGCAGCCGCATCGAGCGGCGGAACCCGGCATTCTCCAGCCGCGCGGTCCACGCCGTCGCCTTGACATCGTCGCCGCCGGCGGTGAAATGCCGGCTGACGAAGAACATGAGCGGCCGCCGTCGCGACAGCGAGGCGAGCGCGGCGAGGCCGAACAGCCCGAAGGCGGGCGCCGCCTTCAGCACCGCGAAGCGCACATCGTCGGTGACGAGCGCGGTGGTGATGCCGGTCAGAATGGTGACGAGCACGGCGATGCCGATGAATTCCGGCCGGCGGTAGCGCGCCCAGGAGAGGACGACCGATGCGAGCGGGAACAGCGCGGCCGCGGCAAAGGCCGGGACGGTGGCGACGCCCCAGCCACGCTCGAGGAGCTGGACCGCGAGCCAGGGGAGCGCGGCGTCCACGACGAGGTTGCGCACCAGCCCCGACGGACTCGACCGCAACGGCTGGGCGCGCAGGGTCGGCGGATTTCCGGCGCGGTCGGTCATGCCCACTCTCCCCCGATGAGGCGCTGGACGCGAATGCCAGCGGCGTGGTACCAGTTGGTACCTACCGTACGGTACCTTGAGGTACCAGGTCAACGGTTTTCTTCGTCGGTCGTCGCGCCTTCGCGCGGTCGGACCAAAGCGGGAGTAGAGACGTCCGGTGAGCAAGCGAGAAAAGATCGTCGCCCGCACGGCGCAAGGAGAAGGAGATCGCGCCGGGGCCGCCGCGTGCGGGGAAGATCCGGTGCGCTCGCGTATCATCGACGCGACGTTCCGCGTGCTGATCGAGCACGGCTACGCGCGCGCCAACACCCGCGAGATCGCCAAGCAGGCCAAGGTGTCCAAGCGCGAGCTTTACGCCCTCTTCGGCAGCAAGCAGGCGATCCTCGCCGCCATGATCGCCGGGCGCGCCCGGCGGATGCAGCTGCCGCTGGCCTTGCCCGCGGTCGACAGCCGCAAGGCGCTGGCGGAGGCGCTGGTCCGCTTCGGCGCGACCCTGATGCGTGAAGTCTGTCATCCCGCCGTGGCGGAGCTCTTCCGGCTGGCCGTCATCGAAGCCGAGCGCTCGCCCGAGGTGGCGCAGGCCCTCGACGAAGGCGGGCGCAAGGCGAGCCGCGCGGCCCTCGCCGACTTTCTCGCCGGCGCGCAAGCGAAAGGCCTGATCCCGGGCGCCGAGCCCGAGACCATGGCGAGCCAATTCCTCGCGCTGCTGTGGGGCGATCTCCAGACGAGCCTGCTGATGCGGGTCGCGCAAGCGCCCGGGCCGGCCGAGATCGAGCGCCGCGCGCGCGCCGCCGCGCAAGCGCTGCTCGCGCTCTATCCGGGCGACGCGCGTTAGGGCGCGTCGGCAGCGGCTACGCAAAAGGGTTACCAGACCAGCGGTATCAAGCGATACCGCACTTTTTTCTGGTACTCCACGTAGCCCGGCAGATTCCTTGCCAGGAATTTTTCCTCGTCGAATAGTCTCCATAGAAGCGCGGGCGTCATCGCGACCATGACGAGCAACCCCCACCGCGAACCGAGCGCAATCGGTATGCCGAGCAGCATGACAAGGGCTCCGGCGTACATCGGGTGCCGTACGAGCGCGTACGGCCCGGTCGAGATGACTTTTTGGCCGGGAGCCAATTCAATCGTGGCGGAGGTAAACGTATTTTCCTTGAACACGAAAAAAATGGCGAGCCAGCCGAGCACGACAAGCACGTCTCCAGCCAGGGCCGCATAGGGCGGCATGCGAGACCACGCGAAGCGATGATCGAGCGCGGGAAAGACAATGAGGCCGATAAATCCCAGCGACGCGAAAAACATTATGACCTTTTGCGTCGGTTCCTTCTCGGCAGTCGGACCCCCGCTCATCCGTCGCTCCAACAGCTTCGGGTCCTTTTTCATGAGGTAGAGGGTGATCGCGAGAGACGATGCGAAATATACGGCCAGGAACGTCCACGCCTGCCAGTAATCGAGCGTCCACGCTGGAATAAACACCAGCGCCATCATGACAAGAAGAAGGAACAGAAGCCCGCCGAACGCCTTTATATTCAGGATGCTCATCTTCTAATGGTAACATGTACCCAACGTCTCGTCCTCGCCCTGGCGTCCGGGCTGAAGGAGCCGATCTCCGAGCTTGCTTAGCTGGTTCGCTTGCCTTGCTGCTGCTTGGCCATCAGCGCGTCGTCGATTTCCTTCGCGCGCCGCGCGGCCGGCCGCTTGGCGAGACGTTGCCAATACGGCTCGAAGCCGGGGCGCTTCTCGATCGAGCCGAACTGCAGGCCCCAGCCGATCTGCGACCCGACACAAACGTCGGCGGCGGTGAAGCTGTCGCCGACAAGATAGTCGCCGTGCGACACCGCGCGCTCGAGCGCGTTCATGACATCGGCAAAGCAGCCGTAACCGACCATGCCCTCGCGCCCCGCCGGCACGACGAAGCCCATCGCCTTGTTGCTCACCGCCGCCTCGACCGGACCGGCGGCGAAGAACAGCCAGCGATAATAGGGACCGCGCAGGCGATGGCCTTGCGGCGGCGCCAGGCCGGCCTGTGGGAATGCATCGGCGAGATAGGCGCAGATGGCGGCGGCCTCGGTCACGACGGTATCGCCGTGCCGGATGGCCGGCACCTTCCCCATCGGATTGATGGCGAGGTAGTCCGGCGCCTTCATCGTCGTGCCGAAATCGAGCAGCTCGGTGCGATAGGGCTGGCCGATCTCCTCGAGCATCCAACGCACGATCCGGCCACGCGACATCGGATTGGTATAGAAGACCAGCTCGTCGCTCATTGGGATCCCCTTCCAGCGGACGTGGACTCGTTTCGGAGCGCGCTATGTAAACCCGGTGCGATTGGCCCTGGCAACTGCGGAGAGTGCGGCCGCGTCCGCATCAAGAATGGCGCGGATCCGTGCCGCAAGGGCATCCTGGCGAAACGGCTTCTCGATCAGTTCGATGCCGGGATCGAGGCGGCCCTGGTGGACGATCACATCGCGCGCATAGCCGGTCATGAAGAGCATCTTTATGCCGGGCCGGATCGCCTTCGCCTCGTTCGCCAATTCCCGCCCATTCATTCCCGGCAGCACGACATCGGTGAGCAGCAGGTCTATGCGCGTGGCCTTGTCAGCGATCGCCATCAGCGCTGTCTTTGCCTCCTCGGCCACCAGCACGCGATATTGCAAATCGCGGAGCGAATCCGCGATGAAGCTCCTGACATTCTCGTCGTCCTCGACCACCAGAATGGTTTCGCCCGCACCCTGTGGCTCCATCGCGACCGGCAACGCGTCGGGCGGGGCTCCGCCCGCCTTTGCCGCCGTGACTTGAGGCAGCAGTATCCGCACCGTCGTACCTTGGCCGATTTCGCTGTCGATCTCGACGTGACCGTGCGACTGCCTGACAAAGCCATAAACCATGCTCAGCCCGAGGCCGGTGCCCTTGCCTAGCGCCTTGGTCGTGAAGAACGGTTCGAAGGCTGCGGCGCGCGTCTGAGGCGACATTCCGACCCCTTCATCTCTCACCGAAAGCGTAACATATGCTCCGACTTTGACGTCCTTGGCGGCGGCGGCCGCGTCGTCGACGAATGCCGATTCGGTCTCGATCCGAAGCCTGCCGCCGTGCGGCATGGCATCGCGTGCGTTTATCACCAGGTTGAGCAACGCCGTCTCGAGCTGGTTCGCGTCGCAAAAGCATGATCCGAGAGCTTGGCCGAGGACAAATTCGCAGCGGACATCCTCGCCATGCGTCTGGCGGATCAGATCGACCATGCTGGTGATGAGCTGATTCAGATCGACGGCACTCGGGTTGAGGGGTTGCCGCTGCGCATAGGCAAGCAATCGCTGCGTAAGGTTCGCGGCACGCATGGCTCCGTTCATCGCGGCGGCCGCGAGCTTGACGATTTTGCCGGCGCTCGCCGGGGCCGAGCGCTGGACGACCTCGAGGTTGCCGATTATGACCGTCAGGAGGTTATTGAAGTCGTGGGCGATACCGCCCGTCAGCTGCCCGAGGGCCTGCATCTTCTGCGACTGGCGCAACTGTTCTTCCGCTCGGCGGAGCGAAGCAGCGGCTTCCTTCTCGGCCGTCACGTCGCGCCCGATCACATAGATCAGGCCCTGCTCCGCGGTCATGGTCCAATAAATCCAGCGATACGCGCCCTCCTTGCAGCGAAAGCGATTTTCCATGCGAACGGTAGGAACACCGGCGGCGAGGCGCTTGCGTCCCTCGATTCCGATCGGGGCATCGTCGGGATGACGCAGCTCGCTCACATGCATGCGTCTAATCTCGTCCTCGCTCCAGCCGAGCACGCGTGTCCAGGCCGGATTGAAGTTGACGAAATAGCCAGCGAAATTGCTGACGCCCAGGAGATCCTCCGAAACCTGCCAGATGCGATCTCGCTCGCGCGTGCGATCCTCGAGCAGCGAGGCAAATCGGTGCCGCTCGCCGCTGCCGAGCATCAGAAGCGCACCGAGGAGCCCGGTGCTCAAGACACCCGCCATAAGCACGGCCAAACTCTCCCAGCCGCGGTGGCTCGCCAAATAAGCGGCTGTCGGCATCGTCCGCATGACATAGCTGCGCGAGCCGAATGTGAAGGCCTGCTCGTAGCGCGGCTGTCGGAACCCTGTTGTAAAATCGTCGAACAGAACTTGATTTTGCTCGCGATCGAGCAATTGCGCCTGGATATGCTCGCTTGCCCCCGCCAACACCGAATGCGTGAATACGCCCATGCGAAGCACCACCAGGACAATGCCCGGTCCGTTCGCGCCGTCATTGACGGCCAGGGTCAACAGCACTCCTGTCTGCTTCTCCGGTTGCTGGACCAAGCGGACTGGCGCGGTCGCGGTCACCGCACCGGTCTCGAATGTCTTCGCAATAGCCGTGCGTCGATCCGGATCGGCGCCGAGATCGAACCCCACAACGTCCTCATTGCCTTGCAGGGGCTCGACATAGGTTACGGGGTAGAATGCGTCACGCCGATCAATACGGCGGCGGACACCGGAGGGGTCGCGCTCGCGGATCTCGAAGCCGGGTATGTCGCGTCTTTGCGACGCCTCGAAACCCCCGCGCTGCTCGGCAGTGATCCGCGGCGCCCACTCTACGGCTTGAATCGAAGGGTTGCGCCGCAGCAGGGTTTGCACGAGGTGGCGAAAAGCATCGGCCGACAGCGCCGCGGGACCGGCGAAGGACCTTTCGACCTGCTCGAGGAAAACTTCCTGCCGCCCGAGCCGCTCCTGAACCTTATCGACGACCTGCTGTGACAACAGTCGGAATTCGAGCAGCGACTGGTCATTCTCCCAGGTGCTGACTTCGATGAAAATCGCCACGAAGAGGGCAAAGAACAAGACCATCGGCAGCGCGACGGATCGCGCACGCGTGCGCCATAGGAGCCGCGGCTCTCCGGCGACAACCATCACCAGCGGCAGGACGAGCAGCACGCCGAGCGTGTCTCCGATCCACCAGGTGAGCCAGCTCATGAAAAGATCGGTCGCCTTGATCGCGCCGGCCGCCCACATGCCGGCCAGTGACGAGGTCGCGCTGGTCAGGCAAATAAGCGGTGCCAGGAGGATGAAGCGCGACAGGTCGCGGCTGTTGTCCAGCGCGGCCGGGTATCCGATGAGCCGGCGAAGCGCCCATCCTCCGAGGGCAGCCTGCAGGGTTGATGCCGCGGCGATGATGATCGCAACGGCGACCACGGTCCCGAGCTTCTCCGGAACAGTGGCGTAGCCGACGTAGAGATTGAGCAGGAACGAAGCAAGAAACGTCCATGGCAGCGTAATACGGCCGCGGATGAACATCGTTGCGACGGCAAGTCCGGCAGGGGGAAAGATCGCCGAGGCGTAGCCCGGCGGGATCGCCAACAGCAGACCGAGGCGGCCGCCGATCGTGTAGGCCAGGGTGAACGCGAAAAAAGCCGGCAGACTGCGCGGGCTGAGGCTCGATCGGATATCCCGCAGCGTCCGCTTCATCTGGCCGCCCGTGCTAGATACGGACTCGTTTCGCAAGCTGAGGATTCTCAGGAGGGCGGCGCATCGATGTCAAGCAAACTAGCGCCCGCATGCTCGGTTCGGGCCACGATAAGACGTTAAGCTGTTCTGCCAATCGCTTTCAGCCGCCTCGGCAAATGAACCTGCCAGTCGAAGCGGGCTCGACGACGAGGGTGCCAAATCCGAAAAGGTGAGTGCACTAACCCTTCGCCTGGAGCCAGCGCGAAGGTATGCAGCCTTACGAATTTCCAACTTTCGCGCAATTCGCCGCCGTCGCCGGCGGCGCGGAGCATCAAGCCGGCGTCGTTTACGAGACGACGACAACCTGCAGGATCGCCTTGCTGATGCGAACCGCCACCACGTCGGGTCGGAGCCGGCGCATTGGTTCGTCCGGCTAAATGGTCCATTCACGCGATGACCCGTAGTGGTCTGGCGGGCGGGCACTCATCTCCGTACCGATAGATTGACCGGGGAGAGATGTCATGAGCAGTCCGCAGGCCAGACGATCGCCGATCGGCAGAATCGGCCGTCTCGTGGTCCTTCTGTTCGCCGGGCTGGTCTTTCTGCCGGTCGCGGGCCGCGCCGAGG
>Ga0185299_10008161_pt1 | contig 10444 bp, 9 predicted proteins | sample PaiPotPPA55metaG_FD_128002 | JGI IMG/M metagenome (GOLD analysis project Ga0185299, IMG submission 128002) | Iron sulfur acid spring bacterial and archeal communities from Banff, Canada, to study Microbial Dark Matter (Phase II) - Paint Pots PPA... ...
GCGTGAGTATGACATCGCACGGGCGACGCGATTGACGATTCTCAAACTCGTCGGCTACACCGAGACTGTCCACACGCTGCTAGATCGACTCGATGCCTCGGTCGACACGGGCATCGTTCTTTTCGGCGGGCGCGCAAAAGACCTTCCCTACCCTGGGTCTACCACTGTGTCGACGATTAACGGAGGTGTCGTGGGACTGGTCAACACGCTTGCGCTGGAACTTGCACCGATTCGCGTTAATGCGTTGCACCCAGGCGTTATTGGAGATAGTGATTTTTGGTCCGAGAAATCTGCCGCCATTGAGAAGTTCGCGTCCCGTACGCCGGGCGGCAAGCTTGCGACTGTTGCCGACGTGGTTCAGGCAACCCAGTTCCTGCTGTCCAATCGTGGGGTTTCTGGCCACAGCCTCAATGTTGACCGCGGTTGGACCCTCACCTAGTACGACAGGCGTTTCCCAACGGTAGAGAGAGACCCATGAAAGAAGAGGAAGCCTTGCTCGCCTCATTGGCCGCTGGCCATCGAGGTGTGCTGGCCACTATTCGTCGCGACGCCCGTCCGCAGTTGTCAAATGTGGTGCACACTTTCGATCCGGGGACCAGGGTGATCCGCATCTCTACGACTGCAGATCGGGCCAAGACACAGAACCTCAAACGCGACCCCCGAGCCACCTATTACGTGGCGGGTTCAGATTTTTGGACGTTTACCGTTGCCGACACGACGGCTGATCTCAGCCCAGTCGCGCAGACCGTTGACGACGCGGTCGTCAACGAACTCGTCGAGGTGTATCGCGCCATCAGCGGCGAGCACTCTGACTGGGATGAATATCGGGCCGCGATGGTTGAAGAAAAGCGGTTGGTGATCCGCTTGAACGTCGTCAGCGTGTACGGACAGTGTTGATCACTTCGCGGACCCCGCGCCGTGCCCGGCCGGGACGCGCTCACCCTCGGGCGTCGGCCCGGGTGGCGTCCCCTCTCCGAATGGACGACCCCCCAACGTCTCTCGGCCGTGCGGAGTGTGCCAATTGCCGAGTTCGGGGCCTCTGGGCACAATCCGGGTGGGATTGATGTCGGCGTGCACAACGTAATAGTGCTGCTTGATCTGCACGAAGTCGATGGTGTCGCCGAAGCCCGGCGTCTGGAACAGATCCCGGGCATACGCCCACAACACTGGCATCTCGGACAGCTTGTGCCGGTTGCATTTGAAGTGGCCGTGGTAGACCGAGTCGAAGCGGGCCAGCGTGGTAAACAGCCGGACATCGGCCTCGGTGATGGTGTCGCCGACGAGATAGCGCTGATTCGTCAGTCGGTCGGATAGCCAGTCGAGGGCGCTGAACAGCTGCCCGTAGGCCGCATCGTAGGTCTGCTGCGACCCGGCGAAACCGCATTGGTAGACGCCGTTGTTGATGTCGACGTAGATGCGCCGGGCGACGTCGTTGATCTCTTCGCGGAGGTGCTCGGGGTACAGCTGCGGTGCCCCGGTGCGGTGGTGGGCCTCCCACTCGGTGGACAGATCTAATGTCATCTGCGCAAAGTCGTTGGTGACGACCTTGCCCGTCGGTACCTCGACGATCGCTGGCACCGTGATGCCCCTGGGATAGTTCGGGATACGCGCGAAGTAGGCGTCCTGCAGCCGCGGGATCTTCAACACGGGGTCCACTCCGCCGGGGTCGAGGTCAAAGGTCCAGCTGCGCTTGTCATGCGTGGGACCGCAGAACCCGATCGACAGCACGTCCTCCAGACCCAGCAGCCGGCGCACAATCATCGCGCGGTTCGCCCACGGGCAGGCTCGCGCGACGATCAGCCGATAACGGCCGGGTTCGACGGGATACCCGTCGCGGCCATCGGCCGTGATGCGGGTGGTGATGTAGGCCGTGTCACGATCAAACTCGCCGCCCGCCGACACATAGGCGTCGTCGTCATCTGGACGTTTGAACGATGTGCCGGTGTGCGCCGCGTTGCGGCCGGCGACGACTGGTTTGCCGAACGTCAGAGGTCCGCTCCGCCGACGATTTCGCGCGTTTCCGTACTGTGCGTTCATCAGAAGCCTCAGTCCCGAACAAGCTCGATGACGGGGATGACGCGAGCCGTCTTCCGTTGATAGTCGGCGAACATGGGCATGGTCTCGGCTATCTTCGTGAAGCGCTCATCGCGTTCAGCTCCGGTCAGCTCTCGTGCTGTCACGGGGATAGTCGCAGAACCGATTTCCACCGCTGTGCGCGGATTGGCGAGCAAGTTGTAGTACCACGCTGGATTGACATCTGAGCCACCGAAGCTCGCCACAACGAAGATTCGACCTCCGTCGGTGAAATAGCCGAGGGGATTGACCCGCTCGACACCCGATTTCAGCCCTACATGATGCAGGAGTGCCATTGTGCCTTCCTCGAACACGCCGTCGACTTTCCCGTCGTTCGCCCGGAATTCGTGGATGACGTTCTTGTTGAACGCCGCCATGTCCGTGGGGTCCGTGGGGTCGATTGGAGTAGTCACGCGTCACCCTCTCCCGTGAATGGAGTCGTTAGCATAACACTTGCTTGCGCGCGCAAGCTACGCTACCATCGATGGGTGTTGATCGACTGGCTATGGGTGCTGGTGCCCGCGAGCTGGGCCGTCATGGCTGGACTAGAGGTCGGCAGACGCTGAATCCATTGAGCCATGACGTCGACGCCGCGTTCGACGAGCACGCGGTGCGCGTGAGCGGTCCCGAGCACGAAGCAGCGGGTGTCAAGGCGGTCATCGTGTCGATGCAGCGCGCGCTGGTCCAGATGGGTCCGACGCGCATGACTGCGGCACTGGCGCGGGTCAACCAACGCCACGGCTTCGACTGTCCCGGTTGCGCATGGCCGGAGGCGCCCGGTGGGCGCAAAATCGCCGAATTCTGTGAAAACGGCGCCAAGGCGGTGGCCGAGGAAGCCACCAAGCGAACGGTCGCGCCGGAGTTCTTCGCCCGCCACTCCGTGTCGGAGCTGGCGACGCGACCGGAGTACTGGCTGTCCCAGCAGGGCCGTCTGACCCACCCGATGGTGCTGCGGGAAGGTCATGACCATTACCAACCGATCGACTGGGACGATGCGTACCGGTTGATCGCGAAACACCTCAACGCGCTCGAGAGCCCCGACGAGGCGGTGTTCTACACGTCGGGCCGCACCAGCAACGAGGCGGCGTTTCTGTACCAGCTGATGGTGCGCAGCTTTGGCACCAACAACATGCCGGACTGCTCCAATATGTGTCACGAGTCCTCGGGCACGGCCCTGTCCAAGTCGATCGGGATCGGTAAAGGCTCGGTGACCGTACTCGACATCGAGCACGCCGACTGCATACTGATCGCCGGCCAGAACCCCGGCACCAATCACCCCCGCATGCTGTCGGTGCTGGAGAAGGCGAAGGCCAACGGCGCAAAGATCATCGCCGTCAATCCCTTACCGGAGGCGGGTCTGATGCGTTTCAAGGACCCGCAGAAGGTGCACGGTGTGGTTGGGCACGGGGTCGCGATCGCCGACGAGTTCGTCCAGATCCGCATCGGAGGCGACATGGCGCTGTTCGCCGGGCTAGGGCGACTATTGCTGGAGGCCGACGAGAGGGCACCTGGCACGGTCGTCGACCGCGCCTTCGTCGAGGCGCACTGCGCGGGGTTCGCCGACTACGAACGACAAACCCGCGCGGTCGATCTCGATACGGTTGTGACCGCCACCGGCGTCGAGCTCACACAACTCAATCGGGTGGCGCAGATGCTCATGGCCTCCGACCGGACCGTGCTGTGCTGGGCGATGGGATTGACGCAACAACGGCATGCGGTGGCGACTATCGGCGAGGCGACCAACCTCCTCTTGCTGCGCGGGATGATGGGCAAGCCGGGCGCAGGCGTGTGCCCGGTTCGCGGACACTCCAACGTCCAGGGCGATCGCACCATGGGGATCTGGGAGAAGATGCCCGAATCGTTTCTCATTGCCCTGGACAAGCACTTCGGCATCAGCGTTCCGCGCAAACACGGCTACGACACCGTCGAGGCCATTCGCGCCATGCGAGATGGCCGCGCATCGGTTTTCGTCGGCATGGGCGGCAACTTCGTCTCCGCCACGCCGGACACCCCGGTGACCGAGGCCGCCCTGCGCAATTGTTCTCTTACGGCGCAGATATCGACCAAGCTCAATCGCAGCCACCTGGTTCATGGCGCGACGGCCCTCATACTGCCGACGTTGGGCCGCACGGACCGGGACATCCAAGCCGGAGTCAAACAGGTGGTCTCGGTCGAGGATTCGATGTCGATGGTGCATCTGTCTCGTGGCAGCCTGACACCGCCCAGCGACGCGCTGCGCAGCGAGGTGGCCATCGTGTGCCAGCTCGCACGCACGTTGCTCGGACCCGGCCATGGTGTGCCGTGGGAGCAGTTCATCGGTGACTACGACCGGGTGCGCGACGCCATCGCTGCGGTGGTTCCCGGTTGCACCGACTACAACGCGCGCGTGAGAGCGCCTGATGGGTTCCAGCTGCCACACCCGCCCCGCGACGCACGCGAATTCCCCACCCACACAGGCAAAGCCAACTTCTCGGTGGAGCCGCTGGAGTGGGTACCGGTGCCGCAGGGCCGGTTGGTGTTACAGACGCTGCGCAGTCATGACCAGTACAACACCACGATCTATGGTCTCGACGACCGCTACCGTGGCGTACGGGGGGGCCGACGGGTCGTTTTTGTCAATCCCGACGACATCGTCACCATGGGATTGACGGACGGCCAGCGGGTGGATTTGGTCTCCGAGTATGCCGATCGCCAAGGGCGCGTTCAGGAACGACGAGCCGAGGATTTCCGCATCGTGCCGTATCCCACCCCGGTGGGCAACGCCGCGGCCTACTATCCGGAGACCAACCCGCTTGTGCCGCTGGACCACGTCGCCGCCGAGTCCAACACGCCGGTGTCCAAGGCCGTGGTTATCCGCCTGGAACCACGGTAAAGCGCCGGCATGGGAAGGGTGACATCGCGGCGACTGGCCAGCCATCTCACCCCGGGAGCGGCGGTGAGGCGCGCGGAGATCGTGGTTGTCGAAGAGCCGCTTGAGATCCGGGTCAACGGCACGGCGATCACCGTGACCATGCGTACCCCAGGATCGGATGTTGAGCTCGCTCAAGGGTTTCTGCTGACCGAGGGGCTGATCAAGCACCGAAGCGACATTCACAGCGTCCGGTATTGCTACGGGGGCCCTGACGACGGATTCAACACGTACAACGTTCTCGACGTGACGTTGGCCGCCGGCGTTGAGCTGCCCGCCGTGGACATCACGCGGAACTTCTACATGACCTCGGCATGCGGGGTATGTGGGAAGGCGTCGCTGGACGCGGTCCGGCTAGCCAGTATGTACGTCCCGGGAGACGATCGCTGTACCGTCACGGCGACGGCGCTCGCGACTATGCCCGCCCAACTGCGCAGCGCGCAGAAGGTGTTCAAATCCACGGGCGGACTACACGGGGCCGCGCTGCTGCGTACCGACGGCCGACTGCTGGTGGTGCGCGAGGACGTTGGTCGCCATAACGCCGTCGACAAGGTCATCGGCTGGGCGCTGGAGCATGACGCTGTGCCTCTGACCGGCACGGTGCTGCTGGTCAGCGGGCGGGTGTCATTCGAACTCACCCAGAAGGCCGTGATGGCCGGCGTTCCGATCCTGGCTGCGGTATCGGCGCCCTCGTCGCTGGCCGTCGAGCTCGCCGCCGAGTCCGGCCTCACCCTGGTGGCCTTCCTGCGTGGCGAGTCGATGAACGTCTACACCTGCCCGGCCCGTGTCACGCATTAGGGTAGATGTCCGAGACAGCTAATGCTCGCTCGGAGCTGACGTGGTGGCAGATAACAGATTCGCCTCGAGGTTCTGCAGCCCGCGTAACAACTGACGCTCTTGGGATGCCGGCATGTCGCCGACGGCGTCAGCCTCGAGTCGGGCCCAAAGTTGTTCAACCCGGCCGCGCAGCGCAATCCCCGCGGGAGTCGACTCGACCAGGGTCGCCCGGCCGTCGACAGGATCCGGGCGTCGGCGGACGAAACCCGCTCGCTCCAGGCGCTGCACGGTACGGGTCATCGAGGCCGAATCCGTATCGAATTCAGCCGCGAGATCGGTCTGCCGCTGTGGACCGGTGTCCCAAAGATGCATGAGCAAGAGTTCATGTCCCGGATGCAGCCCCAGACCCTGCAGCAACTGCCGGATTCGCATCACGTGCAGGCGAGTGACTCGGATCAGGGCATTGCTGACCGGGCCACCTGATGCTGCCGATGATGACGCGACGCCGGCACGTGCTGCAGGACGGGTAACCACCCTGCCGACAATAACGGAATAAGCCGCCCCAACCCGCAGTTAGCTGTTCTGGACAGGTAAATACCCGAGCGGATTCTCGATCGTCCGACAACGAATGGAGTGACCATGAAAGCGATTCAGATGTTCGAGCAGGGCGGCCCCGAGGTGCTGCAGCTCGTCGAGCTGCCGGACCCGCAGCCCGGCCCGGGCGAGGTGCTGATCAAGGTCGACGCGGCGGCGGTCAACTTCTCCGATCTGATGCGCCGCCGCGGCGACGTCTACCCCGTTCCGACGCCGGTGCCGTTCGTACCCGGAGCCGAGGTCGCTGGTACTGTCGCCGCTCTCGGCGACGGGGTTGAGGGTCTGGGGGTCGGGACACCGGTCTTCGGCACCGTTGGAGCGGATGCCTCGGGCGGGTACGCCGAGTACGCGCTGGCGTACGCCCAGAGCCTGCTCCCCATTCCGGACGGCTTGGACCGCGACGCCGCGGCCGGGATCGTCGTGTCGGGTCTGGCCGCTACGGTCATGCTCAGCGACATCGCGCAGATCTCCGGGGGAGAGACGGTATTCGTTCCGGCCGCTGCCGGCGGGGTGGGCAGCTACGCCGTCCAGATCGCCAAGGTGCTCGGCGCCGGCACCGTGATCGCGGGGGCCGGGACGGAAGCCAAGCGTGAGATTGCGCTCGCGCTGGGAGCAGACCAGGCCGTGGAGTACCGCGAAAGCGGATGGACCGAGCTGGTTCTCGAGCTGACCGGGGGAAGAGGCGTCGATGTCGCACTGGAGATGAACGGGCCGAGCCACCTTGGACAAACTCTGCGCATTCTGGCCCCCTTTGGCCAGCTCATCTCCTATGGCGCCGTGACCGGATCGGTTGAAGGTCTCGACCCGGCCGCACTCGTCCCGCTGCTCTACGACCCGGCGCCCAGCCAGATCCTGACCGGCTTCAACCTCGGTATCTGGTTTGAGCACCGACCGGCCCGAGCTGTGGCATCCCTACAGAAACTCGTCGGCTGGATCGCATCGGGTCAGGTGCGCACGCCTGCGGTGTTCCCGCTGCCGCTGACCGACGCCGCCGAAGCCCACCGACTCCTGGAGGCCGGGGCGACCACCGGAAAGGTCGTGTTAAAGCCGTAGCTGGGGTCGCCTGGCGGATGCCGAGCGCGAATTGCGAGATCGGCACTGCCACCGACGTCGGCTGACGATGTTTTGTGCCGAATTCCGGGTTTCGGGTTGACGTGACGCACGCAACACTCCACACTTACAGTCATGTTCAGTCAGAAATCCACAGATTCGGTCGGCTGAGATGTTGCCGGTCGAGCGGCACGACGCGATCGTGGAGGCGGTCAGCGTCGGCCAGGCGGTCAGCACCGACGACTTGGTGCGCCGCCTGGGTGTGTCCGCGGAAACGGTCCGCCGAGACCTGGCGCTGCTCGAACAGCGGGGCGCGATCCGGCGAGTGCACGGCGGCGCGGCGCCGTTGGCCGACCGACGCGTCGTCGAACCGTCGTTCGGTGAGCGCCGGATCATCCGGCATGAAGCCAAAGCCGCGCTGGCCCGGGCCGCGGTGGAACTGCTCGAAAACGGGCAGACGATCGTCATCGACATCGGCACCACCGGAGTCGCGGTGGCGCAAGCCATCCCGCGCGCCTTCTCCGGCACCGTGGTCACTCCCTCGCTGCCGGCCGCGGTCGAGCTGGCCGACCGGCCGGGCATCGAGGTCCTGGTCTCAGGTGGACGGGTGCGGGCCGGCGACCTGGCCTGCTCCAATGCCCACACCAAGGCGTTCTTCAGCGACATCTACGCCGATATCGCCCTGCTTGGTTCGGGCGGCGTCGACGCACAGGCGGGACTGACGGACTTCCATCTCGACGAGATAGATGTGCGGCGCACCATCATCGCCAACAGCGCGCGCAGCTACATCCTGGCCGACTCCTCCAAGCTCGGTCAGGTCGCCCCGTACCGGGTGTGCGACCTGGCCGCCGTGGCCGGACTCATCACCGACGAGAGCACCTCGCCGGCTGTTGCAGCGGCGATTGAAGAGACGGGAGGTGTGGTCATCTCAGCGCGACCGGCGGCGACCGCCAGCGCCTGAACTCCTACGAACGCATGGGTGCGGGCGGCGTTGCAGCGCCGCCCGCGGGACCGAACTTCCACCTCCGAAACAGTCAATTCCAGTCAGAAAGCCCGATCCGATGACACATTCTTCCACAGCCCCCGACGCGTCGTCCGTGAGCGCGTTCGGCTACACCGAAACCCTTGAACGCTCGACCGGCCGCTTCGCCTCGTTTGCGGTGGCCTTCGCATTCGTCTCCATCGCCACCGGCATCTTCACCACCTATGGCAGCGTGCTGAAGAGCTCCGGGCCACTGGGGATCTGGACCTGGCCGATCGTGGTCGTCGGCCAGCTCGCCGTCGCTCTGCTGCTCGGGTCGCTGGCCGCCCGCATCCCCGTCACCGGCTACGCCTATCAGTGGGTGTCGCGGCTGGCCAACCCCATCCTTGGATGGATAACGGGCTGGATTTCCTTCACCTTCCTGGCCATTGTCGTCGTCGCCGTGGATTACACCGTCGCCTCCACGGTGGTGCCGGCGTTGTTCGATTTCACCGGCACCGCGGCCACCGCGTTCCTCATCACCGCTGTCGTGCTGCTGCTGCAGGCGCTGTTGGTAGCGTTGTCTACCAAGTGGACCGAACGGGTGAACAATTTCGCGGTCACCGCCGAACTCGTCGGCATGGTCGCGCTGGTGGTGCTGCTGTTCATCGTCGGCGTGATCGCCCACAAACTGTCGGTCGGCAACCTGTTCTCGCGCGGCGACATTCCCGCCGACGGTTACTGGAGCTTCGGCACTGCGACCTCGGCGGGGCCGTGGATGCTCGGGTTCCTGCTCGGCGCCTTCACGATCGTCGGATTCGAATCCGCGGCCAACCTCGCAGAGGAAACAAAGAATCCGGAAGTCGTTGTGCCGCGCGCGATGTGGCAAGCCGTGCTGGCGTCAGGAGTGTTGGGCTTCCTGTTCTTGCTCGTGGTGACTGCCGCGGTGAACAACCCCAGCGCCCTGGCGCAGTCGGGCACCCCGATCGCCGATGTCATCCGCGACATCCTCGGATCGTTCGTCGGCACCGCCCTGCTCATCCTCGTTGCGATCGCCATCTTCGCCTGTGGGCTGGTCATCCTGATGAGCGGCGTGCGGTTGATCTGGGCGATGTCGCGCGATGAGCGCTTCCCCGGCTGGCAGGTCCTACACCGGGTGTCACCGCGGTTCAAGACCCCGCTCAACGCCACTGTTGCCTTCACGACCATCTCGGCGATGATTCTCGGGTTGTTCTCCGCGAGCACCGACGCGTTGTTCAAACTGTTTTCCGCGGCCACGCTGCTGCCGGTGATCATCTACGCCATCGTCGTTGTGCTCTACATCGCCACCCGTCGGCGGCTGCCCACAAGCGCCGGATTCACGTTGGGCCGTTGGGAAATGCCGATCCTGGTGGTCGCGGTGATCTGGCTGGTGTTCGCCCTGGCGCTGTTCCGCGACGCCTCCTTCAAAGACCCGTGGATCTACGTGCTCATCATGGTGGCTATCGGCGCGCTGTACCTTGCTTACCTGTTGGTGACGCGGGGCCGGCAGGGACTGAAGATGCCCGACATGGGCTCAATCGACGCCGAGCTCGACCCCGTCGCGGCCGAGGTCAAGGATGTAACGCCATGACCGTGCTGGCCATCGACCAGGGCACCTCGGGCACCAAAGCCATCGTCGTCGACCCCGAGGACGGGGTCATCGGGCTGGCCGAAGTGCCGGTGCATCCGCGCTACCTCAACGGCGGCGGCGTCGAGCAGGACCCCAGTGAGCTGCTGGAGTCCGTGCTCGGCGCCGGGCGTGCCGCCGTCGCACAGGCCGACCGTCCCATCCACGCGGTGTCGCTGGCCAACCAGGGCGAAACCGTGCTGGCCTGGGACCCCGGCACCGGCCAACCGCTGACCGCGGCGATTGTCTGGCAGGACCGCCGCGCCGAGGGCCTGTGCGCCGCGCTCGCCGAGCACAGCGACCTGCTCGCGGCGCGCACCGGCCTGCCGGTCCGCGAGTGGCTGCTCCGGGCGCGCGAGGCCGGGGTGGGCTCGCTGCCGGGCACGGCGGCGGAGATCCTCGACGACGACGTCCGCTGGGTGCTCACCAAGGG
>Ga0185299_10008164_pt1 | contig 10442 bp, 10 predicted proteins | sample PaiPotPPA55metaG_FD_128002 | JGI IMG/M metagenome (GOLD analysis project Ga0185299, IMG submission 128002) | Iron sulfur acid spring bacterial and archeal communities from Banff, Canada, to study Microbial Dark Matter (Phase II) - Paint Pots PPA... ...
GATTTCCTTGGAAGGTTTGCCCTCGCTGATGAGCTGCACAACCTCGCGCTCCCGTGGTGTCAATCTGGTCACGCTGGCCGCAGCTCGACCAACGCGATACCGCTTGTAGCCATCGATAATCAGGTCGGATACTCGCGAGCTGAAGATGGTCTTTTGCCGTTGTAGTGCCTCCACTGCCGTCATCACGTCCTCGGTTGCGTCGGACTTAGAAACCCATCCGCGAATACGCGCTTCCAAACAATCGCCAATTACTTGCTCTGAGTCCACGGCGGTGAGGACTAATATTACCTGGTCCGGGTTGTGTTTCACAATTTGCCGCGCCGCGTCCAAGCCGTTTAGTTTTGGCATACAAATGTCCAAAATAAGCAGATCTGGTTTCAACTGTCTGCACTTCTCTACTGTATCCCGTCCGTCACTGGCCTCTCCGCAAACCTCCCATCCTTCGTGCGAGCAAAGTAGCGAGCACAGACCGAAACGGAATATCGGATGATCGTCAGCTACTAGAATCCGGTAACTACTCATAGAACCTCCGGTGGAGAACTTCTCAGGGCGGTAAGAAGCATTCTGCGCGTAATTGTCCATAGGTTCTCGTGCATTCAGAGACACCGCATTTCCCAACCGGCCGTACCACTGCGCGTCACCATCTTTCATAAGCGCTCCGACAATCCGCGGCAAACGGTGACACTGCGTCGCTTTGACTTGATCGAGTTGGGTTCGTAGCCGGGGGACGTTGTTCTAAAGTGCCGATAAGCGGAGTATTCACCATCCCATTGAGTTCCAGCACGGAAACAAATCCGTGGCGCGCGCACATGGCGTCGATACGTCTTTGTTCTCGCGTAGACAACACCTGCAATGGCAAGGTTTCGAAATTGCGGAAAAGCCACAGCAGGTAGAGCCGCTCCGCGACCGAAGGATTAAGATACCGCGCTCCGAGGGGCGTAAGCACACGGAGCACACCGATAGACAGCTTTTCTATCCACATAGCTGGATCACCTGGCACTTTCACGCTTCATCCCGATATCTTGGACCGAAACCATTGTGATAATAAGAAACGCCAAGTGCGAAGGGATGTGACATCCGTCACTCGAACACATATTTTTAATTGAGCCATTCCGAATCAGGAATCGGCCACACTGCGATATTCGCGTGTCTTTTTGTATCGGAATGACTTTCACGCAAGCGAGCTTTGTGCTTGCATTAAAAAGAACCTAGATAACTTGTGAAAAAACCTATGTGCCAGTATTTGCAAATTTAAGTGGGGCGTGACCGAATGTTGATGGATATCTTCTCCGTGGTATGCAGGGTCGCTCCTCGTTGCTGTCTAACTCTGATCCAAATATCCCTCAGAGTGCTCCTGAACCCGAATCGTTCTGAGCACAAATTGAACAGGTGCAGCGCAAGCCTGCTAAGCGGCTCATGGTTTTGAGATTGTTTCCCATCGGCAGGACGTATCCGATTGGAAGAGCTAAGGGAATTGAAATCACAACGGCTTGCGATGCGCTCCCCGGGGGTCCATTCTGCAGCATCTCTTCACAGACCTGCTGCCGGTTGACTGGAACTCTCGGAAGGGCTGTAAACAATACCATAACGCTGCGTGTTCTGAATCTGTAAAACCAGCCGGATGTTGAAAACGAAATGACTGGGCCGGTGGTAATGTGCGGTGATACCCCTCACGTAATGCCCTCCCCCAAGGGCTGCTTCGTGAAGCTCGCGCTGCTTAAGGGTTGCCGCCGCCATGGCGCGGCCGGTTCTGTACTTCAGACGCCATGTGAGACCGGGGCGTGCTTGGTCGAACAAGTGTTTGTCGGATGCGGATGCGGCCCAGTGCCGTTCTCGCCATACGTAGATTACTACTTTAATGAAATAAAGCCGGATAGGCGGACTGAATATCCCGTCAGGGCTGAATTCCATCCGTTGCCCACCCCATCCGGACTTCGTGGTTACTGCTGACCCTCCGTGTCTGAGCTATAAAGCTCACATCAGCTTTCTGAGTGGGCACCAAAGTATCGGGCCGTTCACGAAACGGAATTCAAGCGAATTTATATGGGCAACTGAATTGTTCCCAACAATCAGGTAACTCCATAGAACCCGGGCCGTGAGCATCGGTGAAATACAATCACGAGAAACTGGTCTTTGGTTACTGGGCTACCGCCCAAGTTGGTCAATTTTGAACAGGTTTCCTTAAGCTGCAAGACTTAGGATGGGGATCAATGAAGAGATGAGGATCGCGTAAGGTTTGTTGGAAGGCCGGACATCCAGACGATGCACTGCAATGAAACCGGCACACCGTCAACTTCCGCTGATCAGTTCCGTGCGATTCGACATACCTTCCGACTGAACAAAGAAAAAGGGGGAAATAATTAGTCGTTGTTCGCCGCCCTGAAAGCAGACTAGACCGCAACACACCTGACCTAACTGTGGAGGGTTCAAATGGACAAACTGACAATCCTGATCGTCGATGATGACGCCGACCTGAAGCGAGCACTGACAATGCGCCTACGAGCAAACCACTACCAGACAGTGCAGGCCTCAGATGGCTATTCTGCGATTGCGGTAGCGCAGAGGGAGCGGCCCAATCTGATTCTTCTCGATCTCGGTCTGCCAGCAGTGGACGGTTTCAGAGTTCTTGAACTGCTACAAGATATTGATACTGTGTCGAACATTCCCGTGATTGTCTTGACCGGTCGTGATCCGCAACTCAACGAACAAAAAGCCTTCCTCGCGGGCGCAAGGGCTTACTTGCAGAAGCCTGTGGACAATGACGAGCTACTGGCTATAATTCGGGCAACCTGCCCTTTGCTTGACAGGGGCGCACTGCAATCGTCGGCGTGGGGTGAGTTGACGTAAACACCAATTTCACTCACCGCTGGGCGGCTGATGAAGGGAGCGGTCACGCAGCGGAACTCAACGACTTCCAACGTAACTTGTCGCGCCAGTTCGATTCCGCCAGAATCATGAGCAGCAGGAGGTGTAAGTTTGCGATGACTCCACACGAAAACAACCGGATACTAACTAAAGAGGACTTTTGTGACTATTTGCACGAAGCGGTTCACGCGCTGGGACACCTGATACAGAGTTGGTATGCGGCATTCACATCGCTAATGCTGACTTCGGACAAGGAAATCTTGGACGTAACCTTTGCTGCGTGGACACATGAGCACATTGGAAGATACAATTGCGGGAAGTTGGACAGACATTAGGAAATCACTCTTGTAACTTACGTGTCGCTTTCGTTCGAGGCGGACAAAACTTTGCTGGTTTTACCGCCAGCAACTTGTAGGTTTCCCCGTCCCGCCTCCGTCTGAATGTGGTTGACCGTGACGGCAACAGAACACTTCGGGTCGATATAAATGCCGCTACCGGAAACTCTTTCAAGCCTTAACGGTACTGAGGAGTGAACTGAGAAGCGAGCCATGGTGTGCTCTACGCCAACAAGATTGTCTTGGGCGCTAGAGGCGACATCATGTCTGTGACAGTCAACCTTTTCTGGCTTGTGCAAAAGCCTATGGCATGGCACGCGAGGGACAGCACTCCGCCAATAAACGCAAGACTCGAACCATCAGCGTCATCAATAGTGGTGTCGTTGGGAATGATAGTGTGGGGTTAGTGGTTAGTCCCAAAGGTACAGATCGTCGTAGCGCTCTGGATCGGGCTTCGGTCAGCGTGAGATGACGTATTTCTTCCGCGCCGCCACGAGTCCACTAATGCAATTCTGAATCCATACTCGAACACTCTTGCCTGCTTCGCGCATGGCCCTGTCTTAGAAGACTTTCATATACTAAATAGTTTCATTCCGGATTGGAGGATGGTCAGGACGGTAAATGGTGTAACTTCTTTAGGTCGCTGTAGTTGGACGCAAGCAAAGAGGCAAATTGCCTCAAGCAGTTTCGTGTCGTCTTCGTTTGATTTCTGCCGATTCGTCAAGGAACTAGAACCCGCCAGCGTCAAGAAGTACAGACTGTCAATCCGAGACTGATTCCCCTTACGGTTCCCAATCTGGGCAGACTGCTTCACTTGAACTTCCATAAATGCGAGGGATTCGACATTCAGGAAAGGCGGCGCACTCTTCGTGTCCCCGTGTGGAACAGCACGGAACGGTGCCCGTCTTTCCTCCCCCGATTGTGGATTTTCCCTATCACGGCTGTTCGACATTACATTTTCTCTTTAAATTTGCAAATCCTGGCACATTTTCACAAGTTATCCAGGTTCATTCGTCACTGACCCCATCACAATGGAAATGCGATAAAAGATGCTGCAAGTCAGTCTGGGCTCCGATGTCCTGATGACTTGAGCAGGAATTAGGGGATTGGAGCCCTATCTGTACCGCCTCCGTTTAAGCCCACCGTGAGCCACCTCGCGGCGGGCTTAAATTTTCTCTCTTCTACCAAGAGTGCTCGCCCAGAAGTAACCAAACCTTTTTCGACCACTGCCGATGGTTAACTTCAGATGGTTAGGTGTAACGATTAACCCGTCACGGGACACGAGTGGGTCACCGTCTGGAGGTGGATCGTTTTCGCCCGATAATTTCGCTGCAAGACTTCGGAGGAGACAACATGAATATCGTGCATAAAATTCTCGCGGGACTTTATCTCGGCGTTTTCTTTTCGGCACTGTCTGTAGCCCAGACGCCATTCGACGCTAAGGAGGTTTCCGCAATTAACGTCGACGATTCGATGCAGGGGTGGAAACCAGTCTGCATTTTACCGTCCTGCAATCCGGGAGGAAGCGGAATTCCCACGGCAACATCTCACACGGTCCACCATGCGAAACCGTCGAAAGACGGCAGCTCGATGGAAGTGTCAATCACCGGGCCGCAGCATAGCAATGCCCTGTGGACCTACAGGGCTGGTGCTGACGACAACGCAACATCGTTCAGCATGAGCCTCTGGGTCTACCTAATGGCTAAGGCCTCGGTCGCCGGGTCGTTCGAGTACGACTTGTTCGACTTCTCGAAATCCACGGGGACCGAATTTATGTGGGGGTCGCAGTGCAATCAGGTCAACGGCCTCTGGCAAATATTCGATCAACTTCACGGACGGTGGATGAACACCCCCGCGTCGTGCCTGCTCGCGCCGAATGTATGGCACTACGTCCGCTGGGATGTTCACCGCGTGTCTGGAGACACCGACAGATGTAGCGGAAAGCCCTGCATGTACTACGACACCCTCACGGTGGATGCAGTTCCATTCCCCATTAATAAAATGTACCCTGCGGGGCCTTTGCCAAACGGATGGTCGAGCGCAGTCGGCTTTCAAGTTCAAATCGATATCGGCTCAACCGTGCTGCCCGTGACAATAAACGAATATCTCGATCTTGCGGACTTTTCGGCGCTGTAAATGTTAGTTTCGGGACGAATTGGGAACGCCCACATATATATGCCCTTCTTACCGGGAGTACGCAGGTTTGCCCGAAAGCCCCGAAACGCCAAAAGTATAGCCGCAGTAAATCGAGGCAGGGCCGGTCCTAACCAGCAAATAAGACCAGAAAAAAGGTTGCTGGAAAGGCTGTAAAAGCTAAGGCTACTGAGATGAAAACGAACGGCCAGGCTCAGTTACCGTGTTCTCGTGGATGCGGCAAGCCGCCCCATCGGGGAGGGTGCAAGGCCGCTGACAAGCTCAGGATTTCTGCACTTACCAAGAGCCAACCGGAAGCAGAACCGGAGTCTGGACAGGAGGCCGAGGAATAAGGAGGGATTCAGCCTGCGGTGATGCCACAAAATCCGGGAGGCGGACGGTGGCTGGCCGAGTTGGCGAAAGCGTTAAGAGCCATTCGAGGTTAGGACAACCAAGCCCTCAGCAACGCCCTGCGCATTGCGGCAGGAGTAGGGGCGAATCGACTCGCTCGCGAGCACACGGGCTGACGCCGATCACAGGCTTAGTAACTTTGGTTCGGCGGAGAGGGGAACACTGGAAGCTGTGAGACATTACATCATTCAAGTAATTAATGGCACGACCACGTTCTCATGTCGGCGTTGCAACCACTCCGTTACCACATTGGAGTTCAGCGTTCAGAACGGCAACCGACGTACCCAAGCGGCCAGAGCAATGCACGAGCACGCTGCGGCTGCTCATAGCGAACGCAGACCTACGTTACAGCTTAATGTGCCGGTGTGGTACGCCCGCTGAGACGCACAGAATCAACAACCCCAAACGGGAAAGATCACCTATTCAGAAAATCACATATTCGATGCGGCAGACCAGACGGGGACAGTGAGGAAAGATGACAATACTTCTAGAGGACAGCAAGTTTCAGGGATCGCAAATGAACGCGCACTCGTCAAGGCTGGTTACGCTATTTTCATGCGGTTCCCGGGGTGCGTAGCGAGGGTTCTCGATTTAGTCTGCAAGACCTTGTTGCATAGCATGGTTACAAGCTCGATTTTTAGGAATCGACACATGGCTTTCGGACTCGTGCTCAGCCATTGCCGTCCAGCTTACACGGCTAGAATAAAGGGTGAACGTTTCGAAACCGGAACAGAACCTAAGTCCGCAGTCTCGCTTTCGTTGTCAACTCTGATAACTATGAACCTTGTCCGGTCCTCATTTGTCGCCAGGGTGAAGGGCCATAGATAATCTGGCGGCCCACTGGAACGCAGCCTTGGGCCTGCTGGGAAGAAGTATCGACCTCCCGGGCTTGTACTCTGGCCTTTGGTCGTTGCGTCGGTGGTCGCGGTGCCTTAGCGGGGTCAGGTGTCCGAGGAGTGAATGGTCTGCTATTTATCATGTGCAAGTACCCTTTAAAGAGAAGATAGCGCAGCGGTGGCGCTGCGCCATCAGAGGAACAAACGACCGTGGGCCGCATAGTTCCTCCTCGCCCTTATCGGAACAAATCTACGACAGCGGATGTTCAGCGAGTGTTCAAAATTGCTCAGTGTTTGAGATAAATGCGCTATTTTCCCATTTTGGATTCGACCGCAATTAAATAGCGGGCTGTCCAGAATTGAACAGTGTGTGAGAATAAATCAGAAATAGAGTTGCGGTATTCGCGACGAGGGAGAAGCCAACTTTAAAGATTGAAAAATGTCAGGTGATCCAGTTATGAGGATGGAAAAGCTGTTTTTCGCTGTGTTGCGAATCCTCACAACCTTGGGTCCACGGTATCTCAATCCTTTTGCTCGCCGAGCGGCTTTACCTGTTGTGGATTTTCCGCAACTTTGAAAGTTTGCCCAGCAAGGTGCTAAACCGGCGACAACAACGATGTATTGAGGCTATGTGCGCCCGGCAACGAGCGTCATGCGATTTTCCCAAATGGGAACACTTTCTCTGGTCGCGTGACATCCATCACAACCTTGAGCCCCGGTGCTACGCCAGACTAATCCTGTGCCACTCGTAACGATCTGCGGATTGGGTGCTTGCATCTTCTTGTGTAGGCGTGTTCGTTGCGAGACGTCCTCGTGGCATTAGTTGGGACGTCTGTCCTGCCACGAGGGTCGAGATTAAGACAGGAAACATTCACGAAATCCAACGTGGAAAGAATCCGTTTCGTGCCACGTGTGCTACACCTATTTCGTGAACGGAAAATGTTACTCAGGTTGTTATGGCCAGAACTTTGAGACAGAGACTCAGGCTTGGAGATTTGTTGCCCGGAATACCGGTAAGTATCTCTTATGCCGGTATCGACCCGAGAACCCCTACGAATCGTTTGTTAACGCTCTAGAGACCACGAAGGCAGGAGTCGTCGGAAGTAAGCCCAACAGAATCACCGTTTAACAAATCGCCCATCAGTGCCATTGTTTTCTTCGCGTGTCACCGTTAGAAAGTGTGGACATGGACAATTGGATTCCCGTCATAAACGATTTTGTGGCGACCACACTAGGCGGACACAGCGGTAGGTTCACAGTTATCAGAGTTGACGTGGCGAGTAAAACTGCGGACTTAAAGTTTCTTCCTCTTTCAAAAGGTTCAACCTATATCTTGGCTAGCGTGACGTGGGAACAAATTCGTCCTTTGGTCGACGCGCAATCTACTCTGGCATCCTGAGATCGTTAACGTTGCCGTCTTCCGGCAGCCTGTCCATCCATGATTTATGGAAGGATGGCGACAAGCCTCACTCTTCGGGGCCCGGACGCCCTACTAGGTCACGGCCTGTTCAGAGCAAATTCTTACTTGGGGGAGGTTGTCGCCTTTCCCACAATACGCCGCTGCCTGAAAGTTGTGTCAAGCCCAATCAAAAAAACTTCCCAGCGGCTTCCCGTTTTGGAACGTAGCACGACTTCGCCCCCTTACCCAATTTGTGCCAGAACTTTAGCTCTGCGGTGCCATTGCAACTTTGACTGCGAGATTCTATTTTCGGCGTAACAGTTCTTGGGGAGAACTGCAAAAAGCGTCTTCGGCTCGTATGAGTCTTGGGCGCTTTTCTTTTGCATATCAGAGGCAAATTAACCGCATGAGCCGGAGACTAGCTTGCCTGAGGACCACGCAACAACCCAACGCCGAGCGTGACCACCACAAGGGCGAGAATGAACCCAAGTGTGGTCGCTAAAATTGAGCGGTCGTGGGAAGTCAACAAGTTTGATCCTTTCGTAATCTTCACTTGATACCTCTATCACGTTCCAATGAATACAAATCTGTCGGAATCATTGGAATGCATTACGCCACGCATGTAATTCCCTGATCCACTGCACATTTTAATTTTGGAGGCAGCACTTATGCGATTTGTTCCACGCATAACCATATTTGTCTTTTTATTCTTAATTGCAGGCATCGGATGCGGCGGCGGATCAATGTCTTCACAAAGTAATTCGAGTATGCAGCCCGCAATCACCTTGGAAGCCACTCCGAGTACAGTGACCAGCGGTGTTACGACGGTGCTTACCTGGAAGGCGAGCAATACGGTGTCGGTGAGCATCAACGGCCTCGGCAGATTCCCCGCCACAGGTTCGACCAAAGTTACTCCCGCTGTCACGACCACGTATACGGCGGCGGCCACTGGGCCTGGAGGAACATCTTCCAGTTCCACCGTGGTCCATGTGAGCACTGCGGTTGATAAGCCCACGCTTGAGTTCAGCGCGCAGCCCAGCAACATTACGGCGGGAGAATCCTCAACTCTAAGTTGGACCGCAAATAATGCGACCTCCGTTAGCATCCCCGGAGTCGGAACTTTCCCCGCGACGGGATCGGTGCAAGTCACGCCGGCTTCTACTTCCACTTATGAGGCCACGGCGACCGGGGGGGGAGGAACGGCTTCATCCAATACTACAGTAACGGTCACGTCAGAGCAGAATCCTCCACCGGTTTCCGCAAGTAACGTGGATGACTCGATGAACGGATGGAAGCCTGTTTGTGTCTTGCCGACATGCAATCCCGGCGGAAGTGGAAGACCAACGAAAGTTTCACAAACTATTGACCACTCCTCTCCGTCCAAGGATGGCGAGGCGATGGAACTGTTGCTCGCCGGTCCGAAAGACACCAATGCATTGTGGACTTACAGGGCTGGTGCGGACGACAACGCAACCTCTTTCAGTATGACTTTCTGGGTTTACCCCACGGCATCTGCTTCATCGGCGGGGTCATTCGAATTCGATCAGTATGACTTTTCGAGTTCGACTGGGATTGAATTCATGTTCGGAACGCAGTGCAATCAGGTCAGCAAGATTTGGCAGGTCTTCGACCAACTCCACAACCGCTGGATGAATACCTCAGTTGGATGCTCACTCCCGGCGAATCAATGGCACGAAGTGCGGTGGGACGCTCATCGCGTATCCGGTGACACCAATCGCTGCGACGGCATGCCTTGCATGTATTACGACAACGTTACGGTTGATGGAACTTTACACCCCGTCAATGCGAAGTATCCCGCGGGTCATTTGCCTCACGGCTGGTCCAGCAGCGTCGGCTTTCAGTTTCAAATCGATATAGGTGATGTCAGCTCACCGGTTACGGTAGAAGAATTCCTTGACTTGGCCGACTTCACAGCAACTTAAATCTGGTTCACGAAGGACTAGCAACAGAGCAGGCGGTCATCAATCCAAGTCGGCAAAGTTTGACGGGATTGATCCTGGCACGGCTGGATTACAGGAGGCCATTACCAACCAGCTTCAGGTGACACCCGTCTTTGACGTCGTGCTCGATAAATACTGGTATCAGCTTGTCAGCCAGTTTCCCGCGAGCACCACGCCGCAATCAATCATCGCTTCGGTCACCGGAACGGCCAACGTGGGCATTGTGGATACTACAACCTCGCCGTGGACGTTCTATTCGTGGAATGGTTCAAAGTACATCCCTACGGCTTCGACCGGTGGCGTGCCCTTTACCAGCCTGACCGCCATCAGCGCTCCGGTAGCCTTAACCACGGTAGCGGCGACTTGCGCGACTAACGGCGGCGGCTGCATCACCACCGCGAAGTCGGCAAAGTTTGACGGGATTGATCCTGGCACGGCTGGATTACAGGAGGCCATTACCAACCAGCTTCAGGTGACACCCGTCTTTGACGTCGTGCTCGAT
>Ga0185299_10008168_pt1 | contig 10438 bp, 13 predicted proteins | sample PaiPotPPA55metaG_FD_128002 | JGI IMG/M metagenome (GOLD analysis project Ga0185299, IMG submission 128002) | Iron sulfur acid spring bacterial and archeal communities from Banff, Canada, to study Microbial Dark Matter (Phase II) - Paint Pots PPA... ...
CTGATTGACGGTCAATTTTCGCGTTCCAATACGCGCCTGCGTCAATCATTCTGCTGCGGCATTGGCGGGGCAGCTCGCCACTTCACTTATCGCCGACATCACCCGATCGGTGGCCGTCTGCTGGATCATGTGGCCGTTTCCTGGAATCCGATGAAATCTGCTTTGCGAAACGTCGGAATGCAGCCGGGCCGACTGCGAGTCAATGTCGATCAATCGGTCTTGCTCGCCTGCGATGATGACGACGGGCATCTTCAAATCCACGTATTTCTTCCGCAGATGGAAAGCGTCCGGAATCATCAGCGCCGATTCCGCTGCTGACGCCCGGATCTGAGAGGGACGCAGGGCCATTTCCTTTGGAAATGCTTCGAACTTATTTGGCACGGATCGGGGACCAAAGATTTTCGCCATCATCAGCGGCCACGTCGCTCGGCTGATCAGCGGCGACAAGGTATGGCTGAGGATGTCGCCGATGAGCGGCAAGGACGGCGCACCCATCGCAAGGACGTCGGCCCGTGCAGTCGGATAATAATACCCCGAGGCGAGGACGAGACCCCGGACTAAACCGGGATATTTTAGGGCAAGCGCGACTGCGACCGATGCGCCCCACGAATGGCCGAGAACGATAGCGTTCGAAACGCCGAGCCGATCAAGCGCGCGCTTGATCAATTCAGCCTGCGCGTCGGGCGTCCAAACGACGTTCCGCGGCCGGTCGCTGTGGCCAAAGCCGGGACGGTCGAATACGATAACCCTGAAGTCCTTGGCAGCGAGATCAATCAGACCGCTGGACTCGAAATCCTGGATCATGCTGCCATTGCCATGCAGAAGAACCAGAGGTTCGCCCGAACCGCGCTCGACGTAGTGAAGTCGAACGCCGCTCACCTCGAGGAAGCGACCGGCAGGCGGATTGTCATGCTCCGCTTTGTTCGAAAGATGACGATTGATTAGGGCGATTGCGGCCAACGCTCCGATCGCAACCGCAGAAGCTACCGCGTAGGAAGGCGATCTTGCGCGGCGGAGTTGGCTTGGGACGGATCGGCGAAGGCGTCTGATAGAATGGGCTGCGGTCATGGATTGCACTCGGGCGGCGCGTGCACGAAATCCGGATAATCCTGAGAAATGTTGCAGCGGTGAACGAACCAGCTATACGCAGTTTAGTTCCGCGGTGGCTTGCTAGACCCCAGATTCGAATGGAGCAAGCCCCCAGGTTCCGGTTGGGTTACGTAGGGGGCAATTTGTCGATTCCAAGCGATAATGCAGCGATGTCTGCGAACTTTTCGTGGTCTTGGGGATTGGTCTCGGCTGCCAACCTTTGCATTTCCGCAGACCTCCGCGCAACCGAACGCGCGCGTTGAAAATTCCGGTAAGAATTATCGAAGTTGGACATAGGCATGAAAACGCGGGCACATGGCATGGTGACTGAGGTTCCAGCTCCACAAAATCTTGCCGTGCCAATTGAAAAATCCGGGAAGCCGGTCTGGGACGAGGGACATTTGCGGCTGGCAATCGCGGCTGCGGGAGTCGCGCTCTGGTCGTGGAATGTCGACACCGACAGATTTACAATGGATGAGCGTGCGTTCGAACTTTGGGGCGTACCTCTTAGCGAATATGTGACGTTCGATGACCTCTCCGCGCACGTCCATCCGGCGGATCGTGATCGGGTAAAGGCCGCGTTTGCTGCGACGCGCGCCATCGTCGGCGCTTATGAAATCGACTTCCGCATCATGATCGGTCACGAGGTCCGCTGGATATCGGCCCGCGGTCAAGGAAACGACGCGGACATCGTCGGTCGCGTCATGCACGGAATTTTCATCGACGTCACCGGACGCAAGCAGGCCGAGGAAGGCCATGAGTTGCTTGCAGGCGAAATGAGCCACCGGGTCAAGAATCTTCTCGCCATTGCGGCGGGCCTAACTGCAATCACGTCGCGGTCCGCAAAAACTACGGCCGACATGGCACGGGAACTCACCCATCGGCTCACTGCGCTAGGCCGAGCCCATGATCTTGTCCGTCCGCTTCCGGGTCAGGAAGGAAAAGCGGCGCTATTGGGCGACTTGCTCACAGTATTACTTGCGCCTTATGACGATATGGGTGCGTTCAGCGGCCGCGTTCGCGTCTCAGTGCCGCGCATGGGGGTCGGGGAACAGGCGGCGACGACGCTTGCGCTTGTCGTGCACGAACTTGCGACCAACTCTCTCAAGTATGGCGCGCTATCTTCGCCCACCGGAACTCTCGACATTTCGTGTGCGCCTCATGATACCGAAGTAGTGGTGGTTTGGACAGAACGGGGCGGTCCGACCGTCGCGGCTCCCGCAGGCGAAGTCGGATACGGCAGCAAGCTTCTAAACCGTGGAATGACCATCCAACTTGGCGGATCGATCACGTTCGACTGGAGCGCCGAAGGCGTCATCGTCTCACTCCAGATGACCAAAGACCGGCTGGCGAAATAAGCTCGTCACTGGCCGCTCGAGGTTCGCCTAAGAATTTCTCTGCTCCGCTTCATGCAAGCCCTTCACCTGCAGGGTAAACTGGAAAGATAGCACCGTGGGGCATTTGCCGTAGCCCACGTGCGTGGATCGACCCATTTGAAGCAGGTCGCGGGCGATTCTGTCGCCGTCAGAGGCTACCCCGCGAGCAGATGGTTCAACTCATTGGTGCTCCAACGGCGAATTTCATCAATCTGTCGGGCAAGCACGAGCGCGCTTGTCTTTAATGCCTCAATCTTCGAGGCGTCGGGACCCTGCTTTTCGACACAGGAGCGGACCGCATTGCCGACGATGCGCGCGCCGCAGCGCGATGTGATTTCCATTCCGCATTTGCGGGCGCCCGGGATTTCTTCGCCGTGACGAAAGGTTTGGGTCCCCGACCTTTGCCAGCCGCGATCTCGTTCATCGTTCGATTAGATGCAACCGACGCGTCTTCGTCCAAAATCCTGTTCTTTTTTCCTTCTCGGGCAAACTCATCGCGGTGTTTGATCAGTAGCCAGTTGGTGCGTTTTTCGCCTTCTCGCCTGCGCATCCGGGTCAGGATCCAGCCGCCATGAAGCTTTTCACCCTCTAGGGTGAAGTCCAGCTTGCCTTTTCCATACGCGCGCTCGGCGTCGTCGCAGTTCCAATAGCCGCGATCCCAAACCATGACGGTACCGCCGCCATACTGGCCCTTCGGAATGGTGCCTTCAAAGTCGCCGTAATCCAGAGGATGGTCTTCGACCTCGACTGCGAGCCGCTTGTCTTGAGGATCGAGGGACGGGCCCTTGGTGACGGCCCAGGATTTGAAAACGCCGTCGAGTTCGAGCCTTAGATCATAGTGCAGACGCGACGCCGCATGCTTCTGAATAACAAAGCGGAGGCCTTTCGAGGTCTCGACCTTAGCATCTCCGCTGGGCTCGGCCGTTTTCGAGAAATCCCGCTTGGAGCGGTATTTTGCAAGCAGCTTTTTGACCATGCCGGTACCGTGAATGTCGCATCCGCCGGAACTGAAAGTTCCCTGATCCGTTAAAGTTCCGATAGCAGGGAGGATCAAATGGCGCCTCGTGCCTATTGGAAAGGCTCGCTAAAGCTCTCGCTCGTGACTTGCCCGATCGCGCTCTACCCGGCTTCAACCCAGGCGGAGAAAACGCATTTTCATCAGATCAATACCAAGACCGGACACCGGCTCAAGCAGCAGATGGTCGACGAGCAGACCGGCCGGGTCGTGGATAAGGATCATAAGGGCAGGGGTTATGAAATCTCAAAGGGCCGATACGTCGAGATCGAAGAGGGGGAGCTAGACGCGGTAAAGCTCGAGAGCACTCACACCATCGATATCGACGATTTCGTTCCAGCCGAGGATATCGACGAGCGATATCTCGACAAACCGTATTACATCATACCCAACGGCAAGGCGGGTGCGGACGCGTTCGCCGTGATACGCGACGCCATGAAGCGAAAGGAAAAGGTGGCGCTTGGGCGTGTCGTGCTTTCAAACCGGGAACATGTCATTGCGCTGAAGCCCCTCGGCAAAGGTTTGTTAGGTACGACCCTGCGTTACCCCTATGAATTGAGGGACGAGGATGATTATTTCGACGATATTCCCGCTCCGAGGGTATCGAAGGACATGGTCGATCTCGCGGCTCACATCCTCGATACGAAAGCGTCGAAATTCGATCCGCATAAGTTCAAGGACAAATATGAGACCGCGCTAAAGGCACTGGTCAAGCGGAAGGCCGCAGGCAAGACGATCGAAGTGCCTGAGGAAAAGGAAGAGGAAAGCAACGTCATCGATTTGATGGATGCGCTGAAACAGAGCCTGGGCCGCAAGAAAGCTGCGACATCGTCCGCGAAAGGCAGAAAGCGCGCCTCAGCGCACCGCGGCCGGAAGCGCAAAGCGGCGTGAAGAAAAGCCGCATTCATTTCGAGGCCATGGAGGCGCGCTCGGTCGACGCTCTCCCGGCTGGCCAGGGTTGGCAGTACGAGCCCAAATGGGATGGCTTTCGTTGCGTCCTAACGCGGGATGACCACGTGGTTGCCCTATATTCGAAATCGGGCCAGGATCTGGGCCGCTATTTTCCCGAGGTGGTCGCCGCGGCACTGACCCTGCGCGAAAAATGCTTTGTCCTCGACGGCGAGATTGTCGTCCCAGTTGACGGAAAATTTTCCTTTGACGACCTTCTGCAACGCATCCATCCCGCTGCCAGCAGAGTGAAAAAGCTTGCTGAGGAAACTCCCGCTCTGTTTTTGGCGTTCGATTTGCTGAAGAAAGGCAAGACCGAGGTGGCGGCCGCGCCTCTGATAAAGCGGCGCCCGCAACTCGAAGCCTTCGCCGCTCGTTACTTTTCAGACGCAGACCTTTTTCGTCTCTCTCCTGCCAGCTTGAAGCTGAAGGACGCGCGACATTGGCTATCTTCGGCAGGTGGCGGGAGTGACGGGGTAATCGCGAAGCGTCTCGAACTGCCATATCAAGCCGGCAATCGCGACGGAATGCAAAAGATAAAGCGGTATAGAAGTGCGGATTGTGTCATCGGCGGCTTTCGCTACGGGGAGAATCTTCAAACGGGTCGCAAGGTTGTCGGATCTCTGCTTCTCGGACTTTATGATGCCGAAGGCCTACTGCACCATGTGGGATTCTCTTCAGGCATCAAGGCCAAGGAGAAGGCAGCGCTTACTGATAAGCTCGAGGCCCTGAAACATGATCGAAGTTTTACGGGAAACGCTCCCGGCGGTCCTAGCCGATGGTCGACAAAACGGTCATCGGAATGGCAACCGGTGAAGCCTGAATACGTGGTGGAAGTATCCTATGACCATTTTACCGGAGGGCGCTTTCGGCATGGCACGTCCATCCTCAGATGGCGCCCTGATAAAAAGCCGAGCCAGTGCACCATGGAGCAGGTGAAACAGAAAGTCGCGCGCAAGCTTTTAAACTCAGTAGCTGCAGCTATTCGAGTTTGAGCTCCCGTTTGGCCGATCCCCCATCAAAGCATATATTTAGGGACCGCTCAGATAGCTCAATGTTTCGAGACTACGCCGTCCCAGGCGAGTTATTAGCTCTCGGTGGTCTCGTCAGCCCTTTCCGCCGGTTGTTTTTGATTGGATTATCGAAAGCCACCCAATATGTGCCGCATAGCAGTGGCATTCTTCGGCGCATACGCGTCGTTATCGTTGTTAAAGTAGATCCAGGCTCTCTTTGCTCTACTTGCCTTGATCCTGTTGGCCCATTCCACCAACTCCTCTTTTGAATAATCGTGCCGATACCAGCGCTTGGGACCGTGCAGTCGGACTGAGGACATGCCGGAATTGCTTGCCGGCCTTCGCGCAAGGGCGGAAAGCTACGCGGGCTTCTCGCCCGGAAGTCTTCCCGTCCTCCTGACTGAATACGCTCCCGGTGCCGCCATCGGCTGGCATAAGGACCGCTTGGTCTTCGGTGATGTCGTTGCCATTTCTCTCTTGTCGCCCTGCACATTCCGCCTGCGTCTCAAAACCGGTAGCCGGTGGGAGCGGCGCAATCTGGGTGCCGAGCCGCGCTCGATCTACCTGCTACGTGGACCCTCTCGGACCGAATGGGAACACAGCATTCCGGGGGTTGAGAGCCTGCGATACTCCATCACGTTCCGCAACGTTCTCGAAAGGCGAAGCTGACCATGGGCCGCACATCGACTTTACCGAAGCGCCTTCAGCCCATGCTCGCCACGCTGACCGACGGCCCGTTCGACGATGCCGACTGGGTCTTCGAGGACAAGTATGATGGTTTTCGGATGGTCGCGAAGATTGAGGACGGCAAAGTCACGCTCTATAGCCGCAACGGCAAGGTCATCAGCAACAATTATATCGAAGTCGCCAAAGCTCTCGAACGCGTCAAAGCCGACGCCGTGATTGATGGCGAACTCGTCGCATTGGACAAGAAGGGCGTGTCGCACTTCCAGCTGCTGCAAAACGCGCTTCGCCGCGAAGCGAAGCTGGTTTATTGCGCGTTCGATCTTATGTTCTGCGACGGCGAAGATTTACGCAAGCTCACACTGCTCGAACGCAAAGGGCGCCTGAAAGAGATATTGCCGGGCCATAAGCTCATTGCATTCAGCCGTCATCGCAAGACGGAGGGCACGAAGTTCTTCGCGGAAGCGGAGCGCAGAGGTCTTGAAGGCATCATGGCGAAGCGCTCGGGCAGCCAATATCTGTCGGGCGCCCGGACAGATAGTTGGCTGAAGATCAAGACATCAAAGCGCCAGGAGGTCGTCGTTGCCGGGTTCACAGCCCCACGGCGGACGCGGCCGTTCTTCGGGGCGTTGACGCTTGCCCTGCGTGAAGGCAACGGCTGGCGCTACATCGGCCATGTCGGCACCGGCTTCAACCGCGAAACCCTCGAAGAGCTGCACGGCAAGCTCATCAAGTTGAAGACCGCAAAATCCCCGTTTGAAACAAAAGTAAAGGACGAAGCCGTCACTACCTGGGTCAAACCCTCGCTCGTTGCCGAGGTCAAGTTCACGGAGTGGACGACCTCCGGGGAAATGCGGCATCCAGTATATCTCGGGCTCCGTTCGGACAAACGGGCCGAAGATGTTATCCGCGAGCGCGAGAAGCCACGTACCTGACGAGCGGTTCTGCTGAGCGGGGCGAAAGCTGGTCCGGCCTATTCGGGTGCCCGCAACCGGATATGCGCGGCGGTTTCGGCCTGTCTCGCGCCGCGGATCAGATCATCGCGCTTAACGCCAGGAGGAGCGCCCCTGGGCTTCCGCCCGCAAGTGCCGAGCTTGGATTGCGCCCAGTGCCGCCACTACGAATGCGATTGCCGCAATCGTAAATGTCAAGGACATGACGTTGAGCTTGATGGATCCGCGCTTCTCTTTTTCGTCGTAGACGATGTTCAACGTGTCAAACAACGACTTCATCGCGGCGTTGGCTCTCCAGAGCGATATCGCCAACCCAATTACGGATGTCAGACCGAGGGTTTGGTTTCCTTTCGATACGACACGCGTAAGCTGCTCGCGCGCCACCTCGATAGCACCGCTGGGTATGAATCCGGACACCTGATCGAGATGCTTGGCGATGGTGCCCGTATCCGCAAACAGTCCATAGATCGCAACGAGTGCCGCCAGCGCGGGAAAGATCGCAAACAGGGTGTAGTACGTCATGCCGGCGGCGAGGGCGAGAATCCGATGTTGGAATAACGCGGAACACGATGTCCTTCCATCCCTTTGCCGGTATTTCGGACGGCGACTCCGCGAGCCGGCCGCGGCCTTCTTCCGTCGGCCCGGCGCCGGAGGCATCTCGCCGTCTTACGCTTCGGGGCTCCTTCCGTTTCGATGGGTGCCAGTCGCTCCACCAGAAAAGCAGCGGCCAACAGACCGAGCGCTGCGGCGGTTCCACCCGGTGGGTTTGCCATTTGGATCAGGAAGAGGTTTTGGCGCCATTAGTCCTCCAGGCGGGAGTAATCACGGCCGCGGTTTGGAAGTTCCACCGCCGACTGTCGGCCCGGTGGATAGGCGAATCTAAATCCGACGTCGGCTGAACCTTCAGAAAAAGCTGCGCGCATTGTGACAGTTTGATGAACTTCGTGGCCGGCGGCGCGTTGGAGTGTCCCTTATCCGGTTGTTGAACCCATGCGCACAGCACCTAGAATTCGAAGTCGTACCTTCCCAGTCTCCGTCCAGCCGACCAAGGCGGATATCGCACTCGCCCGTGCGGTCGCCCGAGACACCGGACCCGCCCCGGAGCAGGTCGCACGCGCATTGACCTGGGGCGCGGACGAAAAGGTCCTTCTGGTTCTTGCGGCGGTCGGCTGGCTCGGCTCGCGCGCGTGCGGCGAGCCCCTGCGACGCGCCGGCAACCATGCTCTGCTGGTCACGGTCGCCGCGTCGTTGCTGCCGCACGGGATGAAGCTTCTGTTCGACCAGACCCGTCCGGATCGTAGGACGGTGCTGGGCCACGTTCACGGCATCTCCTTTTCCGGCAAGCGCGAGGACGCCTTTCCCTCAGGCCATGCACTGCACATGGGGGCGCTCGCCTCGGCCGCGGGCACACTGCCCGCCGGCCCCCGGCGGGCAGTCCGAGCGTTCGCGGTTGGGCTCTCACTGACGCGTGTGGTGGTCTTGGCCCATTGGGCGAGCGACGTCGTCGCCGGATTCGCGCTCGGAGCCATCCTCGAGCGGCTCCTCCGGCTGTGGACCGGCTATCCACTCTGCGCTTCGCAGGACAACGATCATGCCGATACTTGAAGACCTCAAGGAATACGTGGAGCGCGCCACCGGTTTACGGCGCCCCGGCAAAGCGGATGCTCCGGACTTTGTGCGGAAGCGCAAACCCCACACCGTCCGCCTCAAGGACGACGGTCTCGTTCCCAACCATCCGCGATGGCCGCTGATCATCTATCGAAGCGCAGTTGATCTCGATGAACGTCACGACCCTGCCGCCGTGATCGAGGACCTGTTCGAAGCGAACGGATGGGGCGACACGTGGCGCGACGGCATCTACGACTACGTGCACTATCACTCTAGAATCCATGAGGTACTTGGCATCTCGCGCGGCACGGGGCGCGTGCGCTTCGGAGGCAGGAAAGGTCGAATATTCACACTGAAGGCGGGCGACGTCGCAATCCTGCCCGCTGGCACGGGCCACCAGCGTCTATCCGCGTCCGACGACTTCCTCGTCATCGGCGCTTACCCACCGACCGGTACCTACGACGAGTGCACGACTGTCGAAGACCGTCCTCGCGCCCTCAAAACCATTCCGAAGGTCGCATTGCCGCGAAAGGATCCGGTCTACGGGATCAGCGGTCCGCTGTCGAAACTCTGGAAAAAACCAAGATGACCGAATACGTCGTCCGCTTCCTTGTCGGCGGCATCGTGGTATCGGCGTTTGCGACGCTGGGAGACATTCTGAGTCCGAAAAGCTTCGCCGGTCTGTTCGGAGCCGCGCCTTCCGTTGCGCTCGCGACGCTCGGCATCACCGTGTACCGGCACGGAGCCGATTACGCAGCCCAGCAGAGCTGGGCGATGACGGCGGGCGCGATCGCGCTCGCCGTCTACAGCGTTTTCGTCTGCCAACTCCTCATTCGCACGCGGCTACGAGCGGCCCCAGCTAGCTTGCTCTCGCTCGTCGTCTGGCTGATTGTTGCCTTCGGCCTGCTGACCCTCGTCGGAGGGCAGACATGAGCCCGATCCGCTTTTCGCCGTCATCACTCAAAGCGGGCCGCTGGTACGAATACCCGGTCCGGTTCGCGCTCGGCGGCGCCGCGACGGTCTTCACCGGCCTCATCAGCAGCCGCTATGGAGCATCCGTCGGGGGCCTCTTCCTGGCCCTTCCCGCCATCTTCTGCGCCAGTGCGACGCTAATCGAGAAGCACGAGATCCGTCGCAAGAGAGAGGCAGGTTTCGACGGCAGGCGACGCGGAGAAGAGGCTGCCGCGCTTGACGCCGCCGGTGCCGCGCTCGGTGCGCTGGGCATGTTGGCCTTTGCGATGGTATTTTCGGTGGTGGTGACACGCAGCGCCGCCGGCGCCTTCATCGGCGCGTCGCTTGCCTGGCTTTTGGTCTCGGTAGCGGCCTGGTGCGTGCGCCGCAAGAGCCGATCAGTTCACAGGAGGCAGATCCCAGATAAAATCAGCGGGCATGTTGTTTCGCGGGGCCGCTGAGAAGCAAAACGTCTAAAACCCGCGTCAGGCCGCGGTCGAAGCTTTTGCGTTGACCCTTACACAGTGCCACCGAATTGAGCTTGGTGTTTGCCACCTTCGTTCTGGCGGTCGTCTGGAAACGTGCGATCTCGTCGCCGCGTCCCGTAATGGCACATTTCGTTACGCTCGACGGCTTAGGCGTTGGATTAATCCAGCAATGGAAAGCCCGCCAGGCAAGCGCGGCTTTCGATGGTTACTTGCGCTTCTTGTTCAGGTCCTGCGCCATCTCGAGATGATGCTGCAGGTCGGCGAGCGTTTTGCCGGCCCAATCCTTCAACTTCGGATGGTCGCCGCCCTTCGA
>Ga0185299_10008169_pt1 | contig 10438 bp, 10 predicted proteins | sample PaiPotPPA55metaG_FD_128002 | JGI IMG/M metagenome (GOLD analysis project Ga0185299, IMG submission 128002) | Iron sulfur acid spring bacterial and archeal communities from Banff, Canada, to study Microbial Dark Matter (Phase II) - Paint Pots PPA... ...
TGAAACCAAGCTGACAACCGCTTTGGCGACTGTGATTGTAGTCGCCCTCGTTTGCCTGGGCCCAGGAGCGTTTTCGCTGGATGCCCGCCTATTCGGGCGCCGCGAGATCATCATTCCTTCGTCTTCGCCAAAATCGTGATGATTGCCAGCGAGCGCTGGCTTTGCCAAAACTGCTAATCTTCGAGTTCGGCGTCCACGTCGGCTACCCCAAACGTGTTACTCGTCAACCCGTCTTCCGAGGTAGGAAAAAAGCACTGCATATCGTGATGTGGCTTGTTGGGCGATGGCGCAGAGTATTGCAATAAGGCTGATCGGACAAACCACCGACAAGCGCAAGAATATCAGCTACGAAAAGAGGTCTATTCTATGTTGCGAAAAGTTGCGGATGTCTTGTGGGAGATGCTTGCAAACGCCAGAATAAAACGCTGCTGCGGCATTGTCGGGGATGCTCCCAACCCTGTCCTCAACGCGCTTCGCCGCAATCTCTGTCATTAAAACTATGGAACACAACGTTCGTCTCGTATGAGGATCTGATCGTATGAATCAATATCAGCAAAACCAAATGGACAACTTCCGCACCGAGTATGCAACTTCAGCCGACTTCTGCCAGGTGTTCGAAAACGACACCAGCCAACTGTATCTTCTAGCGTTCTTGCTGACGGCGAATCATAAAGACGCCGAGCGCTGTTTTGTGGGGACGATCGAGGCAGCTTTTAAAGAACAAGCTGTGTTCAAAGGATGGGCGCGAACGTGGGTCAAGCGCACATTGATCAAAAACGCAATTGAGATTGTGCCCCCGCTGTCAGATCGAGGCACGGGAAAGCGGCATCTGTGGAGCGCCGCGCAACAGAGGGCGCATGGAGACGATGAAATCGACGCTGTGACCCGGCTCGCCCCGCTGGAGCGCTTCATTTTTGTGATGTCGGTTTTGGAGCGCTACGCCGCTTGGGAGTGCTCGGTTCTCCTTGGCTGCGATATGAAAAAAGTAGTCCAGACTCGCGTGCGAGCATTGTGCGAACTCCCGGAGGCGGATGTGCTCGTTCTGGATGCGATTCTGTATCCCGATGGGGGTCATGCCTCGCACTGTGAATACCCAGAGGGCTGCGTCACGGATGTAACGGATCTCCTTGACAAAACGAGCACCCCCGCGATCAGGCAACAGGTAGGAGGTCTCTAGATCGCATGAACAGTATGGCGACCAAAGAGATCGCTGTGCAGGTTCAGCGTGGTGCTTCCAAGGGCCTCAATGAAAGCAGCGCGAGATCTTTACGCAAAGATAGAAGCTTCGTTAACCGCCGCGGCTGGCTGATGCATGACAGCCCGTGGCAATGAGAAGACGCAATTCCCGGAAGGAATCACTATGATTCTCGGCATGTCAACAGCAATGTACACTTTCTTGCACGTATTAATCAGCCTGGTGGGAATCGGATCGGGGTTGGTGGTCATGTTTGGATTCCTAACAGGGAAACGGTTTGATGGCCTGACTGCCGTCTTCCTTATCACAACCGTACTGACCAGCCTAAGCGGCTTCGGCTTTCCCTTTGATCACCTGCTCCCCTCGCACATAGTGGGGATCATTTCACTGGTGATCCTGGCTGTCGCAATTCCGGCACGCTACGTGTTTCATCTTGCCGGCTCGTGGCGTTGGATCTATGTGATTGGGGCGACGACTGCGCTTTATCTGAATGTCTTCGTTCTGGTAGTGCAGTCGTTTATGAAGGTACCGGCTCTGAAAGCGCTGGCGCCAACTCAGACAGAGCCGCCATTTTTGGTTGCGCAGTCGCTAGTGCTCGTCGTGTACCTCGGCCTGACGGTTCTGGCCACGAAGAGATTCCACATCGAACCGGCACCAGCGGCTTGATCAGGACCGCTCCTGTTTACCCCCACATTTAACGAACACAGAATCACAAGGAGAGTAAAGTATGCCAACGATTACGGTGAAAGACGGTACGCAGATTTTCTACAAGGACTGGGGAAAAGGCCAGCCCATTGTGTTCAGTCACGGCTGGCCGCTCACTGCCGACGACTGGGACGGACAAATGATGTTCTTCGGCCAGCGAGGTTATCGAGTGATTGCGCACGACCGGCGAGGGCATGGTCGTTCCTCTCAAACATGGGAGGGCAACGAGATGGATACCTACGCCGACGATCTCGCAGCGCTCACGGAAAAGCTTGAGCTGAAGAACGCAATCCATGTGGGACACTCCACCGGGGGCGGCGAAGTTGCCCGCTACATTGGACGGCACGGCACAAAACGTGTCAGCGCGGCTGTGCTCATCAGCGCAGTGCCACCATTGATGCTGAAGACGGACAAAAATCCCGCTGGTGCGCCCATTTCTGTCTTCGACGGTCTTCGAGCCGCCTATTTGGAGAATCGTCCGCAGTTTTACAAGGACATTACCCTCCCGTTCTACGGCTACAACCGGCCCGGTGCCAAGATTTCAGAAGGCATCCGGGAGAAGTGGTGGCTTCAAGGAATGTTGGGAGGCGTGAAGGCGGGCTACGACTGCATCAAAGCCTTCTCGGAGACGGATTTCACCGAGGACCTCAAAAAATTCGATGTCCCTACACTCGTCATGCACGGCGACGACGATCAGATCGTACCCATCGCGGCGGCGGCGCCGTTGTCCGCTAAGCTCGTCAAGGGCGCGAAGCTAAAAATATATCCGGGTTTCCCGCACGGGATGCCCACAACCAATGCCGACCAGATCAATGCCGATCTGCTCACATTCCTCCAGCAAAGCAAGCAAGCTGCAGCATAAGACTTATCGGGCCTTCACCGTGCGGCGGAGGCCCGGATATTCTTGACCAGCCGGCGGCAGACCAAAAGACATTAAAATTTCGCAGCCTGATCTCATCAGGAGGCTTCATGAAATTTGCGTTCAAACGGCTAACCGGTTTGACTCTATTAATTTTTTTCGCCACCGTGAGCAAAGCCTCCGCTGAGTCCGAGGCGATTGTCTCGCGAATGTCGCAGGTAGACGGCGTCAAACTGCACTACCTGTCGGCGGGTCACGGTCCGACAGTGATCCTCCTGCACGGCTACACGCAAACGTCGCGCATGTGGAGGCCGATCATCCCGCTTCTGGCCGAGAAATTTACGGTGATTGCACCCGACCTACCTGGAATCGGCGACTCCGAGATTCCGAAGGACGGATTGGATATGAAGACGGCCGCCATCCGTATTCACGCCCTCGCCAAGTCGCTCGGAATCGAGAAGGCAAGAGTGGTCGGCCACGACATTGGGCTAATGGTCGCCTACGCATACGCCGCCCAGTTTCCCTCCGAAACCGAAAAGCTTGTAGTTATGGATGCATTTCTCCCGGGCGTGCCTGGATGGGAGGACGTTTACAACGATCCTGGAATATGGCATTTCCGGTTCAATGGCCCGACGCCGGAAGCACTGGTGCGCGGACGCGAGCGAACTTATTTTGATTACTTCTGGAACGACTTCGCCGCCGATAAGATACATTCCATTCCGGACGCCGACCGCGCCGCGTACACTACGGCCTACGCCCGTCCAGGACGCATGCGCGCGGGTTGGGCGTATTTCGTTTCCTTCCAGCAGGCGGCCAAAGATTTTGCTCAACTCTCTCAGACCAAGCTCACCATGCCGGTTCTGGCAATTGGCGGCGAGAAAGCAAACGGCAAGGTACTTGGCGAGCAAATGAAGATTGCGGCGACAAATGCCACGATGATCGTGCTGAGAGACTGCGGCCACTGGGTGCTTGAGGAGAAGCCGAAGGAAACGACTGATGCCCTCCTGAAGTTTCTGTGACTTATGGCGATCGTTGAAGTGCAGTGAAAGTCGAGTCCCGGGACGCCGCCTTCCTGCGTGTACGCGCCCAATGTGAAGTGTTCGGCCTTTCATTTCACATTTCGACTGACGCAGAGCGCCAAGGCGTGACTGTTAGCGGAAAGGTGATGCTCAAGAATTTAAAAGGAGGAACATGAAACGGATCACTTTCTCGCTACTCGTACTGGCAACACTGGCCGGCATTGTCGCCTGCACGGCTCCCGCATCCGGTCAAGCCGATCAAGAGGCTTCCCCGATCTACGGCGTCACAATTCCGGCCGGATACCGCGATTGGAACTTGATCGCCGTGGCCCAACTCCTGGTACCCAGCAAGGCCGACCAGTTGCGCGCTCAATTCGGCAACGATATAGCGATCAAGGCCTATCGGGAGCGGACGATTCCGTTTCCGGACGGCGCGATCATTGCGGCGATTCATTGGACTCGTGTCCCGTCGGAAGACAGCAACAAAGTCCTGGCCGGTCCATTCCCAGGCGCTCAATCTTTCGTTGTCGGCGCTCCCGTGAATGTTCAGTTCATGGTCAAGGACTCAAAGAAGTACGCCGCGACGGGCGGCTGGGGGTTCGCTGACTTTAAGGATGGAAAGCCGGGCGACAAGGCGCTGCACGAGACCTGCTTCCCCTGCCACATGCCCGCGAAAGATCGCGACTATGTCTTCACCCGTTACGCACCCTGAACCATCACTGGGGCCGGTATCGATGGCGGAGATGTCTTTCGCTACGGCTTCGGTCCTTTGCGAGATATATCAAGGTCGCGTAGAGTGGCTTTGCCAGGTCGCGGCGTGCAGATCACTCTTCATTATCGGCCTCCAGCCTAAGGAAGGTGCTCAATGAGGTGGCGGAGGTGTTTGAGTCCCGGTCGGAAAGGATTTCTCTGGCTGGTCTTGTGTGCGGTGTTGAGTGGTTGCCATTCGGGGAAAAGTCACACCGAACCCGCCATTGAATTCACCAGGATTCCACCGGCGGCGCAAGGCGGCCGCGAGCGAGTGGATCATATCGCAGGGCGCGTCATCGGTGCTCGTCCGGGACAACAGATTGTAATCTATGCGCACAGCGGGCCGTGGTGGGTTCAACCCTGGCCGGATCGCGCGTTTATTCCAATTCAAGCCGACTCAACCTGGAGCACCGAGACTCACCTGGGATCGGAGTATGCGGCACTATTGGTAGACTCCAGCTATCACCCACCGCCGACAATGGATCTCGCCCCCGCCTCGGTTGGTTCGGTCGTTCTGGTCAAGATTGTGAACGGTGTTGGATCTCTGCCTCCGCTTCCTACTGTGCCTCTCCACTTCAGCGGGTACGACTGGAAGATTCAAACCGTTTCCGCGATTCGAGGCGGACTCAACAATCTGTACGATGCTGACAACGTCTGGACTGACCCGAGCGGAGCCCTGCACCTGCGGATAAAGAAGAAATCAGGAAAGTGGACTTGCGCACACCTGATTCTCACGCGCAGTCTAGGCTATGGCACCTACAGTTTCGTGGTGCGTGACACTTCTCGCATACCGCCCGCCGCCGTTCTAAGTATGCACACTTTCGACCCCTCGGCAGGAGAGCAGCACTATCGCGAAATGGACATTGAAATTGGTCGTTGGGGCGACGCAGCGAGTACAGACAATGCCCAGTATGGTATCCAACCTTTTTACGTTCCTGGAAACGTAGTGCAATTTAAGGAGCCTTCCGGCACCTTGACACAGACGCTGCTCTGGGAATCTGGACGGGCAAGTTTCAAGACGGTTCGCGGTTCCTCGATGGACGCGGGCACACCTGTGGCTTACCAGCACATCTTCACGTCTGGAGTACCGGCACCCGGCCAAGAGTTACTGGAGTTCATGCTGTACATTGTCGCAAGCGAGAAATATCCCCTGCAAAAGGATACTGAGGTCGTCATCGAAAAATTCAAATACCTACCTTGATAGTCGACTTGGTTTTTCGCGCGAATAAGTTTGGTGCTAGCATGCTTGGAATTAGAATGCTGGTGAACGCAGCGAATAGAGAGTGTCCTGTCGCTTGCGAGGATGAGACTGAATGAAGATGTTGGGGGGGGCCAGTCCAGGCTGGAAAACACTTCTGGCGCTGTTCGCGTGCATGCTGCTAAGTAGTTGCCATTCGGGGCAAGGCAACGCCGGACCCGCGATTAAATTCACCAAGATTCCACCGGCGGCGCAAGGCGGACGCGAGAGAGTCGATACCATTGCAGGCAGTGTTACCGGTGCGCGTGCCGGACAGCAGATTGTTGTGTATGCGAGGAGCGGACCTTGGTGGGTCCAGCCCTGGCCGGACAAGCCTCTCATCCCCATTCAATCGGACTCGACCTGGGGCACCTCAACCCACCTGGGATTTGAGTACGCCGCGCTATTGGTCGAGCCGGGGTATCATCCGCCGCCCACCATGGACGTGGCTCCCAGCCAAGGGGGTTCTATCGTCGCCGTGGCCATCGTGAAGGGCGCAGGCGAAACCCAGTTCGCGCCCACAAAATCGCTTCATTTCAGCGGCTACGACTGGAAGGTTCGCACCATCTCGAGCGACCGCGGCGGACTGAACAATTTGTACGATGGCGATAACGCCTGGACGGACGCCAAAGGAGCTCTGCATCTCCGCATCAAGAAAAAGGACCGCAAGTGGTCCTGTGTGCAAATGGATCTCACGCGAAGCCTCGGGTACGGAACCTATATCGTGACGGTGGGCGACACTTCTCAGTTGGAGCCCGCCGCGGTTCTAAGTATGGATACGTTCGACGACTGGGGAGGAGACCAGCATTACCGCGAGTTGGACGTGGAGATCAGTCGATGGGGCGACGCCTCCAGCAAGAACAACGCACAGTATGGCATTCAGCCTTTCTACGTTCCCGGCAACTTAGCTTCATTCGTGGCGCCTTCTGGTACCCTGACGCATTCGATGCATTGGGAATTTGGACGGGCAAGCTTCAAGACCGTGCGGGGACCATCTATGCAGCCCGACGCACCGGTCGTCTCCGAACACGTATTCAATTCGGGCGTGCCGTCAGCCGGTCAGGAGACGCTCCAATTATTGTTCTATGTTGTGTCGAGCGACAAGAATCCGATGCAAAACGGGAGCGAGGTTGTTGTCGAGAAATTCGAATATTTCCCGTAGTAGGCGGATTCCACTGCGTTGGCGCTATAAGAGCGTAATCGCTGGACTCGCCTTGGTGTGCTTTGCTTACCCCGCCCATGCCGTCGATCCTAACCGAGCGATCTCACAATACAGTCGTGAACGCTGGGGAGTCGAGAAGGGATTTCCATCTGGCTCCGTTTCAGCCGTCGCCCAAACTACCGACGGATATTTGTGGATCGGGACCGAGAAGGGTTTAATCCGCTTCGACGGATTGAACTTTCGTCTTTTCGAGCAAGCGGTCCCCAGTTCGCTCCCGATCGGTCCGGTTCAGGCCCTGCTGGGAGACTCTGAAGGAAGTCTGTGGATCCTTTTGAAGAGCACAAGAGTTTTGCGCTACCGCGAAGGGAAATTTGAACCCGGCCGTGAGGAAGCGGAGTTTGGGATCACCTCTTTCCTGAAGCGAAAGGACGATACGGTTCTTCTTTTTTCATCGATCGCCCTTGGTACTCTCACGTATCGGGCCGGAAAATATGAAGTGCTCACCTCTCCAACCGGGCCCGCAAACGCTACGGCTGCGACGGCGGAGGGGACGCCCGACAATCTTTCCAGTCTGCTCAGTTGGGCAACCGGCGTAGCGACGCACCGCTTGGCAGCGCCCTACTCTCCAGTCAGTTCGATGGCGGAAACCAGCGACGGGAAGGTCTGGCTGGGTACCGAAGATCGCGGCCTTTTCTACCAGGACAAGGGGCGGATCTCCGCGGCTGGCGGGGCGTTGCCTATAAAGAAGATAAACTGTTTGCTGGCCCTCGAGAACCAGGAGTTGTGGATTGGGACAGACAACGGCGTTGTGCGCTGGAATGGAGAACAGCTCACACAGGTTGGTCTGCCATCGGCGCTCAAACATATCCAGATTCTTGCAATGACGCGCGATCCCGACTCAAACGTCTGGCTTGGCACCTCGGCCGGGCTGCTACGGTTCAACTCCAACGGCCTTTCGATCGACGAACCCAACCATCGGCTCAGCCGACCAGTAGCCGCACTTTTTGAGGATCGGGAAGGCAACCTGTGGACGGGGAACGTGCTCGGCATCGAGCGTTTGCGGGATAGCGCGTTCGTGACCTATTCGGTGGCCGACGGTCTGCCGTCGGAGAGGAATGGACCGATTTACGTCGACGCCGGGGGGCGCACATGGTTCGCTCCCATCGAAGGTGGGCTGCACTGGACAAAAGGAGGACACATTGGAACCGCCACTGACGCAGGGCTGGCCCACGACCCGGTCTATTCCATCTCCGGGCGCGGGGACGAGCTGTGGCTCGGCAGACGACGGGGTGGCCTCACCGTTCTGCGCGATCATGGTGGCTCCATCACGTCCCAAACTTATACCGAGGCGGAAGGACTTGCTCAGAATAGCGTCTATTCCGTCTATCAGAGCCGCAGCGGATCCGTGTGGGCGGGAACTTTGAGCGGCGGAGTGAGCGAATTCAGAAACGGACACTTCACAACCTACACGACTGCAAGTGGCCTCTCGTCCAACACCGTGACGTCGATTGCAGAAGGTCCTGACGGAACCATGTGGTTTGCAACGCCCAACGGGCTGAACGCATTGTCTAACGGCAAATGGCGCGTCTTCACGGTCCCCGATGGCCTGTCTTCTGCGGACCTGAGCTGTTTGGTGGTAGATTCTGCTGGAGTGCTTTGGATCGGCAGCGCGGGCGGCATTGCCTCGCTTACTTCCGATCACATCCAGGCCCGGCGCGATGTCCCCGAGTCCTTACGCGGGCAGATATTCGGAATCGCCGAAGACAGAAATGGGGGGCTCTGGATCGCAACTTCCAATCACGTACTGCGCGTAAAACGGGACAGCCTGCTGGCGAACGGATTGAGCGATGCGGATGTTCGCGAATACGGTCTGGCCGATGGCCTGCTCGGCATGGAAGGCGTAAAGCGACATCAGTCTGTTGTTGTGGACCCGCTGGGGCGAATCTGGTTTTCCATGAATCGTGGCCTTTCCGTCGTAGACCCAAGTCGAGCCGCAGGTATTTCTACGCCAGCGCTGGTGCATGTTGAGTCAGTCTCGGTGGACGGCAATCCGATCGACCCCCGAGTGCCCATCCGTATTCCATCGGCTCGTCAGAGGATCACATTCAACTACACGGGATTGAGTCTCTCCGACTCGGAGCGCGTCAGATACCGGTATCGGCTCGACGGCTTTGACCGCGACTGGAGCGAGCCGGTGACGACACGAACCGCCATATACACGAACCTCAACCCAGGGACATACCACTTTCGCGTGATCGCATGTAACGGCGATGGCCTTTGGAATAGCTCGGAAGCGAGCGTCGGCTTTGAGGTCGAGCCGATGTGGTGGCAGGACTGGTGGTTTCGTATCTCTGCGCTGGTGTTTGGCGGATTGATAATTCTGGGCATTTACCGGTTGAGGCTGCGCCAGTTGACCCATCAGCTTAACCTGCGCTTTGAGGAGCGGTTGGCAGAGCGGACGCGCATCGCCCAGGATTTGCACGACACATTGCTACAGGGATTTCTAAGTGCCTCCATGCAACTTCACGTCGCCAATGATCAATTGCCGGAAGATTGGCAGGCGAAATCCATCGTAAACCGGGTTCTTGAACTGATGGGACGAGTGATCGACGACGGCCGGAACGCAGTTCGAGGCCTGCGCTCGTCCACTGCGGAAGCAGCCGATCTGGAACAAGCGCTGTCTCGCGTTCCACAAGAATTCGCCCTGCAGCAGCCCATCGGGTTTCGCTTGATTGTTGAAGGCCAGGCGCGGGCATTGCATCCCGTCATTCGCGATGAGGTTTACCGTATTGGCCGCGAAGCCTTGGCTAACGCGTTTCGCCATTCGCGGGCGAGCGGCATCGAAGTGGAGTTGGAATATGGCGACAGCCAATTGCGGGTTCTCGTTCGCGACAACGGGTGCGGAATCGACCCCGACGTGGTGCGCTCGGGGCGCGACGGACACTGGGGTTTGTCCGGAATGCGCGAGCGAGCCGGTAGAATTGGGGCAAAACTCAAAGTGTGGAGCCGTTCGGCGGGCGGAACGGAAGTTGAATTGTCCGTCCCAGGCCACGTTGCTTTCCGTTCCAACTCGGCAGCTCGCGGACCGAGATGGCTCACTCGACTACGTTTGCGAAAAGCGAGGGCGGACATCCGGCAGGCAGAAAGCGAACAAAAAAGATGAGCAAACTCCCCGTACTTGGTGTCCTGTATCGGCGATGAGGTTTTGGTTCGGAATCCTTCGCGCCTTTGTAAAGGTAGTAAAGGAGAGTCTGAGGTCGACAGCGCGACGGCAAACGTAAAAGCTCTCACCAAATAAATCTTGGCGGCGGTAGACCAATAAGTGGAGGAACGTCCCCACTCGAATCTCCGTCTATCGCCGCCCGTTAGTTCGCCGGAGGTTGCAGCGTTTTCACCAGCCACGGAATAATTACTTGTTTGAAAATTAGCGGATCAGGCCAGACTCCAACTTGCCGGCCAAGATGTCCCCCGTGCGGATTGATCCAGGCTTCTTTCGGCACGTCACCTTTGC
>Ga0185299_10008172_pt1 | contig 10434 bp, 8 predicted proteins | sample PaiPotPPA55metaG_FD_128002 | JGI IMG/M metagenome (GOLD analysis project Ga0185299, IMG submission 128002) | Iron sulfur acid spring bacterial and archeal communities from Banff, Canada, to study Microbial Dark Matter (Phase II) - Paint Pots PPA... ...
GTACCGATGTGCTTTTCCCGTATATAGCCGGTCAGCACCGATCCCGCCGGATCGGCAAGGACGATTTCGCAATCGGGCTGAACTTTGGCAAAGAAACGGCTCAGCCCCGTCAGTGTGCCACTGGATCCGACTCCCACGACTACAGCGTCGACTTCGTGGTCCATCTGCTCCCAGATTTCAGGGCCCGTGGACGTTTCATGAGCGAGAGGATTCGCCGGGTTTTTGAATTGGTTCACAAAAAATGCCCCAGGAGTTTCCGCTGCGATTTTTTCCGCCAGATCCTGGTAATACTCCGGGTGGCCTTTTGTCACATCTGAGCGCGTGATGACGGCTTTTGCCCCTAAAGCGCGGACATGCAGGATTTTCTCCTGTGACATCTTGTCAGGGATAACCAAAATCAATTGGTAGCCTTTTACCGCCGCAACGAGAGCTAATCCCAAACCGGTGTTCCCGGCCGTTGCTTCGACAATCGTTCCTCCGGGTCGCAGATGGCCATCTCGTTCGGCAGCTTCGACCATCGCCAGAGCCATCCTGTCCTTGATCGAGCCGGTAGGGTTCTGGTTTTCCAGCTTCACAAATAATCGACAAAGTCCAGTGTCGAACCGAGTAATCTCCACCAGAGGAGTGTTTCCGATCAGCCCTAGGATGGCAGGAACCCTGGGCGGGGCGGCTTGATCATGAATCGATGCCATGAAGGAAGTCTCGATCTGGCGGAGGTGGAGTCAAGGGAGTTCACCTGGCTTCTGACTCAGAGCCTGGAGCTGAAAACATCGAGAGCACAAATCCTGGGTGGAGTTGTGAGCGAATGGTTCAATCAGCATCCCCATACTCAAAGGGACCAAGTCTGGGCGGGAGATTTTATTCGTGAAGCTCTCGACAAGTTTATCGTTAGCCACGCTGCCGAGTTTATGCCGGTAGCCTTTCAGGAGTGGTTTTGCGGGATTTCCCTTAAAGATCAAACAAATTCGCCTTGCGATTTTTAAAAAGGATACTAAAAGAGTAGACAATATGTTGAGAGAATATGGCAACGAGAGGAGGCTAAGGCAGTGATCTTCTTTTTGGGGGAGACGCCAGATGGTTGGGGCATACCAGGTATTCACGGTATGCTGGCCGAGGACGAGCTTGACGGGTACGTTCAAGGAGCTGTCTATCTCATCCGCGGTCGCAATGAGAATTTGTTAATCGATTCAGGCAACTGGACTCTGCCGGAGTTCAACAACGGCATGGGTGAGTTCCTCGTAAACTTGCTCGATAAGGAGAGAAACAAACTCAAGTACATCTACCTCACGCATTTCCACTATGATCATGTCGGGAACGCCGCCCTGCTGAAAGAGCGTTATGGCGCTCAGGTTTTGTGTCACCCTACCGACCGTCCGATCATCGAGGACCCGCTTATCGTTACGCGGCGCGAGAATGTTACCCGTTTCGGCCTGACCCCGGAACAACTGCTCGAGGACTTCAACCTCGCATTGGGTGAGAGCCTTGGCCTTTCAGACCCGGAAATAATCCGGAAGTATTGGAACTTCCCAGTCAAAGTCGATCGGACGGTCGAGGATGGAGAAACATTCGAAGTCGGTGGCCTCAATCTCGAGGTGGTGCATCTCCCGGGACACGCTCCGGGCCAAATCGGTCTTTGGAATCAGAACACGCGGACGCTATACGCCGCAGATTTGTTACACTACCCGACTCCTCTCGGGCCTTATCCGATAGGAGATGCGAAGGCGCATTCCAGGTCGATCCAGCGGTGCCTCGATTTCGCGCCTGAAATTTTGTTGGAAGGGCATGGCCTATCGGCCTATTCGGCAGCGAGTTCGCGTCGCAGACTGCTCCACATGCAGATACAGCAGCGCAACACACGCGAACGAATTCTATCGTTGCTCCGCCGGTGGCGCAGGCCGGCGGCAATTGCTGAGCTTCTTCCCGAGATTTTGCCAATTAAGACAGATCTTGATTACGCAGTTTCGACCGGGATTGGTGAGGGTCGCGCGTACGCCAAGGCTTGCATCCAGTGCCACCTCGTCTGGCTGATCGAGGACGGCCTCGTTCAGCGCGTCAAGGAAGACGGAAAGATCACTTTCATAGCTAAGGGATGACTCCCTTGCCTCTTTCACTTACCAATTCTCCAAAGAACGGAAGAATGCCAAAACAAATCAATCCAAAGTTGTTTCCAAACTATTCCGAAAGGCGGGTCGTTGATCGCCACATGAGCGAGCTCGATACCCATGGAATATCTCGCCGCGATTTTCTGAGGCTCGCTTCTGCGGGCGCGGTGGCTTCCGCTACCGCGGTGAGTCTCGGTATACCGAGTGTCGCAATTGCAGACCCGACTGGCAAAATGGCGCACCTGATGATGACGCTGCGCCTTGAATACGTGGTCAACGCTGATGCCGGCGCGCATGGCGCTGCCACCGCGCTGGGCTTGAATATTACCTCGCTTGACGGTCAACTCGATTCCGAGCGTCAGCTCAACCAATTCGAGCAGGAAGTGACGAGTGGTGTCCAGGCCGTGATGCTTCATGCACCCGGCGGCGGATCGATCAAACGAATCGCGCAGCTGGCAAACGAGAATAAAGTTTGGTTCGACAATACTTGGGGCACCCTGCCATGGTTCACGCCGTTTGACGCTGGTGAATACTATACGCTGTACGCGGTGCCGGAAGAGTTTTCCGCGCATCGAGCTGTTACAGCAGAAGTTTGCAAGGCCGTTGTAGCGAAGGACGGTGGCGGCAACATCGTTGGCGTCACGGGTGTCGAAGGCAATTCGACTGATCTGATTCGATCGCGCGGTCGTGACAACGCGCTCAAGGATTTCCCAAAGGTGAAGCTTGTCGGTGAACTCCCGGGCAAGTGGAACCGCGAGGACTCGCAGAAGGCGATGGAGGACCTTCTCGCTCGTTACAAAGACATTTTCGGTGTTGTGGCGCAGAACGACGATGTGGCCGACGGCTGCATTGCAGCGTTGCGCGCGGGTGGATTAAAGCCGGGCGAAGATGTTTTCCTGTCTGGGGCTGACGGAACCACTAATGGTGCGCAGATGATAAAGCAGGGTCGCCTCCTGGCGACGAGTGCAAATGTTCCGGCTTACATGGGAGCTCTGCTGACGACGCGACTCTACGATGTGCTTCATGGGTGGCGCCCGCGCGCGTCTGAACGACTCATGAGTTGGCGTTCGATCACCATGACCAAAACTAACGTGGACGCCTACCTGGCCCGCTATGTGAACAACGGTGACGTGCCGCCGTTCGACTACCAGAAAATGTCGAAGGTTGAGCATCCCAACGATTGGGATCCGCAGGCAGAGCTCTTCCCTCTGGATATCGATCTCGAATGGGGTGGCATTCCCAAGCCGCCGGGCTGGATCTATCCGGCTGAGTACACTAAAGCGCGCGACAGCGGAGAAGCGCTGGCCGTCAAGGAGGAATACGCAGCGCACTACAAGATCGATTTCTTTGGTCCATCGCCTTTGAAAAAGGCCTGAGCGCGCAGCGCTATTCAGCTTGGCCGCACGCACGTTTGTTCGTGCGGCAGGCGCGTTCGGTTGCCGATCAAACGACTATCGCAATGATCCTATGCGAGACGGTACACTAGGCGATGCAGGCGACGCAAAATCGCCTCTTTTAACGGTTTCGAGGCTCACGAAACACTTCGGTCCAAACATCGCTCTGGATAGCGTCAGCTTTAGCGTTCACCGAAATGAAGTGATCGGCTTTGTGGGCGAGAACGGTGCGGGGAAGTCGACTTTATTGAACATCCTGAGCGGTATGCTCACTCAGGATGCAGGACAAATGTTTCTTTCTGGAGAGAAGTATCAACCAAACGGCTACGGCGCGGCCTGCAAGCTTGGAATCAGCAGAGTGTTTCAGGAACAGGCACTCATCCTGAACGTTCCCGTTTATCAGAACCTCGTACTTGGGCAGGAAAGTCGCTTTGTTAAGGCCGGTCTTTTCTTGGACCGGAAGGGAATGATTGCCGCTGCAGAACGAATGATCGAAGCGGCAGGGATTGATGTCGACGTTCGCCGAATTACCGGGGAGTACGATTTCTCGAGACGACAAGCGATCGAGATTGTACGGGCGTGCTTAACGCCGACTTACCTTCTAGGCATCCAACATCCCCTGGTGCTTCTCGATGAACCTACCTCGGCTCTCGGTATAGAGGATGAGGCCGCTTTTTTTCGATTGGTCGATCGCCTAAAGAGGCAGGGAGCCGTCGTTTTCGTATCGCACCGGCTGTCAGAAGTCCTGGCCATTAGCGATATGATTTATGTGTTGAAGGACGGACAATTGGTTGCAGCCGTCGAACCCGCCTCTGCGAATGAAACGATCTTGCATAGTCTTATGGTAGGTCGAGAACGGGCGAGCGACTACTACCATGAAAGTCGGCAGCGTCGCAGGTTGAAGCAAAGCTCGGCTTTGCTGGAAGTCAGAGGCTTGAACCGTCCAGGCAAATACCATGATGTTTCGATTACTGTTCACGCTGGTGAGATTGTTGGGATCGGCGGTTTGCTGGCGTCAGGTAAAGGTGCTCTTGGCAAGGGCATTGTCGGACTGGAACCGCCGGCGAGCGGTTCTGTCAGGCTCAACGGCTATATCACAAATAAACCGGAAATCCGTCAACTTATTCGCGCCGGGATTGGCTACATTCCCGCGGAACGATTGACCCAGGGCTTGATACCGCAGTTTCGGCTGTCTTGGAATGTATCCATGGCGAGTGGGCATGACCTTTTCGCTGGCAGATCGGGACGCTGGTTCCGTCGAAAGGAAGAACGGTTAGTTTCCGAATATGTTAGCAGGCTTTCAATCAAGTCAGGAGCGCCGCAGATCTTCTGTCATCAACTATCGGGCGGTAACCAGCAGAAGGTCGTTTTGGCTCGCTGGCTTTGTCGCAAACCCAAAATGCTGGTTTTGGATAATCCAACCCGAGGAATTGATGCCGGAGCCAAGGAGGAGATCTATCGCCTTATCCGGAACCTTACGCTGGAAGATGTGGGAATTCTGTTGATCACCGACGAGCTGCTGGAGCTTATCGGACTTTCTAATCGCATCATTATTATGCAATCCGGCCGTGTCGTTACTGTGCTAGATGCCGCTCCAGAAACAAAACCTTCGGAACACGATCTTTTGGCATTGATGCTTCCGGCGACGCCGCAAATGCTGACGCCCTCAAAATCTTGAGACTTCGGCCGGTTCCGGCTGACCACAGATGTCCTCAAAATCACGAATCCGCATCGATCGTAGCCTATGGCTGCCGCTGGGAGTGGTGATCGTTTTAACGATTTTCTTTTCCCTCACATCAAACGCATTTGCGAGCATAAGAAACTTGACGATTGTATCCGCCCAGGCCTCCACACTTTTGATTGTGTGCATCGGGGCGACTTTCGTTGTCTTGATGGGAAGCATCGATCTGTCAGTGGGCGCCGTGGTCTTGTTAGTAGGTGCCGTCAGTGTAAAAATTCAAAATGGAACAGGAATTGGCGGATCGATTATCGTGGTCGCCGCCATTCTTGGAGGTCTACTTGGGCTGCTCAATGGAATTATCTACGCGTACGGGGCAGTGCCATCCTTTGTCGTGACGTTGGGTAGCCTCTCGATCTTCAGTGGTGTGGCCTTACAGATCCTGGAAGGGAGGTCTATCAGCTTCGAGTCAGAGTCGTTGGATACCATAGCGATAGGCCAATGGATCCCTCCATTCCAAAATATAGCGCTCTGTGCAATAGCGATTTGGGGTGTTGGAGTGCTTATAGCCGAGAGGACTCGATTTGGCCGATATATGTATCTGATCGGCGGTGGAGAAAATGTGGCAAGAAACTCGGGGATTCCCGTAAAGCGTTACAAAGTTTACGCGTTCACTTTGTCAGGACTTGTAGCGGGTCTCGGTGGATTGCTGGCGGTGGCTCGCCTGGGTGCAGCGGGGCCGACCTTAGGGCAAGATCTTTTGTTGAACTCGTTAGCGGCGATTGTCGTTGGAGGTACTTCTCTATCAGGCGGTGTGGGTGGTCCCCACCGCACGCTGCTAGGGGTGTTAATCATTGCCATTCTGGACAATGGATTGAACTTGCTCGGTGTCAGTGCGTATCCGCAATTGGTAATCAAAGGGGCGGTAGTGATTGCGGCTGTGCTGGTTAGCCAGAACCGGCGACAAAGCGTGTTAATCAAATAATCCTCAACTCTTAAATTTCGTAGTTGAGCAGTGGCTCGATTTCGCCCTGGAGAGGACGTGCGATACTTTGATTCCGATTTTTTTTCGAGACAATGTTGAGCAGAGCTCGCTCGTTTCTGACCAATGAGTCGGGCGGAACGCTTTCCATCAAAAAAACGTTTGCGCCGATAGTCGATCCAGATCCAATCACGGTCTCGCCCCCGAGAATCGTTGCGTTAGGATAGATCGTTACCCAGTCACCCACATCCGGATGACGTTTTCCACCCTTTTTGATTTTGCCTTTCTCGTCCTTCTGGAAACTGCGGGCACCCAGGGTGACCCCGTGATACAGCTTCACATGAAAACCGATGCGGCATGTCTCGCCGATCACCACGCCGGTGCCATGATCGATAAAAAAGGAGCTTCCAATTTCGGCGCCCGGATGGATGTCAATCCCTGTTCGGCCATGCGCCCATTCCGTCATGATTCGTGGAATGAGAGGCAGTTGGTCGCGGTAGAGGATATGAGCCAGGCGCTGGATCGCGATGGCTTCGATGCAGGGATAACTGACGATGATCTCGTCGTAACTGGTACTCGCCGGATCTCCCTCATATGCGGCTTCGACGTCGGTTTGCAGAAGCTCCCGGATCGGCTGGATCTCTCGAATCAGGTGAGAAACGATTTGGTCAGCACGGCAACGGGGGCACTCGGGCTCCTTCAGACGTAAACTCTTGAATGCCTCCACGCGCAGTCTGTCGACGATGCTCAAAATGCGGCCCGAAGTAATTTGTTGGACTTTTTCGGTCGCTATCGGGCTTTCGTCATGGAATCCGGGAAACAAGATCTGAAGCAAATCTTCACAGATCTGTGTAATGCCCCTTTTGGACGGCAGATTGGTGCCATCAATGTTGTTAATGCCCCCGATCTCTTGGTATGATCCAAGGATCTTCGCGATGAGCGGCGTAACGCTGTCTTGCATGGCCAACGAGCGGTAGAGTAGATCAAATTGGAGCTCCGCGCGAGTTCGGAAAATCAGTGGGCGCCGTCGCCGCTGGGGCTGGCTTACATAAGAAAGCAAAGAGATTTACACAGAAGGCCACGAAGGACACAATGCAAAGAGATGGGGGACCAACTCGGAGGGATAGGTCAAATATTGCCGTCGCACGTTTTTTGACATGCCACGCCGGATCGCGCAGGAGCGCGTCCCTACCGCGTCCAATGTCGGGTCGCGCGATGTGACATGGGCCTCCCAGCCCACACCTCTCATCCCCTTTCGCGTGTTTCGCGGGCCCCATTCCTTTCGGCAGCTACGCCGACGCCGCGCCTACCTGAATAGCCTCCTTGACCTCTTCCAGTCGCCCGGTTCTTACATTATAGATATAACCATAAATCGGAATCCGCTTCGGAACGAGAGGGTGTTCGCGAATGCGCCGGACGTCGTCGACCACGCTTGCTCGCGCATCCTCGAACGTTAACCAATCGATGCCACGCCCGGCGGATGATCCCGGCTTGGAACCGATGTCGACCCAGCCGCTGTCAGTCAACCTCGCCGTTTCGAGGCTCTTCTCGAGCAGTTCGGACATAATTTCATTCGTGAATAACTCCATGCCGCAATCAGTATGATGAACGACAAACCATTCCTGGGTTCCGAGCAGTTTGTAGGAAATGACCAAAGAGCGAATGGCATCCTCGCTGGCGCGGCCGCCGGCGTTGCGGATGATGTGGGCATCGCCTTCTGCCAAACCCGCGAACTTCGCCGGGTCAAGACGGGCGTCCATACAAGTCAGCACGGCAAAATGCCTGGCGGGTGGTATGCTTAATTTTGTTTTTTCACCGAAAGTTGCCGCGTAGCCCTCATTCGCGGAAAGGACTTCATCAAGTATTTGGCTCATATTGTGGTGAGGTGGGGATCTACCGAGGTGGGTTCTACTAAGGTGAGAACTCGCTGCAAGGTAAGACTATTTACTTAGTAGAAAATGCGGATTTCGACAACGGAAATTCAAGAAGCCGACCATCAGTCGCTGGCCTCGCGCGGGCTCCCGTGGCGCGGGCCAGCGACTCTCCCCCAACCAATTAACATGCGCGACTGGATAACTTCTTCTCAGAAATTGGCAGTCAATGATTCGTAGGCGAACCGTCCAGGTTTGCCAGAATTCACGGTGGGAGAAAAGTGGGACACTCCGGCTACACTTCATCGACGTACGTCCACCGGCTAGACTCCCATGTTACAATGCCTGACGAGCAAGTTCGAGAGAAACTGCTTTCGCATCCTTCGGGTTGATCGTTCGTAAAATCAAATCGATCGAGTGAGCAACTTCCCGCTCCGCTCCCCGAGACAAACGGGGCCGGTCGTCGCCAACGATAATCCAGCTTCCTGTCCCAACATGGACGCGAGCGGCCATTGTTGTTGTACCAAGGCGAAGCAGGATCTGCCTTAAAGCGCGCTCCAGGATTGCGACTTGCCCAGCCAAGCCTCCTGTCGCAAAAAGTAAGACAGGTTTCTTCGAGAATGCATTATCCGGAAGAAGATCGAGGAGTGAAGCGAGCAGCGTTGGTGAACTTTCTTTCGTCGCGGGTGTTACTAAGACAATAGCCGCAGCTTGTTCAATTTGCTCAACCGTGTCGGCGATGAATTGGTTTGCAATCCGCCGATTGGCAGGGTCGCTCGGAGGCAGGTCCAGTGCGTGGATGACCCGAAATTCGATCGCGCGTTCTTCAAGGATCGATCCGACGTTTCTGAGCAAAAAGCCGGACTTAGAGAACTTCGTTGGGCTTCCGGAGAGTGTTATGAAATAGGACATAATCAAAATTGGTTTGTTGGTGTGTCTTTGTTTGCGGTGAATCGCTCTTCGTTACCGGGACCATGATCCGGTCGCTTGTGAGTAGTGGAGCGGAAAAGCCTGGAAAACCTGGTAGTTCAGTTGTCACAGCGACAACAGCCAGCAGACGGAAATGGATCTAATTGGCTGGTCAGCAGGACGATGGTACAGGTCGGAAGCACTCGAGCTGTAGACTTGTCTTGTTCGCGAGCCAGCATAGGACCCGAAAACTCTACTTAGGGAGTAGAGAAAATCAAGAGCTTTTTTTTGTCGCTTCGATCGTTAGCTCAGAGGCTAGCCTGCAAAAATCGCGCGAAAACCGAATCGACGACCTCATTGCGGGCGTTTTCTAATCGTAATCGTCCTCGAACTCGTCCTCGTCCTCGATTCTCTTCCCTCTAAATCCTCACCCTGGGGTGGCCTCGATTTGGCGGACAGTTGCTAAGCTAGGAACCCGGCCCCGCAACAGCAGAGTCGAGGACGAGGACGATTGGAAGCCAAAACAGTAACAGTGTTACCGATCTCCAGACTGCGCCGCCGAACGCCGAACGCCAAACGCCAAACGCCGAACGCCAAACGCTTGATGCCCCTCACGCAATTGGTGCAAAGAAGAGAACGATGGCCGCTGCAAGAAGACTAAAACACCAGATTAAATCAAGGTTGATCCATGAACGGCGCAGCACCGCCAAGCCGATGAAGTCGTATACGATCCAGGCAACTAGTCCAGAGACAACTAAGTGAGAGATCGTATGAATGCCTACCGCGGCGGTGGCGACCGCGGGTTGAAAGGAGATCAGCGAGTTTGCGTTGAATGGAGCTGTTCCGCAAAAAATCGATTTCGCTCCGAGAAGGACCGGCACGACCATGAGGCCGGCTCCATGCGCACTCGCCATGAGCCAGGACCAGAGGGTCAGATCCCAAAAACCGACGCACATACCGACCCAGGTAGGATGTCGCGCACGCCAAAGCTTCCAGCACGCGACAATAAACAGGGTCGCCGCGCCACCGATCTGGAGCCATCGGAACGGGATCACGGCACCGATCGCGTAAACGAGCAATACAGCCATTCCAATGGCGAGTGCGTGTCCAAGGGCAATTGGCGCAAGCGCTCCGAATACAGCCCTTCGAGAACGGTGCTGAAGTCCAAGCGCCACTGCAAAGAGCCATCCCATACCTGGGTTCAGACCATGCCAGGCGCCAAGCAGGATCAAAGCTAACCAGGGCCACGCATCAGCAAGCATATTCGGGGAGTCAGGAGTTCAGGGGAAACGTGTCGGCGTGTCGGCGTTGAAGAACTCCTTGATTTAGGATGGATAACAAAACGAGTCCGACGATGTGTCTCCTCCTTCCAGTCGCACCTGATGTAGTCGATGTTCTTCCGACGTTACAAAAAAGTTCGGATCAAGTGTTAGAGAACCGTTCGGCTCGGCAATTGCCTGAACGAACCAGGTACGAATGCCGTCCGGGTAGAATTGCT
>Ga0185299_10008173_pt1 | contig 10433 bp, 7 predicted proteins | sample PaiPotPPA55metaG_FD_128002 | JGI IMG/M metagenome (GOLD analysis project Ga0185299, IMG submission 128002) | Iron sulfur acid spring bacterial and archeal communities from Banff, Canada, to study Microbial Dark Matter (Phase II) - Paint Pots PPA... ...
ATCAACCGCATGACGATCGACCGGCCGTTGCAGGTGCAATTGCGTGTGCGGATCACGGAAGTCGACCGCAACGTCACGCAGCAGCTAGGCATTAACTGGCAGTCGCTTGGCAATGTGGCCGGCAATTTCTTCGGCGGCATCTACAGCGGCCGCGCGATCTATAACCTGAACCAGCAGGTTGTAAACGGAGGCACCAACCCGTACCCGGTGAACCTTCCGACCAACAATGCGTATTCCATATTCGGCCAGTTCAAGACTGGCAACACCAATATCCAGGCACTCGTTGACGCGTTGAACCAGGAGGGACTGCTTACCGTACTTGCCGAGCCTAACCTCGTAGCGCTTTCCGGCCAGACGGCAAGCTTTATCGCCGGCGGTGAGTTTCCGATTCCGATATCGCAGATCAATGGCGCGATCTCAGTTGAATTCAAGCAGTTCGGCGTAAAACTCGACTTCACCCCGACCGTGCTTGCCGACAACCGCATCAGCCTCAAGGTGCGTCCGGAAGTGAGCGAGATCGATACCTCGGTAAGCGTCACGACCGGGGGTGTCACAGTGCCGGGCCTGAGCCTGCGCCGCGCGGACACGACCGTTGAACTGGGCAGCGGCCAGAGTTTCGCGATCGCGGGCCTGCTGCAAAGCACTACGAACGACCTGATTTCCCAAGTCCCGGGCGTGGGCTCGATCCCCATCCTCGGCAAGCTGTTCCAGTCGACGAACTATCAGAACAACAAAACCGAACTGGTCATCATGGTGACGCCGTATATCGTCGAACCGACCGATCCGACGAAACTGCGCACGCCGCTCGAGTCACTGGTTTCACCGAGCAACGACGTTGAATATAGCTTCAGCCATCAGGCCGGCGACACAGCGTCGACGGCAGGACAACCGCGTCTCGTCGGCGCGGCCGGATACGTTTATTGAGCGCAATGCCATGAAATCTGCACCTCTCCTCACGTTCATCCTGGCCTGTGCAATCGGCGTGGGCCTCAGTGGCTGCTTTAAGCCTCCGCGCGACATGCCCGACGCATCGATCCTCAAATACGATGGGCATTCGGTCGTGCCGCCGGACTGCGCGAGCCTGTCGCGCCCCTCGGTACTAACCGACGCGGGTTGGCATCGTCCCAGCATGGAATGGGGTTGCGCCACCTATACGAATCTCGCCGCGCAGATCGCAAATCCGCAGGACGTGGTCGCGCCACGGGCGCCTGGACCCGCCGACGCCGCGGTCGCGGCCAGCGCGGTGCATCGCTACGAAACCGGCCAGTTGATTCCGTTCAACACAGTTACGACTCACGATACCAAGTGACGGGAGCACAGCATGAGCACGACTGAGTTAAATCTCCAGAAGGGCAAGGCCGGCGCCCGGGCCGCCGACTTCATCGCGTTCGTCGCGGACAAGAAGACCGAGCAGGTGCTCAAGAGCTACGTCCTCGAACAGGCGATGCCGCACACGCACATTGCGATTGGCGGTGTGAACGACGCGATCGCCTTGCTGGCCAAACTCGACCGTTCGCCGCTGTTCCTGCTCGTGGACCTGAACGACTCCGCGATGCCACTCTCCGACCTCGCCCGCCTCGCCGAAGTATGCGAGCCCTCTGTACAGGTAGTGGCACTCGGCGAACGCAACGACGTCGGCCTGTTTCGTACTCTGCTGCAGATCGGCGTGCGCGACTATCTCGTGAAACCGCTCACAGTGGAGCTGATCAAGCGGACGCTCAATGTTTCCGAAGGCAAAGTAAGCCAGGTAATGCGCCTGCGCGCCGGCAAGACCGTCGCATTCGCGGGTACGCGCGGCGGCGTTGGCGTGACCACGATCGCGCTCAACGTGGCGCGCCATCTGGCTGAAAACACGCAGCGCCGCATCGCCTATGTCGATTTGAACCTGTACGGCGGTGCTGCGAACAGCATGCTTGGCATACAGACCAACAACGGCCTGTCCGACGTATTGCAGAACGTGCATCGTCTCGACCCGCAGTACGTCGAGCGTACGCTCGTCGCCAAAGGTTCGCGCCTGTTCGTGCTGTCGGCGGAACTCGACTTCGGCACCCCGCACCCGTTCAAGGACAACTCGCTCCAACGCGTGCTGGCACTGCTGTGTGAGAACTTTCACTACGTGATCCTTGACGTCTGCAACCTGGCAGATTCGCTCGCGGGCGAGGCGTTCGATCACGCGTCACGCGTCTACCTGATCGCCGACCGTTCGGTCCATTCGACGCGCGAGAGCATCCGCCGGCTACGCTTCATCGAAGACCGGGACAACAACCCGACCACGTCGCTTTTGCTCAACAACGTGACTTCGTCGACGGCGGGCATGGTCGAGCCTACCGACTTCATGGCGGCGGTCGGCCGCCCTGTGCTGTACGAGATTCCCTACGAAGCGAAGGCCGTAACGATTGCCGCAAACCTGGGCGAAGCGCCCAAAGACAAGACGACCGACGGCTTCAACCAGACCATCACGCGCATCGGCGGTGACCTGACTGGCCAGCACCCGAACATTGAACGTACGTTCTTCCAGAAACTCAGGCTGAGGAGAAGCTGATGTTCGGGCAAAAACAGAGCACACCGGCCGCCAGCAAAGCCGTTCCAGTCACGCCCGCCATTCGCGATACGGCCGCTGATCTCGCCATCCCGCCGGCGGTGTCGCGCGCGAGCTTGTCGGAAGGCAACGAACTGCTGGTGCGCTCGGAGCTCTTCAAGACCATTCGCAACGGCGTGTTCGCCTCAATGAACGCGTCTGCCGTGGTCGGCCGCACGCGCGAGCAGATGAAGTCCGGCGTCGAGCAACTCGTGCTGGAGATCGCCGAGCGCGAACGCCTGAACATCACCATCTCGGAGCAATCGCAGATTGTCGGCGATCTGCTCAACGACATGTTTGGCCTCGGCCCGATCGAACCTTTGCTCGCCGACGAGACCGTCACCGACGTGCTCGTGAACGGGCCCGACCAGGTCTATGTGGAACGACATGGCCGGCTCGAACTCACTCCCTACAAATTCCGCGACAACTCGCACGTCGTGAGCGTGGCTCAGCGGATCGCTGCAAGCGTCGGGCGGCGCGTGGACGAAAGCAGTCCGATGGTAGACGCGCGCCTCGCCGACGGCAGCCGGGTCAACGTCGTCTTGCCGCCGCTCGCGATCCATGGCGCGGTCATCTCGATTCGCAAATTTTCCAAGCGCAACATTACGCTGCACCGGATGGCGCAGCAGGGAAACCTGTCGCAGGCGATGGCGAACGTGCTCAAACTCGCGAGCACCTGCCGGCTCAACATCATCGTGTCGGGCGGTACGGGCTCGGGGAAGACCACGCTGCTCAATGCGCTGTCGCACTTCATCGACCTTGGCGAGCGTACCGTCACTATCGAAGATGCCGCCGAACTGCAACTTGTGCAGCCCCACGTAGTGAGCCTCGAAACGCGACCTGAGAACTCAGAGGGACTCGGCGCCGTCGCGCAGCGTGACCTCGTGCGAAACGCGCTGCGGATGCGCCCGGATCGCATCATCCTCGGCGAGACCCGCGGCCCGGAAGCTTTCGACGTACTCCAGGCCATGAACACAGGCCACGACGGCTCGATGACGACGATCCACGCGAACACGCCGCGCGACAGCATCACCCGGCTGGAGAGTATGGTCATGATGGCGAACGGCAATCTTCCGCTGCTTTCGATCCGTCGCCAGATTGCGAGCGCCGTGAACCTGATCGTGCAGATTGAACGGATGCGCGATGGCATGCGCCGTATCACGCGCATCACGGAACTTGTCGGCATGGAAGGCGACGTCATCATCACGCAGGACCTGTTCACCTTCCGCTACGACACCAGCGCGTACAGCGAGGAAGTCAAGGGCGTGTTCGAGTGTGCCTCGGTGCGTCCGGCGTTTTCAGCGCGCGCGGCTTACTACGGTCTCGAGGATGCCCTGCAGGAGGCGATGAAGTCATGAATTTCGTCGACCTGGTCACCGCTGCGTCCTTTGCAGGCGTCATCGTGCTCGGTGTGATGGTCCTGACCGTGCAGGATCTGCGCAGCAAGCAGCCGGAAGCCCGGATCCGCGCGCGCATGGCGGATGTGTTCTCGTTGCAGCGTCAGCACCCGGTCGCGAAGAATGCTGAGCAAACCGCGGAGCTCTTCAACGTCACACGGGAAAACAACGCGTTCAGCCGCTGGTCCGGCCCGAAGCTCGCCCGCCTGCGCACGGTCGCCGGCACGAACGGGCTGCGCATCGTGATCGCGGCGGCGATCGTCGGCGAACTGGTTGCCATGCTGATGGCGCGCTTCATGCCACTGCCCGGTTTCGTCCCGCCGTTGCTTTTGGTTGGGCTACCGGTGCTGGTAGGTATGCGTGCGTACAGCTTTCTCGTGGAGCGTTTTCGACGGCAGTTTCTCGATGGTTTTCCCGACTTGATCGACCTGCTCGTGCGCGGAGTGCGGGCTGGCGTGCCGGTGACCCAGATGATCAGCGCGGCTGCCGAAGAGCTTCAGGAACCCCTGCGTCGCGAGTTCAAGCTGATGGGCGATTCGCTTCAGATCGGACTGGATATCGAGGCAGTGCTCGCGGCGGCGGTGCAGCGTATCGAGATTGCGGACTTTTCATTCTTCTGCGTGTGCGTGCTGCTGCAGCGGGAAACGGGCGGCCAGCTCGGCGAGACGCTCGAGAACCTCGCCGGCATCGTGAGGACACGCCGCGAAATTCGCCAGAAGACCCGGGCCCTGACGGGGGAAGCTCGCATCACGACCAAGATCCTCACGGTGATTCCGGTAGTCGTCATGGTGGCGATGTCCCTAACGGACAAGAACTATCTCGTGATGCTCCTCGGAACCCCCGCCGGCCAAAAGCTGCTTACCTACGCGGTCATCTCGGTCGTGATAGGCGTTTTCATCATCACCAGGATGTCAAAACTGGATACCTCGCGATGAGTCACGACAATATCGAAACGCTCATCAACCTGCTGATGCTGTCCGCACTCTTTGCCGGACTCGCACTCTTGTGGGTGACCAAGCGGGGCGGCCGGCGCGGCCGGATTGCCGATCGCGCGCGACAGGTCGCGCTCACGCAGCGCGCGGCAATCGTTCAGATGGAGGAGACCGACGGGCCTGGCGGCTGGCGCACGCGGCTCGTGCAGCGGCTTGCCAGGATCGGCGACCGGCTTCCGCTGTTCGACACGAAATACCGGCTCAAGCTGAGAAAAGAACTGGCACGTAGCGGCTATCGCGGCAATCTTGCGGTATCGACGCTGCTTGCCGTGAAGTTCGTTGTCGGGTTGGTCTGCGCCGTGCTCGCCGTCATGCTGGGGTCCGGTATCCCGATGATCGGCCAGTACCCGGCAGTCCGTGGCGCAATGATGCTGATGGCGTTTATCGTCGGCATGGTCCTTCCCGAATATATCGTCGCATTTCGCGCGTCGCGCCGCCGCAAGAAGATGGCCGGCTGCTTGCCCGATGCCCTCGACCTGCTTGTAATCTGCACGAATGCGGGCAACAGTCTCGGGGTAAGCATCCGGCGCGTCGCCGACGAACTCAAGACGATCTGCCCGCCGCTTTCCGACGAATTTTCGCTCACTGCCGACGAACTCAAGCTCTCCGGCGACAGCACCCGGGCACTCCAGGCGCTTGCCGAACGTATCGACCTGCCTTCGATCCGCGCGCTGATCTCCACCCTCGTCCAGTCCATGCGCTACGGCACGCCGATCACACAGGCTCTGCGCACGCTCTCGCGCACGGAGCGCCTTGCGCACATCGTCCTGCTGGAGGAGAAGGCCGCCAAGCTCGCCCCGAAGATGGTCGTGCCGATGATGTTATTCATTCTTCCATCGGTAGTGGTGATTTCAGCCGGGCCTGCCATTCTCCAACTTATGGACGTCATGTCAAAGCAATGAAAAAAAATCTCCACTCATTCGCCAGGAACATGGTCGCCGGATCGACTGGCCTTCGCCCTCGCCTCGCGGCCCTCGTGGTGGTCCTCCTGGGCACGACCGCCGCCTGCACAACGACCACCACGCAACACCTGACCGATACGCACCCTGTCACGCACAATTCCTCGCCGAGCAGCATGAGTGAACTGCGCATCGCCGATTCGGCACTCGACTCGGGCAATATCGACGTCGCCAAAACTATCTACGACCAGATCGTTCAGGCCGATCCGCATTCGGTAGCGGGTCTGACAGGGCTTGGCAACACGCTCTACGCCGTCGGCGACTTCACGCGTGCGGGCGTCTACTACCAGCGTGCCAGCCAGCTTGACGCGACCAACACCGCGCCGCTAATCGGCATTGCGCGCGTGGCGATCCACCAGCGCCGTTTCGATGAGGCGATCTCGACCTATCGGCAAGTGCTGACGCTGACGCCCGGCGACGCACTGGCGTCGGCAGGACTTGGCGCGGCGCTCGACCTCAGCGGCGATCACGCGGGCGCGCAGGCTGCGTTGCGCGCGGCGCTCAAGACGAACCCGGGTGACCCGGTGCTGAGCTCGAATCTCGGCTTGTCGCTGATCCTCGGCGGCAATCCCCGCGAAGGCGCGAACGTGTTGCTCGACGTCACGCGATATCCGGCTGCACCGCCGCAGGCGCGTCAGGATCTCGCCCTGGCCTACGGTCTTCTCGGCAATACGGAAGCGGCGGCCGAGATTCTCGCTCGCGACCTGCCGAAAGCGTCAGTGCAGGACAACCTGCAGTATTACGAGATTCAGCGTAAGCGCCTGTTGCAGCAGCCGGTGTCGTCCATTTCGCCGGCGAAGGTGGCGGCGGTGCAAGCGCAGCCGGTGCAGGCCGCAAGCCTCCGATAAAGGGATGCACTAAAAGTGCTTGCACGCCCGGCCGTGAGATGCCGCGTATGGCTTTGCTAGATGGTCCGTCGTCCATGTGTCCATGAATGCATCTACAAACTTGTGGGACAGCTGGCCAAGCCAGTGCCTTCGCTTAGATCGATCTTTATCCCGACCGGAACTGATTATGAAATCGGAAATTCCATCGCCTGCAGGCCAAGCCGTTGTTTCCGGGAGCCTCACCGAGCCGCCGGCTCGGAGGACTGCTTCCTTGACGCGCGATCAGTTGATCGGCGAGATCGTTATGCGGCTGCTTGCAGTCCTGATGTACTCGGTGTTCGTCTCATCGGCTCTCTACCAGTTTCACAAGGATCCTTCGCGGATTACATTGCTACTGCTTGTCATCTCTGAATTGCTCACGCTCGGGCTTGCTGTCTGCACGCGCGTGCCGCGTGAACGTGACTGGAACCCTGTCACGGTAGTGGTTTCCCTCTGCGCGGGCTTCTACTTCCTCGCGTTCCGTATCGAGCCCGGGGTTCACCTGCTCCCGGAAACGGTTGCGGCAGGTCTGCAGATCGCCGGGCTGGTGATCCAGGTCAGTGCGAAGCTTTCGTTGCGGCGATCGTTCGGAATACTCCCCGCGAATCGCGGCGTGGTTGTGAGCGGGCCCTACCGTTTTCTTCGACATCCGATTTACTTCGGATATTTCGTTAATCAGGGCGGCTTTCTCCTGTCTAACTTCGGCATACGGAATCTCGTCGTACTTTTGATTCTCTGGGCGTTGCAGATGTTTCGTGTCGTGCGAGAGGAACGCGTGCTGGTCAAGGATGCGAGGTATAGGGAGTACGCTGCGCGCGTGCGGTATCGGTTTATTCCTGGCGTGTTTTGAAGCGTCGACGGGTAGCTTGTTTCGGCAGAAGCGAAATCCCTCACCGCGTATCCCGATCCCGTCGCGATCGATCCCGGCGGAATTCCGGCGCCTGGCAAACAGGACATCTAGCCGAGCGCCTGGCTCGTCAGTAACGGGAAAGCGAGCGTGCCGCTCAGGACGTTCGGTATCGGTTCCATGCGAACTCCGTGTCATATCATTTCAGATCAAGATGCTCCGGCAAACATCTCGCCACGTCTCCATTCGCACGCGGGAATACGGAGATGGCCGTACATCGTAGCGTTGTCCTCAGCGGCGGGGCCAAGGAACTGTCGGCTGACTCGTTCAGCCTGTGCTGAACCGTCAGAAATGCAGTTATTTCCTCCCGCGGCTATTACCGTGTCAACGTAGATTCAGGAGACGTTTGGACCATCTAACCGAGAAACTTGCAGCACGTACGTTCTCCTTTGCTTCTTCGTAACAACCGCTGCCTATGAGTTACACCCGATCAAAATATCTTATGCCCGTCTCGGGCCGTCTGGATTGATGATTTCGAAGGCCGGCGTGATCGAGGCACATAGGCGGCCACCTGCATCGAACGGCCGCAGGGAATACGTCGTCATTTTCTCTGGATTTTGAAGGCGCGTCGTTCCGTTATTCCATCGTATTTACCCTTGGATGCGATGCATAACACTCCACGCGAACATAAGCAATACGGCGAAATATGCCTGAAAGGCAAGATTGACAACCCGTCTGCAGTGCGCTCGTCGATACCCTTTCCTCCTCTGGCGGGCGATTCGGTTCGATGTCGGAGGCTTTTTAAACGGTTTTTCTTGACAAAACACTTCGCAAGCCGGCAACGATTTTATTATCCGAGAAAAACATGCACCGCGAAGACTTCACAATTAAAATATCTGCCGTTGAATGGTTTGTCGATGTTCCCTGGCTTACATATCTGACTGCCCTGCTCGTTGAAACACCAACAATCAACGACTTCAACTTTTATTTGCGCCAAAGTCCAATTCCTCATTATGATAGTCACGGTCTCAAATAATAAAAGGGGACGGCATCGATGCGCAAACACGAAAGCGGACCGGTCATTCCTGCGAAATGCCGCGTATAAATGACGACAGATAATCTGCTTTATAGAATCACGATATTTTTGCGTCGGCCAGCGCAAATATCTGGTTCTGGGTCGCCTATGCCGCTCACTACACGGTTGTGGTACGCCGCAAGGCCGGTGATCGCCGCCGCCCTCGTCTCCACATCTGCGCTGTGGCTTCCGTCAGTCGCGGCCGCAACCGGTACGCCTGAGCCATCCTCCGTGCCCTCCGCGCCCTCCCAGCCATCGGTGGCCTTCTACTACGGGATCGACCCACCTGTTGAATTGCTATCCGGCTATGACGCAGCGGTCGTGGAACCGGATAGCGGTTTCAATCCCCTCGCCCATCGACTGCCCCACACGACCTGGTTCGCGTATGCGAGCGTGGGTGAAGTGCTGCCGTCGCGCAGTTACTATGCCGACCTGCCGAAAGCGTGGCTCGCCGGGCACAACGAATCGTGGGCCTCTCGCGTGGTCGACCAGAGCCAGCCCGGCTGGCCCGCGTTCTACGTCGATCATGTGATCGCCCCGCTGTGGGACAAGGGTTATCGCGGCTTCTTCCTCGACACGCTCGATTCCTGGCAACTGGTCGCGAAGACCGACGCCGAGCGTGCGCGCCAGCAAGCTGGCCTGGCGGCCGTGATACGTGCCGTCAGGGCTCGTTATCCCGACGCGAAGCTGATCTTCAATCGCGGCTTCGAAATTCTGCCGCAGGTGCACGACCTCGCTTACGCGGTGGCCTTCGAGTCACTTTATCGCGGCTGGGATCAGGCGCAGCAGCGCTATGTGGAAGTATCGCAAGCCGATCGCGACTGGCTGCTGGCGCAAGCGTCCACCATCCGTACGCAATACCATCTGCCCGTCGTCTCGATCGATTACTGCCCGCCGGCCGACCGCGCGTGCGCGCGCGACACGGCGACGAAGATCCGCGCGCTCGGAATCGTGCCGTATGTGACTGACGGCGCACTCTCGACAATGGGCATCGGTGCGCTGGAACCGCTGCGGCGACGCATTCTTGTTGTCCAGGACCCACCGGCGAGAACGGATTTGAACGTGTCTCCGGGCGTGCGTTTCCTTGCAATGCCGCTCAATTACCTCGGCTACCGGATCGATTATCGCGATGCAAGCGAGCCCATGCCGCAGGGCGATCTTCGCAACCGCTACGCGGGCATCGTGCTATGGATGAACAACGATGTGCCGCGTCCGGCGGACTATCGCGCGTGGCTTGCCAAACAGATCGACGCGGGTCTGCCGGTCGCCGTGTTCACTTCGTTCGGTATCCAGCTCGATCCGGCGCTCGCGCAGAAGCTCGATCTGCAGATCGTGCCGGGACAACCCGCGAACGGCAAGCTCGAGGTCGAGTCGTACGACTCGAAACTGATGGGCTTCGAAATGAAACCACGTCCCGATCCGCACGATTACACCGCTATCCGGGTCGGCACCCAAAGCCGCTCCCTGCTGCGCCTGCGCTCGGGAAACTTCGTAATCGACGGCGCGGCAATCACGCCGTGGGGCGGCTACGCAATGCGCCCGTTCGGCGTCTACGATCTCGGCGCGGTCAACCAGGCGCGCTGGGTCACGCAACCGCTGGCGTTCCTGCGAGCCGCGTTGCGCCTGCCCGCCGACATGCCGGTGCCGGACACGACCACCGAAAACGGCCGGCGCCTGCTGATGTCACACATCGATGGCGACGGTTTCGCGTCGCGCGCC
>Ga0185299_10008174_pt1 | contig 10431 bp, 9 predicted proteins | sample PaiPotPPA55metaG_FD_128002 | JGI IMG/M metagenome (GOLD analysis project Ga0185299, IMG submission 128002) | Iron sulfur acid spring bacterial and archeal communities from Banff, Canada, to study Microbial Dark Matter (Phase II) - Paint Pots PPA... ...
GCTCGATTTACTCAGACCATTCAGGCTCGAAAAGCGTGAATGGTTTCGAACGGATTCTGGCACATCGTATCGATTGTCAAAGAGCAAAACCTCCCTGTCCAGCAGAAAGGCATACGCACAACTTGAAGAGTATCTCAGGAGGCACCGGTATTGTCAACCGCTTCCGGGGCGTTTTCCACAGTCTTCCGAACTCACACTGCGACTGCTTTTGTAATACTTCTAATAAGATAAGATGCGCTTCGGGGAGCTTCTGGTGGCCCGTCTCGGGAAAAAATTAACCCCAATAATTACAAGCACTAAAGAGTTGTCGCGGCGGTTGCAGGGCGCCATTCAGCGCAGTGGATTGATCCGCGAAGGCGATCGTGTGGGCGTTGCGGTTTCCGGTGGTGCGGATTCTGTAGCTTTGTTGCTGCTGCTCGTGGCGGTCAAAAGAAAGCTCGGCATTGCCCTCAGCGTTCTGCATTTCAATCACAAGCTTCGCGGGCCTGCTGCCGACGCTGACGAGAAATTTGTGGGCGCTTTGGCCCGGAAATACAAGTTGCCCTTTTACTCCTCAAGCGCCGCCGTAAAAGATATCGCCAGGAGTGACAAAGCCAATCTGGAGGCCACCGCGCGCAGGCTCCGATACGCCTTTCTCGGACAAGCCGCGGATGAACATCGCCTGGACAAAATCGCCGTCGCGCACACCGCCGACGATCAGGCCGAAACAGTGTTGGCGCACATTTTGCGCGGCGCCGGACTCACCGGCCTCGGCGGCATTCATCCACAGGTCGATAAAATTGTGCGCCCGCTGTTATCCGTCTCGCGCGCTGATTTGCGTCTGTATCTTAAAGCGCACAGGCAAACCTGGCGCGAGGACGCCACCAATCGCGACACCACGAAAACGCGGGCGCGCATTCGCAAAAAACTAATTCCCTTGCTGAGAAAAGAATTTCAACCTCGTATCGTCGAACATTTGACCGCGCTTTCCAGCCACGCGCGTGAGGACGACGCGCTGCTTCAACATCTCGCACAAGAACGCCTGCGCACTTCGGTCGAAATAATTCCCGGAGGCGCGCACATCCGCATTGCAGACTTGCTGCCGCCCAATATTCATGAAAGCACTTTTGAGCAAATCGAAGGTCAGTCCTCTGAGCAAGCGGCATCGACAGGATTAAGCGGCAGGCTGGTGCGTCTCATCTTTAGCCGCGTGAAGAGCGCGCGCGTCAAATTTGGAAATGACAATTTTTCAAGCGGCGAGTTCACCGCGCGACACGTGACACAGGTGCTCGAGCTCGCCCGCCACGGCAAGACCGGATCGTCCCTTCCGTTACCCGGAAACATTGAGGTGCGACGCCACCGCGACACTCTGGTCTTTTGCGGCAAAAGAAGCACGACACTCTCGGCCCACGAATACGAATACAAAATCGATTCGCTACCTGACTGCAACACCATTCGCGTGCCGGAACTAGGGTGTGTTTTCCGCTTCACAGTCATTGACTGGCATGCTCAGAGAGGGGAAACTAGGGTCTCAGGGGAAGTGTTGGATGGAGCGCGGTTGACTTTTCCTCTAACACTGAGAAATTGGCGGAACGGAGATCGCTTCTGCGCCATCGGGCACACCAAGCCTGAGAAATTGAAGCGCTTGTTCAACGAAAAAGGCATTGATCGTTGGCAACGCGCCGGCTGGCCGGTGGTTGTTAATGGCGAAGAGTTAGCGTGGTCGCGAATTTTCGGCGCGTCCGCCAAATTTGCGGCCCATGCTGGGACCAAAACGGGGATTGTGATCGCCGAGGAGAAGATATTATGAGCGGCCGCAAGTCGGCTAGCTCTACACGTGGTAGCCAGGCGATCAAAGCAAATGTAAAAGGGCGGGGCGCGACGTTTTCGGAGTCGCGTATCACCGGGCGGGTAGCCGAGTTGGGTAGAGAAATTTCGCGGGCCTACGAAGGCCGCCGCCTCGACATCGTGATTACCCTGGATCGAGGATTCGTGTTCGCCGCGGATTTGATTCGAGAGCTGGATGGCACGGTGGTTTGCCACTTTGTTCGCGAGGAGTTGCGCGACGTGGACGACAGCGGGCGGGCCCGCAGGGAAGTTTTCTTCGGCTCGGTGCCGGATGTGAAAGGCCGGGATGTGCTTTTGGTTGATGCGGTTCTGGAGAGCGGCGTGACGCAGGACTTTCTGCTACGCCGTCTGGGTAAAAGCTCTCCGCGCTCGCTACGCTTGGCGGTTTTGCTGGACAAGCCTGAAAAGCGCCGAGTCGATCTGGAGTCGGATTACTTTGGCTTCAAAACTGCATCTAAGGAAGTATGGGTAGGATATGGGTTGGCGGCGGCTAACGGTACTGGCCGCAACCTTCGCCAACTGTCGAACGGCGCAAAGACCACTGGGAAAAACGAACGTCGAAAGAAATGAAGCGGTTGCAAAGGCCGCGTAGATTTTCTTGGGGATCTAAGTGAGGGCAACGTGAATTCTAGTTCCACTGCAAAAACCATTCTTTTTTGGATTTCTATCGTATTCCTTGGCGTGATGCTCTGGAAGTTGGTGTCCGCCAATGGCGCGCAGGCGCGCGAAGATGAGCCCAGCTACAGTGAGTTCATGACCAAGGTGGACTCCAGCGAAGTGAAGGAGGTCACTCTCTATCTTTCGCCCAACAGCTACGAGCTGCAAGGCGAATATGTCCGGCCCGCCAATCGCAAATTTCATCTCACCGTTTTCAAGGAATCCGCTCCCGACCTGGCGAAGCAGTTGCACGACAAAGGCGTTCCGATGAAAGTGAAAGAAGTTCGCAGCGGGGACTGGGTGCTCATTCTCTTGAACGCTGCCCCGCTCATCCTGCTGGTGGGCTTCTGTCTTTTCCTGATGCGCCAGATGCAGGCGGGCGGCAACAAGGCTCTCAGCTTCGGCAAATCACGCGCGCGTTTACTTTCGGCTCAACAGAAAAAAGCGACCTTTAAAGATGTGGCGGGAACCGACGAAGCCAAAGAAGAGCTGCAGGAGATTATCGAGTTCCTCAAAGACCCACAAAAATTCCAGAAACTCGGAGGACGCATTCCCAAGGGCGTGCTACTTGTCGGGCCTCCTGGAACGGGCAAAACTTTACTTGCACGCGCTATTGCCGGCGAAGCTAACGTTCCCTTTTTCTCGATCTCGGGGTCCGACTTCGTGGAAATGTTTGTCGGCGTAGGCGCCAGCCGCGTTCGCGATCTTTTCGAACAGGGCAAAAAGAATGCGCCCTGCATCATCTTCATAGATGAAATTGACGCCGTCGGCCGCCATCGTGGTGCTGGACTCGGCGGCGGTCATGACGAACGCGAGCAAACTCTGAACGCCCTCCTTGTCGAGATGGACGGCTTCGAATCCAACGAAGGCGTGATCTTAATCGCCGCAACCAACCGTCCCGACGTTCTTGATCCCGCTTTGCTGCGCCCCGGCCGTTTCGATCGCCGTGTCGTGGTGGCCCGTCCTGACGTAAAAGGCCGCGAAGAAATTCTGCGCGTGCATACTCGCAAGGTTCCTATCTCCGATGACGTGGAGCTTTCCATCATTGCTCGCGGCACGCCTGGATTTTCCGGCGCCGATCTTGCCAACCTCGTGAATGAAGCCGCTCTCTGGGCGGCGCGCCAAAATCGGAAATTCGTCATGATGGTGGACTTCGAAATGTCCAAGGACAAAGTACTCATGGGCGTGGAACGCAAGTCCATGATTCTGTCCGATGAAGAAAAGAGAAATACCGCTTATCACGAAGCAGGCCACGCCTTGGTTGCCGCCATGACTCCGGGCGCCGATCCGGTGCACAAAGTCACCATCATCCCTCGCGGCATGGCACTCGGTCTCACCATGCAGTTGCCGGAAGACGACAAGCACACTTACACCGTGAAATATCTGGAGTCCATGCTTGCCGTGCTTATGGGTGGCCGTTCCGCAGAAGAAATTTTCCTTGGCCACATCACCACCGGCGCGGGAAATGACATCGAGCGTGCCACCGACATCGCCCGCAACATGGTTTGCGAATGGGGCATGAGCGAACTGGGTCCTCTGGCCTACGGCAAAAAAGATGAAGCGATTTTCCTCGGCCGCGAAATCACCCAGCACCGCGACTACTCGGAAGACACCGCGATCCAGATTGACAAGGAAGTGAAGCGCATCGTCAACGGCGGCTACGAGCGGGCCAAAGCGATCCTCTCCAACAACAAAGAAACTCTTGAGCGAATCGCGCTAGCTTTGTTAGAACGCGAAGTCATCGACGCCAACGAAGTGAAGCTGCTGATGGAGAATAAGCCGTTGCCGGAAAAGCTGCGCACTCCGCCGCCGCAGCCTCCGCAGGCAGCGCCGAGTGCCGATCCCAAGGTGGTGCGCCCTGAACTGCGCCCTGCTCCCGGGTTCACTCGCGGAGAAAATCCAGCAAAGGCCTAAGCCCTAATAACTCTCAACCCCTAGTGGGCGCGACTTAATAGTCTGGGGAAAATCATCCCGTTCCGAAAGACCGAAGCAAGCTCATAGGTGGCCAGTGGTTTCCTTATGTGCTGAGTAAGATTAATTTGATTCGGATAGCTCGGTTGTCCCAGAAGCAGAACGTAGGGATCTATTTCGTCGGACAATGACCGCGATGTCTAAGCCTCTTTTTTTGTGAATTCTCTGGGTCTGGTGAATTCGTTACAGCAGCGCTAGGAGAAGGTGAGCGAGCGGCCGGTTAGTTGGGCGTCCACATGGGCGGCGTCCCAGTTTTGCCAGGCTTCGGCGAACCGCCCGTTTTCGACGCGCACGACTGAGGTGCCGGTTAACTGCAATGGTTTTTGCGTGGCGGTGTGGATCATTGAGCAAGACCAGTGAACGCAGGCGTGATTACCTTCTGCAAGAGAGACGAGCGGCGTAATTTTGAAGTTCGAGAATTGGGAACATAGGGAATCGTAGAAGCGCGCGAATTCTTTCGGGCCGTGGTACTGCTGAGCGCCGTCGTGGAGAATCGAGGAATCGAGCAGGAGTTCGAAGATCGTTTCACGACGGCCGAGGTTCCACACTTCGTCAAACCAGCGAATCACCAGCTGTTTGTTCTGTTCCGTGGCGGGAAGGGGTTGGGAAGCGGAAGACATATAGACCTCCTGGAAAAGACTTTCGGCAGAGTATACGCCGAATCGAGTGTTCCACATCAAGAAGTCGCATTTGAAGGGATGACCGATCGGGAATGCGTGGTGTTGGGCCGTGCGCGGCGCTTCCGGTATGATTTGATGCTGTGAATATCGTTCTGAATGAAACGGAAGCCAGGGTACTCGGGGCGCTGCTAGAAAAAGAAATTACTACTCCGGATTATTATCCGCTCTCTCTCAATTCGCTGGTCAACGCTTGCAACCAGAAATCCAACCGTGACCCGGTTATGAATCTGGATGAAGAGTCTGTTCGCGATGCATTGCGTGCGCTGCACGACAATTCTCTAGCTCGCTCGGTCAGTGCCGCGGATAGCCGCGTCACCAAGTACGAACACCGACTACAGGAGGCCTTCAACTTTGACCGGCGTGAAGCGGCATTGTTCTGCGAGTTGCTGCTGCGCGGGCCACAAACGCCGGGCGAACTGCGGACGCGTGCCGAGCGTATGCATCGATTCGATGATTTGAGCGAAGCGCAGTCGGCTCTACAGCGATTGATGAACCGGGAGCCGCCGCTGGTCAAGGTGATGGCCAGGCAGCCAGGCACGAAGGAATCCCGCTACATGCATTTATTGTCAGGCGAGGCGCTGCCGGGGAGCTCAACGACTGTGCGTGAAGTTCCCGAGGCGCTGGAACGGGAAAAAATGGATGGGCTTTCTCGCTTGGCCTCCGAAGTGGCCGAACTTCGAAGGGACGTAGCGGATCTAAAGCAGCAGTTCGCGGCTTTCCGAAAGCAGTTCGAGTAGCCGGCCTTCTGCTAGGCTGGCGCAGATATATGTTTTTTGCAGGAACTTCGAATGGCTGTGAGAACTTTGAACGAGTTTCGCTCTGCGGATTATTGAATCTCGCCCGCTGAACCAATCTGAACCAGCTCCGGTGTCTGCGGTGCTCCAGGCGTAGGATCCATGGGCATCGGCTTTAAATTTTGCGGGTCGCGCCAATTATCCAGGATGCCCACTTGTTGCACGCAAGAAACGGTGCATCGCGGCGCGCAGAATTTCTCGGTCGAATATTCGCGGTGCCGCATCTCCGGAGAATATTGCGCCAGCGGAATCCCGGGATACCCGCGTTGTTGCGAGCACCAGTGCACCAATCCTCGCTCGCAAATATATAAATACCGCGAGCCCGAGCGGCACCGCCAATTGTGTTCACGCCCGCGCGCCACATTGTGTTGAAACTCATTGAAGCGCGAAAACGAGCGCTTTCCCAACTCCATAATCTCTTCAAAAATACTTTGCTCGTGCTCGCCGAGCGGCTTCAATTGCCCATTGTTGTCGTGGATAATTCCAACCGTACTCGTAAATCCCAGGTCCACAGCGCGATGCGCGATCTGCAAGGCGTCTTCCGGATTTTTTACGCCGCTTCCCAAGACCGAATTGATGTTCACCTGAAAAACCGCATGCTGTGCAAGCATCTCCAGCCGTCCGTCCAGCGTTTTCAGGCTCTTTTTCGAGACTTCATCCGGGGTCACATTATCAATACTGATCTGCAGATGTTCCAGGCCCGCGCGGTTCAGCCGCTCGATGCGCTCCTGATTCAGGAAAAATCCGTTGGTAATCATTCCCGCGATAATCCCGCGCCGCCGGATATGCCGGATGACCTCGTCGATTTCCGGATGCAGCAGCGGTTCGCCGCCGCTGATGGTGATAATCGACGTGCCCATGTCTGCCAATAAATCCAGCCGCCGCTTCATCTCTTCCAGGGGCACGGGAGTGGATACATCGTCAAACTCATTGCAATAGGTGCACGCCAGGTTGCACCGGCGCATGGGAATGATGTGCACCAGGATGGGGTGCTTGGTGGAAACCAGCGCCTTCACAATCATGCGCAATTCGCGCACACGGGTATGCGCAAACCGCGCCGCGCGGCGCAGCCGTACGGCTGTCTTAGCCCCTGCGGGCGACTTAGCCCCTGTAGTTTTGTTCTGTGGTCCCAAGGAATGAACCAATGCCCCTACCAAGATTATACACGACGCCTAATACCACCCGTCGCGCGGCAACCCGTTTAGTAATGAGGCGGTGCGTGCCTGGTAAGGTCCCCAAAACGCGCGGAATCCCCATCCTCGAATTTCAGGATGGAGCTTTTGACTGCATTTGCCAAAAATCAAACTCACGCGCTCTTAAGCAACTCCGTTCGGTACCTAGGCGCCAGCTCCTCGACCTTGGCCGCGAGTTTTTCCTGCGCATCCTTATCCAGCCTCGGCGGAGGCGTCGTCCGAGTTTCCACTGACACTCCAATTTCCAGAAAAAACTTTTCCTGCCCCGCGGGCGAACACAGACACAACATCCGCGCCGCTTTCTGCGAGCTGTTGTGAAACTGGTGCGGTGCGTTCGCCGGAATATGCACCGTATCGCCGGCGTGCGCCACCGACTTGCTGCCACGGAAAGTCATCTCCAACTCGCCTTCCAGCAGCACAAACGTCTCCTCAAAGTCATGGCGATGCGGCGGCGGACCGCCACCGGGAGGCACATACATATCAATCAAACAAAACCGGCCATTGGTGTCATCGCCGGTAAGCAAGATGGTGTACGTATCGCCGACAACTCCCACGTGTGCAACCTTTTGACTGTCTGGTTGCGCCACGGTAAGAACCCGCCGCAAATCATCAGCAGGAATCTGTGAACTTGCTCGCGCACTAGCACCGCCATTGTCACTCATCTTCATCCCCCTATTCGTCCTTACCGACAATCCGTGACTGTGATCCTACACTTGGCCTTGGCCCTCGGCCAGATTTGACAAATATATACTTGAATCGTCAATCCACCCGCAGTAACGTCTACCAACCATAACTCCGGGGTGGGCGCATTTTCTCTTCGTTTTGAGTTGAAAGTCGTGTCAGCTCCGAGGGTCATACAACTTCTACTTTAATATCAAGAACGGAGAGTCAACGAATGCGAGTAATCCCGGCTTTTCTTCGCGTAGTTGCTGGCCCGCTCCTGTCCGCTGTTGTAATTTTCTCCGCGGCCACTGGCGCGTCAGCGCAACAATCTGGCGCACAGCAGAAGCCCACAGTACTTAAGCCCGATGCATCAGACAAAATGGCAGCCGAACGATCCAAGCTGGTTTTTCGCAAGATCTGGGCTGGTCATAAAGCGCCAGTCCTTCCCCAATCCAAACTTGTCGTCCGCGCGGAAAACAAACAGGGCGATTCTTCCGAAGGCTCTCAAGATTCTCAAAACGCCATTAGGTATCCGGGCGACCTCGAGTTCCACGGCGGCGTCACAGTCGAAATGCTGCAATCCCATAATATCTATTTGCTTCCGGGGGGAAGTTGCTCATCGGCTAGCTGTTGGGGCGATCCGGAAGGCTTTCTCCGTGCCCTAGGCAAGAGTGAGTTTATGCATGTAACCGATCAATATGTAGGCGAGCACGCATCCGACCGCTACACCTTGGGCCAAAACTTCTCGGTCTTCCAAGCGATATCAACTACTCCCTTGACCGATGCCGATGTGCAAGCCATTGTGCACGCCGCAGCCGCTGGCCCCGAAGGAGGAGGCACTGGGTACGGTCACATCTACCACGTTTTTCTTCCACCCGGCCAGGACGAGTGTATTGTCCCCGGGGTGTGCGCCTCCAACGTCTTTTGCGCTTATCACGGCAGCGTGGACTTCAGTGACGGGCACCTTCTCTACTCCGTAGAACCGTTCGCCGACGTACCCGGTTGCACGGTGCGGCCTGGCACACCGAACGGAACACTCACCGATTCCACTAACAATGTCCTTTCCCACGAATTGGTAGAGGCCATCACCGATCCGGACGGAGACGCTTGGTGGAATAGCGCGGACAATGGTCTCTTTGGCGAAGAAATTGGAGATGAGTGTTCCTTCCTAGCCTTTACTCCCACCGGTGCTTTCTTGGGCTTTGACCCGTCGATCATCAAGGTGCAAGGCAAGCAATATGCTTTGCAGCCTGAATACGACAATAGCGCCCACGCTTGCACCGCTAAGCAATAAAACAAAAAGGGTAGGCGGCCAGGAGCTCTGAAATCTTCGACATGACTTTAGTCAATCGCGCCGAAGATCGAAGAGCCCTTGGCCGCCGCCAACATTTAAATCGTAAAATGTAGTTTCGGTTCAGTCTTGAATGACCTGCACCAGCGCAGCTGCTGCTTGGCTCCTGCCCGCGTGACGAACCGCAATAATTCCATTACGCAAGTTACGTTGGGCGAGATTGCGCGAACCGCCGCAACCATAACGTTGATGCAGGAAAAAACACCCGTGCGGTACTCCGCAATGCCAGCCAGCCGATCTTGATCAGCGCCACGACCGTGAGTCCCCATATCGCTATTAGCGGAACATTTAAAAACAGTGCCACCATATCGTCCGCGTAGTCAGCCATTCCAGCAAGTGCGCCCCGCAGCGCCACTTTGGCCTCGTACAACGGCCGCCAATGGAAACCGAATGCTTGCGCCACGGCCAGCCCACGGATGCTAATCGTCAGCAAGGACATTTCCACTTGATGATGAAGAAATTGTAAATCGCCTTCCAACTCTTCAATGCGGCCCCGCACCTCGGCTAACTTGGAGCTCACCTCCAAGACATCTTTTACCGCCGCGGCGCGCTTCAGAATCGCCAGGTATTGCGCTTCTTCGGCGCGAGCATTGCGTAGAGCCGCCTCCTGATTCGCGGATTCGCGGGTCACGTCTCGCGCTTCGGTGGTGTCCTGCTCTACGGTCTTCGCTATTTTGCGAACCTGTGCCCGGGCCTCGTCAAAGTGTTCGGCCGGGATGCGCATGCTCACTTGCGCAAATCTCGTTCCTTCCTCGCTGCCGTTAACATTCGAACTCACTACAAACCCGGAAAAATTCGCCGCGAGATTGCGCAACTGTTCAGCCGCCTGCAGCGGATCGCTGGCAATAATCTCGAGCGAGCCGGTGCGAATGACTTGCCGTTCAGTAATTTCCGATGATGCATTTGAACGTGAATTGTAGGCAACAGCAGCGGGTGGAGGAGTTCCACCAACTCCGCCAATCACGCCGCCCATCGAACCGCCTCGGCTGCCTTTCGGCGATGCCGTCAGGTAATCCACGTTAACGCGCCTGGCGATACGCTCCCTTCGCGGCCAAGGTAGGAGCGGACTGGATCGCCACATCGACTGCATACTCCAGGAATTCACTGCGGAGAGCGCTGTTGCCCTGCTTGATTCGATCCCGCGCTGCTCGGTCCGCCCGTTCACGAACATCAGCAACAGAAGCAAAACCATAGCACCGAGAAGCGCCGCCGCTACTCTATGGCGATTCGCCTTCCACACACTTCGAAGCGCTTGAGTCATTGCGATCACCTTGCTGTATTAGACAAGGTCCGCC
>Ga0185299_10008176_pt1 | contig 10428 bp, 5 predicted proteins | sample PaiPotPPA55metaG_FD_128002 | JGI IMG/M metagenome (GOLD analysis project Ga0185299, IMG submission 128002) | Iron sulfur acid spring bacterial and archeal communities from Banff, Canada, to study Microbial Dark Matter (Phase II) - Paint Pots PPA... ...
TAGTTTCCGCGCAAGGCGGAACGCCCTCGATTCTCTGTGACGCTCCCAATTTTCGCGGCGCGAGCTGGGGTGAGGACGGGTTTATCGTGGCGGCGCTGGATACACGAGCAGCATTGACGCGCATCCCTGAGAATGGAGGGAATCCGCAACCGTTCACTGAGTTAGACAAGGAAGGCCACGAAGCCACGCATCGCTGGCCACAGGTGTTGCCAGGAGGAAAGGCGGTGCTGTTCACGACGAACGTCGTACCGTTTTTCGAAACGGCGACGATCGCTGCGCAGTCCCTGAAATCGGGGCGGCGAGATGTGGTTTGGAAAGGGGGTTCCTTCGGCCGGTACGTGTCGAGCGGGCATTTACTGTTCGTGCACAACGGAACTCTGTTCGCAGCCAGAATGGACCTTGATCGACTGCGGCTCACCAGCCAGCCGGTTCCGGTCTTAGAGGGCATCGCTTCAAACTCTGTAACGGGCGGGGCATGGTTCGATTTCGCGCGCAATGGACCTTTGATATTCCTGCCCGGCGAATCCACACAATCGCATTCAATTTATTGGAGGACCAGTTCGGATGCACCCGCTCTGGTAGCGACCCTTCCGGGCGCATATTCGCTGCGTTTGGCGCCCGACGGCCGCCGCATCGCGCTCAGCGTTTCCGACGGTGGAAACAGTGACGTGTGGGTTTACGATACCGAGCGCGATACGCGCACTCGGCTTACTTTCAGCGGTCGAAACTCAAACCCGGTGTGGGCGCCCGATGGAAAATATTTGGTGTACGCCTCGCTCGACACAAGGCCAAATGAGCTTCAAGCCGTGCGCGCGGACGGCGCAGGCGCAAAGGTCACGCTGCATTCTGTGCCAGGCGCCATGCAGCCCGGCGCGTTCTCTCCCGACGGGAACCACTTCGTGTTTTCAGTTCAGTCCGTGAGAAACGGCGGCGACCTGTGGATACTTCCGATTGCCCAGCATCCCGACGGCTCCTTGAAGGCTGGACAGCCTGAGCCGCTGCTAGATTCACCTTTCAACGAGCAGGATCCCGATATTTCCCCAGACGGCCGCTGGCTGGCGTACGTATCGGATGAAACGGGGCGGCAGGAGGTCTACGTGCGATCTTTTCCTGCGCTGGGCGGACGATGGCAGATCTCGAACGGCGGAGGAGGATTTCCGGTATGGTCGCGCAAAGGGCGCGAGTTGTTCTATCTCTCTTCGAATCGGATGATGGTTGCCGGCTATCGGTCGGAGGGCGCATCGTTCCTGCCAGAGAAACCACGCGTCTGGAGTGAACGGGAGTTCGTAAGTCCGTCGTTCTATCGCATGTTCGACATAGCTCCCGATGGCAAGCGCTTCGCACAGATCGCGCCGTTCAATCCGAGTCAGGAAAACATATCGACGACACGGTTGACGTTCCTGCTGAACTTTCTTGATGAACTGCGCCGGCGCGTACCGGTGGGGAAATGATTTTGGGAATGAAAAGTCTGGATATCGTCACGTGGCTTTTCGGCCGGCATCTAGTCTACAGCGACCGCAGGAAGTTCACGATATCTTGCCGCTCCCGAGCGTTCAGCTTATTGAAACGTTCGATCACCTTATCTGCCTCGCTACCGGGGCTCCTATGCGCTTCGATTGCCGCCAGCAGATTGCTTGTCCGTCCGTCATGGAGAAAAAAGACGCGTTGCCCGACACCCCACAGCGGAGCTGTTCGGAACTCATCGGGGCCTGCGCCACCTTGCGTGATGCCGTCCGCAAGACCTTTACCCATATGGTGGACGAGGATGTCGGAGAAGAGATTCACAGTCTGGTTGGAAAGCGCGGCGCTCGGGACGGTCGAGGAGCCGCTGGCAATCATCCTACCGGTAGTAAACGAAGGCGTGTGGCAGTGGGCACAACCTGTCCTGATGAAAAGGGTACGTCCATTCACGGTGGACGGTGTTCCGGTTGCCGGAGTGGGCGGGGCCAGCATCCGCATGAAGTTGGCAAACGCCTCGATGTCTGAGAGAACGGCTGTATTGGGGTTGGAAGCGGGCGCGGGGCTAGGCGTGAAGTTCAGTGTGTCCTCGGGCGTCGCGTTGAAGAGACAGCCGGGAGTCTCGTCGCGCTCTTGGGGAAAGAGTTGGTTCGTGACCCCCATCTCGACGTTGTATGCCTCGCCCGCGAACATGATAAGGGACTTGTTTTGTGCCTTCCATCCAAAGCGGGTAATTGTCCCGTCGTTTGCGCTGATGTTTGCATTGCCGCTCAGGTGCGCGTTGGCGTGACCGGAGATGCCCAACCCCGCCTTCAGAGACGCGTTGGCCTTCATGTTCGCGAGGATCGCCGAGTCCGGGATTGCTTCGATGAGCCCAGCACCAAAGAGAGGCGTCGGAACACGAAAAATGATGTTCGGATTGCCCCCCTGACCGGACAGAGGGCTTCCGGCAGGCAGGAAGTCTGGTTGGACGATGTTGCAACCCATCGCGTCACTGCGGCCGGTGATGACGAAGAGGTCGTGCACTTCGCCATCGTTAGTTCCGCTCGAATTCCGCTTAAAGCGTGCCTCCCGGACGGGTCCATTTTGCGTAATGAACCATGGGACCATGTTTCTGGCTCCATTTAGAGCGGCAATCGCGATCATGGGGTTCCGCGCAGGGCTTGATCCGCCAGAAGCCGGCTGCGCGTGGCAAGACAGGCACTGGTTTGAGTTGAAACGAGGCCCCAGCCCATTGTTATTGCCTCCCTTCACGACCTCGATATCAGCGAACCTGGCGAGCCCGTCTTTAAAGAAGGCGCTTTCATCTGCGGTAAGGCCTGGTAAGGGGCCGCCAGCTCCCGCCGCGCCGCCTCGGACGCCAGGGTCCATGGGTACCTTCAATGTTTGAGCCGACGTGTGAACACACCACGTTGCCAAGAGTGCGGCAAAGAATGCGCTTAAAGCTTTTAGAGCAACTTTCTGGGTTGTCATGACCAATCCTCAGCTTTCCTTAAGGACAAATGCGCGGGCACCGAGTCTTGAGTCCTTACCCAAGAGATTGTAATGTAATCGAGTCCTGACCGACGAAAGCCTTGCATTTCAGTGGCTTGCAATTTCGGCGCGTGACGCATGCGCCGTAAGATGCTGTCTGCAGCAGGGCTCAGCGATTTACTATACTATCAAGTGCATCTGAGACCGAGTCCGGCCAAGGGGAGCATTCATGCGCTTCAGCGTCGCCACGAGTTGCGTTGCTGCAATCCCTTTACTTCTCGGTGCGGCCGAACCCAGCTATTATCGCGACGTTCGTCCGATTCTGAATAGAAACTGCACCAGTTGCCACCAGCCGGCTGTAAAGTCGTCCGGGCTCGATTTGACCACCTATGCGGGATTCCAGGCGGGCGGAAAGCGAGGCCCGGCACTCGTCTCCGGCTCTCCCGAAGAAAGTCTGGCGGTGAAGTTCATCACCGGTGCGATGCAACCGTCTATGCCGCTCTCAGGGCCGTCGCTTCCGGGTGGGGATATCGACATCATTCGCGACTGGATCAAATCTGGCGCCAAAGACGACTCTCCGCGCGAAATCACTTCAGACCAACCCACCGTCTATCATCAGCCTCCGGTGATTACCGCGCTTCGCTTTTCGCCCGACGGGAAATTTCTCGCGGTCAGCGGCAATCGAGAAATACTGCTGCACAATGCTGACGGAAGCGGACTGGCGAAGCGTTTGCAGGGCGACGCGGAACGGATTCTGTCGATTGCCTTCTCCGCGGACGGCACGGTGATGGCGGCGGGCGGCGGCACTCCCGCTCTATTTGGGGAAATCCAGTGGTGGGACACGCGCGAGGGCAAGCTGCTGCGGACGGCGAAGGTGTCGAGCGACACGGTATTCGGCGCGTCGCTTTCGCCGGATGGCGCCAAGGTCGCCGTGGGATGCGTCGACAACACAGTCCGCGCGTTCGATACGGCCACCGGCAAGGAGCTCTACAAGATCAGCAGCCACGAGAATTGGCCGCTGGCAACAGTTTTCGGAATCGACTCCAAGCGCTTCGTATCGGTGGGTCGCGACAGCGCCGCCAAGTTGATCGACGCCAACGCCGGCCAGTTTCTCGAGAACGTGAACCAGATACGCGGCGAGTTGACGGCGGTCGCCCGGCATCCTAATAAGGACGAGATCGTAATCGGCGGCGCGGACCGCGTCCCTTATGTTTACCTGATGGACCGTCCGCGGAATATGAAGGTCGGTGAAGAGGCCACGCTGGTCCGGATGCTGGAGCCTCAGGGCGGCGCGATCTTCGCACTGGATTGGTCGCCCGACGGGAAGCGTATTGCCGTGGCAGGAGCGGGTGCGAGTGTGAATCTATATGACGCTGAAACCGGAGCGCAGACGGGTTCCTGCAAGGGCCATTCCGCGGGGATTTATTCGGTGGCGTTCTCCCCGGACAGTGCGCACCTGGCAACCGGAGGGTTCGACGGCCAGGTGAGGTTGTATCGCAGCGCCGACTGTAGTCTTGAAAAGGCCTTCATCCCTGTCCCCCTGGTTCCCGCTCAAGCCAGTGGAGGTGCACAATGAGGAAGCCAAGGTGCGCAATGAGATGGTGGCTGTTGATACTGGCGGCTGCGTCGCTAGGCGCACAGCCCGTCATCACGGATCTTCAACCCCGGGGAGTGCAGAAGGGGCGGCCGTTCACTCTCACTCTGACTGGAAGGAACCTGGGCGAAGGGGCGAAGATCCGGTCCAACATGCCCGCCACGTTTACTTTGCTCGCTCCCGAACATGCCGGTCCGATGGCGGAGGGGCGCTACGCAACTTTCTTGGTCGAGCCTGCCGGCGATCTGGCCGTGGGCGCGTACCCGATTCGCGTGGAGACGCCCGACGGCATTTCGAATATCCAGCTCTTGGCGGTAGGAACCTTCCCCGAATATCTCGAAGACGAATCGCGGCCGGGCGCGTTACCCAATAGCAACGACACCATCGAAACTGCGCAACCGCTTCCGCCGGCGCCCTTGACGCTGAATGGCGCGCTCGAAGGACCTGAGCGCGATGTGTTCCGGATTCAGGCAAAAAGCGGAGAGAAGCAGGTGTTCGAGGTGGAAGCGCGGCGGCTCGGTTCCGCGATCGATCCGGTGCTGGAGATTCTCGACGCGTCCGGAAAAACGCTGGCCCGCAGTGAGGACGCGCCGCTGCTGGGCCTGGATGCGCGATTGGCGGTGACGTTTCCGCGAGACGGCTATTATTACGTCGTCGTGCACGATTCGCGTTATTCGACGCAGATGGCCAACTTCTACCGGCTAAAGGTCGGCTCTTACCCCTATCCGCAGGAAATCTTTCCGTTGGGCGGGCGGCGCGGCGAGGTGCTCGAGGCTTCGCTCGGCGTCCAGAAAATCACGGTCGATCTGCGGAAGGTTGATAGCAATGCCCGCCAGGTTTTCGTGAATCTTTCTGACAGCGCCGTGCTGCCCCTTCCTTTCGCGGTCGGGGACGACCCGGAGATTACGGCGCCCGTTGCGGACTCGATCGTATTGCCGGTGACGATCAACGGGCGGCTTTCGAAGCCAGGCCAGGTGGACCGTTATAAAGTACGCGTATCGCCGGGCGATCCGCTCGCGTTTCGCATTCAGGCGCGTGAACTGGGCACCTCCAAGGTGATGGCGGTGATCACGGTCCTCGACGAAAAAGGCAAAATGCTCGCTCGATCCGGTGATGAGCCGCTGGCCGACGACGTGTATAACGTGAACCAGAGCCGCACGGCTGGCGACCCGATGTTGCGGGTTAAAGCACCGGAGGGATCGAGCAACGTGGTGGTAACGGTGGAGGATCTCGCGCTTCGCGGCGGCGCCAATTACGCGTACCGGCTTAATGTGCAATCGGTGGCGCAGGACTTCCGGGTGATCTTGAATACGGCCTACGTGAACGTGCCCGCCGGGGGATCGGCCATGCTGCCGGTCACTGTCCAACGGCAAGGTTACGACGGAGAAGTGCAATTGCGGGTTTCTAATGCGCCCCCGGGCCTGCGCGTCGAAGGCGGCTACGTGGTGGCGGGCGCAGTCGTCAAGGAAACGGCTCAGAATCGAAACAGCCGGGGCACGCTGGTCCTGACGGCTGAACCGGGAGTCAGCCTGGCGCCTGCGGATTTGATCGTGGAGGGTGTGGGAAAGCTCCCGGATGGCTCTAGTCTCATCCGGCGGGCGGAAGCTCCGGCGATGCTCGTGAATGTGGCGGGCGCAACCGAGCAGGGTTCGGTGGACCGGCAGCGGCCGTTGACCGCGCCGTGGCTGGGGCTCGACCTGCCCGTCGCGCGGACCAAGCCTCGGGCCGCCACGCTCGAAGTGACCATGCTGGAGCGCAAGCGGATGGAAGAGGGCGATCAGATGAAGTTTCGCTGGAAGTGGAATCCTATCGACGCCACTCTGCCTTTGCCCAAGAACGTGAACGCAGAGATGGTGGGAGCGGCGGATATCCGCGTGATCGATATGCGCACGGATTCCAGCGACCGCACTACCGGCACGTTTCTTGTCACCACAACGAAACTCACGCGCCCGGCGAGGTACGATTTTTACATCACGGGAAAGCTCACCGCCGACGGCCAGCAGGAAGAAATCGTGTCGCGTCCAATCGCGGTAGAAGTGGATGAGGTAAAAGCCAATGTTGCTGAAACTGGTTCTGGCCGCTAGTTTGGTTGCGGCGGGGCTCGAGGCGGAGGAGCATGTCACGTTCCTCCGCGACGTCGCGCCGATTTTGAACAAGACGGGCTGCACGTCGGGCCCATGTCACGGCGCGGCGAAGGGGAAGAACGGTTTCAAACTCTCCCTACGAGGATACGATCCCCAGTACGATTACGAAGCCCTGCTATACGATCTCTCCGGACGCCGCTTCAACCGGGCCGATCCCGGCAAGAGCCTGATACTCGCCAAGCCTGCGCAGGAAATCGCGCACGGCGGTGGCTTGCGCATCGAGAAAGACTCGGATTATTACAAGACGATCTACAACTGGATCGCCCAAGGTGTTCCTTTCGGCGATCCGGCGAAGGATTCGGTGGTCGAAATGAAGGTCGAGCCCAAGGAAATCTTCATGACGAAGCCGGGCGAGACGGCCACGGTGAAGGTGGTGGTGCGCTATCAGGACGGCGACATCAAAGATGTCACGCGGGAGACCTCGGTTGAATCGAACATTCCCGACGTGGCGTCCGTGGATATCAAGGCCGCCGTGAAGGGGGAGCGCGTCGGCGAGGCCACGCTGCTGGTTCGGTATTCAGGAAAGTTTTCCACCATTCCCGTGACCGTGCTGAATCCCAAGCCGGGTTTCGCATGGAAGCCATTGCCGCAGTACAACTACATCGATCAGCGGATCGATACCAAGCTGGAGCGGCTGAAGATTCAACCGTCGCCCGTGGCCGATGACGCCGCATTCTTAAGGCGCGTGTCGCTGGATCTCACGGGTTTGTTGCCGCCGCCCGAGGCAGTACGCGCATTTGTGGCGGATCCGGCGCCCTCGCGCGTCAAGCGTTCGAAGATGATCGACCGGCTGATTGCCAGTCAGGCGTACGTAGATCATTGGACCGTCAAGTGGGGCGATCTTCTGCAATCCAGCCGCAAGTACCTCGGCGAAAAAGGCGCCTACGAGTTCCAGCAGTGGATTCGGGATTCGGTGGCGTCGAACAAGCCCTACGACAAGCTGGTGCACGAGCTGCTGACGTCGCGCGGCAGTTCCTACGACGCTCCCGCGGCGAATTTCTTCCGCGTCACTCGCGAGGCTAAGCCGACCATGGAGAAGACCACCCAGGTGTTCCTGGGAGTACGCATGGTGTGCGCGCAGTGTCACGATCATCCGTTTGAGCGCTGGACGCAGACTCAGTATTACCAGATGGCAGCGTTCTTTTCCGCGGTGGGTCTGCGCGCCGGTTACGAAGTCGGCGAGGAGATCGTTTTCGATCAGCGGTCCGGCTATGAGATGAAGCATCCCAAAGATGGACACGTGGTCAAACCTGAGTTCATGCTGGCTTTGAACGAACCGCTACCGGTTCCGGACGACCAGCGGCGGCGCGACGCGCTGGCGCAGTGGCTTACCTCGAAGGACAATCCGTTTTTCGCCGAAGCGATCGCCAACCGGATCTGGAGCTACTTTTTCGGCCGGGGCATCATCGACCCCGTGGATGACATCCGGGCCTCGAATCCGGCTACCAATCCGGCGTTGCTCGACGCGCTTACAAAGGACGTGCTGGACCATAAGTTCGACCTGCAACAACTGATGCGTACCATCACTAACTCGCGGGCTTATCAAGCTTCATTCATCACCAACGAATGGAATCAGAACGACCGTGACAACTTTTCCCATGCCATGCCGAGGCGGCTTTCGGCGGAAGAGTTAATGGACGCGGTTTCCTCTGCCGCCGGCGCCCGCCCGCACTTCCCCGAAGTTCCCGCGGACACGATGGCCGAGCAACTGGTGGATCCGCATATCGGCCAGGAGGGATTTCTGGACGTGTTCGGACGCCCACCGCGTGAGTCCTCGTGCGAATGCGAGCGGCGGTCCGATTTCAGCCTGCCGCAGGCGCTCAACCTGGTAAACGGCAAGACCATTTCGGATGCGGTCGCCGATCCGAAGGGACGCGTCGCGAAACTGGTTCTGAGCGGAAAAGGCGACGCGGCTATTGTCGACGAGCTATACCTGGCGTCGTTGAGCCGGCTTCCGAGCGTGGCGGAGAGCGATCTGGGCGTGAAGTATCTTGCTGGCGGGTCAAAAGCCGCCCGCTCTCAAGATCTGCTGTGGGCGTTGCTCAACAGCAAAGGGTTTTTGTACATCTATTAAACAAAAGGGACGTTACCATCATGCTGAACATTCCCGGACATCCCGCGTACACTTGCGAAGGACCCACGCGGCGCGAGTTAATGCGCATCGGCTCCATCGCGCTCATGGGTCTGAGCCTGCCGCAATTCTTTCTCTGGCGCGAGCGCGCCCAGGCCGCGGAGATCGCCAGCAAGTACGCCGGCGCGCGCGGGTGGGAGAGCGCCCAAAGCGCGATAATGATCTTCTTGCAAGGCGGACCGTCCCACATCGATATCTGGGACCCCAAGCCCGATGCGCCAGCGAATATTCGAGGCGAGTTCAAGCCCATTAAGACCAAGATCCCCGGCACCTTGATCGGCGAGCACATGCCCATGATGGCCCAACATCTCGATAAGGCGACGCTGATCCGCTCCATGAGCTACACGCCTAACGGACTGTTTAACCACACCGCGGCGATCTACCAGATGCTGACCGGTTATCCTCCGGACAAAGTATCGCCATCCGGCCAGCTGGAGCCGCCTTCACCCGCCGACTTCCCGACCGCGGGCAGTCAGGTGTCGAAGATAAAGCCGCCCAAAGATCCGGTGCTGCCGTTCGTGGAATTGCCGCGCCCGTTGCAAGAGTCCGGCATTATCGGCAAGGGCGGAAGCGCCGGTTTTCTCGGCAAGGCCTACGATCCCTACCGGATGTATCAGGATCCGGCAAAAGCGGTGAAGCTCGAAGATCTGTCGCTGCGCAAGGAGATTCCGCCCGAGCGTTTGAAGGACCGGTTCGAATTGCTGAAAGGCATCAATGGATCGATGCCGGATCTCGAGAAGGCAGTGGGCGAGTTCGCGGTGGATGAGTATTACGGGAAGGCCTACGATCTGGTGCTGTCGGGCAAGGCGCGTGACGCCATGGATCTCGAAAAAGAGTCCCCGCAGATGCGTGAGCGGTACGGCATGCACACCTTCGGACAGAGCCTTTTAATGGCGCGGCGGCTGATCGAAGCCGGGACCAAGTTCGTGCAGGTGAACTGGCCATCGGTGGCGAATGGCGATCCGGAGACCACAGCGTGGGACACGCACGCCGCCAACTTTGGGCCGTTGAAGAATCTGCATTGTCCCAAGCTGGACCGCGGTTTGTCCGCGTTGCTCGACGACATGGATCAGCGGGGGTTGCTGAAGCATACGCTGGTGGTGGCGGTGGGCGAGTTCGGCCGCAGTCCGCGACTGGGAGTCTCCACTTCGGGCAACTCGAACTCTCCCGACGGGCGCGATCACTGGCCGTATTGCTACAGCGCCGTGATAGCGGGAGCGGGCATCGCGCGCGGGATGCAGTATGGCGAGTCCGATGCGACCGCTTCGTCTCCCAGAGAGAAGCCTGTCCATCCGACCGATTTGCTGGCGACGGTGTACTACGCACTCGGGATCGATCCGGACATGCAGATCCTCAATCACCTCAATCAGCCTCGCGAATTGGTGAAGGGCAAGCCCGTCGCCGATCTGTGGGCGTCCTGAGACAGAGCCCTAGTCTCCTGTATCTGAAATAGCTTTACTAATGGAATTGTTGGGCGCATGCTGATCGTATGCCGCTTCCGCCCGCGCCCAAACTTGTCCTTACCGACGCAGCGCGTAAGCAGTTGGAGGCGATCAGCCGCCATCGCAACACGCCGCGTGGAATTGCTCTTCGGGTCAACATCGTTCTGGGTGCAACTGGAGGAATTG
>Ga0185299_10008177_pt1 | contig 10425 bp, 7 predicted proteins | sample PaiPotPPA55metaG_FD_128002 | JGI IMG/M metagenome (GOLD analysis project Ga0185299, IMG submission 128002) | Iron sulfur acid spring bacterial and archeal communities from Banff, Canada, to study Microbial Dark Matter (Phase II) - Paint Pots PPA... ...
GAAACCAGCTGTGGGAGTTTGTCGTAGCACCAGAGTCGGCGTTTATGAACGTGTACTGTGAAGGTTGGAGCGACATTCTACTTCTCCTCTCCGCCCGTCGGCAGCTCGCAAGGGTATTTCGACGAGAGCCGCATTTCAAACCGATACGGACTCCCGATGAGGGGAAGGAATAAGCTTGCTTATTTGAGCGTTCTTACTGTTGTTATTGCCGTAGTTCTTTCCCATCCGGGCGTTGTAATGGCCCAAATGCCGAATGCCGATCCTGAACTTCATATCGTGGAACCGATCATTACCGAAGAGACCATGCCTAACGAATCCGGCGACTGGGATCTTCGAGTGTCGGGATCATATCTGTGGCAAGGAACCGGAGGCTCGGGATTTCTTCCTCGCACGCAGCTTTTTTTTGGTATTGCCAACCGCTGGGGAGGCGAAATCGAGGTGCCCTGGGCATTCGCAAACCAGGGCACAAATCACTACGGAATCGGAGACATTTCGACAACAGTGAAATTCCTGGTGCGGAAACCTAGCGAGCGAATGCCGGGCTTTGTTCTGGGTCTTGAGATGACGTTCCCGAGCGGTAACGCCAACAAGGGGCTTGGCGAAGGTGTTTTCGAATCCGCACCTTTCGGAGCCATCGTGTACGCACGGCGGCGAGTGGTCTTGCAAGGCAATACGGGATACTCACTAGTTCATAAGGTCCAAGCAACCGACGCAAGCAATCATTTTTTTTATAATGCTGCCGCGGCATTTCCGTTCTCGCAGATCAACACATATCTCGTGTGCGAGATTAACGGTACCCACTCTCACGCCGGGGATCGAGCCGCATTCTCGCCCGGACTCAAATACAGTCTGACTCCGGAGCGGTTTGTGGCCATTGCATTTCCTGTCGGGTTGAACTCTCTTACTCCGCGGATGGGAATTGTCTTGCAAATACAGATCACATTGCGTGGCACGGATACCAATAACAAAGGGACCGAATAACCTTGACACAACACAGAATTCAACTGGGGCTGATTTCAGGTGCGGCGTTTCTGATTACCGTCGTCGGGATAATCGCGATGGTCGGCGTTAATCAAGCCAACAAGCGGCGTCATGAAACCGAAACACTGCTGTATCAATTGCAGGCGGATGCGCAGGGCCTAAACGCGAATGAGTGGGAGTCCATCGCTAGGTTGGAGATCGACCCCGACGTGCAAGAAAGTTCGGAGAATTTCCGCAACGAAATCCTGAAAAAGGCACAGATAATCCACACAATGCAAGACCGTGATGGACTGGTGGACCAAGTTCAACCGGCTGCTTCCGCTTATATCAGCGCCATGCAGCAAGAATTTGCGTACATTTCACACGCCCAACTTGCTGAAGCGCGAGAATTCGATGCGCGGCTCGTGGATCCCGATTTCACCGTTCTGGACCAGGCGATCCATGAAGCCATCTCGCAATTTGAAGCCAAGAGCCAACATAGCAGTCGCATGGCGCTTCTTAGTTCCATAGGAACATTGCTCGGGTGCCTCGTCGCGATTTTATTCTTGACCTTCCGTTTTGAGCGCGGGCGCAATTTGCAGAAGAACAACGTACGCCTGCAAGAATTAGTCACTCAACTTTCCCAATCTCAGGAACAACTGTCTCACCTTGCTTATCATGATTCGCTCACGCAGCTCGCAAATCGCGCACTCTTTATGGATCACTTGACGCAGTGTGTGAATAGAACAAAGCGGCATCAGGATTATAAGTTCGCCGTCGTGTTGATAGACGTTGACCACTTTAAGACAGTGAATGACACCGTCGGGCATTCGGGAGGCGATCAGCTCATTGTGCAGATTGCCGAACGGTTAAACGGATCGATTCGGCGATATGACGTTGTTCCGCAGCCGACTGAGCCGACCGTGCCCGTGCGACCTGCCGGCAACGATATCCTGGCGCGGCTCGGCGGCGACATATTTGCAATCCTGCTTGATGACATACGGGACGCCAGTGACGGCGTCCGCGTGGCTGAACGAATCCAGCAGAACCTGGTCGCTCCGTTTTCGATCGACCGCCGCCAGCTGCACATTACCGTTAGCATCGGCATTGCAGTGAGCGCAACGAACTATAGCGTCGCTGAAGACGTTTGGCGAGACGCTGATACAGCCATGTATGGAGCCAGAGCCGGAGGCGATTCGCGATACCAAATGTGCGATCTGACGATGCATGCAGCAGCCGTGAGTCGGCTGAAATTGGAGAGTGATCTGCGACAAGCCGTAAGCCGAGGCGAATTGCTGATTCACTATCAGCCGATCGTTTCCTTGCAGAATGGTTGTCTTACTGGTTTTGAGGCGCTCATACGATGGCAGCGGCCGGGTTTCGGCTTGGTTCCACCATTGGAATTCATCCCGGTGGCCGAAGAAACCGGCTTGATCGTGCCGATCGGGTCTTGGGTGCTCCGGGAAGCTTGCAGCCAAATGCGCGCTTGGCAACTGCTATTTCCTTCGGAACCGGCACTTACGATTGCCGTGAACTTCTCCGCGAAACAATTCATTCAGCCCAATTTGATCGAGCAAGTGAAGCAGGTCCTCGTCGAAACTCAACTCGACCCCGGAAGCTTGAAAATTGAATTTACAGAGAGTGTAGCCATGCAAGACGCGGAACGGACGACTCGCATCCTAAGTGAGCTCAAGGCTCTCGGACTTGGTACCAGTATCGACGACTTCGGCACCGGATACTCATCCCTGAGCTATTTGATTCGCCTACCGTTAGATATCTTGAAACTCGACCGGTCCTTTGTGTCAAGAATGGACAAGAATAAGGAAAGTCGCCAAATCGTTCATACTATTCTCAATCTGGCAGATAACCTGGGCATGGACGTTGTGGCGGAAGGTATAGAAACGGTTGAGCAAGCAGATGAGCTTAAATCGCTAGGCTGTCAGTATGCGCAGGGATATTTCTTCTCAAAACCGATAAACAAAGGTTCCGTGGAAGCCCTACTAAACTTGGCCATGCGCGGGACGGGCAAATGTGGAACGATGACCGAACTTGCCACACGGTTTCGCGCTGCTCAGCCGGCCTTGACTTCAATTTCGTAGGCGGGCGGCGCACCCTTCCGCACAACACCGAAATTCCGTTACGGCGGATGGCCGATCCTTCCGCGCGGCACCGGTGTTTAGTCCAGACACGACTGAAACTCGCGGGGGTGCCGAACCCTTCGAGGTTTGAAGGGTTCGTGTTTAGATCTTACACGTACAAAAACTTTCGCTCGCGACCACCGGTTAAACTCCGCCGCCTCTCTCCGCCTCATTCCCAAAACGGAACTACCCCGCAAAAATAATTCGCGCACACAGCCTCCGACTGCTTGAAATCGCTCCAAAACCGTGCTACAAAAAGCTTCACCCAAAATATCCTAATAATATTTTTGTGCCCCGACAAACGGGGCCAGAGCGGAAGTGTGAATCCCAAAGGGATTCATCCTGAGTGCTTTGGCGAGGGCGTTCGCGGGCCGTGGTGAATCCCAAAGGGATTCATCCTGAGCGCTGTCGAAGGGCGCGCTCTTAGGAGGATACGTGCCGGCAGTTCGCGGAAGAGATGTGACGATGGCGCGGCACCCAAACCCCGCCAAAATTGAGCCAGTTGTCACTTCAAAATGTACAAGTGGGCGCCCACTTCTAATCGACAGTGCACTACCAACAGAATTCCACACAACTCATTCAAAACAAACGACAGAAAAAATTCTAACCGGCGCCAGAACACACATTAGCATTTTCAACTTTTCGCCATTCACAACTCAAAATCCCACCCAGTTGATACATCGCCACCGCAGGCTAATTCGTCCCGAGAAAACTCATTGCAGATACTCGACCAGGGTTGACTCCTTCCTTTCGCGTTTACCCGCCGTGGCGGGCCGGTTCACCCGCGCGAGCCTTCGATCTGTCGCCCGACCAGCTGCCGACAACCGTCGCCGTAATCCCCACCAAATTCCCAAAACGGTCCCTCCCGAAAACTCGACTGGCGTCACCCTATTCCTTTCGCGCTGTTTCACCCGCGCGAGCCTTCGATCTGTCGCCCGCCCAACTGCCGACAACCGCCGTCGCAATCCCTACAAAATTCCCAAAACGGTTCCTCCCGAAAACTCGACCGGCGTCACCCTATTCCTTTCGCGCTGTTTCATCCGCGCGAGCTTTCGCTTCCACCGTCGCCCGGCACCCAAACCTGTCCCCTCCGCCCCACTTCTACCCGGTTCTGCACAAAATATAGAAAACGACGTAACTTCTACAAAACAAACGACGGAAGATTTTCTACCCGGGGCCACAACCACCTCCAGCCTTTCACCCGACAACGGAGCTTTCACCATAAAAATCTCTCCCGAAAACGTGCAAGTTTGGCGAAGACAGCCGTTCTTAATGTCAGGCCGAGCGCCATTGACTCTGTCCGCGGGCTGGGCCAACATGGCGCGCACTCATGATCAAGCTCGAACAGGTGACCAAGCAGTACGACCTCCCTTCCGAGAAGGGCGGGGAACTCGTCGCCGCCGACCGCCTCGACCTCGACATCGCCGACGGCGAACTCTTCGGCCTGATCGGACCGAACGGCGCCGGAAAAACCACCACATTGAAAATGGTTTGCGGCCTCCAGGTTCCCACCGCGGGGCGCATCACTGTGAAGGGAATCGACGTTCAACTCGAGCCCGAAGAAGCCCAGAGCAACATCGGCTACCTCGCCGATTTTTTCTCACTCTACGACGACTTGAAAGTCTGGGAATATCTCGACTACTTCGCCCGCGCCTACAAAATGGAGCCGCACACCATCGCGCCTCGCGTGGACGAAGTCCTCCGCCTGATGAATTTGGAAACCAAGCGCGACGCCTTCATCCACGGCCTTTCGCGCGGCATGAAGCAGCGCCTGGGCATCGGACGCGCCATCATCCACAACCCTCCGCTGCTCGTCCTAGACGAGCCTGCCGCCGGCCTCGACCCCAAAGCCCGCGTCGAACTAAAAGTTCTGCTGAAAGATCTTCACGCTTCCGGCAAAACTATCTTCATTACCTCGCACATTCTTTCCGACCTGGAAGAAATCTGCACCAGCATCGCCATCATGGAAAAAGGCAAGCTGCTACGCATCGGCACGCTGGAACAAGTGATGCGCGAAGGCAAAAGCGTGCGCCGCTATCGCGTGCGTCTCGCCGCTCCGGGATTTGGCCTAGCCATGTGGCTGGCGGGACGAAAAGGCGTCACCGGAGTGGTGTCCGAACCCGCCAGCGCAAACTTCGCCCTAGACGGCGGCGATACCGAGCTAGCTGAGTTGGTCAAAGACCTGGTAGCCGCCGGCGCCCCCGTCTGCGAGGTCCTGGAAATGGTGGAGACCCTGGAGCGCCTCTACTCCAGAATCTCCAGCGGAGAAGTAATGTGAGCACGCCCGTGTGCAGGGTTCAGCAAATGGCGAAGCGAGCCGAGCGGCTTTACTCGCGCATTTCCAGCGGAGAAGTGATGTGAGCGCCTTCTTCAACAATCCGGAAATGTTGCGCAACGCGCGCATCCAGCTGCGCCCCGGCCGCGCCATCGCCGCCGTGGTCATCTGCGCCGCCATCTCCCTAACGACTTGGTATTCCTACGATTCGGGCTCTGTTGTGGGGTCGGCCGTATTCAACTCGATCGCAATGTTCAGATTCATTCTCCAGCTGCAAATAGTCGTGCTGCTTATCGGCGGGGGAGTTTACGAGTTGCTCTCCGTCCATCGAGAAAAGGAGCTGAACACTTTCGACTACCAGCGCGTCACGCGTCTCACAGCCTTCGAACTTGGAGTGGGAAAACTGTTCGGCGCGCCGGCGCTGATGTATTTCATCGTCCTCTGCCTGATGCCCATCGCTCTTTTTGGTGCGCTTCACGGGCTTTTTGGCGCGATTCAAGGGCACGCTCCGATTCTGTTAGTTGTCGAGGCATATCTCATTCTTCTGGTTGGCTGCATCGCGTTTCATCTTCTCGCTCTCGTGGTTTCGATGACCCTAGGACGCGGAGTGTCCGCCATCGCCGTCCTGCCATACTTGGTTCTGGTGGCTTTTACTTCCGTCGATTTGTTTGCGACGCAGAATTCGTACCTCGACGGGGATGCTGCAACATGGGCGGTTCACCAATTGAATCCATTCGCTGCGAGCGCGCTCTTTGAGACCAATCCGCGGTTCTTACCTTTGAAAGATATTTTCTTCGGCGTTTCCGTTCCGCACTTCACTGTGCTGATGGCGCTTTACGTTACGCTCGCCGCGTGGTTTCTGCTCGCGATCGTTCGCAACTTGAAACGCGATCCTGCGGTCTACGAGCTATATTCACCGATTCAAGCTTTCGGGTTCGCCATCTATTTGAACGCGCTGATGCTGGGCTTCTTTAATTGGAAAGCACCGCTTGGCCTGCCGATCATCAACTCGCTCGGCAGGATTACGGGTTTCTACACGCTTCCGCCGCTATTAGTGGAACGTCCGCTGCTGTACAACACCTTCTGGCTCTTTATATTGTTGGGCCTCGTTCTGCTGCGCAATCGCGAGCAAGTACGACGCAGAATCAAAACATTAGGAGAGAGCGCGGCCAGCTTGTGGGCGGCGTTCTGGCCCGCGCCCTATTTGGTGCTGGGCGTGATTGTTGTGGGAATTGCAATCCTCGAACTGATTCGCACCTATCGCGGCCTGACGCCTGACCAATGGAACTGGGGACTGGCAATCCTGAACGTGGCGTTCATAGCGCTGTGGGTCGCGCGTGATTTGCTCTACCTGCAATGGATGGGTTTGCGCCGCGCGCGGCGACCGCTGTTCGCCGCTGTTTTGTATTTAATTGTGTTTTACATCTGCATCAGCGTGATTCTCGGCGTCGCTCAAACGTATGCTCATCCTACGGTCAGAGCGTTCAGTGCGGCACTGGTGCCTTCTGGTGGGTCGTATCTTGATGTTGAGGGTTGGACAGCCCATTCCCAGCTGTGGATTTGCGCGCTGGCTCTTTTGGCCGCGCAGGTAGTCCTGTTCGCGCTGCTTCAGTGGCTAAAACTCCGCGAGTTCGTCAATCCCGCCGTTGAAACCGCTCCGGTCATTGCGACGCGCAAACCGAGTCTCATGTCACGGTGAGAATAACGGCAATGACGGCAAACTCCCAACGCCTCTCGCTGCACGGTTCCGTAGGGGAGCTCGCCGCGGCGAGCTGCGCCCGCGGTGGAAGTTGTAGCGGCCGCCTTCAGGCGGGCAGCTTTCTCGTCGTATCGTCGAACAAATCCGCCGGCCTAAAGGCCGCCGCTACAAAACCGTCGCGCGCCCGCTACGCCTGGATCAGGTTGTCCGCGCCATCGTGTGCGGTTACGCCTGGATCAGGTTGTTGCGGATGGCGAAGCGGATCAATCTTGGAGACTGGAAGGAGATTGCTCAAACGAACGTTACCGGCATCGCAGAATCGACCTCCCGCGCGACCGCGCGGCGTTCACCGGATCTCGGCTATGCCTGGATGAGGTTGTTGCGGATGGCGAAACGGATCAGGTCGCTGAAGCTGCGGAAATCCATTTTGCGCATGATGTGGTTGCGATGGCTTTCCACCGTGCGTGTGGAGACGCCGATCATCGCGGCAGCTTCCTTGTTGCTTTTTCCGCTGGCGAGCAGTTGCACTACTTCCAGCTCGCGAGCCGAAAGCGGCTGGTCATTGTTGGTGTTGTCGTTTCTCGCGCCGGTGTCGCGAACGAAACTCTCGGCCATGCTCATGGCGAGTTTGCCGGTGAAGAAAGGTTTGTGCTGCTGGATGTGGCGTACAGCGTGGATAAGCTCGATATCCGCGTCGGATTTCAGCAGGTAGCCGCGCGCGCCGCAGCGCACCACTTCGCGCGCCACTTCTTCGGAGAAGTGCATGGTAAGGATGAGCACGTCAGTGGTCGGCAATTCTTCGCGGACCAGCCGGGTAACTTCCAAACCATTTTTTTCGGGCATGGTGAGGTCAACCACCACCAGATCGGGACGCTCCCGTCCCACCCAATAGAGCGCTTCGGCGCCGTTGGCCGCTTCCGCGCAAACTTCGACGCCCGGGATGGATTCGAGCAAGGTGCGAATTCCGCGGCGGACGACAGAATGATCGTCGGCGACGACGACGCGATACTTTCTCGGTCCCGGCGGCCGGGGCGGTGTTGCCAGGGCTTCTCTCGGCGGCGCAGCATCCCTTGAGTGCGTTGCCGCATCCCTCGCCGATGGTGCTTCTCTTGACGATGCGGCTTCTCTGGCGGCTGCCGGCGGCTCTTTTGTGGCTGTTGCGGCTTCTCTTGACATGGTGTGCGCCCCCTAAATTTTATACGCGGCAAGCTTCATTTTAAACCGCGCTCGTTTGATCCGCCTTTGGCGCTAATACAAAGAGCAGATCCCTCGTCCGCCACGGCGGACTCGGGATGACAACGTAAAAAAACAAACCAAAGACAAATCCAAAGACAAAACCAAAGACAAAACCAAAGACAAAACCAAAACCAAGGACAAAAACGAGAGCGAACACAGAAACAAGAGCTTTAAAAACACGAACGAAAACAAAACTAAAACTACAGCGTCGTCAGCGGGCGGCTGCGGCTGCCTTTGATTTCTGAGACTTTTTGGTGCTACGCGATTGTGATGGCGATTTATCGGCGGTTTCAGGGCTGCCGGTTACCGGTAGCTCTACGTTAATTACTGTTCCGCGGCCGGGCTCACTTTGAATTTCTAGCGTTCCGCCAAGCTGCATTACGCGTTCCTGCATTCCGGCGATGCCGATACCGAGCGGCGACTTCCATCCGGTTGCGGCGGAAGGCAGCGGCATCCCTATTCCAGAGTCTGTCACCGCGATGCGAACTTTGCCGTCAGCGCGTTCAAGTCGAATGGCGGACGCGGCGCTTTTCGAATGACGATGAACGTTGGTGAGAGCTTCCTGTACTACACGGAAGAGGGCGATTTCGGTGTCTTTTGGCAAGCGGCCGAAACCAGGCTTGATGGTGAGTTTCACATTTATGCCGCTGCGTTCTGAAAATCCCGTGGCAAAGGCGCGAAGCGCGGGGCCAAGACCGGCTTCGTCGAGCAGGAGCGGATGCAGAAGGTAGGAAACGGTGCGGATCTGCTGGATCACTTCTTCCGCGAAATCGCGCGCGGTTTGCAGAAATTTGTGCCCGACAACATTTTTCTTGGAGAGCGTCTCAGTTACACGGGCGAGCGACATCTTCAGCGCGACCATTCCTTGCGAAACGGTTTCGTGCAGTGTGACGGCCATGCGCCGCTGCTCTTCGTCCCGCAAGGTAAGCAACCGCTCTGAAACGCGGCGAAACCTCTCTTCGACGCGGAGACGCTCGGTGAGGTCCTGGGTGACTCCCACCACTTTGATTATTTTCCCTTCGGCGTTACGAATGGGAAGACCGCGGGTGTGGAGATCGCGTTTGCTACCGTCGGGCAGCGTGTATTTCACGTCGTGATCGAAGGGCTTTCCTTCCAGAGCGTTTTCCACATCCTTGCGGATCTGTGTGACGCTCTCTGAAGGAACATTTCGCATCACAGCGCCCAACTGAACCGGGGACTCTCGCGGTTCGACGCCCAATATTCGATAAAGATTATCGGACCAAACGGAAGATTCGAAATTAGGGCCGACTTCCCAGCTTCCGATGTCGGCAAGCCTCTCGGCCTGCGCCAATAGCGCTTCGCTCTTGCGAAGTTTTTCTTCGGTGTCCTTTTGCACGGTAATGTCATGAGTGAGCAGCGAAACGGAGGCGGCTCTACCTTTACGGCGGGCGACCGGCAGGACGCGGGCATGGAACCAGTGGCGCCCGTCGCTAAGATCGACGGGGAATTCAATTGCTTCGCTTTGGTGGGTGGCAATTACGCGGTGGAAAACTTCGCCGAAGGGCTTGAAGACTTGTTCGCCGAGAACGTCCATGGCGTGGCGGCCCAGATAATCCGTTTGCGAAGGATTTGCGAGATTTTGGCTGGAACTCCAGATACCCAAAAATGTGCCGTCGGCATCGAGTTCGAACAGGAACTCGGCGAATTGCTTTACCAGGGACGCCAGCGGTCGCGATGCCGCTGAGAGGGAAGGCTTAGGCCGGTGGCTGGAGCTACCGGCAGGCGCGAGATTATTGTCGACGCTTTGCGTGCGCCTGTTGGAATGAAGTTTTGAGGATTCGCGAGATCGACGTTTCGTCACGATCAGGTGTTTCCGCACGGGCTGGGCAAGAAATTCGTACCGATCCCCAAGATTAACCGAACCCGTAGCAGGACAGCCAAACCATATGGTGATGCAGCGGAATGCGAAGAGCCAGGAATTCCCGTTCCGACGTGGAGACGTTACTCTCCTGCTAATACCATGTCAAGTCATTTGTGTACGGTGGGAGACCAGCGGCAGGAAAATTTAAGTTATCCGGAAAATGCTCTATAGACGCGGCTGAAGCCGCACTGATTTTGCTCCATTTACAGCACGACTACCCTTCGAAGCTCGGGGA
>Ga0185299_10008178_pt1 | contig 10421 bp, 13 predicted proteins | sample PaiPotPPA55metaG_FD_128002 | JGI IMG/M metagenome (GOLD analysis project Ga0185299, IMG submission 128002) | Iron sulfur acid spring bacterial and archeal communities from Banff, Canada, to study Microbial Dark Matter (Phase II) - Paint Pots PPA... ...
GAACAAGACGATCTGAATTGCGACGAGGTCGCCGCTTTGACCGCTCTTGGCCTGAATGCTCACCTGAGACCCTGCTTTCAGATCCGATCCGGAGCCTTTCGCGACCGAGTTCACGCGCGGCTCCGAGTCGAGGCGTACCACGAGGCTTATGCCCCGACTTAGCGAGAGGGCGGCGAGGTTGCCATCAAGCTTCTCAACGGTGCCGCTTATACGCAGCTCACTCGCTGTCTGAGCCTGCGCGGGCGTGATCGCTACCGCGGATGCGATGATTAAAGCGGCGAATCTGTGCACGGCTGCCAATTCTTACCGCTCCGGCTGCCGCAAGGAGACCCGAAGGGGCGCATGCATGGTTTCCAGCTCTGGGCCAATCTGCCGTCATCCCTCAAGATGACGGCGCCGCGCTCGCCATCAGCAGCAAGGCGCGCGGCACGTCACATAAACCCTACACACTACTCACGGCCTTCGATCACCCGCATATCCTCATCGGAAAGTCCGAAATGGTGACCAATTTCATGCACCAGAACATGAGAAATAATCGCATCCAGCGGGACCTGACGTCCCGCCCAAAAATAGAGGATAGGATACCGATAGAGAAAAATCCTATTGGGCAAGTGTCCGGTAGACGGATTCTCTGCCTTAAACAAAACCCCGCTCGCGTGCGCCTTCCCGCGTCCGCTCGCTGACCAAGAGCAAAGGCAAGAGGCGGCGCGCCTCGGGCAGGATGGTGAGGGATTTTCACCTCTCGCGCGCACCGGAACACCGATGACGCCGTCTCGCCGCGGGAAAAACTGCCAGTCACACTCGGTCAATTTTTGGGCGGCGTAACTCCTTGATTGCCGAAGTTCGGCGGCCTGGCAAGGCGCGCGGATTTGCGCTTGCTGGCGCATCCATCTGATGCACGGCGCATTGACGTGTGCCGGACCGGCGGCCGAGCGAAAATTCCGGCTCGCCGAGCGCCTCCCGCAGGCGTCGCTGCTCGCACGCCCCAAAGACCGCTGTCGCTTCCGAAATCTAGATTCGAGCGTACCGATGATGTAGCCCGCCAAGAATCGGATGCGCAACGATGTCTCCGAACCGCTCGATTGGGCGTGTGCAGGGTGCGTCCTTCCCGAGCGAAACATGCGTTCGCACCTCGTTATAATAGATAGCATATTTCGCAAGGATTCGGCGAAGGTGCTCCGTGTTGAACGCGATCAAATGATCAGTGCACTCGCGCCGGACCGACCCGATCAAGCGTTCAGCATATCCGTTCTGCCAGGGCGAGCGGAACGAGGTGGGCCGGTCCCGGATGCCCATGGCTCGCACCCGAGCCTTGAACGCGCCGCCAAATGCTCGGTCATTGTCACGGATGAGATATTTGGGCGCCGTGGCCCGCGCTTCATCGCCAGCCCTGAAATCATGTGAACCTGATCGCCATTGCTAATCCGGCGATTATCTTCGCACCATGACGCCTCTTGCGCATAGCGAAGCAAATACGGTCTACCCTTCTCGCCCGCCAAGAACGCCGATAATCTCAGCGCGAATCTTCTCGAACGGCGCTTTAAAGAACTCCCGTCGCGGATTGATACGGAACGCCGTCAGCGCCTGGTGGACAGCCACTTCGATTCGACGTGCGTCCTCGACCTTCCAGCTCTCGATGACGATATACGCCATGGGCACACCAGTTGCCTTGGAGACCTCCTCGGCCCTTGCTTTCGGTGTGCGCGACGACCAACCGATCTTGTAGACCTCGTCGTCCATCAGCGGGCAGCGCATCACATACAGCCACCCCGTGTTTTCCTCCTCTGGCTCTATTTCGACCGAAAAGATAGGTGGTAACTCGTCCCCGATGATGACCGCTGTGGGGTCACTTGCAACGATCGCCGCGGCCCTCGCCTTCGCCGACGCGATGGAACTCTTTACGAATACCGTAGCCTGCCGCTCTGGGCGATCGCGCCAGCGTAGGTGTCCCTTGACCCATGTGCGGCCCTTGATCGGGTTCCCGAGAGCGTCCTTGCCGACCGAATCCGGATCGAGCTTTCGCCAGAACCCGTCGAGCTCGACCTTATATTGAGGTGGCGTGTAGGAGCGAACGGCAGGCTGTCGTCCGACGTCAACAATCTCTAACGCCGCGACTGTCCTGAACAGTGGGCGCTTCTCCGGAGCGACGCTCGAAATCCTTGTTCTCTGAACGACCGACATTGCAGCGATTGCCGTATCCTTCTTGGTCTCGCGAACCAGAGAGATGCGGAAGGCGAAATAAGCTGGAAGGTGGAAACATGTCTCTGCGATTTCGATGAGCAGACGTTCCCTCTCTAGCCGCTCGATCATGAAGTCGAGCATTTCGCGCTCACGCCGGCTAAGGCTGTTCGGATCCCGACCCCCGAAGGTATCAGGATCGTCGGTCACCATCGTGTAACGATTTCCGTAATCTCGACCGACCGCGCGCACCTCGTGTTTTTTGGTTCTCAAGTTGAACCGACCAAAGACGATCGTCTTCCATACGTCGTCAGTCCCGGCCAACGGTTCGGCGCGAAATTCTAGATCCGGATGGACATCGATGAACGCCTTCTCGGGCGGCTTATCTCGGATGTCCTGGAGGTCAGGATCGGATCTCAGCTCACGGGTCTTTTCGGCTAAGTTACAGATCGGTCCACCGATCATCGCCCAGTGCAGCTGTTCTTCCCGTTTTACCATCGTGAAGCCGGCAACCACGAAACGAGAACTCTCAGCGTGCAAGAACGCCAGTTCCCGCACATCGCCGATCGGTGTGAAGTTGTAGACGATGCCATCGCGTAGCTCGAAGAGCGATTGCATCCCATCATCACGGCGCTCACCATTGGTCACGAAATCAAGAAAGTCCGCCAGAGAGTAGAGGTGATCCTTCTCAGTCCTCATGGCAAAAAACGGCGGCGGCGGATTGACACGGAATTCATAGAATCCCTCGAACACATTGAACGAGGTAGGCATGGTCATCATGCCGTGGCCGAGCTGCCGATCGTTGTATTCGAGAAGGAATTCCCTGAGCAGCTGGTCGACGGGGAAGCCTGCGCCCGACTCATGGTCTGCGTGCATGCGGTTGAAAGCGATGCGGATGATCTTCTTTTGAAACCGCCGTTGGTTACCCGTCAGTTTTTCAATCTTCTCCAGCACCTCTCTTGGCAGGAGCCGATGATCAGGGAAAGCGTACTTTCCCATTTCCTTGAATCGATCGTCCCTACTCATCTTCTCATGCCGGATAAGCTTGCGTCCCCGCAATAATTAGCGCGTTTGTGCGCCTTTCGCTACCTGTAGGGCACAGGGCAATGTCCTTGTCGGTTCGAAGCACGGTAGCCGAGCGAAAGGCCGGCTGCTATCCTCCCAATGCCGTTCTCCGCAAGCGTGGCTCTATCTCCGGTCGTTGCTTCGAACCGCCGAACGATGACATCGCAATAGGCGGGGTCATATTCGATCAAACGGGCTCTGCGTCCCGATTTCTGTGCAGCAATCAATGTCGTGCCGGAGCCACCAAACGGATCGAGCACGATATCGCCCCGGCGGCTGCAGTCCTTCATCGCGTCGGCAGTAAGAGCGGCAGGTTTGACTGTTGGGTGCAGCGCCAGCTCCTCCATTCGCCCCGCTCGGAAACTGTTCACCCCGGAGTAGTCCCAGACGTTCGTCCGATAGCGGCCAGTGTCCCCGAGCCCAAACGTGTTCTGGTGAGGAGCGGATCCGACCTTGAAAACAAAGACGAGTTCATGTTTCGAACGATAGAATGTTCCCATGCCGCCATTGGTCTTGTTCCATACGCACAGGTTTTTCAGCTCCGCGAAAACCTGTTCGCCGCGGCAAGGAGTTCCGTCATGTGGCGCCAGTCCATGCAGACGAAGGCAATGGCTCCGTCCTGGCAGCGAGCCGCTGCAAGCGTTAATGTGTCGACCAGAAAGCGCGTGAAAGAGGCCTTGTCCATTTCGCCGACACCCATGGCGAATTCGCGGTGGCGAATGCGCCCGGAGCCGCAACCATAGCCGTCAATCGGAACATTGTACGGCGGGTCGGTGAATATCAGGTTGACGCGTTCGTTGCCGAGCAGCGTTGAATAGGCGTTTGCGTCGCGGGCATCACCACAAATGAGCCGATGGCGCCCCAGGATCCAAAGGTCTCCCGGTCTGCTCGCGGCCGGTCTATCCCCCTCATACGCAGGGATCTTGTCCTCAGCTGTCGGATCGGCGCCGTCGACTGCGCTATCGCGCGCTTCGTCAATTACGATTTCGGCCTCGGCTAAAGAACCTGGGATGACCCGCCCTCTGCCGATCGCGAATTCGAAGGGCGTACTGCTTCTCGTACCTGCCTGCTGTTTATAACCCGACGTTTGAGGCATGGGTGTGCTGGATCAGAAGGCATTGAACGGATTCGGATGCAAATATCCACTGATACACTGCAGAGCCTCGGTATCGATGATCGTTTTCAACCACGATGGAACTCCGGAGAACTCGTGGCCACCGTCGAATGGGATCCACTTGTATGGCACTCCGGATGAAGACAGCTTATTGCGAAGTTCGATCGATTGGGACAGCGGAACAGTCGTGTCGATGGTACCCTGAACGATACAAGCGGGTGCCGTTTGGTTGCTCACCACGAAGATGGGCGAAGCGTCCCGATAAAGATTCGGAACCTCTGCGTAGGCTTTCTTATTGAACAGCCATAGACTCTGAACCCACGAATATATAGCGGGCTGAGTGAGATCTGTCGGGCCAAACATCTCGACCACCGCCGAAACTTTCGGCGATTGGTTGAAGCATGCTTATCGGGATGCTTGACATGTTGTTATTTCCACCATCGGTTAATGATTTCCGCTTGTGTAGCTCTCCGGGCAAATGGCGTTTTCGAGAATGACTCATCGATGTCGGCCGCGGCCCGTCTAATATCTTCAAAGTCAGTTCCTGGTTTTTCTATTAATTGTTTGAGTTCTTTGAATTGCGCGATCATATCTCGTTCGCGCCGCTCAGTTTCCTGAGCTATTTTTGCGGAATTGAACCAGACTAGAGTGGCTATAACAATAATCCCAGAAACCCATAATACTTCAGCCACAGGAGTCATGACAGGACCAACGAACAGGCAAAATAAAAAACTAAAAAGCACACATATAGATGGAACAATCGCACCAAGATTGAACCAGTTGTGCTTGTCTGGTATGTCCATCGCCGATCCTTTCTTAATTCGGATCGGCAATTTATCACGTCCCGCGTCATGTCAAGCATCCCGATAAGCATGGGTTGAAGAAGCATGATGTGGGCAAGCAAGTTGAATTCGGCACTGATGGGTTTAAAGAACCTAAGAACAGAGCGAGATGAGCGCCAGCTGAATCGCCTACGGCGCCGATCCGGGTCGGATCTATCCGCAACATGCTCGCATACTGCCGCAGCCAGCGTATGGCCAATTGCACATCCTGCAACTGCGCGTTCCACTGCGTGGCGGGGTCACTAGTCGCGAGACGATAATTGAGCGACACCACGTGGAATCCCGCCATGGCGTACAGCTGAGCATAGTAACCCGCATAAGAGGATTTGTCGCCAGCCTGCCACGCACCGCCATGGATAAACACGATGACCGGATTGACGCCCCTGTTGAGCAAGTACAGATCAGCCGTCTGCTGAGGTACCGTTCCGTTTCCGTAATTCATGTTATAATAAACGGTCCAATTCGGAGCCGATAGCGCTGCACCGGCTTGAAACGCCGAAAGTAAGCCGGCGATCAGAAAACTAAATTTTTTCATTCGTCCCTCCTCTGATTTCTTCGGTACATTCGCTCCCAGCAAATGCATCGCTGGGGTGGACGAAGCGTCCCGATAAAGATTCGGAACCTCTGCGTAGGCTTTCTTATTGAACAGATTAACGTTACTGTTTTTTTTGGATTTGAGAAAGCCAAATGCTCGACATGAGCGCCGCGAGGGACCGCGCAGGGACTACCCGCCACCAAGGTCGGCACCTTTACCCAGGCACTCTACGACGCGGCACTGAAGCAGCGCTGGGTCGTGATCAGCATGAAGAACGACTAAAAGCACATTTTCGCGTTTGAGGAATAGGTTGGAAGATATGCCCCCCGAGGAATTAACCGCTACCGCCGCGCCGTGGACGCTGCTCACGAACATCGTGCGCGGACGACACGCTTCCGCGTCATGTGATGCTGTGAACGGCTCCTCCCCTGCTCGCCGCCGCGGTTCCAGTGATCGAGCAAATCATTGCAACCCCTGCACATCGTTTTGTTGCGGTGCATGAGCCGGCTTGTGGCGCATGGCTGCGTTGCGCTCTCTAAAGGACACCCCCGAATTTGAACAGTCAAGGAATGAGCGCAAGAAAGTGGAGATGCGCTTCGCACACCTGAAGATCAACCATCGCTTCGAGCGCATGCGTCTTCGGGGTCTCACCGGCGCCCGCGACGAGTTCCACCTTGCGGCCATCGTGCAAAATCTTAAGACACTCGCAAACTACGTCTGGCGGCCACCGCCGGACAAGCAAGCTGCTGCGTGTGTCACATAAGCGCGGTGCCGCAAACACGTCGGCCTAAAAGGCTCATAGCTCCTACCCCTCGGGTGCCGCGGCGAGCAACCGAGGGAAAACCAAACCTTCAAAAGCTCTACATGTGAGCTTCACTTCTCTCATTGCCAACTTTTTCAACGGCATCGACCCAAGTCGGACTCTCGGTCTAGGTCATCATAATGAAGGCTTGGCAACGGAATGGCGAGAGGAGCCGTAAGCGACTATCCGACCGGCGCAACGGGGATGGCTTTAAAAAGCTGAATCGACGATCAGGCCCGCCAACAGGCTCGGTAGCTCGTGAAGGACCGGCGGAAGTGATGAGCGACAATCCGATAGCCGAGCAACAGACTGGCAATGAAAGCAGCCGCAATTCGAACGATTGGCAAGCGCGCGGTCTGCGACCTCATCGAAATCGGGAGGCTATTAACGGACGCCAAACTCCTAGCTGGGCGTGGCAATTGGTTGCCGTGGCTGGATCGTGAGTTTGGTTGGAGTGATGAAACGGCCAGGAAGTGGATGAACGTTTATGAGCTGAGCCTCAAATTCCAACCAGTGGAAAGGCTTAAATCAGCGCCCCGAACGACGCGATGTACTTGTCCTTCTGCGTTGGAACGTGTTGAGCAGGCACTTACGCTGCACCCTCGATAACCGCACCCGAATCGCACTGGCGTGCGGAAGAAAATCACGGCCATCTACGCGGATGGGTCGGCGAGAATGAACCTCGGCATCGCGACCGTGGTCCGGATGCTTAAAGGGGCCAAATGGCGCAACAACCGAGCCGAGAATTCGCATCAACCGACCCGACGACGAGAATACAAGATGCAGGGTTTCAAGTGCCCGGGGTCAGCCCAAAGATTTCTCTCAACTCACGCAGCCACCTACAACACTTTCAACGTCCAACGTCATCTCATTTCTGCAAGGACGCACCGAGCCTTTCGCGCGTCGGCTATGAACATGTGGCGCGAGGCAGTCGCGGTGGATTGAAAATATTCGGGGCGCAGAATTCTCGTGTTCTTCTTTCAACGATGTGACAATGCCGTCAGGGCCGCAGCGCAGTCAGCGGCCGGGACGGGAGTGAGGTGTTGGTCGGGAACGTATTGGCCGCTAGGGGCGGAAGGAAAGTCACGGTAAACTGAATCCCTCGTTTTGACGATGCAGGGCATCAGGGAAGACACATGGTCGATTACCCAATCGCGGAGAAGCTCCACGAGAACGCCGCGATCCATTGCACGACGCTCGCCGTCACCCAAAATGTCATCACCGGGTCCGGTTGGCCGCGGCTTGCCCAGCCCGATGCGGCCCTCCGAAACGGCACGCTAACGTTCGTCAGGTCGGGTGGCCGCACCTATGGCATCACCTGCCAGCACGTCGTCCAGCACTACCGCGATGTACTAGCTGCTAGCGGCGAACCGGGCAGCCACACCATGAGAACAATGCTGAACGGTTTCCATGTCGTCATAGATCATTTCGTACAACCGCAAGTGCAATTCGGCGATCCCGCTCCTGACATCGCCATAGGAGAGATGAATCCAGATCACATTGCCCACATCGGAAAGGAGGCGATGGACCTCGACTCGATGAACGAAGCGCCCGAGGACATTCGCCACGCCTATGCCGTCGGCTTTCCTGAAAAGCTAAAGTACCAAAAGTACGACAACGACAACCAGCTAAGTTATCGCGTGTCATTGCCACAGGTTGAGATACTCGCGGAACTGCGAGGCCGGCCGCGGATGCGCTTCACTATGTTTTCTGAGTTGCCGAAGCCTGCCCCGGACATCGACTATTCGGGGATGAGCGGTGGACCGATCTTCTGGTCGACGGAAGACGAGTACGGCATCCTCGGCATCATCTATGCGGGCGGCCCCGGCCAAGGCGATGAGTCCATCTACGTGTATGGCGAGATTGCCACCCCTGACGTGATTAAGAGTTGGATTTCGCAGTGTCCGCCTTGAATGGGTGAACGAAAAACGGACCGTCTTGAATCAGTAGGCGACGACGGGGAGTTTGGCCGCTAGATTAGAATGGAATTTCGTCGTCTGCGGACATAGGGGCCGGAATCGCGCCCTTAGGCGTGGGGGCGTTGCTGACGACGAACAGATTCAGAATGTCGTCGCGCTCCATAAACATGACCTGGCTTCGCTTCGTGGCGTCAAGCTTGCCGCCGAGCCAGTTGCGCGCCGCCTTGGTGATCTCGCTTCCGGCAACAATGAAGACATGATCGACGAGAACCTTCCGACTGACTTCCGGGTCAAATATCTCGTGGCCGATCATCATGGATATCTGATTCAGGATTTCCGCAATGTTGGAACTTCCCGGCCGGGAAGCACCCGCGGCATCGAGCTTTCCCTTCTTTGCCTGTAGGCCGAAGTAGAGTACGTGCTGCGTCGGCAGCACGTAGCGCATCCACACATCCTTGCCATATTCTAGGGTCTTGTCCTTGTGCCCAGCCGCGGTGATCCTGTGAAAGCCAAGCTGACGGAACAGAGGTAAGAGAACCTCCTCTATCAATTCGCCACGGAGCGCGGCGTGATCGCGCCCAACCGCGAGGCACTAGCTAAAGCATTTCCGGACCGTATCGCCAAGGTATCGTAGCCTTCGGCCGCGGCCGGCAATTTTGAGCCCGCGCATTTTCGTGAGGGCTGGCTCCCTATGATCTCCAACGGCCTTGTCACGTCGGCGGCGAGCTTGCCGTCACTGACCTATAGCCGTACTATCCGCGATGATCAAAATCAGCTATAGCGGCTATCGCTTTCCGCCCGAAATCATCCAGCACGCGATCTCGACGGGCGCGCGGATTGGCCGGCGCAGACACTACGGATCCGGCCGCTCCGTTAGTTCTTGAAACGCTTCTATGTCACAAATAGTAATCAGTCCGTTGTCAATTCTTAGCATGCCGACCTTCCGCCATGCATTTAATTGCCGACTGACGCTTTCGCGAGCGCTGCCCAGCCTTGCAGCAACTTCGGTGGGCGAAATTCGACGCCTCAGTCCTGCACCGCTGCCGCCCCGCGATTGCGTGGTTGCGACCTCTTCAAGCAATAGTCTCGCCAACCGCGAACGCAGATTGGAGAATAGTATGTCCTCGAGCTGGATGTCCTTGTCTCGCAGCCGACACGCTAGAATACCCAACAGCCGCATAGAAACTTCCGGGTGGCGAGTGAGAAATGCCGTGAAGCTCGAGCGGTTTATAGCAAGAAGTTTGCAATCGGATTCCGCTGTCGCGTCTGCTGTTCGTGTACCGCCAGAGAACAGCGCAATTTCACCAAACGTTTCGCCAGCCAATAATAATGCGTAAATGATGTCACGGCCATCTACTGATGTCGAGCTGATTCTTACGGTACCCGACAAGATTGCCTTCAACGATGTGCCGGGCGCGCCCTTTGCAAAGATCGGGCTCCCCTTGCGGTATTGTGAGGTTCGAGCGGACGATAAGAGCTCAGATAGTTCGTCCAGGCGCAACGTGCCAAACAGCTGATGGTCTCGGAAGATGGAGCGAATTTTTGAAGCCTGATCCTGCTGCATTCCTGGCTCCGTAGGCAAAACATAAGACCACTCGACATCGTGGCTACATCAATGCTCGCTCCTTGCGGCGGATAGGAGCGGAACGTCACGCGCCACAGGGTGCGAAGCGCGTCGAGGCCGATGGACCGCACGCGGTCGATCCCGGCCTCGATCGCCTCGCGATCGAACGATGGGCGATCAGCTGTGCGGCGTACTTAGCGCGATCATGTTCGGCGGTGTCGAAGGCGCTCTTCACGGAGGTTGTCTGCAATCCAAGCACAACGGCCGTTATTGTAACGAGTAATAACGGCCCCCTCCCCGCCATCCATGGCGTCGTTCGCTGGCGGCTGATCGATCTCGCGCGGTGGCTGTTCGAGGAGTTTCGCCTCGAGATCTCCAAGCAAACGCTCAGCCGGGAACTGC
>Ga0185299_10008180_pt1 | contig 10418 bp, 8 predicted proteins | sample PaiPotPPA55metaG_FD_128002 | JGI IMG/M metagenome (GOLD analysis project Ga0185299, IMG submission 128002) | Iron sulfur acid spring bacterial and archeal communities from Banff, Canada, to study Microbial Dark Matter (Phase II) - Paint Pots PPA... ...
AAGTAATTGAAAGTTCCGATGTTCAAGGGCGGTCCAGAATGGGATTTGTGAACGGGGCGAAAGAATGACGAAGTACAACAAATTCGGATTGGCTCCAAGAGCATTTGCACTCATCATATTCGCGACCGCGGGCATTCTTAGTCTGTGTGTCTCGGGATGCGCCCAAACAAGTCCTTACGTCGTTGCCGCCTCGGTGGGCGCTGGCAACTCCGCTGCTCTTCCCGCCGCCGGTAACGCGCCAGACGATCCAATCCTGACCATCACGAAGCGCGTCGATGAAGTCAACGTGCTGTTCATTGCTACCGACCGTCGCGGCAAATTCGTTCGCAATTTGAACCAGAACGATTTCTCTATTTTCGACGATCACAAGCCGGTCGAATCCATCATCAACTTCCGCCGCGAGACCGATCTGCCCATCGAGTTGGGTCTGCTCATGGACGTCAGCGGCTCGGTGCAGGGCCGTTTTGGATTTGAAAAAGAAGCAGCCACCGGATTTCTGCAGCACATCATCCGTCCCGGCTATGACCGCGCGTTCGTCGTGGGGTTCAACAAAGAGAGCCGGCTCACCCAGGATTTCACCGACAAAGTTCCATTACTCGCCGCCGGAGTGCAGCGCCTCAGCAATGGCGGCGGCACGGCACTCTATGACGCTATTTACAAAGCGTGCAAGGAAAAGCTGCTGCGCGAACATTCCGAGCATCCCATTCGCAAAGCCATTGTCATCCTCAGCGACGGCGAAGATAATCAGAGCGAATACACGCGAGCCCAGGCCATTGAAATGGCGCAGCGCGCCGAAGTTCTCATTTATGCCATCTCTACCGACGATAGCGGCCTGATTCTGCGCGGCGACAAAGTTCTCGAAGACCTCGCTTCCGCCACCGGTGGCCGCGCCTTCTTCCCCTATAAGATGAAAGACATCACGCGCTCATTCGCCTCCATTGAAGACGAACTGCGCAGCCAGTACGCCGTCTCCTACAAGCCCACCGACTTTGATGCCGATGGGCGCTACCGCTCCATCGAGATCACTGCCGTGAAAAAAGACCTCCAAGTCCGCGCCCGCCGCGGATACTACGCGCCAAGGCAATAAGCAAAGACCAGGTTTCAAGGTTTCGGAGTTTCAAGGTTGCTTCGAAACTTTGAAACTTTCTCCTTCATGTGCTAACGTCCCCTTGAATCCTCATCGAGGAGAATCTGCATGACCTGGATTGTTCTGGCAGTCATAGTTCTGTTCGGCGTCTTCCTGGTCGGGATGTACAACAGCCTGGTGCAACTGCGCGTGCGCTCCGAATCGGCCTGGTCTGACATCGACGTTCAGCTCAAACGCCGCCACGACCTGATTCCAAATCTGGTCGAGACTGTGAAAGGCTACGCCGCCCACGAAAAAAGTACGTTTGAGGACATCGCGAAATTCCGGTCCATGGCCATGCAGGCGACCGGCCCGGCCGACAAAGCGGCCGCCGAGAATCAGCTCACCGGCGCCCTTAAGAGCCTGTTTGCGGTGGCGGAAAATTATCCCCAGCTCCAGGCCTCGCAGGAATTCACGCAACTCCAGAATTCTCTCAGCGAAATCGAGGACGCCATTCAAAACTCGCGCCGCTATTACAACGCCGTCGTGCGCGACCTCAACACCAAGATTCAATCTTTCCCGACCAACATTCTGGCCGGGATGTTCGGCTTCCAACAGAAACAGTTTTTCGAAGCGGCAGCAGCCGATCGCGAACCAGTCGCGGTGAAATTCTAGAGCGTTGTGTTCGTGTGGGGACGGGCGCCCTCGCCCGTCCAAGGTTGCGTAGGGACAGCCGCCCTCGGCTGTCCAAGCCGAGCGCAGCTTGGCAGGCCGCCAGTGGCCACAGCAACTCTGAATGAGGGAAAGTTATACAAATGTTCCACGGAGCCTATACGCATCGCAGACTGCTCGTCTTATTCTTACTGCTGGCACTCGCCGTCCCCGCCTCTGCCCAGGTCCGCAACTGGCACGTCACCGATTTTAAGGACACGATCTCCATCGCCTCCGATGGCACGGCCCTGGTCAGCGAAAAAATCACTCTCGCTTTCGTCGGTGAGTGGCACGGCATTCACCGCACCATCCCCATCGAATATCCCGGACCGCACGGAACCAACTACACGCTCTTTCTCAATGTCATGAGCGTCACCGACGAAAATGGAAGCAAGCTGAAGTACGATTCGAGTAAGTCCGGAGCCACCCGCGATCTCAAAATTTATATTCCCGGAGCGGTCGACACAACGCGCGTCGTCAACATCGATTACTCTGTTCGCAACGGCGTCCGCTTCTTCGATAGCGGCGGAGAAGGTTACGCCGAGTTCTACTGGAACGTGACCGGCAATGACTGGCCGGTTCCCATCGACCATGCCTCTGCCTTCGTGACCCTGCCCGAAAATGCCGCTGGAGGGCTGCGCGCTCAGGCCTTCACTGGCGCCTACGGTTCCAAGGAGAGCGACGCGACCGCCGAAGTCAAAGGCGCCGACGTTCTTTTCGAAACCACCCGCCCGCTACCCATGCGCGGCGGCGTCACCATCGACATTTATATCCCGCAGGGAGTGCTCAAGCCTCCGTCGGCTCTCACGAAGTTGGGATGGTTTCTCGGCAGCAATCCCATCGTGTTCCTGCCGCTGCTGACCCTGGGTGTGATGTTTGCCCTCTGGTATTCCGTGGGACGCGACCCCGATCCCGGCGTCTCCGTGGCCCCGCAGTACGAGCCGCCCAAAGGCATTTGTCCCGCCGAAGCTGGAACTTTGATCGACGACAGCATCCACCCCCGCGACATTACCAGCACCATCGTCGATCTCGCCGTGCGCGGCTACATCAAGATTGAAGAAAAAGTCGACACTTTCCTGGTATTTCACCACAAGGATTATTTATTCCACCTTTTGAAACCGCGCGAGCAGTGGGGCCCCGACCTCACGCCGCACGAACGCGTGATGCTGGAAAACATTTTTGTGAACGGGTCTGAAACCCGCTTGTCCAGCCTGAAGAATCGCTTCTATACCGTGATTCCCGTGGTGCGCCAGGACATTATGCTCGCGCTCAAGAACAAGGGAATCTACACGCTCGATCCGGAATCGGCCAATGGCTACAGCATCGTCGCCGGCGTCGCCATCGCGATCCTGGTGGTCGCCGTGCAAGTCATGGGCTGGATGAACCTGTTCAATTCCATTCCGTTGCTGATCGGGAGCGTTCTAGTTTCCGCCCTGATCTGGTGGCTCTTCGCGCGCCAGATGACGGCGAAGACGGTGGCCGGCGCGCGCACCCGAATCGCAGTCCTCGGATTCCAGGAGTTTATGAATCGCGTCGATGCGGACCGTATCAAGCGCATGCCGCCCGACACGTTCGAAAAATTTCTTCCTTACGCGATGGCGCTGGGCGTCGAGCACCACTGGGCACAAGCTTTCGACGGCATAATAAAAGACCCGCCCAGTTGGTACGTTTCGCCAAACGGCTACGTCGGCTTCAGTCCGCTTTTCTTTTCCAGCTCCATGCACAGCATGGCGTCAGACATGCATCAGGTCTTCGTCTCTGCCCCCAGAGCCAGTTCCAGCGGATCGGGCTTCAGCGGAGGAGGCGGTTTCTCAGGCGGAGGCTTCTCCGGAGGCGGCTTCGGCGGCGGTGGGGGTAGCGCGTTCTAGCTTGTGTGGGAACGGGCGTCTCTCGCCCGTCCGCCGGGCGGGGGCGCCCGGCTCTCCATTTGCAAGCCACCGCCCTAGCTTGCAACCGCTTCTTCCAGCCGACACTCTTCCGCCGTCTTGTCGAATCTGAGCCCCATGAATACCGGCGCCCGCAGCTTCATGCCGCCTTCCGCGGTTTCGTGAGTCCACTCGGAGAACTTAATTTCGGCAACAAGCTCTGGACGGACAAAATGAACTTTGCGCAATCCGCCGATCTCGCCATAAAACGGATTCTGTTTTGTCTTAAGCGGCTGCAGGCGAGCAAACATTTCCTTAAGCGCCTTGTGATCGAAACCAGTGCCAACCTGTCCGACGTGAATGAGCCGGCCCTTCTGGTCGTACAAGCCGAGAACCAGCGCCCCGAAATATTCGCGGCTGCCCTCCGGATCGGTGTAGCCTCCAATGACGCACTCCTGACGCTGCGTAATTTTGATTTTCAGCCAATCCCGCGACCGTTTCTCTTCGTACATGCTGCTGCGCTTTTTGGCGACGATGCCTTCCAGTCCACGCTGCTTCGCCGCTTCGAAAAGATCAAGGCCCTTTTCGGCGTAGTGATCTGAATAGTGAACTATGTCGCCCTTGCCAGCTTCGATCCTCTCTTGCAGCAACTGCTTGCGTTGCTCGAGCGCGACGTGGCGCAGATCGAGCCCATCGAGGTAGAGCAGATCGAATGCATAGTAGATGACCGGGACGCCTTCGCGCCGTGGCATACGGCGCTTCCCCGTTCGGAATCCGGTGCGCTGCTGCATCAAACTGAACGATGGGCGGCCCTCTTCATCGAGCGCGACGATCTCTCCGTCGAGAACAGCGCGCTCGGCTTTTACGTATTGCGGCAAGCTACCAAGTTCCTGGAACTGTGCAGTCAGGTCATTCTGGGTGCGCGACATCAGACGCACACGGCCACCTTCGATGAAGGCAATAGCACGATAGCCGTCCCATTTAATTTCGAAAACCCAATCAGGATTGTCGAAAGCCTTGTCAGTCGGAGTCGCCAGCATCGGGTGGATGACCGTGGGCATGGGCTTTTGCTCCGCGCCGGGAAGAGCTTTAACCGCAGAGGACGCAGAGTTCGCGGAGGATTTCTTGCTTCTGGATTTGGAAGCAGCCCCCCCGGGCGCGGCAGCCTTGGGCGCATTAGCGATGTCCTTGGCCTGAGCTCCACTTCGCGCCGTCTGTCTAGGGCCTTTTTTTTTATTTTGCTTCGCGCCTTCCGCGTCGCTCTCCGCGGTTAACGCTTTCTTTTTTTTTAGATCTGCTCGCGCGATTGCATCCGCCAGCCACGCGGCCTTAACCTTCCCACGCGATGCGGGGCGGCTGCTCTTCCATTCGGCGGAGCCTTCGTCCCCGGCAATCTGCGCCATCGTGCGACCGGTGAGAACAGAAGTGTCATACGCGTCGATGTTGAATCCCGCGACCACTTCATCGTCTTTTTTCTTGATCAGCAGCCATTCGTTTCCCTTGCTCCCGGGTCGGCGAGCCTTGATGTGCACGAGCGCGAAATCGCCCTTGAGCCGCTTCCCTTTCAGGCGAAACTTCAGGTCGCCCTTCGCCAGCATCGCGGCCGCTTCTTTTTCTGTGCCCGGAACGTACTCGCCGTTGACGGGGACCGGCGACAGCGGCTCCCATGTGCCCGCGTCCCAAACCATCACTGTGCCGCCGCCGTAATTGCCTTCGGGGATGGTGCCTTCAAAATCGTAGTACGAAACAGGATGATCCTCGACCTGCATGGCCAGACGCTTATCGGCAGGATCAAGCGACGGGCCTTTGGGGACGGCCCACGACTTGAGCACGCCTTCCATCTCCAGTCGAAAATCGTAATGCAGGCGCGTTGCGGCGTGGCGCTGTACGACAAAGCGGTGCCGCGATTGCTTTTCGACCTTGGGCGGAGGCTCGGGCGTTTCCTCAAACCGCCGTTTGCGTTTATATTCTTCGAGCGCCATGGTGGTTATTGTAATTCCACGAGGCTCGTGTAGGGACGGGCGCCCTCGCCCCTGGAATGCCAACCCAAGGCCGTATACTGTTCCGGCTCATGAGGAGAGATGTATGAATCCCCTGCCGCGACCAAGAAATCTACGCGCCGTTTGTCTTTTTCTTTTGCTCGCCACTGCGCTTCTGCAAGCGCAAACTCCGCAGCCAATCTCCGCCGCGCTGCGGGAGAAGATTGATGCGATCGCAAAGCAGGCACTGACCGGCACCGGCGTTCCGAGCGCGTCGATCGCCATTGTGCAAGCAGCGGCGATCACCTATCTCCAGGCCTATGGCGACGGCCGCATCGAGCCGCACAAGCCGGCGCTGCCTTCGATGCGCTACAGCATCGGCTCCATCAGCAAGCAGTTTACGGCGGCTGCGGTGCTGCTGCTCGCGGAACAGGAGAGGCTTTCACTCGACGATCCCGTGTCGCGATTCGTGCCCAACCTGACCCGCGGCAACGAGGTTACGATTCGTGAATTGCTCTCCCATACATCGGGCTACCAGGACTACTGGCCGCAGGACTATGTTCCGCCGTTCATGCTGCAGGCCATCACGGCGGACAAAATTCTCGACCAGTGGGCGTGCAAGCCGCTTGATTTTGAGCCGGGAACTGATTGGCAATACAGCAACACCAATTTTGTGATTGCGGGATTGATCGTAGAGAAGGCCAGCGGCGAACCTCTACTGCAATTTCTGAGCGAGCACATTTTCGCGCCTCTAGGGATGAAGAGCGTCATGAACATCGACCAGAATCGGCTCACCCAAACCGACGCGACCGGCTACCTGCGCTATGCGCTCGGACCGCCGCGACTGGCGCCAAAAGAGGGAAAGGGCTGGCTGTTTGCCGCGGGTGAACTCGCCATGCCCGCCGAAGATCTGGCGAAATGGGATATCAGCATGATCAATCAGACCGTGCTCCGGCCGGCGTCCTACGCGCAGATGGAAAAAGAAGTCGTGCTTAAGAACGGTTTGGGAACGCGCTATGGCCTGGGCGTTGACGTGCGACAGGAATTCGGGCAGCGCGCCATCGAGCATGGCGGCGAAGTCTCCGGCTTTACCGCGCACAATTTGGTTTTTCCGGACGCACGCATCGCTGTGATCGTCCTCGTCAATGAGGATTCGGTCGATGCCTCAGGCGACATAGCCCGCAAGATCGCCGCTTTGCTTTTCCGTGAAGCCGATGCCGGCAAGCAGGAGGATCAGTCCCGCGAAATCTTTGCGGCGTTGCAGCAAGGGAAAATCAATCGCGCCTTGTTCACGGACAACTGCAATAGTTACTTCAGCGAACAGGCGCTCAAAGACTTCGCCAGCAGCCTGGGGCCGCTGGGATCGCCGACGGAGTTTGCACAGACCTACAAGCAGGATCGCGGAGGCATGACGTTCCGCTTGTTCGAAGTACACTTTCCGCAAAAGATGGTCGAGGTTTGGGAACGGATTATGCCCGATGGCAAAATCGAGCAATATCAGGTGAGCGCGAAATGACGAGCCAATGAAACGTGAATACCCGGAGTCTCCGCTGGTGGGCGTCGGTGCGGTCATCGTCGATCATCATCGCGATCATCATCGCGATGAGAACCGCGTCCTGCTGATCCGCCGCGGACAGCCGCCTCTGATCGGTGAGTGGTCGCTGCCGGGCGGCGTCCTCGAATGCGGAGAAACTTTGCGCGAAGCGGTGGTCCGTGAGGCCCGCGAAGAAACAGGATTGGTGGTCGAGACCGGTGAGATGCTGGGCGTGTATGAGCGTTTGATACGAGACGACGAGGGACGGTTGCGGTATCACTATGTGCTGATTGATTTTTTGTGCCGTCCGGTTGGCGGCGATCTCGAAGCGGGGAGCGATGCAGCGGATGTTCGCTGGTTCACGCGTGACGAATTGCCGGCGCTCAACCTGGCAGATGACACGAATGACGTCGTACTCAAGGGATTAGCGCGCACGATGGAGCGCCGGGCGTCCTCGCCCGGCCAGGGGAATGTCCGTCCCCACACGAGCAATTCTTAATCGGCCATCTTCGCCACGTGCACTGGGAAGCCCGTCTTCGGCAGCAGCGACGTCAGCTCGAATACCTTGAAACCATCACCGGTAATTTCCGTTTGGCGATAGATGCCGGGCTCGGTCTCGGCCGTTTCGTGGCGGCCCTGCAGTTCGTTGAGAAACTTCTGCGCGTCTTTGCTGCTGGCCTCTCCGCCCTTGGCACGCGTCACCACGGCCTCGGTGGCATAGGAGCGGGCGAGTTTCGGCCAGTACTTTTGCAGCAACTGGGTACTCGCAAAAATATCGGCCCAGACAATTTCTCCGTTCACCGCGACCACGACGCCCACCGCGTTCTTATCGCGCAATTGGCGGATGACGCTTTCGTAGTTACGCCGCACTGGCTCGGCAACGGCATCAACCTGCTTTTGCACTTCCTTATTATCCATAACGCGCGCATAGGACGTAGTCGAATTCACTGCGGGAGCGGCCCCTGTAACCTCTATGCTATCCGCCATGGCACGCTGCGAACTGCGGACGCTGTCCCACACCTGCTGCTGATCTTTCGCGCCCATCGCCTTGCTGCGCACGACGGGAGCCGCGAGAAGACCGAGCGGAGCGTCCGCCGAATAGCCGAAATCGGACTTACCGTTCGCTGCCACCCAACGTCCGGGCTCGACGCAAAAAACACTCAGGTCGACCGGATCGCTCTCGGGGGGCACGATGCGGTCTTTGCCGATCACGCGATCCTGCTTGCCGCCTGTAACTATCTCGCCCGCGAGGAGTAACAAGGGCCGCCTCGAGTTATTAACCAGCACCAGCCGATTCACCTCCGCGTCGCGTATGGGATGCATGATTGCCGGGTCGCCGTGCCGGTGACGGATGAGGCCACGCGCTTGCCCTGCCTCAGTCACGACCACGTCGCCGCTGCGCAGGCCTTCATCCAGGGTGAGAAACTCTACTGTGTCATACGACTTAGTGGCTACCACCGGAAAGACGGTCAGGTTGCCGCTGCGAATCGGACTGAGCAGCGAATAACCAGACGCTGGCGCCACTTCGCCTGCTTGCAGCAGGCACGGAACCACCACAGCCGCCACTACCAACAGAGCGATCCCAGCAACTACCATTGCCAGCCGCATAATTGGGCCTCCCAGCAGTGAAGACACCAGTGCAGACACCAATCCTCCCGCGTGCGCGCGATGGTCTGCGTGTGCCGCCGCCCCGGCACGCCCATCCCCTTCAAAGATAGAGCGTGCCGGGGAGCTCATCCGCGAGTCTTCCAGGAGTGTCTTTCTCTGCTCGCTGATCGAAGAACGTACGATTTCTTCTTCCTTGCGTCTAAAAAATTGCTAGCATCATCTGGGACATGCCCAGCTCGACATGCCAAAGCCCGCCCAATCCGGCCAGGGAGCAGACATTGACATTGCTGCTGCGCTTTACGAGCGCAGCGGGGCTGCGGCCTACGACGTGAGCGCCGAGCAGTTCGCGGTGATCCTCGAAGAAATTCTGCGCAAGTATCTTTTTCAGAATTCGGTTCAGAATTCGGTTCAGAATTCGGCGCAAAATTCGGCCGCAAATTCCTCCGACGTTTCAGCCGAACAGAAAACCGCTTTCTGCGCCGGGCTGCGTCTGGAGGAACTGGCGCTGGCGCGCGCCTGTGCCGCGGGAAACGAGCGGGCGTGGCAGGACTTCATCAACCGCTACCGCCAGAAACTGCACAGCATGGCGCTGCACATTACGCGGGACGGCGCACATGCCGCCGAGTTGGCCGATTCGCTGTTTGCCGATCTGTATGGCGTGAACGCGCGCGACGGGGCACGCAAGTCGAAGCTCTTGTTCTACACCGGCCGCGGTTCACTCGAAGGGTGGTTGCGCACGGTGATGGCGCAGGAGTTCATCAATCGCTATCGCAAACAGAAACGGACGGTCAGTCTGGAAGAGCAGACGGAAGAGGGTGTGCAGTTTGCGGCGGCGGTTCCTGAACCGGCTTGCGCCTCCGACAAACTGCTGGAAGCGGCTACCGATGAGGCGCTGGCGGAACTTTCGTCCGAGGATCGGTTTACGCTGGCGTCTTATTATTTGGATGGGCGGACGCTGTCCGAAATCGCGCGTACCCTGGGGCTGCACGAATCAAGCGTCAGCCGGCGGCTCGAACGGCTCGCAACGGGGCTCCGGAAGCGCATTCTGGCGGGACTGCGCATGCAGGGAATGAGCCATGCCCAGGCCACGGAAGCGCTGGCAACCGACGTGCGGGATATACAGTTGAATTTGCGCTCGCGTTTGACGCAAGATTCCGAGGCGAAACCGTTCCCTGGGAGAAAGGTCCCCGCACAGGACGCGGGCGACGGGAGCACTGATTGACAGGAGCCGTGATTGGCGGAAACGACTGACAGAGGCGACTTAAGAAAAGATGACTGAAGTACCCAAAATCGTGTACGACCGCCTGCGGGCCGCTTTGCCGGAGCGAGCGCATCCAGATGCGGATCTGCTGGCGGCTTTTGCCGAGCAGGCGTTATCGGCGACCGAGCGCGACGGCGTACTCGAACACCTGGCGCTCTGCGGAGACTGTCGCGAGGTGGTCGCACTTTCGCTTCCGGCCGCGGACATGGCGCCGCCTCGTACTGCGCCTCAGACTGCGGACGAGGTTGTCCGGACAACGGTCTCGCGGGCGGGGGCGCCCGCGCCACACAAGCTAAGCTTTGCCTGGCCGAATCTGCGCTGGGCGGCGCTGGCAGCGGGAGTTGTGGTGGCTGCCGCGGTTCTTCTGATGCATCCGGGAAAACTGAATCAGGCG
>Ga0185299_10008181_pt1 | contig 10417 bp, 9 predicted proteins | sample PaiPotPPA55metaG_FD_128002 | JGI IMG/M metagenome (GOLD analysis project Ga0185299, IMG submission 128002) | Iron sulfur acid spring bacterial and archeal communities from Banff, Canada, to study Microbial Dark Matter (Phase II) - Paint Pots PPA... ...
CACGACAAGACCGCCTCGGCGCCGAACTTCCTGCTCGCTCACGAACGTTTGCAGCCGGCTTGGACCGCGCGATGGATCACCGATCCCGCGAAGATTATTCCCGGCACTGCGATGCCCTCGGGCTTATTCCATCGGGATGGCGATCACTGGGTGTTCTCGGGACCGGAGCCGCCCGCGCTCCAGCAATATCACGGGGATCAGGCCGATCTGCTCGTGCGCTATATGTTCTCGCTCACACCGCAGGAGCAAAGCTCGTTGCTTGGCCGCACGCCTTCGGGCGCGGGTGTAGGCAACAAGTCGCCGGGAACTCCCGGCGCGAAGTAGCACGCGGTCTCTTAGGCGGTTTGGGCTCGTTTCCGTTGGCGCGTCTGAGGTCGGACGTGATCCGCGTCCAGGGAAAAATACTGCGCGGCAAGTCCCTCAAGAATTGCTAAAATAACCTGTTTTGATTAGGAGGAAAGGCACTATATGAAGATCAAGTTCTTGAATCTCTCGTTCGCAGCAGTGCTGGCAATCGCCATTGTTGGCTGCGGCGGTTCGAAAAGTGAATCCACGTCGCAGCCCGCGCCCGCCGCTCCAACCTCGGCAAAAACGGTCGATCCATCAACCGCCGGTTCCATCACCGGGACGGTCAGTCTGGACGGCGCGGCGCCCACAGCGCGTCCAATCAACATGAGCGCCGAGCCTTACTGCGCAAAAGCGCACTCGACGCCCATTGTTCCGCCGGAAGTCGTGACCGGCGATAAAGGCTCTCTGGCAAACGTGGTCATCTTCGTTAAAAGCGGTCTTGGACCCGACTACACTTTTGACGCGCCGAAAGATTCAGTTACGCTCGACCAGAAGGGTTGCATGTACGACCCTCACGTGATCGCTCTGATGACCGGTCAAACCATCGCCGTGAAGAACGATGACCAGACCACGCACAACATTCACCCCACGCCGAAGGACAATCGCGAATGGAACCAGTCGCAGCCGCCCGGAGCCACTCCCATCGAACAAAGCTTCGCCCGCGCCGAGCTTGCCATTCCCGTGAAGTGCAATGTCCACCCATGGATGAAGAGCTACATCTTCGTCTTCAAGCATCCCTACTACGCGGTCACCACCAAGGACGGCAAATTCGAATTGAAGGGCTTGCCGCCGGGGACCTACACCATCGAAGCGTGGCAGGAAAAGTACGGAGTGGTCGACCAGACGGTGACCATCGGCGCGAAGGAATCGAAGCCAGTCAGCTTCACCTTCAAGGCCAACGCCTCCGGGGATTAATTAGCGGGACGGCTCCCAAGCCTGTTCTTGCGCAATTGCCACTTGGGACGGGACGCCGCGGCGGGCGAAGCGCTCGCCGCGCGCTCCCGCCCAAGTTCTCGCTAGAGCTGTTCGCGGGAAGGGGATTACACTTCGATGTCGGACGCTCGCACACAAAACTCCACCGCCGTTCACCGCTTCGCCATTCTCACGTCCGGTGTCACAGTCGTGCTGCTAATGGCAGGCGCGCTCGTAACTAGCAACGATGCCGCAGACTCCGTCCCGGATTGGCCCCTCGCCTACGGGAAAATAATTCCACCGCTCGTCGGCGGAATCCGTTACGAATTCGCACATCGCGTGGTAGCAGGCGCTGTTGCCGTTCTCACCCTGATTCTCGCCGTCTGGCTCGCGCGCACAGAGAATCGCCGCTCTGTGCGCCGCCTCGGTTGGACTGCACTTGCCCTCGTAGTCGTCCAAGCGCTTCTCGGCGCTCTCCGCGTGCTCTTCGGCCATCCGCCGATCGTCGCGACAATCCACGCCACGGTGGCGCAGATTTTTTTCATCACCACGGTAGCGCTCGCCTTCTACACCAGCCCTTGGAGCCGCACAGAAATTCGCCCGCTCGACGACGCAGGCTCTCCGCCCATGCGCTACCTCGCGCTCTGGACCACCCTGGTAATCTTCATCCAGCTCATTCTAGGAGCTGGCTTCCGTCACGGCGCGTTCGGCATCCTTCCGCACCTACTCGGCGTCGCCGTAGTCACATTTTTCGTGGTCTGGACGGCCCGGGCCGCCAAGGAACGCCTCGGCACGGTCCCTCAAGTTCGTCGCGCCACCATTCTGCTTCATGCCACATTCGGCACTCAAATTTTGCTCGGCATCGCGGCCTATTGGGCCGTAGCGAAAGCAATCCAAGAAGTCCAGCCGACCATGTCCTACGTCGTCCTCACCGTCGCTCACGTTCTCGTCGGCGCACTTGTACTTGCATCCAGCGTGCTTCTCACCCTATGCTGCTTCCGGCTAATTCGCCCGCACGCGGTCGCAGCAGCCGCCTCGCGCGCGATTCAATCGCAATCGCATTCGCCGGCGCCGTAAACACGAACATCGAGCCATGAACACACTTCGCGTCCACGCCATCGACTTCGAGAAACCCTGGGCCTACGTCGTTCTCACCAAGCCCGACGTCACCTTTCTAGTCGTGATCACGACGGTAGCCGGATTTTATCTCGGCTCCCGCGCCGCGCTCGATTGGGCGCTCCTCGCACACACTCTCCTGGGCACCACGCTCGTCGGCGCGGGCACCGCAGCCCTGAATCAATATATCGAGCGCGATATGGACGCCCTAATGCGCCGCACCTCCTCCCGTCCGCTCCCGCTGGGCACCCTTCAGCCTGCTGACGTTCTCCGCTTCGGCGCAGCGCTGGTAATCATCGGCTCCGTGTGGCTAGCCATCGCAGTGAACGCGCTTTCAGCCCTTCTAGCGTTAGCGACATGCCTCTTCTATCTCGGCCTGTACACGCCGCTGAAGACCCGCACCACATTGGCCACGGCCGTCGGCGCCTTACCGGGCGCATTGCCGCCCCTAATCGGCTGGGCAGCCGCGTGCGGCCACCTTTCCGCAGGCGCGTGGATTCTCTTCGCCATCTTGTTTTTCTGGCAGTTCCCGCACTTCTTCGCCATCGCCTGGATGTACCGCGAAGATTACGCCCGCGCCGGCATCCGCATGTTGCCCGTGGTTGATCCTACAGGTGACGCAACCTTCGGCCAGATCGTCGCTACCAGCGCGATTCTCGTTCCTGTCGCTCTCCTCCCCTCGGTTATCGGCATGTCCGGAATGCGCTACTTCACCGGCGCGTTAATCCTGGGAATGCTCCTGCTGCAGGTTTCGCTGTGGACCAGCCGCTCGCGCACCAACGTCCGCGCCAAGTGGCTGATGCACGCCACCGTCGCCCACATTCCGCTGTTACTCTTGCTGATGATCTTCGACAAGGTCGGCCGATGACCGCGGCCGCCGGGAGGGATTTGCGAATGGCGTCCAAGCGCAACTGGCTTGACGTTGCCGGGATTTGCCTGCTCTTCATCCTGCTATCGCTCGTCGGCATCATCTGGGACGTCGCCAGCGGCCTCCTCACCAGCGGCATCGACGGCATCATGCTCGCCGCCGTTTGCCTCATGACGGCCGGTATCTTCGCCCTGATGCTTCTCGTGGTTCTGCATCAGGCGGGATTGCTTCCTAAATTTGGCAAGCCGAAGGCAGAAGTCGCCGCTGCGTCCGCGAAGCCAGCCGCTCCCGTCGGTTCGGCGGCGGCCACGAAGCCGGCAGCTCCTGCCTCCGTCGCACCAACGTCTCCAGCAACGGCCGCTTCTGCTGCTGTGCCGAAGCCCGCAAATCCGCCGCGCACGGAGCAGGGTAAGTAATCGCCGCTGCCCCCTGCGCGACGCTCAACCAATGCCGCTCCTTCCGCTCTCGGTTCTCCCCGCAGTGAACGCCACGCTAAATGGAACGTCCGGCATATTTCTCATCGCCGGCTATTCGTTCATCCGGCGTGGCAAAATGTTCCCGCACAAAATCTGCATGCTCGCCGCGTTTTGCTGCTCCGCGGTTTTTCTCGCGTGCTACGTTTACTTCCACCTGCACGCCGGAATCATCCGCTTCGGCGGCCAGGGCTGGATTCGTCCTGTCTATTTCACGCTCTTGACCACGCACACGATTCTCGCGGTAGTCATCGTCCCGCTGGTCCTCATCACGTTGTCCCGAGCCCTGCGCGAAAAATTCGACCGCCATCGCGCCATCGCCCGTTGGACGTTCCCCCTCTGGCTCTACGTCTCGGTCACGGGCGTAATAATCTATTGGCTTCTCTACATCGCTTACACCCCCATCGGCGCCCCGTCGTGAGAAGCGACCCGGGCTTCGAATCCTGCCACTCGCGGCTTGTCACCCTTTCATAGCCCCTGTAATCTGTTTCGCGCATGACAACTGAAGCAAAAGCCCCAGCCTCCTTCGGCGGACGCTGGACCTACGTCGTGGTAGGCCTCGCCCTGCTCTTCGTCCTGATGCCGTTCCTCTTCTGGAACGCCACATGGTTCGGCCGCCCGCTCACCGACACGCAGCTCGATAAAGCCCTAGCCGACCGCGCGCATCCACGCGAAATTCAGCACGCGCTCACGCAAATTGAAACGCGCATCGAGCTCCGCGATCCGTCGGTGCGAAAGTGGTACCCGCAATTGGTCGCACTCTCGGCGAATCCGGTCGACGAAATCCGCCTCACCGATGCCTGGGTCATGGGCCAGGACAACACCTCGGCGGAATTTCACGAAGCCCTTAAAAAACTTCTCGCGGATCCCCAAGCAATGGTGCGCCGCAACGCTGCTCTCTCCCTCGTCCGCTTCAACGATGCCGCCGGCCACGACGAAATCGTAGCCATGCTGCGCCCTTACGAGATGCCGGCGCCTTCCACCGGCATTCTTCGCCAGCGCCTCAAGGTCGGCGACGTCGTGAATCCCGGCACAATGCTCGGCCACGTGGACGCCGGCGATCGCGCCAGCACGGAAGCGCGTGCGCTCGTCCCAGGGACGCTCCAGCGCTGGTTGGTACAAAATGGTGCGCAGGTCGCGCAGGGCCAGCCCATCGCATCGCTCGCTCCTGGCGAAAACATGGCCTGGGAAGCGCTGCGCGCACTTCACATCATCGGACGCGCCGAGGATCTGTCCGACGTAAACCGCTACACTCGCGGCGCCGACGGAATGTCTCCGCAAATCCCGCAGCAAGCCCAAGCCACCGCCCGCGCCATCCGCGACCGCACCTCAACGCAGTAGGTCCGCGTCCATAGGTCGGTCATGTTCAATCGGGGAAGTATATTTTGATTAGCCGGAGTGAACGTCTAAAGCCAAAGATTGGATTCGCAGGGGCGATCCGGCTTGCGACATCGGAACGCGCGCAAAACTCAGCTGTAACGGCGGAGCGCCTTTCGTAGCGCCGGCGTCTCGCCGGCTCTTTTGACGTTTTGGTGGGAGTCCCGCATTTATGCGGGGAGGAGCGCTTCAGCGCCCCGTGAATAGCTTCGCCTTTGGTGGTGCGCTTTGGCGTTGTAGAAATCACCGGGTTAAAGAGTATGTGTGGGAACCGATCTTTTACGTCAGGGCACGGCTTCAGCCGTGCCGTAACCGGAGCTCAATGAGTGCGGCTTCAGCCGCTGAGGTCGCGAATTTCGAGTTCTCAGACAGATTCTTCAGGCCGCCGCTCTTCTCCCGCACTTATCTTATTTGTACGTAACCTGCGCCTGTCCGTTCACGATCTGAATATCGCTGATGTCGTTAGGCAGCCTTAGCTTCTCGCGATTCTCAGGCGACGACATCAACCGCTCTACGGCTGCATTCAGCGTCGACTGCGGTAAGGGAAGGGAACCGAGCATTCCGCTCACTGGGTCAAATCGCATGTAGCCGTTGTCTGCGCGCAAATGCCCGTCCAGTTCGAGCGACATGTCTTTGCCATGAAAATCAAATATCACGTATGCCTTCACCAGGTCACCATCCATGTCGATCTTGAAATCCTTCACCGACGATTGCACCTGATCGAGCGTTGGCTGATCGCTCCCGCCAATCCCGGCTGTCGGATCGTTTGCAGGCGCGGCGTTTCCCGTCCGGTTCACCCCTTGTGATTGAGAACCCGACGCAGCGCCCGGCGCCGGCCCTTGCATCTGCAAGGTTTGAGCGAGGTACGAATTCAATTCGGTGCGATCCAACTGCACCTGCGCGGGTAGTCCCGAAGCTCTTGTAGCGTCGGCCGCTTCGAACTTTTGCTCGGCTCTGGCCGCGGCTTTGGGATCGTTTGGAATTTTCGGCGGCGGCGACGTCCTGAGCACCAGGCCAATCGTCAGCAACAGGCTCGCCAGCGTCACCCATGAAAAAATTCGATAGAGTTTTTTGAACAGCGCCGCGTCGGCCATAGCGCCTCCTTGCCACCTTAAATTGTAGCCGGAAGAGAAAGAAGGCCTCGCCTTGAGCGCAAGCGTCGGTGTTCAACTCACCATGGAACGAAGGTACAGGTAGCCAAAGTGCAGGTCGCGGCCACCTTGTAGGGAATAGTTCAACGATCGGACCGCGGGTTTTTCACATGTTTCAGAAATCTTGCGTGCCGGTTACTTTTTGCTCCGCCATTCCAATATTCGTAGCAGCGCGCTTCGATTCATCGCTCGCTGCATGATCGTGTTTTACACGTCCGAATCTCCATATACGGCAATCCAAACATCATTCCATCGCTCGGTTTTGGAGCGCGCGCCTCACGCGTTAAGTCTCTCACCGTCTTTCACTTTGCACCTTCGTCACTTTGGCCACTGCCGTGCCATTGCACTGCCAGGGTGTTCCAAAAGTTCTTGAAGTGTTGCGGTGCGTGCCTGCGACGGGAGCACGCGGTATACGAAAACTTGTAAATCTCGTGGAGGAAAACGACTCAATGAATTTCAAAAAATGGTTTTTCCTGAGTCTAGCTCTGCTGCTCGCGGCCGTCCTCATGGCCCCGCAGCTCCCAGCCCAGACTCAAACAACCGGCGATATCGCCGGTATCGTCACCGACCAGTCGGGCGCGATCGTGCCTCAAGCAAAAGTCACGTTGAAAGACACGGCGAAGGGCTCGACTCAAGACACGCAGACCAACAAAGATGGCCAGTACCGCTTCTTCCTGCTGCCGCCGGGAAGCTATACCGTTTCGGTTTCGGTTCCGAGCTTTCAGCCGGTGTCGCGCGCAGTCGATGTGAATATCGGCCAGGTGATTGCGTTGGACATCCAGCTCCAGGTCGCGACTTCCACGACAACGATCACCGTGACCGAAGCGGTTCCGCTACTTCAAACTGAGAACGGCAACGAGGCCTCGACGATCAGCCAACAGCAAATCTCGGAGGTCCCGAATCCCGGAAACGATTTGACAGCTATCGCCCAGCTCGCCCCGGGCAGCGTCATGAATACTTCATCAGGCCTGGGGAACTTTTCGAGCTTCGGAATTTCCGCCACGGCGAACCTCTTTACGCTTGACGGAATGGACGACAACGATCCTTTCCTTAATCTCAACAACTCTGGCGCGACGAACCTCGCCCTTGGCACGAACGAAATTCAGGAAGCCACTGTCGTAACCAACGGCTACACCGCAGAATACGGCAGTCTTGCGGGCGCGAACATCAATTACGTCACGAAGTCGGGCAGCAACCAGTTTCACGGCAACGCGATTTATTATTGGAACGGTCGCGCTCTGAACGCCAACGATTGGTTCAACGTTGCAGGGGGCGCTCCGAGGCCATTCAGCAATTCCAATCAGTGGGCGGGTTCGATTGGCGGCCCGATCAAGAAAGACAAAGCCTTTTTCTTTTTTAATACGGAAGGCTTGCGTGTTTTTCTTCCTACGTCGTTTCCCACGACCTTCGTTCCAAGCCAGGAATTCGAAGCTGCGACGATCGCGAATCTCACTAACCTGGGCCTGACGAAGTCGATTCCGTTTTACAACCAGATGTTTACCCTCTACAATGCCGCGGCCGCGGGAAAAACGCTAACGGCTATTCCGTGCCCCGCTAATGGCGATGGTTCCAATCCGTTTCCAGTGGCGAATTGCACGCAGAGTTTCCAGGGAACAGCCAGCAACCTGACCCATGAAGCGCAGTATATGGGACGCGTGGACTATAATTTCGGCGCAAACGACCGCGCCTTTGTTCGCGTGGCGTACGATCACGGCTTCCAGGCCAGCATCACAGATCCCATTAGTCCCCTGTTCAACGTTGGAAGCGACCAACCTCAGTGGAGCGCTCAATTTAACGAGACCCACACGTTTGGCGCCACCACGTCTAACCAGTTTATCGCTTCGTTGTTGTGGTACAGCGCCCTGTTCGGCAACCTGAATCAGGCGGCCACCCTGGCGGCATTCCCAACCACGATTGGTTTCAACGATGGCTCTCTGACCAACCTTGGCGGTATTTGCTGCGGTGGTTTGGGAAACTCGAACTTTCCCCAGGGCCGGAACGTCACTCAATATCAGTTTTCCGATGACGTCTCGCACACAATCGGAAACCACACACTCGGTTTCGGCGTCAAGTTTCGCCGCAACGACGTAAGCGATCACGATTTCGCTGTTGGTGCCACCGGGCTAATCGGAGAAGGTTCACTGCTTGATTACTTTAACGGCGGCGGAACCGACTCGCTGGGAATTACGTTTCCCAACGCACCGGTTCAACCAATCGCGCTCTACACGCTCGGGTTTTACGGGCAGGATCAGTGGCGCATTAAGTCCAATTTCTCGCTGACGCTTTCACTGCGTCTTGAGCACCAGTCAAATCCTGTCTGCCAGACGAATTGCTTCGCGATCTTTGGACCGTTCATCGGCGCGGATCACAGTGCCGATGTGCCTTACAATCAGGTGATTCAGACCGGGCGTCATCAGATGCTTCAGGGGTTGGACTCGATACTCTGGCAGCCCCGCATCGGTTTTGCGTGGCAGCCCTTCGGTACGAACCGTCAAACAGTGATCCGCGGCGGCGTCGGCCTTTTCAATGACGCTTTCGCGGGCGTGTTGGTCGATACCATCGCGGGCAATTCCCCGAACGTCAATACGTTCGTCACTTCCAACTTGCCCATCTCTCCTGCTGAGACTGTCGGAGGCAACCTCTTCGCAGCAGCCGCAGCGGACAATGCGGCCTTCATTCAGGCATTCAACTCTGGCGGTACGGTGGGCAGTATCATAGATCAGCTAGGCAGTGCCTTTTCGCCGCCTGCGCTCGCCACCTTCGACCGTCACAGCCATATCCCGCAGTATCAGAAGTACAACCTCGAAATCCAACAGGGCTTCGGTCGTAATACGTCGATTACTGTCGGATATGTGGGAAACCATGGGATTCACGAAGTCATTCAGAACAACTCTTTGAATGCCTTCTGCAATCCCGCCGTCAGCAGCGATCCGACGCAGTCGGCTTGCCCGGGCGTACCATTTGTGGGCCTGCCAACATCCGCGCCGGATCCGCGTTTCGGAACCGTCACGCAGTATTCCAGCGGCGGCATTTCCAACTACAACGGCTTGAACACAACTTTCACGCACCGCTTCACGGGCGTGTTGAATGGACAGGCCAGCCTGAACTACCTATGGGGTCACGCGCAAGACCTCGCTTCCAACGGCGGAATCACGGCGATCCCATTCTCTTTCTCAAACTCCTTCGCCGTTCCGACGGATCCCAACAACCCGCGCGGATCGTACGGTCCTGCGGATTACGACGTCCGTCAGAATATCAGCGCCAACTACGTAATGCAGCTCCCGGTTCGTCGGGCCTTGCTGGGCCACGGCTGGGCTCCGCTCGTAGATGGGTGGCAAGTTTCCGGAACCGTTTTCTATCACACGGGTCTTCCTTTCACCGTGTTTGAAGGACGGGAAACCGGGCTGCTGCGCGGCAGCAACTACGGCGCGTTCATCTATCCGGCGGTCACCGGTTCGGGTCCCACGTCTTGCGGTGAAGCTGCGGCCTTTGCGCCCTGCTTTGCACCCGGGCAGTTCATTCCTCCGGACAGCTCGCGCGCCTTCACGTCCGGGCTCCGCAATGCATTCCGCGGACCCGGTTACTCCGACGCGGATTTTTCCGTGCTGAAGAATACGAAGCTGCCGAAGTGGGAACGCGGGACGTTGGGCATTGGTTTCCAGTTCTACAATGTCTTCAATCATCCCAACTTCTTCACGCCGGTCAACAGTTCGTCGAGTAGCCAGTTCGGGCGCATCCAGCTTACTGCGAGCGGCCCCACCAGCATCCTTGGCTCGGGCCTTGGCGGCGACTCGTCACCCCGCATCATTCAACTGAAGGCGCAACTCTCTTTCTAAACCTTCGGAACTGCGGCTCGGACATCAAGTCCGAGCCGCGGGCTCCGACGATCGCATGATAAAAAGGGCGACAAGCCGGGCCCCGTCGCCCTTTTTTATTTCCTCCACTTTCTTTCTTGCGACGGTTTGAGAATTATCGCGAAGGGGAAATCATTGTGGAAAGTAGGACGCAGAGCGCTGCCAAGGCAATTTCAACTGAATCCCGAACTTAAATTTCGACTCCATATTGTGCGCCAATTACCTCAGTACGGCATCGCGCCGAATTTCGCTTCGAACTCCGCCAGTGGGATCAGGTCAATCGCGTCCCATGGGCAGCCTTCGAGGAACGTTCCATCG
>Ga0185299_10008182_pt1 | contig 10415 bp, 3 predicted proteins | sample PaiPotPPA55metaG_FD_128002 | JGI IMG/M metagenome (GOLD analysis project Ga0185299, IMG submission 128002) | Iron sulfur acid spring bacterial and archeal communities from Banff, Canada, to study Microbial Dark Matter (Phase II) - Paint Pots PPA... ...
TTGCTGAGACCTTTCTGTCCAATTAGTTGTTCCAGGTCATGGCGCTGCGACCCTTCACCGACGATCAGAAAGAGAACGTTGGGCAAGAGCTTTTGCATGTGGGCCGCGGACTCTATAACGGTGGTGAGGCCCTTGACTGGCCTGAGAGTGGCAACGCTCGTAAAAATAGGAGCATCGTCTGGCAAACCCAAGCGAACGCGCATGTCGCGCCGGCCACTCGGAGAGCTTGGTGAAAAACGCGTTAGGTCGATTGAATTCGGCAAGACCGAAATTCGCTCACACGGAACGCGCTCCGTCTGTTGAAGCGCGAGCGCCACACATTGCGAATTACATTGAAAAGAATCGGCCAGGTGATTGATCGCGCGCAGAGCCAAAGTGTGATGTGGTTTTTGCCAGTGTCCGGCGTTGCGTCTGGATTGAATAACCACAGGTACACGATTCAACCGTGCAGCGATGGTGCCGTAAAACGTGCCGTCAATAAAGAACGTTTGAACGATATGCGGATCGAAAGCTTTTAGAGCCGACCGCAGATTTAGAAAACCGCGCAATCTTGAGCGCGTTTTGGTTTGATTGACCAAAATTACAGGGCAACCGACGTTGCTCTTTTCGGCGGCAACAGTGGGTTGAAGCACAAAGATGGTAGGCTCGAAGAGACGCTTATCAAGGATACTTACGAGGTGAGCAAGCTGCTTCTCAGTTCCGCCAAGATTCCAGGCGCCAATGATATCGATCACAAAAGCAAGCCGGACCCGGCGGGGTAAGGGTCCCTCTTTCGCACCCAAGTCACTGATTCTAATTGGGATAACGTTCTCTGGAGTTGGCAGACTAGCGTCGAACGAACCGGATGCTCGGCCGACGGTGACGCCGACCAGGGAAGCGAGCGACCGAAATCGTAAGGCAGATTTGATGTTTTGCCCCATGTGCAATCCGTGCGGCCTTAATAAAGCACATTTTGGACCGTTAGGGGAGCGAGATAGGAGGGGTCATAAAACGCCTATCTCCCTTTATATCAGCTATTTAGACGCACCCTATGGCGTGGCATGGAACGGGACCTGAGGGCAAATAAGTGAAAAAGATTTCCCTTTTCCGCATCCTTTTCCATCAGGTCCAATTGAATGCCAGCGCGACTATGGCTGATTCTTATAGCCACCCTGGTTTCTGGATAGCGGCGTAAACGAGGGAACGCCGTTGCTAAAGTCCACCTCGTTCCAGATGCGGGTATTTAGTAGGTGCGGCATATTGGCCACTATCTTTCGTGTTGAGGTATCGATCACGTCACCGCAATTGCCGACGATCACGAAACGTCCATCGCGGCTGTGCTGGAGCCACCCCTCATTTGAGAGCTTGCAAGTCAGTGGTATGTCCGCGAGGTCCACAGGAGCGGTGCCTGGCAAATTCGAGATATTAAATACGTGCACACGGTTGTAAGGAAGGTCGAGCAGATATAGCTCGGTTTCGTCTGGCGACAGCGATATGCCATGACTGACGCCGCTGATCCCATTGTAGGACCCGCTGGTCCAGCAATATCCAGGCGGGCAGATCCAGGACAATATTTTGCCCGTGTTGATATCCGCGTAATAGAAGCCGACTTTCCCAGAAGTCGTAATGAAGGCCAATGTCTCGCCGCTGTTAACCGTAAAAGGTCTCACCCCGCTCGAGACTGGGCCGATATTTCGCACGACAGAAGGGGGGTTAGTGTTCGCCAGGACCACGTTGTTGGAATACCGCGGACCCAAGTAAACGTGAGTTCCACTAAAGTTCGTAATGGTGTTGTGAGGACCGCCACCGCCGCTATTGATTTGAGCTATGGGGTTGCCTGAGTTGGTGTCGATAACCTGCCACACGCCCTGTGTGTAAGCGCCTTCGCCAGTTGGAAAGTATAGTTTCGTTCCGTCGGGACTAATAGACATGCTATCGGCGCCGAAAGAATAAGTTTTGTTCCAAACCACGGAATTGCTCGCCAAGCTATATTGCAAGAGGGATGCGCCAGAAACATCGCCTCCGTAGCTGATGTAAAACTTTCCGCTCGCTGCATCGCCGACGGCGCCTCGCAACTGGATTGGTCCCATCGTGCGGGTCGGCGGCACCGAAAGAGTCTTCGAGAGTGCAAACCTATTGTCCATGTCGTAAACGTAAATGAGACCGGGCGCGACGACGTAAACATAGTGGTTGACGGCGGTGGAACTAGAGGAACCCACTCCCGATAACATCGCTGTTTGAGGGCTGCCGGAAGCATCATCGGAAATGCTCAGGGCACCGGGCCTGGTGCCGGTGGCTTTGGGTTTAAAGGCCATAGTGATGGTGCATTGCCCGCCTGCCGGAACTGAAGCTCCGCAATTATCGGTAAAGGAAAAATCGCCGGTAATCGAAATATTCGTAATTTGTAACGAGGCCCCACCAGAATTCGAAAGCGTTATAGCCTGACCTGAGCTGGTACTTCCCACGGTCTGGGCCGAAAACGAAAGGGAGGTTGGCGATACTTTCGCGGCAGGTCCGGTCGCAGAACTCGCGCCCGAGCCGGAAAGGTTTATCGATTGTGGGCTACTCGAGTCGCTATCGGCAATCGTAACGGCACCGGCACGAGCGCCTGATACTGCCGGGGAGAACGTAACAGTGATAGTGCAATTGCTTTGAGCCGCTAGAGAACTACCGCAGGTGTTGGTTTCATGGAAGTCTCCCGGATCTGCACCCGCAATGGCGACACTGGCGATGGGGACAGCGGATGTGCCGGTGTTGCTGAGGTTCGCTGACTGGGGAGCGCTTGTAGTTCCGATTGTCTGAGTGCCGAAGGTAAGGCTCGTGGCTGACAAGCTGACCGTGGAGGAGGAAGGCGCAGTTGCATAGCCTAGTCCGCTACGAGATAACGGAGCGAATGTGGGCGTGCCATTTTGCAACCACAACTCCTGGAACTTGCTAGTTTGGTTGAGACCTGGCATGTAGCCGACGACACTTCGCGTTGATGTGTCGATCACGTCGCCCGAATCCCCAACAAAGACATGACGGCCATCACGGCTATGCGTGACCCAACCAGAATCTGCATAAGCATGCGTCAGCGGAATACTAGCCAGAAGGACGGGCGCTGTGGCAGGCAAGGCGCTCACATCGAAAACATGCACATAATTACTGTATCTATCAACTAAATAAATCTCCTTATCATCCGGAGAAAGGGAGATACCATGGCTGCAGGGCTGGCCCAGGCTCGCAGGGCATTTGGCGACAAAATTCCCGGGCACTGAAACGGAATAAAGGATCTTGCCGGTAACAACGTCGCCCACTTGAAATCCGAGCAAGCCGGTCGAGGTGGTGAAAGAAAGAGTCTCCTTACTGTTGATCGTAAAAGGGCGAACGCCGTTCACAGTGGGCCCGATCTTTTGAATGACCGAGTTGTTCGAAGTATTTGCAACCACAAGATAATTGGCCTGGGTTGAGCCCATGTAGACGTGAGCGCCGCTATTGCTAACGATGGTGTTGTGCGGACCGGTTTGACCAGTGTTGATCGATCCAATTACATTCCCGTTTGAGTCGATGATTTCCCACAGCGCGCTGGTCGACCGTTCACCCACGGGCATGTAAATCGTCTGTCCATTCGCACTAACGGAGAAACTATCGACGCCAAACGGATAGGACTTGTCCCAGATTAACTGGTCGGTTGCTAAATCGTATTTAGCGAGATATCCGCCGATTCCTTTGCAATAAGCACTCAAATCGTAGTAACACCCATGGCTTATATACAACACCTTTGTGGCCGAGCTGATGACAAAGCCGCGAATGCCGAAACCCGTATAGTGAATCGGAATGCTGATCTGCTTAACAAGATTAAATCCGTTATTAAGGTCATAAACCCATAGTGTTGCGGGTGCTCCGCCGTCGACCGCATATAAGTAATTCTGGGTTGAAACCACAGAAGTTTGACCCGCAGCGAGCAATGAACGAAGGCCAAGAAAGAGAAGGGGCAACGCGACGGCTGAAAATCGATTTGCTAAAGACGAAGGCCGGCGGATCTTGCTAGTCGTAGAAACATTCGTGCGCAATTTAAGCACATCGAGACCTACTTGTTTAGGCATGGACCGTCCCTATTTTCGAGATTAGTCGCTGAAGTTAAGAAAGGGGGCTGGGAATAAGCTTCCGAGGGTTGGGCAGACCTTCAGTCACTATCGCTTAAACTTCGATGTGAAGTGTACGGTGTCACAAGAAGGTTACGCAATCTAAAAGTGGAACGAATGGTGACAGATTAATCCTTCTTCAAAAGATAAGTGCGGCTCCGGTTCTTATCGGCTCCGGCTTTTTGTCAGCCGGGCATTCAAGAAGCTCGTCGCACCGCCACAATTCCTTTACGTGTGCAGCTGTCGGTGAAATAGCCGAACGAGTTCGGCGGCGCGCGGGGTAAGTGATCCCGAAGAAGCTTGAACAAGTTGCATCAGGAGCACTACGCGACTATGATTCGGGGCTCTTGAACGGACGACGGTGCAGGATAACCGGCCGAATAGGCCGTCCGAAAAGGGAGTTTAGGGCTTAGGTAAATTGAGAAATATTTTTTTTCGATGGTTATCAGTTGGGGTGCTGTTGTTCGCGGTAAGGGGGATCGTCGTCGTTTTTTGGGTTCTCGAGACACGATCAGATGTGGAGTTCCAAGCACCAACGGGCCTTGGCTGGCAGGTTGTTTTCGCCGAGGGGAGCGAACGGCTTTCCAAGAGGGGCGCGGGATCAAAACCTCATGCGGTGAAAGCGTGCGGCGCTCTGGCGGGCGCCGGGGCAACGTACCTATTGGAGAATGATGTTTCTTCACCGGGTACTTGTTTTAGCGTGCAGGCGGACAAGATCACGCTTGATTTGAATGGACATACGATCAATTACGCTACGGAAGGTGGAGAGCAGCCACGCTATGGAATTTTGGCGGAAGCTTGCTGGGACACCAGTGTGGCTGGAAATCCATGTGGCGGTTCGGCCGATCATCTCACAATCGAAAATGGACAAATTATTCAATCACGAGCGGCGGCACCGTATTCACACGGTATTCGAATCGGTCAACTAAACGGCGCAAACCATCTGAGCGTTCGAAATGTCACCTTCGAGGTTAACGCTAGTGCGTCCATACCAATATTTACGACGTTTGCTGGATCAGGCTCTCAGGTGTTGAATAGCACATTTCGTAACAATGTGACTTCGATTTTCAATCGACACCAAATACAGGGTGCATCCATTAAGTTCAACACCGGGCAAGACGCGCACGAGGGACAGATAATCCACGACAACAACCTTGTCGGAGGTGCGCAGGGTGGGATTTATTCAGCTTCTCCAGGCACAGCCATCTACAACAACACAATCAGCCAGAACGGACGCTATTCGAACGATTTTGGGATTTATGTGTGGGGAAACAAGAGCGAGGCCTACAACAACACGATCACACCCATCTCGGGCCGCGGAATACAAATTAGCGGCGGAGCCGTTAGCGTGAATGGTCAGCAAAACGGAGCAAACGGTGCGAGGGTGCACGACAATCAGATAACCGTCATCGAGTTGCGACAGAACTGTGATTACAGCGCCGGTGGCAAGGCTTGTAATGTATGCGAGCCGGGTGGAGCTTACGGAATTCAATTCGACGATCATCCTACAGACAGCACAGCGTACAAGAACACTGTTCGCGCGCGAGCCGCGGAATGCGACGCGCAGGCATTAAGACTGACAAATATCGGCCCTGCTAACACGTCTCACGACAATGTGTTTGTTGCGGAAAGAGTTGGTCAGGACCGAGGCAAAGCCTGGGCGCTAGGGACCGGGGGCGCAACCAGCCATTTTGTTGCAAGCAAGGATAGTTTTATCGGCGATTCTGCTACTTTCCATGCAGATTGGGACGGTATGCCTGGAGGACTAACGTGCGTGAGTTGCACATTAGGGAAGGGCCCCCACGCAACTTCTGACTATGTGACGTTCTCTTTCGAAAACGGCGGTAACCATGTCTTTAACCTCCACTTTCAGGATTCTACCTTTGCCGGGGGTGCGTCAAAAAATTCCAGTGACATGCGGGCGATTGAAGCCAATCGCCAGTACGCCGAATACTTCATTGATTGGACTTATTCCCTGACTGTACAGAACACTTCCGGGGTTGCCGTTGGCGGAGCTATGGTTAGCATCACGGATGCAACCCAGAAGGAAGTCTTCAGCGGTACGACAACTGGGAGTGGCGAAATCTCAGCTGTACTGAACGAATTTAAGGCGTTTAATACGACAAAAGGAGTAACCCAAGAGCAGCACACGCCCTACCAGGTTACGATCCGGGTCCCTGGCTGTGCGCCGAACCCGGACAGTTTTACCGTCTCATTAACTAAGACTACGGTACAAACAATTCCGCTCACCTGTGTTGCCAGCGGAAAGCAACGGTAGTTGTCGTTGCGAGCCGAAGCGGAGTTGTGCGCAGTACGCGCGGCGCCGACGCTGGCAAACCAAGAAGGCTGTACTGGCCCCCGGTATAGGCGATGGCCAGCAGGCACAAAGGCCCAAAATCTGTCCGCCAGGCCAATTGTTTCTACATCCTCTAACACCCAGAATGACGGGCGGAGGACGTGAAATGCTCTCTTGCGGAGTACTGCGAATCGGGCCTCGGAAGGTCGGCAGCTTCCGGACTGCGCTCCTAACGATTGTTGTTTTTTCCTCTCTAGTCCTTGGGCTAACCGGTTGTGCCGGGCTTGTCGCATCTAATTCGACAGGCTCCGTTCCCCCCCCGACTTCGGCTCTATCTATCACCAGCTCCGCTCTACCGAACGCGCAAACCGGCGTCCCATATTCCGCTGCCCTGACAGCAACCGGAGGCGCAACGCCGTATACTTGGTCCGTTGCCACGGGCTCCACCTTACCCCCCGGACTAAGCCTCAATTCCTTAAGTGGACTGCTGAGTGGAACGCCAACTCAATCCGGCACAGTCTCCTTCACAGCGCAAGTGAGCGATGCAAGCGGGACAGCCCAGACGGCGAGCAAGACGCTTACTTTGGTCGTGTCCACCGCCTCGGCGGTGTCGATAACGACGGCTTCGCTGCCAAGTGGGCAGGCGGGCTCGGCATATTCAGCGACCTTAGCAGCAAGCGGTGGCAGCACGCCGTATAGCTGGTCAGTTGTGACGGGATCCTCTCTGCCTGCAGGAGTGACGCTGAATGCTTCCAGCGGTGCTTTGAGCGGGACGCCGGCCCAATCCGGTACGGTTTCCTTTATGATCCAGGTAAAGGACTCGAGCTCCACGGCACTGACAGCGACAAAATCGTTCAGCGTGACGATAGCGGCGACCGGGTCGAATCCTGTTTCGATCACGAGTACGTCGCTACCAAGCGGGCAGACCGGTAAGGCATATTCGGGTACGTTGAGCGCCGCTGGCGGAACTGCGCCATATGCCTGGTCGGTAGTAACGGGATCTTTGCCTCTTGCGCTAGTTTTGAATTCTTCAAGCGGTGCTTTGAGTGGCACGCCTACAGTAAGCAGCACGAGCTCCTTTACGGTCCAAGCAAAGGATTCAAGCTCGACGCCACAGACGGCAACCAAAGCATTTACCATAACGATCTCTGCGACGGGGCCGGCAGCGCTTTCGATCACTACGGCATCGCTCGCCACCGGCCAAGTCGGCGGTGCATATTCCGGGACGCTCGCAGCGACAGGCGGAACACCACCTTATACATGGGCTGTCTCGTCGGGGTCTTCGTTACCAGTCGGCATAAGCCTGAGTGCTTCCAATGGAGCGCTTAGCGGCACACCGAGCCAGGCTGGTTCGTTTACCTTTAGCGTTCAGGTTAAGGATTCCAGCGCCACACAGCAGACGGCCAGTAAGCAGTACACTATCAGTATCGTTATCGCTGGACCTTCCCCACTGCAACTGAACAGTACATCCGTCCCGAGCGGTCAAGTAGGCGTGCCCTATTCATCGACGCTGACTGCGAGTGGCGGAGCCTTGCCGTATACGTGGTCAGTGAGTTCTGGCTCATTGCCAACAGGCCTGACGCTTGGGGCGTCCAATGGGCAGATATCAGGTACCCCAACGCAAGCGGGGAGTTTCCCGTTTATGATCCAGGTCAAGGATTCAACGGCGTCACCGCAGACGGCCAGCCAGTCGATAACGGCCACGATCAATGCGGCAGGCACGGGAACTTCCTTGACAACTTGCGGCGTGCTGGCAAATGCCGGGGCAACTTACCTTCTGCAGAATGACGTTTCCTCCGCCGGCACGTGTTTCACGATTGCAGCCGACAACATAATATTAAATCTGAACAGCCACACCATAACCTACGGCACCGCTTCGGGCGGCGCGCAGGTTTTCGGAATTTATGGTTGCTTTCAGGACTTGCAATGCCCCGGAGGGGGAGGGTCGAACTTCGGCAACTTCACCGCTTACAACGGAACGATTTCGATGGATCCGAGCGTGACCGCGGGTGATTCAAACAATCTTCGCCTCGACGGAGTCTCGGCCGCGGCTGCGATCCATGACATAGTCTTCAACACATGGGGCCAGAATACGATCCCGTTGAAGGTCCGCTATTACAATGGCGGATCGGGAAACCAAATTTACAACAACACGTTTAACGACAATACCAGCGGATCAATCAACCGATCCGCATTCGCCGGAATGGCCATTAAATTCGACAATATCACTGGGTCGCCGGCAGCGTCCATCCACAACAATACGGTCACGAACGCCCCGATGGGTGGTCTCTACCTTCAGACTCCCGGGTCGGTCGTCGACTCGAACAACATCACATTTGTGGGTCAATATTCCAATGACTTCGGGGTCGTGGCGCAAGGCCCGAATATCGAGGTCAAGAACAATACAGTGAAGGCCCTGGCCGGACGAGGCATCTTCTCGAGCGGAGGCTGTTTTGTCAGCCCATGCACGAGTGGTTCGCCCAACATCAAGGGCATCAATCAGCTTATCCATGACAATATCGTGGACGTGTGGGAAGCGGGCTTCAATGCGGGAAGCGGAGTAACTCCGATTCCACTCTCGTTCAACGCCGCTACGATCACACAGGGCAGCAATACGGTAACCGGGATCTCGGGCCTTGGCTCCGGATATGGCAGCTCCACCACTCCACCTTCCTATGAGTTTTGTATCGGCGTTCTTACTGAGTGCCATGGCATCGCATCCAACACGGCAACTAACGTAACCATCACCGGAACCTGGGCAGCCGCATCTGGCGCATATCCAGCAAACATCTATGTTGTTAGTTGCGGATCGTTCGGGGTTGGCACGTATGGAATTCAGTTCGACGACACCTCGTCGCTCAACACGGTTTACAACAATACGGTAACGGCTCACGTGGCAGTCAATGCGAACGGCACCAAATGCGCGGCGACCGGACTACGACTCACTACTTTCGACGTCGGCAATCAATCGCACGACAATATCTACAAACAGGTTAACGACCCCGGAGCGGACGGCTACGACACCACCGGGAACATGCTCAAGGGTGGCGCGCTGGGATTCGAGGCGAATGGTGCGGTTGGTACCTTTACTTCGACTCGTGACACGTTCATCGGGGACAACGCTTCGATTTGGTTTGAAGACCTAGGCCTGCCACAGACGGCGGGATTCACGTGTATCCAGTGTACCCTCGGAAAGGGCTCAAATCCTCGTACGGGCTCTACGCCATACGCTACGTTTCACTTCTGGAACTACCGGCCAACAGGCCCCGTTTACAATGTGCATATGATCGACACGACATTCACAGGGGGGGCGGCAAAGGATTCAACAGACTTGACTGCGATCTCCGCTAACGCCGCTTACGGTGAATACTACATAGACTGGACGTATACGCTAACGGTGCAAAATAGTACGGGAAGTCCGCTCCCTGGCGCTGCGGTTACTATTCTCGATGCTTTGGGTGCTACCGCCTTTACGGGTACGACCGATGCGAACGGCCAGGTTTCCGTGGTGCTAAACGAATTCCATATGTTCAGCACCGCATCTGGCGTAACCAAGGAGATGCATACTCCGCATGTGGTGTCGGCCGTCGGTACGGGCTGCACCGTGACTGCGTTCTCAGCGACTATCGCACAAACCTCGAGCCAGACGGTTACCTGCCACTAGCGGCAGGTACTATGTTCGTCAAAGGTGCGTAGTAGACTCGGGCCACTCAACGCTCCGGACAATTACCCGAAGCGGAGAGATGGTCCGCTTCTTTTCCCTGGGGAAGGATGCCGCGCACCTTTTTGCCGGTACCTTTTAGCAGCCCAACAAGGCGTGGAGGTAGATGCGCGATCGCGAGAAATACTATCGCCTTGGCGTGCCATCGCCGGTACCGCAGCGCCAGACGTAGTTTCGATTGCGCGCGCTGTAGTTCCAGATTTCGCAAGTCTTCCGACCCGCGTCGCAGGCAGACTCGAAACTTAGCCTCACGGAGAAGTGCCGATGGCAACTGAGGGATGAGGCGTTCCACTTT
>Ga0185299_10008183_pt1 | contig 10415 bp, 12 predicted proteins | sample PaiPotPPA55metaG_FD_128002 | JGI IMG/M metagenome (GOLD analysis project Ga0185299, IMG submission 128002) | Iron sulfur acid spring bacterial and archeal communities from Banff, Canada, to study Microbial Dark Matter (Phase II) - Paint Pots PPA... ...
ACATGGGTCGTGGTGATGGAGGCGAAAATCAGGCTCCTCTCCACTAGGAACTCGTTGACGCTGCGGACTCCGGTCGGAATGACAAGATTTATTTAACTCCTGTCTGCAGGCGGTTATATTTTTTCAGGACTTCGCGGAGGCGGTCATGGGGTAAAGCGATGACTTCGTGGTTGTCGACGCCTGTCATGGTTTCGGCGGCGACCATGGCGTTCACTACTGCTTCTTCGGTGGCTTGCACTGTCGCGAGGAACATGGGGTCGAGGGAATCATTGGGGAGCATGGTGAGTTGGTGGAGGCCTTTGGTTCTGACTGCGCCAGGGTTGGCGGTGGAGAACGCGAGGAAGATGTCGCCGGAACCGTCGCCGGAGTAGCTGCCGTCGCGGCCGAGGCCGAGAGAGACGCGGCGCGCGATGCGTTTGAGTTGCGTGGGAATGAGTGGGGCGTCGGTGGCGACGATGACGATGATGGAGCCGGTGTCATCACTCTTTCCGTAGGCAGGACGATCGGGAATTTCCTTCCCTACCGGAACGCCGGCGATGCGGAGCTGATCGCGGCGTCCGTAGTTGCATTGGACGAGGACGCCGACGGTATAGGCTCCGGCTTTGGCTTCGAGCACGCGGGAGGAAGTGCCGATGCCGCCTTTGAATTCGTTGCAAACCATTCCTGTTCCGCCGCCCACGTTGCCTTCTTCGATGGGACCGGAGTGGGCGACGTCGAGGGCGTGAAAGGCATCTTCCGGATGGACGTGGAATCCGTTGATGTCGTTGAGCCAGCCGTCCCAGGTTTCGGCGACCACGGGGAGTGACCACCAGTAGCCTTCCATGTCAGGCGTGCCGTGTTTAACTTTCCAGGCGATGACGGCATCGCGGACCACGCCGACGCTGTGCGTGTTCGTGATCATGACCGGGCCATTGAGAAAGCCGGAGTCTTCGACCCAGGTGGTGCCGGTCATTTCGCCGTTGCCGTTGAGCGTGAACCAGGCGGCGAAGACGGCGTCGTTGGAAGTTCTGCCGCGGGGATGAATGGCGGTCACTCCGGTGCGCACCGGGCCTTTGCCGATTTCCAGTTTGCCGCTCCCGGAGATGAGAGTGGTGTGGCCGACCTCGACGCCTTTCACGTCTGTGATGGCGTTGTTGGCGCCGGGAGTGCCGTCGAAAGGGACTCCGAGATCGCGGGCGCGGGGCTTGGTTTGCGCAAGAGTGACGAGCGTTAAAGTGAGAATTAATGTGATGACAATGGGTGCTTTCGAGCGGGCGAGACTTTGGATTGGTTCGAGAACGGCGTGTGGGATAGAGCGTCGCGACATGGAGCCTCCGGCAGAACGGAGAAGTATATAGAAAGGATGAATGCGGCGGTCAGGCTGGCAGGTGTGGTCCGCGTTGCAATTGAGAAAGGACAACAACGCGGGACGATGAAGAGGCATCGGAGAGATGTAAGTAAATCATGAGGGAGCGGGGTACAATCGCGTGAGAAAAAGATTTCGCGGGGGAAACATGGATAGCTGGAAGAAAGCGGTGGTGGCGGCGTCGGTTGGAGCGGCGACGGTTTTGTTTCTGAAAAAGAGGTACGCCGGGGGTGTGCTGGCAGGTGGAGTTGCGCTGGCCGTGCTGGCGGCGGAGTATCCGGAGAAGTTCGAGCAGGTGCGGGAGTCGCTGCCCAGTTATTTTGATCGCGGAATGCAGGTAATGGAAATGGCTGCGAAGGCCGGCAAACGGATTACTGAGGCGGCGGGGCAGAGCGCTATGGACCCATGGGAAGAGCTGTAACGTGTTGGGGCGCCCGAAGTCCCGGCTTACTCTATGCCGAGCTGTTTTTTGGCGTCGGGGCTGAGGCGTTCGGGGGTCCAGGGCGGAGTCCAGACCACATTGACCGTGGCATTGCGGATGCCGGGCAACTGTTCGAGACGTGATTTGACCTGGGCGCTGATGTTGACGTGCTCGGGGCAGCCTTGTGAAGTCAGGGTCAGATCGACGGCGACATCCTGCTTATCGTTGTTCTCGGGCGCGACTGCGAACTTGACGGAATAGATGAGGCCGAGGTCGACGATGTTGACCGGGATCTCAGGATCGTAGCAGCTTTTCAGGGCGCTTAAGACTTCTTGTTCGGTGACTGACATCTTTGCTGCCTTCCGTGGACTTCTGGAAATTCTCTCTCAATTCTTGGCTTGCCACGCGCTTGACGCTGACTTCGATATTAGAAGGAGACCTTCCGAATCATCTAAGACGCGTAATTTTACCTCTCCTTCTTGGTCGTTCCCGTGCTGCTCACCATGCCCAGTCCAAGGGATAGTCACTTCCGAGCGGTAATAGTAAGTCTTACCGGCTTCCACGGTCAGGTCCGCCGCTCCGCTCAATCTCCTGAGGCCCTTCAAACTCGATTGCCAATCTGAACACAGCCGATGCTCGCCGGGCTCCGCCAAGAAAAACGTATAGGACTGCCCGTGGTTTGCCCCCACCCAATTTCCGTCCAATCCGACGCGGGTTGTCACCTGTCCGAACGTCATCGCCTGCGGATTCTTCACGTCCTCGACGACATACACAAGGGCCTTACCCGGTTCAGATTGAGCCATGGGACGATGGTTCTTGTCGGTTTTGACTTCAAACGACGCTGTGGCTGGACCACATCCCGCTGCTGTTCTTGGGTCTGCCGTTTGACCTTGTCCAGCGATTGGAGCAACCAAGAGCGACACGACCAACAGATACTTTCGCATAGGCTCCCTCTTTCCGTGGCCGGTTCCTATCAGTTTACCTCAGACTGGATGCAAATGTAGTCCCGCATAGATGCATGCGATCTGATAAATTTTTCCCATGATGAGTGAAGAGGCGAAGAAGAGGATTCAGATTGCGCTTGCATTGGCCATCGTGGTTGCGGGCCTGCGCGCGGGATACATCCTTTATCAGCGGCATGAAGATTATGTTGCGGCTCAGAAGCAGCAGCAGGCGAAAGCCTCGGGCTATTCGAACGCGGATTACTACGTCACGCCAAAGAAACTGTATCCGTTTGATTTGAAGTCGGCGAAGCAGTTGACGCTGCAACCGGTATGGGTGAAGGAAGGATATCGATACACCTATTATCCGTATGATGCGGCGCGGAAAAAGGCAAATTTTGGGCGTGAGGCTGGACTGCTTTTGCCGATTGAGCGGTTGGAAATCAAGGATGTAGTCTCGGACGCTGCGGCTGGCAAGCGCCAGATAATGGCTGTGTTCCAGAAGGAAGGGAAGAGTTTCGCGGTGCCGATCGGATTCGAGATGGAGGGACAATACAAGATTTATTCGGATGAAATGTTTTTTGTGGAAGATCCTCACGACCTTTATAAGCATTGGCCGCCGGATGTGTGGCAGGCGATTGAGCAGCATGAAGTGAAACCGGGGATGGATGAACTGCAGGCGGATTTCGCGATCGGGATGGGGGTACCCGATGCGGGCGCGTCGTCTGACGATAAGACGGTGCGATATCCGAACGGAGGGAAGCCGCTGGTGGTGAGTTATCGTGGGGGTAAAGCGACCGAGATCAAGCCGGGGGCGTAGGGAGTCGGAATCTCCCCACCCTTTCGCTAAGCGCGAGTAGGGCGGGGCATCCGTATCACGGTTGATCGTGCCGGTTTATTTCACGGCGGCTAATGCTTTGGAGACTTCGTTGATGTCGGGGACTACGGGGATGTCGTAGTTTTTGTGCCAGGCGAGTTTGCCGTCGCGGTCAATGATGGAGATGGCGCGGCCGGTGATGCCTTTGTCTTCGAGATAGACGCCGTACTTTGCGGCGACGGCGCCGCGCGGGTGAAAATCAGCGAGCAGCGGGTACTGGATACCCATCTTATCGGCGTAGGCCTTGTGGGACCATACGCTGTCGACGCTGACGCCAAGGACTTGCGCGTCCAGTTGCTCGAATTGCTTCTTGTCGTTGACGATGCAGACGTGTTCCTTGGTGCAGACTGGACTCCAGTCCAGTGGATAAAAGACGAGGACGACGCGCTTCTTGCCGCGGAAGTCGCTGAGTTTCACTTCCTTCTGATCCTGATCTTTTAGTGAGAATTCCGGTGCAGGTGCGCCAACATTTGCTGACATGATTCCTCCGTTGGATTTTATTCTACCGTTTTCATCCGTCACAAGGCGCCGCTTATTTCACGATGGGAGAATTGGTGTCGGCGGGTTTTTCTTCGTCGCCATGGATTTTGCCGTCATCTTCGGCATAGAAGGAGCGATGCTGGGCATCGAGGTGCTGAGGGCTCATGGTGAGGATGAAGCTGTCTTTCTTGCCTTTGAATCCGGCGTTGTAGTCTCCTCGCTGAGGGTCGACCATGCGTTTCGTGAATGAGCCCGAGTGTACGAGTTCGGAAAGCGAAGTGGCGAAGTGGCCATACTGTTTTTGAAACCTACGCTGCGCGCGAATGACAACGCGCATGTAGGCAAGAGCGGCGGCTTCGGAATCAGAGCGCGCCGGGTCGCCGGGAAATTTCGGCTGGTACGTAGAGGTAGAAGTCTGTGCGGCGAGAGGCGAAGTCAACAGAGACAGACTCATCGGGGCGAGCGCGAAGCCGATGATCACGACGAAAAGACGAGTCCAACTTTTTCCCATGCAAATTATTCTCCACCCAGTAGCTGGCCGGAATTAATCCGCCAACCCGCCATTAAATGGTTTTTAGGAAGGCTTTTTCATGTTACTCCCGTAATTCGACTTCGGTCACGTGCTCTTTGCATTGCGGGGGATTGCCGCTATGCTCTTGTTACGTAACTACGCCTCACAGAGAAACCTATGAAAGCAGCCGTAGCGAGAAAACCGATTATCAAAATTGCCGTGGTAGAGAGCGACCCCCTGAGATTTGTGGGATTTCGCGCGCTATTCGACACTGAGCCCGAGTTCGAACTGATCTCCGCAGGCCTGCCTGAGATTTCCACATTGCAGGACGTAGACCTGATCCTGCTCGGAAACCGCTCTGGTCAAAATTTATTTGACGTGATGGCTAGCCTTAAGGCAACGCGTCCCGATCTGCGCATTATTGTGACCGGGTCCGGAGTGGACGAAGAGACCATTCTTAAGGCGATTGCTTCCGGGGCCAAGGGATATGTGGATGAGGCGGCGTCACCGGCGGAATTCGCGCAGGCTATTCGCATCGTCAATCAAGGGTCGGTGTGGGCGCCGCGCAGAGTGCTTTCCATGTTCATCGAGCGCGTGTCGTCGGCGCCGGGGAGGATTTTTCCCGCCGGCCGCGTGACGTTCACCGATCGCGAAAAGGAAGTATTGGAAATGCTGGTGGCGGGGCGGTCGAATAAAGAGATTGGCGCGCAGCTCGGAATTGAAGAGCGCACGGTGAAGGCTCACGTAGCGAAGTTGATGCGCAAGGTCGGCGTGCAGAACCGGATTGCGCTATCGGTGCATGCAATTACGCATTCGCTGGTAGCCGCGAAGTAGAGATTTTAGAGAGACACTCCCGAGTAACTTTGGGACGATGACCTCAGTAATCTTGCAGCGAAACCGAGGGCCCGGCATACTCGCCTTACCTACCACAGAACCTGGGAGACGGGGTTGAGAGTGGCGATTAGGGTCACTACTTTCAGCCCCGATTTTTTTGTCTTCCGAGTTTTCATCCAAGACCCCTTCTGCAGTCGATCCTTTCTAGTTAAGCGCTTCTGAGACACAGCCACACGGTTCGTTTACAATCCAAAGCATCAGATCCCAGAAAATTCTTGTGTGCTGAGGAACCATGAAAAAGTTCTTGTTGCTAGCTCTGATTGTAACTCTCGGTTCTTTGTCTTTCGCCGCCGATGAGGAAACGAAGGTTTCGGAACGCGTGCAGGCGGCGGCCGAAGTGTTGAACGATATCCAGGGCGCTCCGGACAAAGGCATTCCTCAGGAGGTGTTGGGGTCCGCGGAATGCGTAGCGGTGGTGCCGTCGATGCTGAAGGGCGGATTTATCGTAGGTGCAAAGTACGGGCGCGGGCTGGCCAGTTGCCGCACGGAAAAAGGGTGGAGCGCTCCGGCATTTTTCGTCGTGACGGGCGGAAGCTTTGGTTTCCAGATCGGCGGCCAAGCTGTGGACCTGGTAATGCTGATCATGAACAAGGACGGGATGCGGCATCTGCTCTCGAGCGAGTTCGCGCTGGGGGCGGACGCGTCAGTAGCCGCAGGGCCGGTGGGACGCCACGCTGAGGGGAATACGGATTGGAAGATGCGGGCGGAGGTGCTGACCTATTCGCGCGCGCGGGGGCTGTTTGCCGGCGTAAGTTTGAATGGAGCCTCCATCAAACAGGACAAGGACAGCACACGGGAGTTCTACGGCCGCATGGTCCCGTTTAAGACTGCGCTGACGGGAGAGATTGATCCGCCGGCAGGATCGAATGCGTTTCTAACGTCGCTAGCGCAGTGGGCGCAGGCGGCGGCTAAGTAAGGATGTGGGCACGCGATTGTGGCTTTGGCAAAGACGCGAAACAACGCACCTCTCTCCAGATAGCTCGCTATGCAAAGAGCGCTGGCTGGGAATGACAAACCAATTTTCTCCAGTTTGCAAATAAGTTTTTGACAATGGTAGCGTCACGCTTCCCCGATGCGGCAGCGACTTGAGTACGCGGCAGCCTGGCCGTTCATCAAAATCCTCGGTGTTTTGCCCCGGCCTTTGGCTCGGGCTATTGGCATTGGTCTGGCTTGGGTGGTTTATTTTCTGCACCTGCGGTTGCGGCAGGTGGGCAGGCGCAACCTCGCGATGGCGTTTCCGGAAAAAAGTGAGGCGGAGCGGGCGCAGATTTTGCGCGGGGAGTTTGCTTCGCTGGGACGTCAACTGGCGGAGGTCTGCCATTTTCCCAAGTACACGCTCGAAAATGTCGAGCAGGTGGTCGTGTATGACGGGCTGGAGAATTATCAGCGGGCCTATGCCCGAGGCAAGGGAGTGCTGTTTCTGACTGCGCATTTCGGCGGCTGGGAGCTTTCCGCCTTTACGCATTCGTTGCATGGGCACTGGATGCATGTGGTGATGCGGGCGCTGGACAATGAGTATCTGGACCGGTTGATCCGCGAGTATCGCACCATGCACGGAAATAAGACCGTGGACAAAGACAACTTTGTGCGCGGGCTGCTCTCGGCAATGCACGCGGGCGAAGTGGTGGGCATGTTGATGGATACGAACATGACTCCGCCGCAGGGAATCTTTGTGGATTTTTTCGGCATCCCGGCATGTACAGCGAGTGGGCTGGCGCGGATTGCGCTGCGGACCGATGCGGCCGTCGTGCCGACGTTCACCATCTGGGACGCGGCGCTGGGGAAATACCGGCTGCGGTTTGATCCGGCGGTGGAGCTGGTGCGCACGGGCGACCTGGAGGCCGATATCCATGCCAACACGCAGAAATTTACCTCGATCATTGAAGACTACGTGCGGCTGTATCCCGAGCAGTGGCTGTGGGTGCACCGGAGGTGGAAGACGCGGCCTCCGGGGGAGAAGGGGTTGTATTAGGCTCCTCACTCAATACAACCACACTGTCGGTTCGGCCCGAAAGTAAATTCTGGGACGACGTTGCGGCGTGTGCTGAATAGCTCGCTCCTGGGCCGAAAATCGGGATACGCCTTCCCCTACCCTAACCGTCCGCATTGGAATCATCGTGCCAGCGTTAGCGCGGAATTCCCCGCAAAATGCCTTTTCCAAAGAACTTAGGTATCAGTCCATGAAACAAAGGACTTCGGGGCCGGGACGAGTTGGCTTGTGCCAAACGTCACGGCCTCAACTATGATCGCGCAAGTGACGGGGTGAGGACAAGGTTGGAAGTCACAGCGATGGTGGAAAAAGTGAATGAAGGGGCCTGCCCAAGCTCAGCTTGGGCGGGCCCCTTCAGAGGGTTCGGTTTGGATAGGGACACGCCGCTACCCACGACGGACGAACGCCCGGTAGCCCTCTCTGAAACCGCGGCGATAGTCCTCAAAGGCCGCCGGTGGCACCGGAGGATTGCGGAATCGTGGGTGGCGCTCGACGTTCGGAGGTTTGCCCTGATCCACATCGCGCCGCGCGGCTGCGAATCCATCGTGAAAACCTTGCCGGGAAATCTCCGTATAGTCTGGCGGGGGAGGTGGTTCGGCATATACCGGTCGTGGATGAGAACATCCAGCCAGAGAGAGAGGCAGCAGCAGAGCCGCCAGGGCAAGCCATCTCTTCATATCGTGTCCTTATCGTCGTATTTGATATCTCGCCAATCTGCGGGCGCGACGGTCGTAGGTATTAACACCCGAGCCGATGAAGTGTTGTGGCGGGGCACGAGAGTTCTACGGCTAAGCGCAATCGGGAATGCTTCCTGCCCGCTCAAAAAAATGCCAGGAGTGGGCCAGTCCCGAAGGTTTGCGGGAGCATCGGAAGGGGCGGTGGGCGGATGAGATGGTGCGGTCGGGAGGTCGGGGGGCTTTTGCGTCCGAAGGACGGCTGAAAATAGCCCGGCGTTTTAACGCCGGGTGAGGTGGCGCATTCGGATGCGCATCCCGTAGGGATGCCTGAATTGGTCGTGACGAAATGCGTTGGGGACGTAGATGTGGGGGGACGTCGGTAGTGGACGGCTTCAGCCGTCCCTAAGGGACGGAATTCATACGGATTCAGCTTAGCCGGCGTTGAAACCCCGCGGCTATTGTCAAACGTCCTGCCGACGATCTTGTTTCCCGGAATGATATGCGGAGCGGTTAATCGACTTTCTTTTTCGTTGTAAGGAAAGCGACGACAAGGCCGAAAGCCAGCGCGATCGCTGCCGACTTGCCCGATGGCTCATTTTCGAGAAGGACTCCTGGATGGATTCTCGACATGTTACCAGCTCTAAGAAATGTTCCACGACGAACGCCAGTGTGAAAGTGACCGCGAAAACCACCAAGAAATACTTGATTCGCGGCGATAGGTTGGACGGCCGGGGCGGCGGACTAGACACGTTCCTTATATCCCAAGATATCCCAAGGCGCGCGCTTGTGATCAAGCGGCTTTCGAGGGGGCGCGAGAGATTTCAATGCGCGCATCCTATAGAATCGAGACTTCCTATGAAAACATTGGAACAAATCGTGGAGTTGGAAAAGAAGTATTTGCTGGGGACTTATAACCGGTATCCCATTGCGTTGACGCGAGGAAAGGGCGTGTTTCTTTACGACCTTGAAGACCGGCGCTATCTCGACTTTGTTTCGGGGCTGGGGGTAAATGCGTTGGGGCACGCACATCCGCGGATTGTGAAGACGATTCGGGAGCAGGCGGGGAAGCTGATTCACGTCTCCAACCTTTATTACCACGAGTATCAGGGGGCGCTGGCGGAGAAGTTGTGCACGCTTTCCGGGTTGAGCCGTGCTTTTTTCTCGAACAGCGGGACGGAGGCCATTGAGGGCTCGATCAAGCTGGCACGGCTGGCGGGACATCGCGCGGGCGGCGAGGCGAAGTCGCGGCTGGTGGCGCTGCAGGGGTCGTATCACGGGCGGACGTTTGGGGCGCTGTCGCTGACCGGACAGGAGAAGCATCGCAAGGGATTTGAGCCGATGCTGGAGGAAGTGACATTCGTGGGACAGAATGACATCGAAGGGCTGCGGGCGGCGGTGAACGACAACACCTGCGCGATTGTGCTGGAGCCGATTTTTGGCGAAGGCGGAATTTATGAATGTTCGGTGGAGTTTCTGCAAGAGTGCCGGGCGGTGGCGGACCGGCACCGGGCGGCGCTGATCTTTGACGAGATTCAGTGCGGGCTGGGGCGTACGGGGACGATGTTTGCGTTTCAGAGTTTTGGCGTGACTCCGGACATTGTGGCGATTGCCAAGCCGATTGCGGCGGGGCTTCCGCTGGGGGCGTTTATCGCGAAGGAGGAATTTGCCAATGCGATTTCGCCAGGGCAGCATGGGACGACTTTTGGTGGCGGTCCGTTGGCCTGCCGCGTGGCGCTGGAGTTTCTTGCGATTGTGGAAGACGAGAAGCTGCTGGAGAACGTGAATAAAGTTGGGGCGTATCTGCAACAGGAATTGAAAACGATTGTGGAGAAGAGTGCTGCGGCGAAGGAAGTGCGCGGGCGGGGATTTATTCAGGGGATCAATCTGGAGATTCCAGCGCGGCCGATTGTGGATGAGGCTTTATCCGAGGGCGTACTTTTTAATAGTACGCAGGATACGGTGGTGAGATTTTTGCCTCCGTTTTTGCTGGAGGAGAAGCATGTGGATAAGGGGATTCGGGTGCTGAAGAAATTGCTGAGGAAGAAGCGGAAGGCGGCAGCGTAGCGTACGGCATCGATACAAATGCCTTGCAAGGCTTGGGGTGGGGCAGGTGGGTATGGATTCTTCGACTTCGCAGGTGGATCGCTTCGCGAACCATCTGCCTCGCTCAGGATGACAGACGAAAAACGGGGAGCCGAAGCTCCCCAAGTGAAGCGAACAGAGGCGATGTTCATTTAAATAGAATCGAGTCGTGGGGAAAAAGTTGTCTGGGAAAATTG
>Ga0185299_10008184_pt1 | contig 10413 bp, 10 predicted proteins | sample PaiPotPPA55metaG_FD_128002 | JGI IMG/M metagenome (GOLD analysis project Ga0185299, IMG submission 128002) | Iron sulfur acid spring bacterial and archeal communities from Banff, Canada, to study Microbial Dark Matter (Phase II) - Paint Pots PPA... ...
CCGCGAACTGGATGGATCCAATTCCAGAACCTCTTCGCGACCGCATGGAGATCATCGAACTGCCGGGATATACCGGTGAAGAAAAACTGCATATCGCGCACAAATACCTGATTCCCAAGCAGGCCGCCGAACACGGCTTGAAAGTCGGGGAACAGCTGGAATTTAGCGACGACGCTATTCGCGAAATTATTCATAGCTTCACTCGCGAAGCAGGCGTGCGAAACCTGGAGCGCGAGATTGCAACGGTCACTCGCAAACAGGCCCGGCGTATCGCCGAAGGTAAACTGGACAAAATGGTGGTGACGCCAGAAATTGTCCGGGAATACCTGGGCGTGCCGAAGTACCGCACCGAGAAAGAAGTCGAAGAGCGCGTCAAGAAACCCGGCGTGGCCATCGGCTTGGTGTGGACGCCGGTGGGCGGCGACATCATCTTCATCGAAGCCACGCGCATGCGTGGAGGCAAGCAGTTCACGATGACCGGACATTTGGGCGAAGTGATGCAGGAGTCCATGACCGCGGCGCTTACCTGGGTGCGCGCGAACGCGGAACGATACGGCATCGACACGGACTTTTTCCGTAAGCATGACATCCACATCCACGTGCCTTCAGGCGCGGTGCCTAAGGATGGTCCATCAGCTGGCGCAGCGATGGTGACGGCGCTGGTCAGCTTGCTGACGGGAAGGCCGGTGCGTGATCGCCTGGCGATGACCGGGGAAATGACGCTGTCGGGAATTGTTCTACCAATCGGCGGCGTAAAGGAGAAAGTACTCGGGGCCAAGCGCGCGGGCATCACGGAAGTTCTGTTGCCTGCCGACAATGAGCCCAATGCCGTAGCGGATCTTACGCCGGAAATTCTCGGCGACATCAAGATCACTTACGTTCGAACGCTGGACGAAGTGCTGGAGCACGCGCTGTCGAAGGAAGTTGTCGCGCCTCCGCCAATCGTTCCAGAACCGAAACCCAAACCGGCGCGAGTAGGGCCGGATGCTCCACGCGCGATTCACTAAATCGAACAGCTGTGCATAAATTGGTTGTCCCAGTAAGAAAGAAAACGGGCGCGAAGTTTGCGCCCGTTTTTGTTTTTAGCGGCACGATATGTTTTGAGTGCACGATGTCTTTAGCGCACGGTATTTAGCGCACGATATGTTTTTGCGCGACGATATGCTGTAAAACAAACCCTGTTAACATGGCACTCCACGCATGCGCAGCCAGCCGCAAAATGTCACGGACTTGGCAACGGAACTAGCTCAACGATTGCCCGAAGCGCTGATCGGGGAACGGGTGATTCCTCGCTTCGTGGATTCCTACGTGGTGGAACATGGGCGGCACGCTCTGCAAGTGCATGCCGCGCTGTATCGCGATCGGCTCGCGCTACTGCAACGCGAAGCGCTTTTGGCGTTAACGGTACAGGTGCTTTCCGCGGCGTGCGTTGAGCCGGCGAGTTCAAAGAAGTCCAAGGCTCGTCCCATGTCGCAGAAAGATGCGGCGATATTCCGGCGCAAATTTCTGAATGCGCTGGCGCGGCAGCAAAAATGGAGCGTTGGCGACTCGCTTGATTTTCAGACGGACTTGCAAATTTATGAGAATTTGATCAGGCGAAACAGCGCGACACGCCGTACGCGCAAATCTTTTGAAGTGGCCAACCATCCGTTTGTGGATCGCTCGGCATTCCTGCTCGATTCGTCATTTATGGAAAAAGCGCGTATCGCCGCGAGCCGTGCGCTCGGTGATTTGGAAGATCTTGCTGCGCACGTGGTGGCTTCGGCTGGGCCACAAAAGTGCGTCGCGAAATTGCGATGAGCCCGATTAACGTGCGTTGGCTACATCCTATTAGCGCTTCATGCGATAGGTTCGACATGCACGGCAGTTCCATACGCCAGGACTTCCGTTACGCCTTGCATAACTTCGGTGGCGTCGTAACGCATGCATACGACGGCGTTCGCTCCGTGTTGCAGTGCGTGCTGCAACATTAATTCAAAAGCGTCCTCGCGGGTTTTCTCGCACAGATCGGTCAAGATAGTGATATTTCCTCCCACGATGGTTTGCAACGCGGCTCCCAGATTTCCAATCACGCTGCGCGAGCGCACAATAATTCCCCGCACAATGCCGTAATTTCTGACGATGCGATATCCGGGCAATTCCAGCGCCGAGGTCACCATTGCGGCATTCACTGTTGGCATGGCCATTATTCCCTCCCGTATTCCAACGTTTACCGCTGCGATTCTAACCGCACATATATTCGGACCCTAGCAATTTTACTTTGCTACGCTCGAAGCGCGTGGAAGACCTCTTCTATTTTCTGGCCATCGTGCAGATCGGCGTGGGCGCATATCTTATCTGGCAGGGCTGGCAATGGCTCGAATACGCTCGCCGGCGGATGCGCACCGATCCAGGATTTCATGCGCCGCGTGTTGCGGTGCTCTGTCCCTGCAAAGGTGTGGAACCGGGATTAGAGCGCAATCTGGTTTCGCTCACGGAATTCAATCATCAGAACTATGAAGTGTTTTTTATTTTAGCTTCGGCAAATGATCCTGCCGCGGCGATTGTGAAACGCGTTATTTCCACGTCCCGTCCCAAAGCGCACCTGGTTATCGCGGGCCAACCGGAAGACTGCGGCGAAAAAGTGAACAACTTGCGCGTCGCGGTGGAACAGTTGCCAGAAGAATTTGAAGTACTGGTATTCGCCGATTCGGATGGCCGTGCCGGAAAGGCGTGGCTGCAACGTTTGACAGCTCCTTTAGCCGATGACCGCATAGGCGCGACGACCACCATGCGCTGGTTGATGGCCAATCGCGGCAACCTGGCTACCGCGCTGCTGGCCGCCTGGAATGCGCCGATCGTGACCATGCTTAGCGAGAAGGGCAAAAATTTCTGTTGGGGCGGAGGCACGGCCATTCGTCGGTCGGTATTTGATGCCATCGGTGTTCTAGATGAATGGCGCACTTCGGTCAGCGATGATTATTCTCTAACGCGGTCGCTGGAGCGTACTGGGCGTCCTATTTTCTTTATTCCTGAATGCCTGACGGTTTCATTTGTGGAGACGGATTTCAGCGGGTTGCTCGAATTCACGAATCGGCAAATTTTGATTACACGGGTTTACGCGCAAAAAATCTGGGCCGCTGCCGCAGCTACTCATCTGCTGTACTGCGTTACGGTAGTCCTGGGTCTAGCTCTTACGATACGAGAATTGATCAATGAACGTGCAGCACTGCATATCGCAGCGCTGACGTTTTTCATTTTTTTGTTGTCGGCGATCCGCGCCAGCTTGCGTGTCGTTGCGGTGACGGAGATTCTTCCCGGGTCGAGAGCGCAAATGATGAATCACGCGTGGGTAAATATTGCTCTGTCCGCTGCGATTCCGTTTCTGTATTTAGAGAATTTCGCACATTCGTTGCTGACCAGGAAGATTCGATGGCGAAATATTCGTTATGAATTAGTCTCAGCGAACCAAACACGCATCATCCGCGATTGAGGCAGAGAATAATCAGTTGCGCGGCCACGTTTTCCACAGTTATTTCCCTCCGCTCATTATTGCGATTGGAACTCTGTGCAAAATTATGCTTTTGTTCGCGCGCGTAGCAGGGTAAAAGAGTCAAAGGACCCAAATGTGGCGGCAAAAACGATATTTCGCGACATTTTGGCCGGGAAAATGAGGAAAAAGTGCGCCGTGCGTGCAATTCCTACCACCCATCATAAATGGACCGACGGTGTCCTCAGCCTAAGTACCATGTTTTCTGTAGGAATATAATAATTTGTAGTTTGGATAAAAATTTGCACTGAGGGAGCGGTTCGGTGCAGTGGTCGCATGCGGGACGTCGGGTGCCCTTATTCAAGGGCGACGGCATAACAACTGTCAACCTTGGCTTCTGTTTGCAGCATTCCTTAGCAGTAAAGTCTGTAAAGCTGGCCTCGCTCAGGGGCAAATCGTAAAAAAACTTAAAAGGGTCTCGGCGGGAGTCGAGACTGCATTGTGGAGGGATTAAGTGAAGCTTATGCGCAGGAACGAACAGCCACATCTATCTGCACGGTCAGGTCAACCGCGCGAGATGTATTTTTTTTATGAGAAGAATACCGGTGTAGCGCATTTTAACGTGGAAGCCGGGCCCGACGGGCAGTTCCCTGTCGAGCAGGCCGCCGGGCTGCTGGCCATGCATTGCATGGTTCGCGGCCAGTCTCCGAACGATTACATCGTCATGGTACCCGCGGAGAATGACTTTCTAGACGGGCTCAAAGAAAAGGCTGACAAGTTGTTGCAAGCCGGCCGCTCCGCGGGCTCCTCTGTGAAGCTGACGCGCCGGGAAGATGAAGTGCTCGGTGGAATCATGCGCAGCCTGGCCAACAAGGAGATTGCCGCGGATTTGAATCTTTCGGAGCGCACGGTAAAATTCCATGTTTCTTCGCTGCTGGCGAAGTTCCGGGTGCGCGGTCGTGTGGAGCTGGTGCGCGAGGCTTCACGCCACTCGAATGCGCCGACGGCGCCAGCAACCCGCGAAGCACGCGGAGACTATGCCGAGTTGCCAAAGGGTTTCTCGTCCGGTTCTAACGTGCTGCCGTTAGTGAAACGCTGCATGGCTTAACTGGTGGTTCTGAAATGCAAGAGGCCTGCCCGGGATCGGGCAGGCCTTTTGTTTTTCTGGCGGTTTTTTCAGTTACCTTTTGGCTTGATCGTAGAGTTCCGCAGACTTGTCCCAGTTCACGGTGTTCCACCAGGCTTTGATGTAGTCGGGGCGGCGATTCTGATATTTCAAATAATAAGCATGCTCCCAAACGTCGAGTCCCAGTACGGCTTTTCCGCCGCCTGACAACTGGTAAGGAGTGTCCTGATTAGGCGTAGAGTCGATCGCCAGTTTGCCGTCGCGAAGCAACAACCAAACCCAGCCGGAGCCGAAACGGGCCACGCCCGCGGCCGAAACTTTTTCCTGGAAGCCTGCAAATGAACCGAAAGCGGAATTGATAGCCGAAGCGAGATCGCCCTTGGGTTCGCCGCCACTACCCTTTTTCATCAGCGGCCAGAAGAGGCTGTGATTCCAGTGGCCGCCCCCATTGTTGCGCACCGCGGTGCGGATATTTTCTGGGATGGCGTCGAGGTTCTTGAGCAGATCGTCGATGGATTTATTCTGAAGATCGGCATGTCCCTCGAGGGCTTTGTTTAAATTGGTGACATACGTTCCGTGATGCTTGTCGTGATGGATTTCCATGGTTTTGGCATCGATGTGCGGTTCCAATGCGTCGAACGAATACGGCAACGGCGGTAAAGTAAAGGCCACGAATTTTTCCTCCAGCTCAGATTTGAAAGTGTGAAGCTATCCCGGGCTTAGAATGTCAATTTGCCGGCGAGCGCTGCGGTGGTAAGTAGTCGACAAATATAAACGAATGAATTATAACGCTTGTCTCGCTGGTTCCCACCATCGCAAGGCGTGCTGCATGGGCCAACAATTTATTTCACGGCATTTCATAAGTGGTCATGATGGGCTTGCCGCATTTGCTTGGATGCGCGAAATGGCCCATTGGGCAGATTCGGAAATTACCATATTTGGTGATGCCGCCAGTCGCGTCAACATGGTTGAAACTCTTTGGACGGCGGACGAATCAGGCGGCAATTTTGAATTTCCCAGCGCAATGCACACGTTGCGAATAAGACCCTGCCATTTGGTTCTCTTGATGGGGCTGCCGCGAAACATTTCGCTGAAGTCGCTTTGACTCAGCGAGGCAAGCCATTCCAGACGCGGCAGGAATAGTGTCTCTCGTGAAGCGCCATTTCTTCCGTGGAGAGTAAATTCCTCTTCTCCGTTTGCAGCTGCATGAGTAAAAGAACGCGGCTGAAACTCTTTCGCGTAGGTTACTGGCGGGTGGCGATTCCAGGGGCAAACATCCTGACAAATGTCACAGCCAAATATGTGTTGGCCCATAGGCTCACGAAGGTGTTCTGGAATTGCTCCGCGCAGCTCGATGGTCAGGTACGAAATACACTTTCGCGCGTCCATGACGTAGGGTTCGACCAGCGCGTGTGTGGGACAAGCGTCGATGCATTTGCGGCAGGTGCCGCAGCGGTCCGCTGGGGGAAGATCAGAAATTCCCAAGGTCGGCGGCAACTCGAGGCTGGTTAAAATTACTCCCAGAAAGAAAAATGAGCCGATGCGTTCATTGAGCAGCAAAGTATTTTTGCCCAGCCATCCAAGGCCGGCGTGTTTGGCCAGGACGCGCTCGTTAATGGGGCCGGTATCCGCGTAAATACGAGCTTCAAACGGTTGCGGATACTCAACACGCAAATCTTGCAGTAGCCGCTGCAACTTTTCGCGCAAAACATCGTGATAGTCATCTGCCCATGCATATCGTGAGATCCATCCGCGGGGCGCAGTGGTTTCGGTTGCGTCGCCACTATCTGCCAATGCTTGTGCGGTGCGTGCTCGGTCGGTGTTGTAGTTTAATGCACAGACAATGACACTTTGTATGCCGGGCAATGCCGCTTGCGGGTCGGTGCGCCGCGCATCGGTTAAATATTTCATCTCGCCGGCGTAGCCACGCGCCAGCCACTCCTGTTGACTTGCGAGCTCCGGAAATTTCTCGGCGCGAGCTACGCCGGCCATGGCGAAGCCCAGTTGGATGGCGCGCTCAGAAATCCAATTTGTGATGGAAGCGTTGACCATGGAATTGTTTTTTCGTGGCGGCTGATCCGCAACGATAGCAATGTAAGATCAAAAATATCGAGCGAAGACGCACCCTTTAAAAACTCCACAACGGGTGCGCCACCCGCCGACAAACTCGTCTGGAGTAAAAATTGTCAGAGGAACGGAACCCCAAGACCCAGGTTCATAACTCAACTGCGAACCTGGGGCACCCGCTGAATTTTAGAGGTTTTTTTACGGCTTCAAATCGTAAAGGGTGCGGCACCCCCATTATATCGAGATGAGGTTAGACGGTTGTTTTGTCGAAGCTGCGTAGCGCCGTCACTTCGTCGGAGTGCACATCAAAAACGGTATACAGTTTCGTGATTTGCAGCAGGTCGCGGACTTTTTTGGTCAAATGCAGCAGCTTCAATTCGCCGCCGCGGTTCTTGACGGCGGTGAACGCGCTTACCAGTTCGCCGATACCGGAGCTATCGATATAATTGATGTCTCCCAGGTTTACGAGGATCCGGACACGTTGGTCTGCGAGGAGTTCGCGAATGGTGGAGCGCAGCAAAGCACTGCCTTCGCCGAGGGTTATGCGTCCGCTCAAGTCCAGAACGGTGACTGCTCCAGCATCCCGATAGGTGGCCTGTAATAGAGCCATGGTGCCTTTCCACGAATCAAATCTTCACGCTTGATGCGGCGGCGCGTTGTGGTCGCCCATATCGTTGTCATTCGACGGCTGGCCATTCGCGCTTGGCAATTTCTTGGACATAATAATTTCGGCGCCGCCGGTGCGGCCGGGTACCACGTCGAACTCGTCCATGAAGGAGCGCATTAAAAATATACCGCGTCCGGAGGTGCTCAGAAGATTTTCTTCGGCCAGTGGATTGGGAACGTCACCAAGTTTGAAACCTTTGCCTTCGTCCAAAACGTGGATGACCATTTTGTCGGGAGTTAAATCGACGGCGAGATAAATCTTTTTCTCCGGGCGTTCCTGATTGCCGTAGTGAAATGCGTTGATGACGCCTTCGCGCACGGACATTCCGATGCGGTAGCAATCGTCTTCATCGAAGCCGGCGGCTTCGGCGACCCGCAAACACATCTCCTCGGCAAGATTGACGCTTTCCACCTGCGTTTCGAGCGTGACATCGAGGTGTTTCTGGTCAGCCATTTTATGAGTCGCCACCCGCCATAGCCGTCTGGACGCGCATTTGAGTGCATTATGGGTAACACAGTGCCGGAAAAAGAGTCAATCGAGCACTGCAGTTATACCCTAATGTTTACGATTTTATCGGGTTTCATGGGTATCAGTTCACCGCCGAAGGAAACTCAGGAAAGTATACCTGCTTGCCGGGTGCACTGACAGAGACTGCATCGCCTAGGCCCAATAGGAGCGGTCCAAGGTGCGGTACTGGATGGCTTCGCCCAAATGTTTTGGGGGGATGTTTTCGGTGGCCTCCAGGTCGGCAATGGTACGCGCGACTTTCAGGATGCAATCGTGAGCACGCGCGGAAAGCCCGAGCCGGGTGATGGCATTTTCCAGTAATTTTTCGCCTTCGGCGGTGATGCCGCAATGCTTGCGAAGCATCTTGGGCAACATCTGCGCATTGGAATAGGTTTTCTGCTCGCCGCGATAGTGTTCGAGTTGGCGGTTGCGCGCGGCTACGACTCGCGAGCGGACTGCTTTCGAGTCTTCCGCTAATGCGGGCGCGCGGAGTTCTTTATATTTCACCGCGGGAACTTCGATATGAATATCGATGCGGTCGAGGAGCGGGCCGGAAATTTTGGAAACATAGGGTTGGATCATCGGTGGCGTGCAGTGGCATTCCCTGGTGGGATCGCCAAAGTATCCGCAGGGGTACCGGTTATTTCATTGCGACACCGCGTAAAATATACATTTTCCCGGATTTACCTTAAAGCAGGGGCGGCGCAAGAACTCTCCAACCTTGGCCGCCCAGGGAATCCAGCACGTCGGCTCTTGGTGGGGCACTGTCTCTGTGGCCCATGGCAAAGGACGACGTGCAGCACTGGGTAAGAAGTTGTGATGGCTCTCAAAACTTCAAAAAGCACTTGTCTGGTAACCCGACTTGAACGAAACCATAGCCGAGCGTAGCGACACTTCGGATCGCGGCGCGAGCGGCAAGCCATGCGGGCGTAGGAATGTGTTGACAAGGGCTCGCTTGCAGCGCAAGACTTGCGCCACGGCTCCTCCCTGAGAAATAGCCTCGAATCAGACTAGCTATGATGGCCGTGTTCCTAGCGCTTGGAAACGTAGCGTTCTGGCACTTCGAGCCGTGGATACCGCTGTAGCGTCGCCTGCTAAAGAATCGTCTGATGATTCCGCTGACGACAATACAGATCTTCGACGCCCATTATGAACTTCACACGAGGAAGTTGTGGCCCTCCAAATCTCAACCCGAGAATCCGGCGATGTCACCATATTAGACCTTCGGGGAAGAGCGACAATCGGCGTTGACAGCGACCTGCTGATCGGCCATCTAGACAAGCTAGTCGCCACCGGCGTGCTTAAGCTGTTGCTGAACCTCGCAGACGTGACCCAGTTGGATAGTTCGGGCATTAGCGCCATTGTCGGGACGTCTGTTTCGCTTAGGCGTCAGGGCGGTAGCCTGAAATTGCTCTGTCCGTGTGGTCGGGTGCGGGCTGGGCTGCGGGTGGTCCGCTTGCCAGAGATCATCCCGACCTTTGAGGATGAGACCCAAGCTCTGGCCAGTTTCCGACCGCGGGGTTACTCCGCAGGGTCCTGAGGCGCGGCTACAATCATGCCAGTTGTATAGGCGGGACCACTTATGACAACCCACATGTAGCAGTGCTGTTGCTCCCACCACACAGAAGACCGTGCTCTTAGTGCCCGATTAACGCGGCGGTCTCAATGGGTCGACGCAACACCCACTCGAAGTCTACTTGCAGGAGTCTGAAAGCCTAAGGTTTTTCTCGGGCGTTGATTTAGGCGCAGCGCTACTTTGTCCAGATCCGACTGGGTATAGCCGGATAGATCGGTTCTCTTAGGAAAGCATTGCCGTAACAGCTGGTTCGTGTTTTCGTTGGTGCCGCGCTGCCAAGGACTCAGCAAATCGCGATTGCGACGTCAACCCAACCTTAGCGAAATTCTAATGCCAGAGTCTTCCTCTGGATTCTGATTCTTCCCCAAACTTCTACCTGCAGTTGGGAAACTTGAGCGATGCCAGTCGCGTACTCCAGGCGAACGCAGCGGTATTCGTGTAGTACTGGTTGGTGTACCAGAAGGTGCAACCGTCGGCGGCGTCGATGGCCATACTGGTGTAATCACCCCAACGACTACCCGTATCTTTCTGCGAGCCCGTGCCGTTGATGATGGAGGCCTCGGACTCCATAGTGCCCAAGGGGTCGCCCGCCGTCTGACCGGTGTAGTTGATGGATGGGAAGATTTGTCGGCTGGAGATGCTGTAGCCGAGGGCGATGTCGCCCATTTTGTCCATGGCGATGGAACCCATCCAGCGAAAATTGGTGTCGCCCGCCGGCCCGGCGAAAGTTCCGGACTGATATAAAGTGGGGGTGGCGGAGGTTTCGGGTGCGCGGAATTCATACCATCTCTCGCCCACTAAGCCGGCGGCGGTGGTTACGTCATGATCCACCAGCCAGCTCTGGTGATCCCCAAAGTTGCGGTAAGCCAAGCGGTACAAAAGCCGATCACCTATCGATTCGAGCAGGGAAGAATTCCCCTTCTGGGGTACGCAATCGCCAAAGCCGACACCCCCGCAGGATAAAGTGAAAGTGGGAACTCTGATTGGCATCGTTCCGCGGA
>Ga0185299_10008186_pt1 | contig 10410 bp, 9 predicted proteins | sample PaiPotPPA55metaG_FD_128002 | JGI IMG/M metagenome (GOLD analysis project Ga0185299, IMG submission 128002) | Iron sulfur acid spring bacterial and archeal communities from Banff, Canada, to study Microbial Dark Matter (Phase II) - Paint Pots PPA... ...
CGATGTCGGCTCATCACATCCTGGGGCTGGAGAAGGTCCCAAGGGTTCGGCTGTTCGCCGATTAAAGTGGTACGTGAGCTGGGTTCAGAACGTCGTGAGACAGTTCGGTCCCTATCTGCCGTGGGTGCAGGAGAATTGCGAGGATTTGCCCCTAGTACGAGAGGACCGGGGTGAACGTACCTCTGGTGGACCTGTCGTGGCGCCAGCCGCGGTGCAGGGTAGCTACGTACGGAACGGATAACCGCTGAAGGCATCTAAGCGGGAAACCGGCCTCTAAACGAGTTCTCCCTCGAGAGCCGTGGAAGACGACCACGTTGATAGGCCGGGTGTGGAAGCACAGCAATGTGTGCAGCTTACCGGTACTAATAGCTCGATTGGCTTGAACGCTCTCATTACTCGATGTCCATGTGCTTGGCGCAAGGCCTGGGCAAACAACCAACGATCATGAAAGACTCGTGCCGCCGGATGGCGCATGGGCTGCCCGGTTTGCTTCCTTTCCGCCTTTCGCCGGCCTGGTGACTTTTGCGGAGCGATCAGACCCGATCCCATCCCGAACTCGGCCGTCAAACGCTCTTGCACCGATGGTACTAGGTCTCAAGACCTGGGAGAGTAGGCCGTTGCCAGGCCTGCGAAGGGCGGAAAGCTTCTCCTTCGATGCTTTCGCTAACGAACGGCGGGCTTCGCCACGCGAAGGCCGCCGTTTGCCTTTGGCGCGGGGTGGAGCAGCCCGGTAGCTCGTCAGGCTCATAACCTGAAGGTCACAGGTTCAAATCCTGTCCCCGCAACCAATTTCGTATACGTCACCGGAAGGCCGCTCTCACCCAGCGGCCTTTTGGCTTTTGTAGCCAGCGACAGGATGCCCGCCAGATGGCCTTGCAGGTCGATAGTGAGGCTTTTGCGGCCATCTTCGTCTGCTACCGGCGTCAACACGACCTTATCGACCAGCTTGCGGATGATATCCGCCGCCCCGGCCTGCGCGCGCTCATCGGCCAGCGCCTCGCGAAGCTGCGCTATCTGGTCGCGGTAGTAGTGGGCCATGTTGGGATGGAGGAGGACCGGATTATCCGAAGCCTCCCTGATCCGCGCTTCGGTCTCCGCCTTGCGGTTCTCAAGGTCCGTCATCTTGTCTTTCACGCGGCTGGCCGGCACGCCGTCCATCAGCGCCTGCACCAGCCGGTCGAGTTCCCGGTCGATTTTCACGAGCGCCGCCCGGTCAACCTTGTGCCGGGCGTTGCCCTCGCCGCGCAGCCGGTTCGTGTGGCGCGTGTATTCCTTGCAGAATTCATCGCACAGCGCCGGGTCCATGAGACGGCTCTGCAAGCCCTCCAGCACGGTGGCTTCGAGGGCGTCGCGGCGGATGGTATGGCGGTTGTTGCAGGTCCCTTTGTTACGCGCGTTCGCGCAGCCGATACGCTCGGCATTGAGGACGACGAACCCGCCCCCGCAGCAGCCGCAGCGCATCAGGCCGGAGAAGAGATAATGCGGACGGCGACGGTCCCAATAGCCGGATGACTTCTTGCCGGTGCGCGTGCTGCGCAACGACTTTTGCCGCGCCTTCACCGCCTGCCATAGATCGTCGGCGACGATCCGTAGGTCCGGCACGTCCTGCGTGATCCATTCAGACTCCGCGTTCGGGCGCGAGACGCGCTTGCCGGTTTCCGGGTCCTTGATGTAGCGCAGCCGGTTCCATACCAGCTTGCCGACATAGAGTTCGTTGTTGAGGATGCCGGTGCCGCGATCCGGGTTGCCGTGGATCGTGCTCGGTCCCCATGCCGTACCGGAAGGCCCGGCAACGGCTTCCTTGTTGAGTATCTTGGCAATCGCCTGCGGCGCCTTGCCCGCCGCATAGTCATTGAATATGCGCCGGACCATCCCGGCTTGCGCGGCATTGATCTTACGCTCGCCGCGCACCGGCAGCCCCTCATCATCGAGCCGCCGCACCACGTCATACCCGAATGAATTCCCGCCGCCCGACTTGCCCGCCTCGACGCGCCCGCGCAGGCCGCGCCGCGTCTTGTCGGCAAGGTCTTTCAGAAACAGCGCGCCCATCGTGCCTTTCAGGCCGATATGCAACTCGTTCACGTCGCCTTCGGAGAGCGTGACGATCCGCACGCCGGCAAAGCGCGTGCGTTTGTAGATATGGGCGATATCTTCCTGATCGCGCGACAGCCGGTCGATGGCTTCGGCAACGATGACATTGAATTTTCCGGACTGCGCATCCTGCAAGAGCATCTGCATGCCGGGGCGGATCAGGCTGGCGCCGGAAATCGCATGATCGGTGTAGCAGTTGACGACGCGCCAGCCTTCGCGCTTCGCCCGCTCTTTGCAGAGCCGGATTTGATCCTCGATCGAGGCATCACGTTGCAGGTCGGAGGAATATCGGGCGTAGATGGCGGCGGCCGTCATGACGAATGTCTCTCCTTATTCGCCCTGCCGCCCGGTTGCCTTTCCCTCGGAATCCTTGCGGCAGAGTCGAACATAATCTCTCTCGGCGGCGGCGCGGGCAAGCAGCTTTACCAGCTCGACCAGCACCGGATCAGGCGCGATAGCGCCATTTCCCGCCTTTTTTGTCTGCCGATTCTGTTGACCCTTGCTCATGCCAGCAATCTGGGGCCACGGGGTGCAAGGTTTCCTCGCGCCATCCTCGCGCAAAACCGGCACTGCCTTTCGGCAGTGCCGGCGAGCCGCGGGGTTCAGAACCCCGGCGGCCGGGGCCGCGCGCGTCGCTGCGCGAGCACGCGGCAGATGATGTCCAGATTGAGCAGCGCATCACGGCGCTCGATCGAGCCCGGCGTGCTGCAATCCAGATCGTACCGAGCCCTGTTAAGCAGGCCCCGCAGTTGGAGATCGCTGAGGTGTAGAAGTGCTGACGTAGTGTAGACCGTGGACATGGATTTTTTCCTCTGTTGTCCTCGCGGCCCCGACCATCAGGGCCGTCATGCGGTCCAGAGGCAGAATCAGCAGCAGACGGCCCGCCTTGGGCGGCGGGCGCGGAGAAGGACAGGAAGAGGAAGAAAATCGGCCACGCGGCTGCACAGGCAGCGCGGCGAAACCTTCAGCGCATTGAGAAATGCGACCTGAGACGACAGGTTCGGGAAGAGATGGTGCGCAGCGCGATCCGGTCTCGGCACGGCGACAAGGCGTACCGTGTCAATCTGGTCATCGGCAGCATCAACGTGACGCGTGGTACGTGACGGTCGCAGAGCGAAACGGAGCGGAGAGGAGCGCAACGGGAACCGAGAGCAAAATAGATTTACATGCGCTCGTACTCATCGTGTGAATTCAGAACGCTACGGCGATTCAGTGTGCGTTGAATCACAATCAGTCTTGGAAAAGCTTTAATACCCAGCGTGTAGTATGGGAATTATTGAGCACAACGTCTGATTGTTTAAAGCGATATTTTTGGTCATTCATGAAGAAGTCTGACCCAGTTGAAATTGATTATAAGAGCCTCGGCACCATCGCCATCGACGAACTCAAGCAGGCGATTTGGGAAGATATCGAGGCCCTCAAGGAGCAGTTCGGCGTCTCATACGTGACGGGCGTGAAACTGGTCGTGCCCGCCACCAATGAATTCGGCGATCCGGTGGTGATTAAGCGACTGTCGACCGGCGCCACCGTGAAGCGCCTGGACACGCACCACTATCACCCTGCCTGTCTCGATTACAAACTGTAGGGAGGGAGATGATGAAACAGCCCTGCTATCTCGGTCTTGAAGACGCCCGGCAGGTGTTGGCCGAGATGGGCGTCAAACTCTCACTACGACAGATGCAGCGCGCGGCGGAACAGGACGCGCAGGGACGACGCAAGCTGCCCTTCTTCGTCGATCCCATCGAGCACAAACTGAAAATCGAGAAGGACGATTTACTGAGCGCGTATTTCAAACGGCAGGTGGAAGCGCAGAGAAACTTGCGTCCGAACTAAATAGAATCGTTCTAAAACTTGCTTTTATGCCCGGTTTTATTGCATGATTCGATATGGCGGACATCAGGAAAAGAAACGGCAGTAAGGGGATTACGTATCAAGTTCGATACCCAAGCAAGGCGGCAAAAACCGGCTACGCCTACAGGACATTTAATACCCTCAAGGAAGCGCGTGAATTCCGCGAGAGCGGCGAGACAAAGATAATCTCAGCGCGCTCCGGCGGCGGGCATATCATCACCGTCGCCGACGGCCTCCACAAATGGCTGGAAGTTTGCGAGAAGGAAGGACGCGACGGGCGCGATCCCGTCACGGCGTTCACGCTCAAGGGATATAAGTACCGCGCGCGGATCATTAGCGAGTATCCGTGGAACAAGACGCTTCATGAGTTGACCGCGCCCGACGTAATTGAATTCCGCTCGTGGCTGCTAAAGAACTACAAGCGCTCGATGGCCCATTTCATCCTGTCGAGTTTTCACTCGATGATTCTGGAAATGGTCTTTCGCGGCGTCCTACTGCATGACGTGGCGGCGCGCGTCTCGATCCGAGAGCGCTCCCGGTATGAGGAGCCCGTCACCATCCCGTCCGAGAAAGAGGTGATGGCGCTATTGAAGGCCGCCGACAAGCTGGCGAACTCGAAGAACCTTCAGACGCAGCGTACATGGAAGCGCTATCGGCCTGTGCTGTACCTCGCCGTGGATTCCGGTATGCGCCCGCAAGAATACCTCGCTGTCGCTGATGCGAGCGTAAAGGACAAGGGCGTTCAGGTTTCGCGCGCGATCGAGCGCAGCGGTAAGAAACTATCAGTCCCGAAGACCGCCGCAGGCCGGCGCTTCATCGACTTGAGCGGCGATGTTTACAAGATGGTCCGCTTCTATGCAGACCACTATGCCGAGCCCAACAAGCACCACCTGATCTTCCCGACTTCCAGTGGCCGTTGGCAGTTGCCGGAGAACTGGCGCAATCGCGGTTTCGCCGCCGCGTGCATGGAGGCCGGATTAGTCGTAACCGAGGAGGTGGATGGCGAGAAAATCGATAGGCCGAAATATGTGCCCTACGATCTGCGCCACTTCTATGCGTCGGTCTTGATCGCCAATCGGAGAGACCTCAAGACCATCCAGACACTCATGGGGCACGAGGACATCAAGACGACATTGAACGTATACGGCCATCTGCTGAAACGCACCGAAGCCGTAGCGTCAGAAGGCATGCTCGCCTCTCTTCGTGCCAATTGATGTGGCGCGTCTGTGGCGAGTGACCTCCAATGCGCTCATGTAACTGTATTTTTTCTTCTCTGTCACGGAAGAGGTCGCCGGTTCAAGTCCGGTCGCTCGCGCCACTTTCTCTTCAATGACTTAGCGGGGATTTGTTTTCCATAGCCCGCTAAATAGCCGCTTCACCGCCACACAAACACCCTCTGCTGCAAGCCGCAGTATTCGGCCATTCTACGCTTTGCCCCTTCCCGCGCTGTGGCGCGTTTGTGGCGAGCTTAGACGCAGCGTGCCGATGTGAGGTGGCGATAAGGCCAAAACCCCCTACCATTGGTGGCCATGCACGAGTTTCGTGCTATTGCTAGAGCTGAAATGACAGAGGAAATCAGAGAACCGCCAAGCGAATACCGGCTGATCGGCCCGACCGAGGACGGCAAGGTCAACGATCTGCTGGCATCGCTGAGCGCAAAGGGTGGTCGGCAGCGCCTGCAAGCGCTCATAGCCGAGTGGTTGCGTATGGAAAACCTTGTCGTGCTTACCGGTGCCGGAACATCGGTCTCGTGCGATGGCAAAACAATGGACGGCCTCGAAGGCGAAGTGTTGACCACTATCAAGGCTTTGCCGAATCTCCCTGCAACGATCGCCGCCATCATCGACGCGCGAGAGACCGAACTCGGAAAGAAAGATGCGACACCGAAACTGCCTTTTGAGGACTGGTTGTCGTATCTGTCGAACGCAAACTTTATCGGCTCATCGCCGGCTTCACCGTTTGTCGGTGTCGAGTGGCGGGGACTGACGGCCCCGACACAGACAGACTTATCGTCGTTTGTCACGAACCTCGGCAAGGCTATATTCGCGGAATGTGCGCTGACGCTGCCGGACACCGGGGCGTCCGCAGCTGAGGCTGCCGATATCGCACCACACTTGGCCTTCCTCGCCAAAGTGGTGGCCCGCGACAGCAATCTCGGCCGCACTCATCTATTCACACTCAACTATGATACGCTGTTTGAACAGGCACTTGAGCTGCTCGGAATCCAGTATTTTGACGGCTTCACGGGGCGCGCAGATGCGCGCTTTGATCCCTCTGTTTATGGCCTCGACATCTATTATCCCGGCGAGATCGCCGAGGGCCGGGTCCGTCGTTTCGACAAGTTCCTGCATTTCTACAAGCTTCACGGGTCAATTCACTGGCAAGTGCGCGGAAGCGAGTTGCGGGCACGGCACCCTGACCTTCAGGACTTTACCGCCTATCGCACCCTCGACGCCAACGCGAAGGCCGCTCAATTGAGCAAACTGACTGAGAAGCTGCCCGCCGTCGGCATCTTGCCTACCGCCAACAAATTTGCGCAGACGCTGACCATGCCATTCGCGCATCTCTTCCGGTCATTCCAGACGAGATTGAGCGCACCGCAAACATTCCTGCTTGTCCTTGGCTACGGCTTCGGCGACGAGCATGTAAACCACATCATCGAAGCTGCACTCATGAATCCTTCGCTGGTGATGCTGGTGGTCGAGCCAAATCCTAAGAGCGGCACAATCGACCGCGTTCGGCGGTACAAGGATTTGGGGAAACGCGCGTTTGTGCTGACGCAAACCGATGCCTCATTCGAGGCTACTAAATTCATGCTGGCGAGCTTCGACGACTTTGCCCGGTCCATCATGCCGGACGTTCAATGGCTCGACGACTTCCTGCGGCTGCGCCGGTTTGAAAAGCAAATCCAAACCTCCGATAGGCCCGACACTCCGGACGTCAGCGGCGCCGGGACATAACCGATGGAGAGCCCGCGCGTCATAGGTCACATCGTGGCCGTTCAGGGTTTCCGGGTCAAAGTGGAGGTTCTTTCCGAGACGAAATCGGCATCACGCGCGACGCTGGACGGCGTTCAAAAGGCCGTCGCGATCAACGCCTATGTGACGTTTTCGATTGGCGCAGGCCAGCTCGTCATCGGGATTATCACAGACCTCGAATCACGCGAGAGCTATGACCCGAATTCTGGCGACGACCTGACACTTGAGCTGATGAAGCCGCGCCGCGTCGCTAGCGTTCAGCTTCTTGGCACCATCGAACAAGATGAAAAAGAGGGCGTTTTCAGTCCCGGAATTACGATCTTGCCGACGCTGGATACACCGGCGGAAATCGGATCGCCGGAAATCCTGAAGGCGGTGTTTGAAACGCCGCCGCGCAGAAACAAGCCGGAGGAGTACGAGGGGAAGGACTTCGACTGCGATCTCCGGATCGGCGTGCCGACGGGCCAGCCGACCACAGCAGTTCGTGCGTCGTATAACGATCTGTTCTCGCGGCCACTTGCCATCGTTGGCAACACCGGCTCCGGCAAATCCTTCACGGTTTCCAGCCTTGTGCAAAAGGCGATGAAGGCGCTCGAAGGCGCGCGACAGGAACCGCATATATTTGTGCTCGATATCAATGGCGAATACGGCAAAGCCTTTCCGCCAAAAGTTTCTGCCGGCGAGCGCAGTCCCGACCGCATTTACCTGAACGGTGAGGAGTTCGGAATCCCGATCTGGTTTTTGAACGCCGAGGAAATCTGCGCTTGGCTCAGTGCATCGGAACAGACGCAAGAACCCGTTCTCAAGGACTGGTGGGCTATCGCGAAGGGCGGGAATACAAGCCAAGTGGCGGGCGTCAACAGATTGCAGAATGCCCTCAGCTCTATTGATCAATTGCTTTCCGAGCTGGCCGGTCTCAAGCGAAAGAGTGCGGGCTCCTATTGCGATGCTATCGTCAGTCATCTGGCCGGATCGGCTATCGACACGACGGGATTCGAGGCGCTGTTCACAGAGCACAAGCAGGTTGATAAGTACAACACAGAGGTTGTCGCCAATCAGGCCGAGATTGTTACGTCCGCCGAAAACATCCTAGCTGCGGTGAAGACGAAGATTGTCGAGAGCGGCGATCTTGGTGAACAGGGCATCCGCACTGCGGACTCACCATTGCTGATTCCCCGTCACATGCTGAGAGACCCCTCTCTCATCAACCGCGCTGTCTCAAAAGAAGACACTTTCAGAGTCGAAGCCCACCTGACGACACTGAAACTGAGGCTAAAGACCCGTCTGGACGACCGCCGCTGGCGTGCGTTTCTCAATTACGAAGACGCTGGGCTGGAAATCCGCGATCTTGCTGGCTGGCTCGGGCGGTTCGGCCTTGGCGCCGATACAGGACCAAAAGTCTCGATCCTCGACCTCTCGATGTTGAGCAACGAAGTGCTCCCGTATGCCTGCTCGGTCGTGGGCCGCATATTGCTGGAAGCCCGCGAATGTCTGCCGGCAGCGCGCCGCTACAAGCATCCTTGGGTTCTCGTCTTGGAGGAGGCTCACAATTATGCGCGTCCGGCAAGGTCGGACGAGGATAGAGGGCACAAACTTGCGCGCCTGTCGTATGAAAGGATTGCCAAGGAGGGCAGGAAGTTCGGCTTATCCCTCATTATTGCCAGTCAGAGGCCGAGCGAGATCAGTCAGACGATTATCAGTCAGTGCGCCAATTTCATCAGTCACCGGCTGCAAAATCCTGACGATATCGATCACTTCCGCCGCATTATTCCGATGCAGGCCCGGCGCTTGCTGGATCAGGTCACTATCCTCGCCTCGGGCGAGGCGATTGTCTTCGGTAGCGCGTTTCATGTGCCGACGCGCGTCCAGTTCGACCGGCCAACGCCCGGACCCTATAGCCAGACGGCGGCTCCGTACCACGAGTGGAGCAAGGAAAAGGAGCCGTTCCCTCTTGATGACGTGATTAGTGCATGGGGCCTGAAACCTTCCGCCAAGGATAAAGATGCGATACCGGGACTGGAGGCACCGGCACAGGAGCAATCCTCGGAACAGCCGCCCCTTGAGGATGAAATTCCCTTTTAGCGCGTCCGGCTGACGCCGGACCGGGCTCTACACGCGCCGTTTCGCGGCGCTTGCCGAGCCGCTCCGCGTCTCGTCCATCCGGTAACGATCCCTCGCGCAAGATGTCTCGGCCAGCCTTCGGCTGACTTCCTTCCGTTTTCAAGGCGGGGACCTGCGGCCCCCTGCGATCAAGCCAACCTCCTTACGGAGGCGCCTTCGGGGCGTCTCCCCGATCTTCCTCCCTACGGTCGTGCAGACCGGGAGATACCCCTCGCCCCGAGGCGGTCTTGACCGCTCACCCCCGCTCATTGGCGCGGGCCTAGTCGGGTTGCATGCGCAACCCGCAGCTAGGAGGAAGGAAAATGAAGGCCGATGTTTATGAGAGAATCACGGGGCAGATTGTCACCGAACTTGAGAAGGGAGTCCGCCCTTGGTTCAAGCCGTGGAATGCCGAACACGCAGCCGGACGCATTACGCGGCCCCTGCGGTCCAACGGAATCCCGTACCGGGGAATCAACGTCCTGATGCTTTGGTCCGAAGCCATGACCAAGGGATTTTCCGCGCCGATCTGGATGACGTTCAAACAGGCGCTTGAATTAAACGCGTGTGTGAAGAAGGGCGAGAAGGGCAGCCTTGTCGTTTATGCCTCCAAGATCACTCGCACCGGGACTGACACCGACAGCGGCGAGGAAACGGAGCGCGATATTCCCTTCATGAAGGGATACACGGTTTTCAACGTGGAGCAGGTGGAAGGCTTGCCCGATCAGTATTATGCCAAGGCCGAACCCCGCCTCGATACCGTGCAGCGGATCGACCGTGCCGAATCATTCTTTGCCGCTACGGGTGCCACCATCAACCACGGGGGCAATCAGGCTTTCTACACGATGGCTCAAGACCGGGTGCAGATGCCGCCGTTCGAGAGTTTTCAGGACGCCGAGTCATATTACGGGACCCTTGCCCATGAAATGACTCACTGGACTCGCCATCCGAAACGCCTTGAGCGCGATTTCGGGCGCAAGCGCTTTGGCGATGAAGGCTACGCGATGGAAGAACTTGTCGCGGAACTTGGCTCTGCCTTCCTGTCAGCCGACCTCGACCTGACGCCGGAAGTCCGGGCCGATCACGCTTCCTATATCGATTCTTGGCTCAAGGTTCTGAAAGACGATAAGCGGGCGATCTTCACCGCCGCCGCACACGCGCAACGCGCCGCCGACTACCTCAACGGGCTGCAACCCGGCTTACAGCAGGAGGCGGCAGAATGAGCCGCCCCGACAAGATCATCATTGATGGCCGCGCCTATCGCTGGCGGGATATCATCGAACTGCGCCGCCAGCAGCTTGAGGCTTGGAAAGCGGCAAGGCCGGAACAACCGGCCTTGTTCGCGCTCAAGGAAGACAGCCGCCCGGCTAGGCAGCGCACCGTCGCGGGG
>Ga0185299_10008189_pt1 | contig 10408 bp, 9 predicted proteins | sample PaiPotPPA55metaG_FD_128002 | JGI IMG/M metagenome (GOLD analysis project Ga0185299, IMG submission 128002) | Iron sulfur acid spring bacterial and archeal communities from Banff, Canada, to study Microbial Dark Matter (Phase II) - Paint Pots PPA... ...
CAATTCCTCCAGTTGCACCCAGAACGATGTTGACCCGAAGAGCAATTCCACGCGGCGTGTTGCGATGGCGGCTGATCGCCTCCAACTGCTTACGCGCTGCGTCGGTAAGGACAAGTTTGGGCGCGGGCGGAAGCGGCATACGATCAGTATGCGCCCAACAATTCCATTAGTAAAGCTATTTCAGATACAGGAGACTAGGTGCTTACCGCTGAAACAACGCGGCCGGCAGCGGCCCCGGATCGCCCGACAGAATAACTGGAGCCCAATACAGGAAGCTGGCTGTCTCTGGGTTTCGCAGCAACTGCAGCTTGGCCAACCGCAACGCCTCCGCGCGACTGCGGCCCGCACTCAGTTCCTTGTAAAAACGGGTCATGAGCGCCTCTTGCGCAGAGTCCGCCACTCGCCAAAGGGGAGCAACGAACGTCTTGACACCCGCGATTGCGGCAGCCCGGCGCATGCCATACACGCCTTCACCCGCGGACGGCACTCCGTCGGCCATGCGGCACTGCGAAAGGACCAACATCTCCGTCCCGTTCAGATCCAACCCCTGGAGTTCGAGAGCTGTCAGGAGCCCGTCCTCGGGCGAGCCGTGGCCACGTCCATAAGCCTCTTCCAACACAATTGCCGACAGGCTCATCGCGCGAGCCGCCGGGTCGAGATTCACCAGTTCACAGCCCGGGCTCTCCGGGCGTATTTTGCAATCTTCGTTGCCGCGCACGATGCCATGCCCCAGGATGTGCAGCAGAGCCGGGCTATGCAGCTTCTTCAGGGTTTGCTCGGTGGCCTCGCCCTCGGCCAGTAATCGCGCCCGCGGAAGGCGCGCCTGCAAGCCACGAGCTTCTATTTCCGCGCCTGCCAATCTCTCCAGCCGGTCGGCACGAAACACGCTTGCAACCGGACTGCCGGCAGTGGACCGCCTGCCACCCGCACCGGGACTGAGCGCAATCACCGGCACTCCCAAAATTTGGATTGGATGTTCCAATGAAACCAAATCGCGGCCAGCAGGAAGATAGCTGATGGCAAATCGCTCATCAAGAAATCGTCCGTCCGAGAGTGCGCCGAATGGAAGCAGAGTAAGCATCCCGTCCGGAGCGATGCGCAGACGTCGAGCTTGTTTTTCCCGAGCGAACCAGGGATTGAGAGGCGTCAGAACTTTTTTGGATAGTTCGCCGATAGCATCATTCGCCGTGGTTAGCGTCGATTCAACAGCTTGTTTTTCGTGACTGCCGAGCGACGTGCTCCAGTCGTTAGCTGCCTGAATAAGGTCGCGTATGGCGGAGTCGATGGGCGCGGCCGCTCCAAGTTCTACCCAGCGCAAGTCTCCGCTGCGATCCAGCAGGAAAGCCCCGTAACGCCGGTCCGGACCGATTTTTCCATGGCTGTCTCGCGGCTGGTATTCGACAAACTCCAGAAAGAGTTCGTCCGCCGCAAGATGCGATCGAAGATCTTCCAGGCGTACCGCGTTTGCCGCCACCTCGAACTGCGGCAATTCGCGGCTGAGCATCGCTTCCAGCGTTTCCGTGCGCTGCTTCAAAAGTTGTAATGCTTTAAGCGCTTGCTGACCCAGGTCCGCGGTCCAATTGGTGCGCAGCTCGTGCAGGAGACGTTCGTATTGGCCTTCGAGCCCGGTGTCCTGCAGCGCGCAAGTGCCAACCGCGGCCGGCTTCAGGTCCCGATATCCCAGCGCAATGGTGAGCGAGGCCTCGCACTCCAACAGCGCCTCCCATGCGTCTAACCTTTTTCGAATCGTGGCATCGGGATTTTGCCGGAGCCTTTGACGCCAATCTCGCACCTGATCGAGAACCCGGCCTTTTCTGCGGGCCACTGCTTCAAATGCCAGCGCTCTCGCCTCGGGAAGCCGATCGCCCGCTCTCTGTTGGAAGGATAGGAGCACTGGTACTTGATCCTCCAAGTTCGCCAGGACTCCAACCTTGCTATTTTCCGACCCGACGTTGAGGATATCGGTCAGGAATCTATCGTTGATTTCAAAACTGCGCCGGTATAGAGGTAAGGCCGCACGATAGTTGCCTGTTTGTTCATCCAACATCGCCAGAAGCTGTAGATGCTTCGCGAGATCCGGATGATTTTCCCCGTGTGTTTCGGTAACGATTGCGATTGCTTCGTTGAAGCACCGCTCGGCGTTCGAGTAGTCGCCGGTCGCCTGATATACCAGTCCGGTTTCGCTCAACGCTCCAGCATAAAGCGGATGCTTGGTTCCCAGGCCCTGGGCGGTAACGTCGAGGGATTTCTGAAGCGTTGGCAGGGCGCTCGCAAAATCCCCACGCCTCCTTTGCGCTTCGCCCAGGCCCAGCAGTACGCTGGCATAATCGAACGCCTGAGGATTGGGAAGTTTCGCATAAAGATCGACCGCTTCCTGGAATAGCTTTTCACCTTCCGCCGGATTTTTCGTCAAGACCAGGCGCGCCAGGTTTCTCAATGATGCGCCTATCGAGATATTCCCCAACTCGAAGGTGTTTCTCTTGATCTCCAGGGATTTCCGGTAGTCGGCTTCGGCTGCTTCCGGATGACCGATAGCGTTATAGAGGAAGCCCCGATTGTTCAAGAAAGTGGCGTACATCGGATGCTGTTCTCCGATTTGCACCTTCAGAAGCGCATCCGCTTCGTCGTAAACTTTCTCGGCAGCCGAGTAGTTCCCCATATCCGTTTGCAGATATGCCAGACCAATCAGACTGATGGCGTATGACGGGCTCTCTTTGCCAGGTACCTTTGCCAAAACCGCGAGGCCCTTTTGGAAAAGACCCTCCGCTTTGGAATACTTCCCCATGCGCTGATAGTTGCCCGCCATATTTACACAGAGAGTTCCGTATTCGGGATCGGGATTGGCAGGGTCCAGATGAGATTCATGGATGGCGAGAGCCTCTTCGAATTTGGATGCGGCCTGCTCGTATTGCCCCTGATATGAATAAATGGTTCCGAGAGTGTTCAAGCTCTCAGCCAGCCTGGTGTCCGTCTTGCCGAGCACGCGCGCTCGTATTGCAACGGCTTCTTCCGCTAATCTAAAGGCCTCCGGGAAGCGAGCGGTGTCGCGGCAGACTATAGCGAGATCGTTCGCGGTCTCGGCATAGTCCGCGGTGTCGGGGCCTACTTCGGTTTTGCGAAGCTCCAGCGCCTGCCGCAGTAGCGGTTCCCCGTCCTTCAAATTGCCAGACTCGTAATACAGGAAGCCCAACCGGCCCAGACTGTGCCCAGTCTGCTTTGGATCGGAAGCCGCCTCCAGGGCGAGCTTGGCGAGGCGAATCGATTCTTTGAAATCGCCCTTGAAGTAGGCTTGCTCGATCTGTTGGTTGAGGGACTCCCAATCTTGACAAAAGGCGAACGGAGAGGACAACAAAAAGAGAAAAACAGCCGTTCTCACTTCAAACCTTTAGCCCTCGTCAAATTCTCCTGGACCGATTTCCGTGATTCTACCGCGGATCCGTCCAACGCGCGCAACGCTTCGCCGTAGTACTGCGTGGCCTTTTGAGTATCGCCGCGCAGCTCGGCTGCTACTCCGAGGTTGTTCAGACTCTCCCCATCAGATTTGCCTGAGAGCAAGCCCTCCGCTCGCTGGTAATCCCCTCGCAGCAGCAAATAGAGCGACGCGAGACTGTTAAGCGACTGTATTTCCTGCGGCGCGGCGGCTTCATAATGTTGCAGCGCCGCATCCAGTGCTCCGGCTTGATACTCAAGCGCTGCGATTCGTTCCAAAAGCTGGCGGTTGGTCCCAAGCTGCGTCAGCGCTTTTTGTGCAACGTCGATCGCTTTCTTCGAGTCGCCGCGAGCGGTGAGGGCATTCACTTGCTGCATCACAGCCGACAAATATACCGAGCCATCGGTGCGAACCTGATCGCCCGCGCGAATTGTCTCTCCGGTGGCGATCCGGCCGCGTGCCCGATCGCGAAAGATGGTGGTAACGACGATGCGCCCGATGGGCTGACCGTCACGAAAAACACGCAGCTCGTTGCCCTTGGCTAAGCCGTCTAACGATCCCAGATTTACAGTCGGCAGGTTTTCTTCAATAGAAAGGATAGAGCCTTGCTGCTGAGGCGGCCGGCTCCCGGGATCGGCACCGCGGAAGATCGTCGTATCGCTAGTTGTGGGACGCAGTTGGCTAGCGAGAAGGATAGGCTGTCCGGCGCTGGCGGAAGAGTCGACCGTCGGCTTCAACCGGGCCCGAGTTGTGGTGGCAATAGTTGCCTTGCCATCCTCTTTTGACGCGGGGCGCTCTAAGTAGAACGTGACCAGCGCGACGGCTGCGGCAATAGAACCCGCGATTGCGAATATCCTCACCTTCGATCTGGGTTTCCGCAACACGGCATCTCGAAACGCAGTATCTTTCAAGCCCTTTTCTACCGTGCCATGGACGGCCAACGCGTTAAACAATTGATCATCGCTCAGAGCTTCTCGCGCGAGTTCTCGTTCTTCCATCGGCGAGAGCTGCCCGCTTACGTAGTGGGGCAGACGATCGATTTTTGTCGTCTGCCACTCTCCGTCTTCAAAAGCAGCCTTCGCCAAAGCCACGGCGTTGAGTTCCTCGAACAGGTCGGGCCGGTCGAGTGCTTGTTGCGCTAGTTCACGGGCTTCGGACGGGCTCAACTCGCCTCGCATGTAGAGGTCGATTCGGCGTTCGAGATCGGGCTGTATCGAGTCAGGCATGTCCACCTCGGCGCTCCGTTCTCCTACGAACGCATTGTGCCAGAGTTCTGATCCCTCGGCTGACCCAACTAGCAACGGTATTCTCACTCACTCCCAATTGGAGCGCGATTTCACCGTACTTGAGTCCACTGGCGCGCATCTTCAAGACTTTGCGATATTCAGAATCCAACGCCGGAAGGCATTCCACTACGATCTCCTGCAGTTCCCGTTGAATCATCCTATCAAGTTGGCCGGGCGCAGGATCCGGCGAATCCAAGTAGCCATTCGTACCTGACCATACTTCCCGGCGATTGCTACCCCGATTATGCTCCTCCCGGACGACAAAGTGAAGCACCCCGTGCAACCAGGCAAATAGCCGATCCAACGGCCAATCCGGCGGTATCGAATTGGGCGGCAACTCGTCGCTGAAATAGTACTCAATGGCTGATTGCGACCGAGGATCTTCGAGCGAACGCCGCAGCGTTTCTTGCGCGGCACTTTCCGGGTCCTTGGATCCCAGCCATCTTGCCCTTGACTCCAAAGTTCCGAGCATGCGACGATATTCGATCCTTGCATCTCGCATCTGCATGAATTGAGACGGCCCTCGGGGTCATCATATCAACCTGCGCACAGGCGTTCCTGTCTGTGTGACTCTTTTTACAGCATGCGGAAGGGAACCGCCGGAGCATTCTGATACTTGGCGATGGCTTCGAGCTACGTATTCTAGATGAGGTATTTCGCGCGGACGGCGCACACTCCGGAAGGATACAAGCCCGATGGCTGTTGACTGCAGGGTGGGTTGTTCATTTGGGTCCATCGGGTGTACGAATTGAGAACCACCAAATTTGAATTCGCCCGAACTTTCCACTTAGGGACTCGCGTAGCTATTCGGGCCGGCTTCGTGTGCGGATAGCCCTCCCGAAGGATTTTGGCACGACTTAATCCATTCCGTTTATTAGGTCACGAGCCCCAGTACAAGACACGGGTCGAAACGAAATCCTTTCGACACAATTCGGCAGTACCCTCATTCGATGAGTGCTGGGCGAGTTTTGGCAGTTAATGGGTCGTGTCCCAAACGCGTTCCGGGAGCCAGAGCCATAGGGCGTTGAACGATTTTATCCTACCTGCGCTGAACTGCACGGCGGATTGGGAGTGATAAACGCCCGACCCGTAGAAGTGGCGAGCCCGAAGGAACACGAGGTCTGATGGGAGGTAGTTTGGCGTCCGGACTTGTCGCGGACCGGACGCCCCCAAACGCGCTAGTGTTTTACCCAACGTCGCTAGCTACCGAAAACCACCAAGGTCCGGGTTACCATGGATGGCATGTCGTCCGCGGAGGCAGTCGTGGTAACGCTCGACGTCGGCACCTCCAGTGTCCGGACATTGCTACAGCCACGCCGGATGGCGGGGTGGAGCTTGAGCTTTGAAGCTGTTTACGTGCAGACGTTGCTCCTGGTAATTACAGCTTCTGCCGCTGCTTACTGGCCCGCCCGCCGTGCCTCACGGGTCGACCCACTGGCTGTATGCGTTGCGGTGTGAATGATGTCTTCTGGCGTTCAAAGGAACCAACGCTCGGTAACGCAAGTGTCCGGCACTTAAAGCGACTCACTGCAAATTGCTTGCCGGCGCTGTTTGCTGGCTTTGTTTTCTTCTGGCTAGTTTTCTCCTTGACAGCTTAGGAGTGATCGCGCTATCCTAAGCGTATTAGGAGGGCTGGTGACCGACCAAGCTCAGATTCTTCCCGGCACTCTCGATCTCTTGATCCTGAGGGCGGTCTCGCTCGGCCCAATGCATGGTTACGGCATCCTTCTCCGCATCGGACAGATCTCCGCCAACGCCCTGTTGATCGAACAAGGTGCGCTCTATCCCGGTCTGTTTCGCCTGGTCCGTCAGGGACTGCTCAAAGCGAGCTGGGGCACCTCGGACAACAATCGCCGCGCGAAGTTCTACGAACTGACCGCCGCTGGCCGCAAGCGTCTGCGTGAAGAGACCGACAACTGGAATCGGCTCGCGGCTGCCATTGCTTGCGCGCTTTCTGCGCAACCGGAGGAAATATGAAACTTCTCGACTCGCTTCGTTTCCGCATCGCCACCTTCTTCCAGCGTTCGCAGATAAACGCCGAGATGGAGGAGGAACTTCGCTCTCACATCCAGCACCGCGCTGATGATCTGGAACGTTCCGGGCTAGCTCGTGCCGAGGCAGAGCGCCGCGCGCGCATCGAGTTCGGCGGCCAAGAACGCTTCAAAAGAGGAAGTCCGGGAAGAATTCGGCGCCAATTTTGTCGAGATTCTGATACAGGATACGCGCTACAGCCTGCGCGTGTTGCGCAAGTCTCCCGGATTCACAACCATTGCCGTTTTGACGCTGGCTCTGGCAATTGGCGCGAACGCCGTGGTCTTTGGGGTATTGAACGGGATGATCCTTCGGCCGCTGAATGTGCCCCGGGCGGAAAGCCTTTACGGAATCGAGCACGGAAACGAATATAACATGTGGGAGTCTTATCCCGACTATCGAGACCTGCGCGATCGCAACCGCAGCTTCGATGGTCTGGCAGCCTTCAGTATCGATCAAGTGGGGTTGGACACGGGCGAAAATCCATCCCGCTCCTGGATCAATCTGGTGACCGGTAACTACTTCGACGTGTTGCGCCTTCAGCCTTATCTTGGCCGTTTTTTCCACGGCTCCGATGAAAATGGCCCGAACAGCGCACCTTACATCGTGCTCAGTCACTCGTATTGGCACCTCCATTTTCAAGATGACCGTGGGGTGGTTGGCCGCATTGTCCGGCTGAACAACCATCCGTTCACCATCATCGGAGTAGCTCCACCGGAGTTCCACGGGACCATCCTGTTTGGCACCCCCGATTCCTTTGTGCCGATGGTAAACCAGGAGCAGGTAGAGGGGAAAAATCTCCTCGATGCGCGCGCGACTCATTCGGTATTCATGGTGCTGGGACATCTGAAGACGGGCGTCACTCCGGAACAGGCTGTGGCCGATCTAAATTCGGTTGGCTCTTATCTGGAAAAGACCTATCCCAAAGACCATGGCTCAACGACTTTTGCATTGGCTCGTCCAGGTCTCTACGGCAACTATATGGGCAGTCCGATGCGAGCGTTTCTCACCGGGTTGATGCTGTTGGCGGGGTTGATTCTGCTGGCTGCCTGCGCCAACCTGGGCAGCCTGTTTGCCGCCCGCGCCTCTGACCGTTCCCGCGAGGTAGCACTGCGGCTCGCGCTGGGGGCAAGCCGTAACCGCATTCTGCGGCAATTACTCACGGAAGCCGTGCTCATCTCACTGGCCGGAGGCGCCCTGGGGCTATGGGGAAGCGTCGCACTCTTGCGCGCCGTAAGCGTGTGGAGCCCATTTCCCAGATTTGGCCACTTCAGTTTGCCCGTGAGCCCTGATGCGAACGTCTACGCAATGGCTCTGGTCCTCGCGTTGGTCAGCGGGCTCCTCTTCGGCATTGTTCCCCTGCGCCAGGTGCTGCGGGCCAATCCCTACCAGATCGTTAAAGCCGGACCCAGCGGCACGGTTGGGCGGAGGATTACCCTCCGTGACCTGTTGCTGGCCGCGCAAATTGCGATCTGTGCCGTGCTGGTCACTTCATCCATGGTTGCCGTGCGCGGACTAGCGCGCTCGCTGCACAGCAATTTCGGCTTTGAGCCGCGCAACACGATGCTGTTGGAGACCGATCTGAATACTCTAGGTTACGGTGGCGATAACGTCCTCGAAATGCAAAGGCGCATGATCGATGCCGTGCAGGCGATTCCTGGCGTAGAATCTGTGGGATTCGTGGGTAGGACACCATTATATGGGGGCGGGTTCGGCGCGCCTATTTTCACAGACCAGACCACAGATCTGAAGCCATCGAATGCCGTTGCAAACGCGATGAGGTTCAACATATCTCCCGAATACTTCCGGGCAGCGGGTACAGCCTTGTTGGCGGGAAGGGCTTTCTCCTGGCATGACGATAAAGACTCGCCCCGCGTAGCCGTGTTAAATCGGCAGTTTGCCGGGAAAATCTTCGGCTCAACCATAAACGCGGTGGGCAGACATTTCAAGATGCGGGATGGAACGCGGGTACAAGTGGTGGGTGTGGTTGAAGATGGAAAATACATACACCTCACCGAAGATCCGGAACCGGCGCTGTTTCTGCCCATGCTGCAAGCGTCAATCAGTGAGACCTGCCTGGTGGTGCGCTCCAATCGCGATCCGCAATCACTGGCGGCAGCGATTCACAGCACGGTGCGGGGCCTGGATCGAGGGCTGCCCTTCTTCATCGAAACTTGGAACCAACAAATGGACGTCGCTCTGTTTCCTTCGCGTATGGCGACAGTATCGCTGGGCGCACTGGGCGTGATCGGCGCGGTCCTCGCAATAACCGGCATCTTTGGAATGGCGGCGTATTCAGTGAGCAGGCGGCTGAAGGAGTTGGGAATTCGGCTCGCTCTCGGCGCGCAGCCTAAAGAAGTGCTACAGGCGGCGTTGGGACGGGCGTTCAAATTGCTGGCTATCGGTTCGGCGGCGGGATTGGTCCTGGAGCTCTTGGCGACTCGGGTCCTGGCTTCGATCGTGTATCAGGCGACACCTCGCGATCCGCTGGTACTGGCTGGTGTTGTCATAGCGATGTTACTGCTGGGGCTCCTGGCAACGTGGATCCCGGCGCAACGCGCGCTATCGGTTGATCCTTTGACACTGCTGCGCGAGGAGTGATTGGCTTTTGAACCGCTCGGACGTCGTCGAATATGTCCGGATTAAATGCGCGCTTGTTTTCCAGCGCCGCTCCTGCTCCTGCACCCGTTCCAGCGCTCGCCGGCACGCGTGCGAACAGAAGCGTTGCATGGGACTTCGCCCCTGGCGCGCGAATCCTTCGTAACAGCCCGGCCGTTCGCACATGTGCTCGAAAAAAATGTTCCTTCGTGATTACCCTCGCGGCCTCGCTAACTGCCTCTAGCTCTGCTGATTTCCGGGTCTTGACGCGCTCCCGGTAACGTCGGCTTTGGCCGTTGCGCTTCTCTTGGCCAACTCGCGTCGTCCGGTATCTCTGCTGCGCCTTCCACCGCGACCATTTCCGCGCCGCTTCCCGGCAGCCCTCGCTGCAATACCGTTGGTGTGCCTGCCGGGGTTGAAAGCGCTGCTCGCAGCCTTTCAGCAGACAACGCCGCATCTGCGGTCGACGTCCGAAACGCTTACGCCGCGACATACCTCGGGCTTGCAATCAGCCTATTTATTCTTTATAGTTGAGCATATGTCACGAGAAGTCCTTGGAAACTTTGAACTAATGGTCATGTTCGCCCTAATCCGTTTGGGCGACGCGGCTTATGGAGTTCCTATTTCCAAAATCATTGAGGAGAGCACGAATCGTGAAGTGCTGGTGGGCAGCGTCTACGCCGCACTGGAGCGTCTGGAGGCAAAGGGCTTTGTGTTGTCAGAAGTCGGTGAACCGACGCCGGAGCGTGGCGGGCGGGCAAAGCGCTATTTCCGCATCACCGATAACGGCCTGCGTCAGGTTCGCGACACGCGAGGCGCGCTGGTCAAGCTGTGGAAGGGTATTCCTGCGCTGCAAGGAGGAACACGATGAAAGCCTCACATCCGCCTATCTTGGCAACGAAGTTGGTAGGACAGCTCGTCTCGGGGCCGCACGGTGATGCTCTTGCCGGTGACCTCATTGAACAGTATCGGCAAGGACGCTCGGCGGTCTGGTTTTGGCGTCAAGCGCTGTTGGCAATCATCGTTTCCTTTACGAAAGACCGAACGCTCGGCGGACCGGCGG
>Ga0185299_10008192_pt1 | contig 10407 bp, 8 predicted proteins | sample PaiPotPPA55metaG_FD_128002 | JGI IMG/M metagenome (GOLD analysis project Ga0185299, IMG submission 128002) | Iron sulfur acid spring bacterial and archeal communities from Banff, Canada, to study Microbial Dark Matter (Phase II) - Paint Pots PPA... ...
TCGGCGTGTCGGCGTGTCGGCGTGTCGGCGTGTCGGCGTGTCGGCGTGTCGGCGTATCGGCGCGTCGGCGCGTCGGCGTGTCGGCGTGTCGGCGTGTCGGCGCGTCGGCGTATCGGCGTATCGGCGCGTGCTCCGTAGGAGCACAATCTTTATAGCTATGTCCTAGAAAAAGCGCGACCAGCTCCGTAGGAGCGACATCTAACGGCGTTATTTGTCGTAAACTCGTTAAACTGCTCTAAAGAACCGATTATGTCGCTCCTATGGAGCTCACGCTATTTTGGACAGCGTTGCCTATAAAGATTAATGGTCCTGCGCAGCAGGCGCGGCTCAAAAGCATGACATCGATTAAATCGTAATACGATATCGTTTTATCGATTTAATAGATTCAATGCCCTGTGGCATTGAATCTTCGTGAACAGCTTTGGTCACACGCAAAAGAAGACCATCATCCCGCTCGGGATTGGTTTCTTCTTGCTACTCGCAACTTTTTGGCTTTTCTCACAGACCGCCTCTCTTCCACGATGGTGCCACCCATGGCAATACGCTCCCCTCACCCCGGATGCAGTGGAGAAGTACTTTTTACCACTGCTACTAATAGTTGGTTTTCTGGCTATGCCCACGCCATTCGGTCATAGTGTTCGCGAGAAGCTTTTCCGGTCGGTAGCGAGCTGCTTTGCGCGCATCATCTATCGGATCCGAAAATTTGGTCTGGAGAATCTACCGGAAGGCGGGTTTCTGCTGCTGCCAAACCATATGAGTTATATCGATGCGGTGGCGCTGCAGCTGGCTTGTCCCCGGCCGATCCGCTTTGTGGTGCACGAATCCATTTACGAGGTCAAATGGCTCACCCCGATTTTCAAACTGGTCAAGGCGATTCCGATTTCCGGTATCCACGCCAAGGACGCGATTCGAGCGGCGGCAAACCAAATCAAAGCCGGAGAAATCGTCTGTATTTTCCCTGAAGGCGAGCTAAGCCGGACCGGAGTTTTGATTAAGCTCCGCAAAGGATTCGAGCTAGTTGCCCGATTGGCGGACGCACCGGTGGTACCGGTGTGGTTGGACGGTCTTTGGGGCTCAATCTTTTCTTTCGAGCGCGGGCGTTACTTCTTCAAATGGCCGCGCCGAGTGCCTCAACATATCACTATCGCGTTCGGCAAACCGATCGCGCCGCGCGCCGTCGACATCACGGTTGCACGGCAAGAGCTGCTTGAACTCGGGGAGTTCTGCTTTGAACAACGTCCGGAGATCCGGCGTCATCTGGGGCGAGCCACTATCCGAGGACTAAAGAAAAAACAATTCGAAATCGGCGTGATCGATGGAATGGATGGGCGCCAAGTAAAGCGAGGTGATCTCTTAGCGGCGAGTATCGCTCTGAGCCGATGGCTTAAACGTAATTGCGCAGACGCCCGGGTTGCCGTCGTACTGCCTCCGGGCGTCGGCGCGGTCGTGGCAAACATCGCCGTAACCCTGGCGAACAAGACACCGGTCAACCTTAACTTCACGGCGGGTCGCGCTGCTCTGGAATCTGCCATCCGCAACGGTGAGATCACCCATGTGATCTCAGCCAAACCCGTGATGAAGCGGTTGACGGATTTTCCGTGGCCAAAGAACGTATTCCGCCTTGAGGAAATCATACCGGAGCTTAAACCCCGGATCGTTCTGTGGCGGGTAGCGACCCTGCTGGCGCCCTCTTGGTTGTTAGGCTCGATCCTGGGGTTACCTCGGCACGGCGATCAGAAGGAAGCGGTGTTGCTCTTTACCAGTGGATCTTCCGGAGAACCCAAAGGAGTCATCCTCAGCCATCGCAGCATTCTCGGAAACATCGCCCAATTCAGCTCCTATCTGAATCAAACCAAGAGCGATGCCATCATGGCCTCGCTGCCTTTCTTCCATTGCTTCGGATGCACGGTAACACTCTGGTACCCGATTACCGAGGGAGTCAGGATGGTCACCTATCCCACACCCGTCGACGTGGTGAAAAACGCGGAGCTCGTCGCCAAACATCAGGTAACGCTACTGATCACGACTCCGACTTTTCTGCGGGGATACCTCCGTAGAACTGAACCGGAGCAATTCGAGAGTCTAAAGATTTTGATCGTTGGAGCTGAGAAGCTACCGCGCGATTTGGCCGATGCCTTTGAAACCCGGTTCGGGATGCCGGTTCACGAAGGTTACGGCCTTACCGAGACCGCACCGGTCGTCAGCACCAATCTACCGGATCCATTGCCCAGTCACCCGGGCGATACGATTCAGCCGGCATCGCGTGCCGGATCAGTCGGTAAACTGCTGCCCGGACAAGCAGCCCGGATTAAAGATCCGGAGACCGGCGCACCTTTGCCGAGTACAGAACTCGGTATGCTTTGGCTCAAAGGACCGAATGTTTTCCAAAGCTATTTGAACCAACCGGAGCGAACCGCAGAGGTATTGCAGGATGGCTGGTTTAGAACCGGAGACTTGGGCCGTTTCGATGAAGACGGATTTTTGCACATCGAAGGCCGGCTCTCACGCTTCTCCAAGATCGGTGGCGAAATGGTGCCTCACGAGACCGTTGAGGCTGCCATCAGCAAACAATTTAATTTGGAGTCAGAAGAAGAACGCCCTATCGCCGTGGTGGGTATCCCCGATGAAGCGAAAGGGGAAGCTTTGATCCTCTTAGCTACGCGAGACCTCAAACCCGATGTTCTGCGAGAGAAACTCTTAGCGGCCGGCTTACCTAGCCTGTGGATCCCAAAGAAGATCAAACACGTGGAACAGATTCCGGTACTGGCTTCAGGCAAGCTCGACTTGGGACGATGTATGGACTTGGCCCTAGCCGAGTGACATACGGGTAGTTTATCGCCTGACCGAGCTCATCGATGGGGCGGCCGACACTGCCTGTGCGACGTTACCTGGTTGAACCGGTAAATGGTCTGCGATCACGTCAACGCTGGTGCCGACTCCCACGTCGGCGAAGAGTTGAATCACGTCTTGCGACCGCATCCGGATACAACCATAGCTCGCCGGTTTGCCGATTTGCCTCTCAACAGGTGTGCCATGGATGTAAATGTATCGGCCGAAAGCATTGTGGTTCTGCGCCTCTAACCCCTTGAGCCAAAGGATTCGGGTAACGATCGGGTCACGCCCCGGCGCATCAGGTACTAAAATTTCGCCTGTCGGTCTACGATCTTTGAACACCGTTCCCAGGCGAGCTCCATCGCCGATTTTCTGCGCGATACTCAGATGCCCCAACGGAGTGGCGCAGGTCCCCGGATTGTCGCCGACGCCAAACTGAGACGTCGATACCTGGTAGCGAGCGAGGAATTGGTTCCGAAAATAGACGTCCATGGCTTGGTCGGCGACGCTGATCACAACGCGATGATCGTGGTCCTGCGGTGTGCACGAACAGAGGATCCAGCAGACCAACCCCCCGAGGAAACCAGCTCTAAGAAAGCACACGCGCATTGAAGGCTAGATATTAGCAGAACGGTGCAGCTTCGCCAGACGCATACAGGCCTAATTGACACTATTAGATTTTCTAATAATATACAAAAATATGGCACTGGCGACGGCCCCCCCCTCTCCGGCTAGACGGTTCTCAGCAAATCCGTTTATCGCCTTCTATCAGTCTTCTATTGGCAAAAAAATCGTCGTCGCTCTTACCGGGCTTTACCTGGTCCTGTTCGTCATCGGACACCTACTGGGAAACTTAGAGATTTATCTCGGTGAAGACCGATTGAACGCTTATGCGCAGCTGCTACAAGAGCTCGGTCCATTCCTATGGGCGGAACGGATCATTCTGATTTTAGCTGTCATCGTGCACATCGTGGCGACCATCCAGCTAACGGTCGAGAATCTCGCGGCTAAGCCCAAGAAATATGCGAAATCTGCGCACCAGGCTTCTACTCTCGCCTCGCGGACGATGATTTATACCGGTTTACTGGTGATTTGCTTCGTTGTCTATCACCTGCTGCAATTCACCCTAATGTGGACAAATCCGGAATATCGGAACCTGCATGACGAGCTAAACCGGCACGATGTTTATCACATGGTTGTGCTCGGTTTTCGCAACCCGTGGATTTCGCTGTTCTACGCAGCCGCAATCTTTTTTCTAGCCACGCATCTGAGCCACGGGTTTGCCAGTGTCACCCAAACGCTCGGTATCAATAACCGCAAGATCGCCGGATTTATCTCGAACGGAGGACGTTGGCTTTCGTGGCTGATTTTTGCCGGATATGTTTCTATTCCGGTTACAATTCTTCTTGGCCTAATCAAATAGGGGACGCGAATGAGAACGGAATTGGACGCCAAAATTCCCGCTGGTGCTCTGGAACACAAATGGACCAAACACAAAGCGGAATCGAAATTAGTTAATCCGAATAACAAACGGAAATTTGATATTATCGTCGTGGGAAGCGGATTGGCTGGGGCTTCAGCAGCTGCCAGCCTCGCGGAGCTGGGCTACCAGGTAAAATGCTTCTGCTTCCAAGATTCCCCTCGCCGCGCCCACAGCATCGCGGCCCAGGGTGGTATCAACGCCGCTAAGAACTATCAAAACGACGGGGATAGCGTTTATCGCCTGTTTTACGACACGATTAAAGGCGGCGATTTCCGTTCTCGAGAAGCGAATGTCTATCGGCTGGCTGAAGTCAGCGTAAATATCATTGACCAATGTGTGGCCCAGGGAGTCCCGTTTGCGCGGGAATACGGCGGGTTGCTGGGCAATCGTTCGTTTGGGGGGGCCCAAGTATCGCGAACTTTTTACGCCAGAGGCCAGACCGGCCAACAGCTGTTGCTGGGCGCCTACCAGGCTCTCACCCATCAGATCGCTGCCGGCGGCGTGAAAATGTTTCCGCGAACCGAGCTTCTGGACATCGTCATTGTGGACGGTCACGCCAAAGGGATTGTCGTTCGAGACTTGCTCAGCGGGGAGATCAGCTCGCATGCGGGAGATACGGTGGTATTGGCGACCGGCGGCTACGGAAATGCCTTTTATCTTTCTACCAACGCCCGAGGTTGCAACGTTTCCGCAACCTATCGCGCTTATAAACGAGGCGCGTTTTTCGCCAATCCCTGCTATACCCAGATTCATCCGACCTGCATTCCTGTCGGTGGCAGCTACCAATCGAAGTTGACGTTAATGTCTGAGTCGCTGCGGAACGACGGCCGAGTGTGGGTTCCGAAGAAGAAGGGGGATAACCGGCCACCGAGCCAGATTCCTGATGCGGAACGCGATTATTATCTGGAAAGGAAATATCCAAGCTTCGGCAATCTAGCGCCGCGCGATATCGCATCGCGAAGTGCCAAAGAAGTTTGCGATGAAGGCAGAGGGGTCGGACCCGGGGGACTCGGGGTCTACCTGGATTTCGCTGAGTCTATTGGGCGACTAGGCGAGAAGACGATCCGGGAACGGTACGGCAACCTGTTCGACATTTACCATAATATCACCGGAGACGATGCGTATAAGGTGCCGATGCGGATTTACCCGGCGGTTCACTATACCATGGGCGGCCTCTGGGTGGATTACAATCTAATGAGCAACGTGCCGGGACTCCATGTCCTCGGGGAGGCTAACTTTTCCGATCATGGCGCCAACCGTCTCGGCGCCAGCGCTCTCATGCAAGGCCTCGCAGATGGCTACTTCGTTATTCCATCTACCATCGCCAATTATTTAGCCACGCAGTTAGGCAAGAAAGTCTCGGTCGATCGGCCGGAGTTTAAGGCGGCCGAAAATGAGGTCCAGGCACGGGTATCCAAACTTTTGTCGATCAAAGGCAAGCGAACCGCCACGTCGTTCCATAGAGAACTCGGACTGTTGCTATGGGAAAAGTGCGGTATGGCCAGAAGCAGAGAAAGCTTACAAGAGGCATTGCAGAAGATCCCGAGCTTGCGAGAGGAGTTCTGGCAGAACCTCAACGTTCAAGGCAGCGGTAGTGAATTGAACCAATCCCTGGAACAGGCAGGCAGAGTCGCCGATTTTTTGGAATTCGCGGAGCTAATGTGTTTGGACGCATTGGAACGGGAGGAATCCTGCGGCGGTCATTTCCGCGTCGAATATGAGACCAAGGACGGCGAGGCGCTCCGCAATGATGAAGAATTCTGTCACGTCGCGGCCTGGCAATATACCGGGCCTGACTCAAACCCGGTTCGCAATGTCGAGCCGTTAGTGTTTGAGAACGTCAAATTAGCAACCCGCAGCTACAAGTGACAACGCCGGAATCGCCGGGAACGAGCGGGAACGCCTGGAACGACAAACATTTTATCCTTAAAAGAGCAAAGGTGGATTTCGCGAATGAATTTTAAGCTCAAAGTCTGGCGCCAAAATAATAAGGATGAACGGGGCGGATTCCGGCACTATGCCGCCAACAATATTCCGGCCGAAGCCTCGTTCTTGGAGATGCTGGATATCGTAAACGAAGGGATAATCGAGGCCAAAGAGGATCCGGTTGCTTTCGATTCCGATTGTCGGGAAGGCATCTGCGGGATGTGTTCATTGGTGATCAATGGAATTCCGCATGGACCGGGGAAAGCCAAAACGACTTGCCAGCTTTACATGCGTCGTTTTAAGGACGGGGACACGATCTGGATCGAGCCGTTTCGGGCAGCTTCATTCCCCATAGTGAAAGATCTGGTCGTCGATCGTAGCGCGTTCGACCGGATCATCGAATCAGGAGGTTATATCACCGCGCGAACGGGATCAGCGCCGGAAGCGAATTCGACGCTAATAGGAAAGCCGGTAGCAGATTTAGCCATGGAAGCCGCCGCCTGTATCGGCTGCGGAGCCTGCGTTGCTGCTTGTCCTAATTCGTCCGCAATGCTTTTCGTCGCTGCTAAGGTCTCTCATCTTGGGCTGCTACCGCAGGGACAACCTGAGCGAAAGAGCCGGGCCCGTAACATGGTGCGTACGATGGACGCGATGGGTTTTGGCAACTGCACCAATCATTACGAGTGCGAAGCCGTTTGTCCGGCGGAGATCAGCAGAACGTTTATCTCGCGTTTGAACCGCGAATACCGCATGGCGGCAACGCGGGAGACAGTAGCGGTTTCGGTGGACGAATAGGGTGGCGGTTGCGCGGCCGGCAAGAATCTGAATAGCCGCAAAAGGCAGACTTCGCCCCATCCCCCCCTTTAGCTACGTCGGCCAGGGGCGCAAAAAGCACAAAAAAGAGTCGATAAGGCCGGCTGCGGAATGATCGGCGAGGGGTCGCAGCGCTAAGCCCATTTCATCGGTCCATAGCGCGTCTGAAAGCTGGCGAGTCGTGGGCCGCGCGACCCACGGCTCGGCAGATCTTAGATGATCCAGCTCATATACCAACGAAACGTCTTCGCACCTATCGACCCCATTCGGTTTTTCGGGAGCCTCGCCCTACCAAAGTTTTTTTGCGCCTTTTTGCGGCTATTGCTTCCTGGCTTAGCTCAGGTTCTCGCGAATGGCGGCTCCCATATCGGCAGTACCGACGAGCTTGCAGTCCGGTGACGCGATGTCACGCGTCCGATAACCGGCGGCGATCGTTTTGCGTACAGCGTCGTCGATCTTTTTAGCAATTGCGTCCAGGCCAAAGGAGTACTGCAGCATCATGGCTCCGGAGAGAATCTGGGCGATGGGGTTGGCTACACCTTTGCCGGCGATATCCGGCGCTGAACCGCCGCTCGGTTCATAAAGCCCGAATCGATACGGTCCCCGTTGGCCGGTCCCGAGGCTGGCACTTGGCAACATCCCGATCGACCCGGTTAACATGGCCAACTCATCGCTTAAGATATCTCCGAAAGTATTCTCCGTGACGACCACATCGAACGCTCGTGGACTGCGGATAAACTGCATCGCAGCGTTATCCACTAACAGATGGTTTAGTTCGATTCCCGGATAAGAGCCTGCGACCTTTTTGACCACTGCTCGCCAAAGTAATCCGTTCTCGAGCACGTTCATTTTATCAACGGACATTACTTGCTTCTTACGCGTACTCGCGACTTCGAAGGCAAGCCGAGCGATCCGTTCAATTTCCGATTCCCGATAAATCATGGTGTCGATGGCGACCTTTTCACCATTCTCTTCTCGGGTCTCTTTCGGCTTGCCGAAGTAGAGGCCGCCGGTCAGCTCGCGAATACAGAGTATATCGAAACCGCCAGCAACAATATCGGGACGGAGCGGGGAAGCGGCTGTTAGCTCAGGAAAACAAATCGCCGGCCGGAGATTAGCAAAAAGGCTGAAGTGTTTGCGAAGCGGCAACAGAGCAGCGCGTTCAGGTTGCTCGTTTGGGGGAAGCGACTCCCATTTTGGACCACCCACAGAACCAAAGAGAATGGCATTGCTAGCTGAACAAATTTCCAGCGTTTCTTGGGGAAGGGCTTTACCCGTCGCATCAATAGCAGCACCCCCTACCAGACATTCCGTGAATTGAAGGTCGATGCCGTGACAAGCTGCATTCAGCACCTTTACAGCTTCGGCCATCACTTCCGGCCCGATACCATCCCCGGCCAGCACGGCAATCTTGAGGCTTATGGTTGCGGCGCTTTCGTTCAGAGTCGCCAAATTGTCGCGGGTGGATTCCCATTCTCCGTTGTTGGGGCCTGATGTGTTCATACGGTGTATCGCCAATCTTTAGCGCAGAACTAAACAGAAACCAGGGTCAAGTGCGCGGCGCTTGAGTTCAGGCTTTCTTTAGAGACCGAGATCGAGCTCCGTAGGAGCACAATCTTTATAGAACTGCCGTCGAAAAATTCAGCGAAGCTCCGTAGGAGCGGCATCTAATCGGGATGGGCGAGCAATCGAGATCGGAAGCGCCCGTGACAGCTTCAAAACGCTCTAGCGTGCGCAACACCACCACCCTATGTCGCTCCTACGGAGCTCGCCGCGATTTGAATGGCATTGGCTATAAATATTGGGCTCCTACGGAGCCCGCCCCTCGCTACCCCGAGCCGCGATCAGCTTCCCGCACTGCCGCGATAAAGTCGCGCATTTTGGCATGGTCCTTTTTGCCGGACGCGGATTCAACTCCGGTCGCCACGTCGACGGCGTAAGGGCTCGTCATTTTGATGGCATCCCGGATATTCTCGGGTTTTAAACCGCCGGCTAGGATAATTGGTTTATCGATGGTGAATCGGCTTAGTAAGGACCACGAGAAAGTTTTACCCGTCCCACCAAAATCGCCATCCCGATAACCATCAAACAGAAGCGCAAAGCCGTGAAACCATTCGAAATCGACCGGCTGGGCGGCATCCGTCTGCACCTGAATCGCGCCGATCAATGGTTTACGCGTCGCGATCAAACGATCTGCGAATGAGTACCAAGCTTGTCCATGCAATTGCAAAGCGTGAAACAGGTCTCCTTCCAGCCACGCCTCAGCCACGGAAAACTCGGGATTTACGCCAACCGCGACTCTAGCAACTCGGGCTGGCAACTCGGCGATCCAGTTTCGAGCGGTTTCCAAATTCAGAAATCGTTTGCTACCAGGGAACAAATTGAAACCGAGCGCATCGGCTCCACACTCGATCGCCGCAGAAGCGTCGTCCGGATTAGTGACCCCGCAAATCTTGACGTAAGGGGATGAATGCTTCGCACCGCTTAGGAAGCGCGGGCGAAGAGTCCCATGCGAATAATGAGCATTGTGCACCATGCAGGTTGGAAAAGTCTCACGCAAAAGCAGAACCCGCAACGGTTCTGCCAAACCCGCAGAAACGCGTTTTTAGCGATGCCGGCTTTTCTGTTTTACTGAGCAGACAACCGGAATTAAAATAAGCGACACTCAATTTCTACCTAAAAGGGTAGTAGAACGATGGAAGAGAAAACAAAAAAGAAACGTGTTCAGAAAAGGGCTGTCCGTAAGAAAGCAAAGGCGGCTGAACCGGTTTCCGCCGCGGCGAGTCCGGCGGTCACGACCAAAACGAAAAAGCCGCGGAAGAACAGCAGTAAGGCCAAGTCGACATCCAAGATGCCAAAATCGGCCAGCTTTTTACCTACATTCGAACAGGTGCAGGTGCGCGCCTATTTCATTTCCGAGCGCCGACGTAAGTTGGGACTTCCTGGCGATGAAGGGCACGATTGGCTGGCTGCCGAGCGCGAGCTCATGTCAGAATTGAAGGTTTAGCTTTGATCTGCCGCGAAGCGGCTACAGATCATAGCCCAGGGCTTCAGCCCAGGGTTACGCAAGCAATTGAGCCGCCCTGAAAGTGGCGGCCGACGGTTCTGTTCTGGCCTTGGTGTGTTTCGGCCAGTCGAGCGAACATCGCTGGCCTCGATTGTACTAAGACGCTGGCACCAGCCCAATGCCTCGGACGCCACTTTCAGGGCGTGTTTTGGGTGCGAGTTACCCAGGGCTGAAGATGACATGAGCCGACAACTAGCAGCACCCGCTGCTAAATTGTCGGCTCTTATGAATAAAAAACTAACAGGAAAAAGTATCGAGCAAGGAAGCGGAGAAGGAAAGTGCAATC
>Ga0185299_10008193_pt1 | contig 10407 bp, 4 predicted proteins | sample PaiPotPPA55metaG_FD_128002 | JGI IMG/M metagenome (GOLD analysis project Ga0185299, IMG submission 128002) | Iron sulfur acid spring bacterial and archeal communities from Banff, Canada, to study Microbial Dark Matter (Phase II) - Paint Pots PPA... ...
TCGCGGCATCATTGCCGAGTGTGGCAGCGAGGCGATTCTGCCTTACTCCTACGGCGGAACGCTGGGGGCGCTGAACGGCGCTTCGATGGACCGGCGATTTTTCGGCCGGCTTGGCGCTTCGCAACTGGAGCGCGCGATTTGTTCAGCGGCGGGCGAGGCCGGGTTGCAGTCCGTGCTTGGCGTGAAGCTTGGCACCGAGCCCGAGCAGTTCGTCCATTCCCGTTACATCATTGCCTGGGCTTCGAACATTCATGGCAACAACGTTCACCTCTGGCCTTTTATTGTGGAGGCGCGGCGTAAAGGCGCGAAGCTGGTGGTGATCGACCCTTACCGCACGCGCACGGCGGCTTGCGCCGACTGGTATCTTCCCATCAATCCCGGTACCGATGGCGCGCTGGCGCTGGCCATGATGCACGTGATCATCGGTGAAGGGCTGCACGATGCCGATTACGTGGCGAAATACACGCTGGGTTTCCAGCAGCTGTGCGAAAAGGCAGAAGCTTATCCGCCCGAGCGTGTGGCGCAGTGGACGGGGATCACGGCCGAAGATATCAGCAGGCTGGCGCGGGAATATGCCACGGTTAGGCCTTCGGTGATCCGGCTGAATTATGGTGTGCAACGGTCGGAGGGCGGCGGGATGGCCACGCGCGCTATCGCGATGCTGCCCTGCATCATCGGATCATGGAAGGAAGTCGGCGGCGGAATGCAGATGTCGACCAGCGGCGCGTTTGGGCTTAACAAAGATGCGCTGACTCGGCCCGATCTTACGCCTGAGGGACTGCAACATCCATCTCGATCGGTGAACATGGTGGAACTGGGCAAGGCGCTGAACACGCTGAGCGATCCGCCGGTGAAGGCGTTGTTCGTTTACAACTCAAATCCCGCAGCGGTTTGCCCGAATCACAATGAAGTGGTTCGCGGGCTGAAACGTCCGGATTTGTTTACCGTCGTGCACGAGCAGTTCTTCACCGACACTACCGACTATGCCGACATTCTTTTGCCGGCGACTACGTTCTTCGAGCACAAAGATCTGCAGGCAGCGTATGGGCACTACTATCTGCAAGTGTCGGACCAGGCGATTGAGCCGTTGGGCGAGTGCCGGGCGAACGTTGAACTGTTCCGGGCTCTAGCGCAGCGAATGGGATTCAAGGATGCGTGCTTCAGCGAGAGCGTCGACGAGATGATCGATGGCGCGCTGGCTTCGAGCAATCCGTGGTTGAAGGGCATCAGCCGGGAGCGGTTGCAGCGGGAACGGCAGGTGCGGTTGAACTTCAATGGCCAGTGGTCAGTGGCCAGTGGTCAGTCAGAAACGTCGCAAAGCTTTGGCGCCTCCGATTCACGGGAGCCGTTTCTTCCCTTCGCTCACGGCGGCTTCCGTACATGCTCGGGCAAGGCTGAACTTTATAGCGAAGCGATCAAGGCGCAGGGGCTTGATCCGGTGGTCGAGTTCACGCCTCCGGCGGAGTCGCGTCACGGAGGTCAGGGCGCGACTTTCCCTCTGGAGCTTCTGGCGCGCAAGGCCGACAACTTCATGAACTCAACATTTGCGGACCAGCCTTCGATCCAGCAGATGGAAGAAACGAACCTTCTCGAAATGCACTCCGCCGATGCTCGTGCGCGTGGAATTGCCGACGGAGAGAAGGTGAGGGTGTACAACCATCGAGGGGAAATCTTCTTGAAAGCCAGAGTAGACGGCGCGGTTCAGCCTGGAGTGGTTTCGGCGAGGCTGAATTGGGCCAAGCTGGGGCCTGGGTTGCGGAACATCAACGTGCTGACCTCAGAAAAACTTTCCGATCTGGGCAACTCCGCCACGTTTTATTCCGTCTTGGTGGAGGTGGAGTCAGCCAAGTCCCTTCCATGAAGCCACCGGCAAGAGGGGCGGTGGCTCAGTTTGATAAGGATGCGAGCCAAACGCGCGATTATTGTGTCGCAAAGAACGCGACACTTCGCGCAGCTCGCCCACATCCCTCGCTGCGCAACGGACGCTTGCTCGGGATGAAAACAAAGTAAGCCACCGGCAAGAGTGGCGCCTTGGACGCTTTTTGTTTCTCTACCGTATAATGATCGTTTTCCCACATCCCAGAGGCTGAGGTCGTAGCGATTCATTTTTGTTCTCATCCAGACATTGTTGTGTCCGGGCGCGGCCACGGTTTCTCCGGCGCCGCCCATCCTCCATCTTCTTCATTTGCACGGCTTTGCCGGAGAATGACGAGGCTCGGGTGGGGGCTGGGGATTACTCTCTTTCTGCTTTCGACCTCAGCAAGCTGGGCCCAGACCGACATCATTTCCGAGATCAATGTCCAGGGAAACCGCAGAATCCCCGCGGAGACGGTCAAGGCACGCATCTTCACCCACCCTGGAGACATTTACGATCCCGCCGCGCTGGAGCGCGATTTCAACTCGCTGTGGAACACCGGTTATTTCGAGGATATCCGCTTTACACGGGAGCAGACCCCGAAGGGTTGGCGGCTGATCATCCAGGTTAAGGAAAAGCCAACCATTCGCGAGATCAACTATGTGGGCTTGAGTTCGGTTTCCACCAGCGACGTGTTGGACCGCTTCAAGGAAGCGAAGGTCGGATTGGCCGTGGAGAATCAATACGACCCGACCAAGGTCAAGAAAGCAGAAGTGACGATCAAGGGCCTGCTGGCAGAACACGGACGCCAGTTTTCCACGATCCGGACGGAAATACGGCAGATTCCTCCGGCTGCGGTCGGGATCACATTTGTGATCAAAGAAGGTCCCAAGGTCAAGGTGGGCAAGATCAGATTCGAAGGCAACAAGAACGTCAAAACGCGAGTGCTGCGTTACGCAATGAAGAACCTGCGGCCGATCGGGATCCCGCACTCGATCTTCCTGGAAAGTATCTTCGCTCGAACCTACGACGCGACCAAACTCGACGAGGATACGGAACGCGTCCGCAATGAATACCAGAACCGGGGCTATTTCAAGGTCATCGTGAACGAGCCCAAGACGCAGATCCACGATACCGGGCACGCGGGGGCTCACGTCCCGTTGTTGCAGGGCGGGGCGGGAAAATCGGTCGATATAACGATGCCTATAGAAGAGGGCGAGCGCTACACCCTGGGTGGAATTACGTTCAAGAACAACAAGGCGGTGCCCAATCAAAAGGCGCTGCGAGCCATCTTCACGATCAAAGACGGAGACATCTTCAGCAAAGAAAAAGTGGGCAAAGGTCTGGATGCCCTGCGCAAGGCCTATGGCCAGTTGGGCTATATCAACTTCACTCCAGTGCCGGAAACCAGGTTTGACGACGAAAAGAAGCTGATCTTTCTCGACATCGATGTTGACGAAGGGAAGCAGTTCTATGTCCGCCGCATCGAGTTCGTGGGCAATACCACGACCCGTGACAAGGTGATCCGGCGCGAGATTGCTCTGGAGGAAGGAAGCATCTACAACTCGCAGCTTTGGGAGTTGAGCCTGCTGCGCTTGAACCAGTTGGGATATTTCGACCAGTTGAAGCCGGACGATCCGAATGTCACCTCCCGGCAACTGGACGAGAAGAACGGACTGGTCGACCTGACGCTAAAAGTCAAAGAGAAGGGCAGGAACAGCATTGGCCTGAATGGAGGCGTAAGCGGACTGGAGGGCGCGTTTGTGGGCATCAACTACGCGACCAACAACTTCCTCGGCCTGGGTGAGACGCTTCAGGTCCAGGCCAGCCTCGGAAACCTGGCGAAGAGCATCCGCTTCGGTTTTACTCAGCCCTACATGTTTGACCGGCCATTGCAGTTTGGCTTCAACGTGTACTACACCAAGACGAAGTATGACCAGGCGCGGCAACTTTCCATCTTCAGCGGACAGAACCTGAACCTTCCTAACACTGTGCTGCAGAACCTGCAGAATTACACGCAAGCGAGCGCTGGGTTCTCGACTTCGTTGAGCTATCCGCTGCGAGCGCGCGACAAGCGCCGCTTCAATCGCGTGGGAATTACTTATTCCTTTGACCGGTCGTCGCTGGCGGCGCTCAGTTCGGCATCCAAGAATCTGTTCGAGTTTCTGGCCTTCCGCGGAATCTCCGGGCCGAACGCGCTGAACGGAATCATCACCAGCAAGATCTTTCCTAACTTTTCCTTCAACACCATTAATAATCCGATCTCGCCGCACAGCGGGCACCAGTTTACATTGGGGGCGGAGCTGGCCGGGCTGGGAGGGACGGTCCGGTCGGTGCGTCCGATCGTGCAATACAAGCGCTTCATTCCCGTGCAGAAGGGGCGCAATGCCCTGGGCTTCAACGTTCAGGGATCTTTTATCACCGGCTTTGGCGGCTTGGTTGCGCCTCCGTTCCAGCGCGCATACCTGGGTGGGGAGAACGATCTGCGCGGCTTCGATATTCGATCTGTATCTCCAGTGGCGTTCCTGCCGAGCGTTGGGTCGATCACGCTAACCAATCGTGACGGAACGCCGGTACTTAAGAATCCGCAGAATCCCCTGGCGGGGAACGTGACCATTCCGATACCGGTGGACCAGATCGTTTTCCCCGGCGGCGATTTGAGCGTGGTGACTAACATAGAGTACCGCATCACGATCTATGGACCGGTGGCGCTGGCTCCCTTCATCGACATGGGCATCGACCCTATCGTCCGGAAGTCGCAGTTGCAGATTGCGCAGGTGCAATACCAGGGCGTGGTCGGACAAGCGTTTGGCTGTCCGGAGCTGGTGCAAACTGCTACCGCCAACACCTGCACATTAGGCAATGTGTTGAACCCGCCGCCGTCGCAGGATCTGCAGACTCTGGGCTCGACCAACTGGAGGCCAAGAATGTCCACCGGTCTTGAACTCCAGATGTTTCTGCCAGTTATCAACGCGCCCTTCCGAATCTACTGGGCGTATAACCCCCTGCGTCTGGATAGTCCGGCGACTCCGCCGATTCCGATTACTGCCAGCATGTTCCCGCAAGTCTGCGGACCATCGGGCTGCCACTTAACGGATGCGGGATTATATACGTTCAACCTGGCGCGGAATGCGTTCTCTCCGAGTTTCCTGCTGCGTGAGCCGCGCAAGACGTTCCGCTTTACCGTGGCGACGACTTTCTAAGAGCAAGTTTGCAGCTGAACGTTTGACGGCTGGAGGTTTGACGGGGCTTGAGGATGCTCTTTATAATTGTTCTGATCCACGCCATTGCAGAAGGCTGATCAGGGTGGACGAGACACGTCCGCAACCCCGGCGTGTGAAGCTGGCAGTCCACTGCGCCTTGTCTTAGAGACGAACGTCTGACGGCGGCCTTTGCGAGAAAAGCAAGACAAGGAAGCGCTGAACGAAGGCCTTGTGGGTTTGACCTGGTAAGTCCGATCCAATAAGTCTGGCCCGGCGTTGCCTGAGAGTAATCCGAGTTCATTCCCGGAACCATCTTTACCGGAACTATGTTCCTAAGGAGTTTAAGAGACCCAATGACAATCAAGTTTCTGCGGTCTGTCCTGGCTATTGTGGTGTTCTCGATGATCTCCGCATGGGCCCAAACCGGTGGCGCTGCCACCCCGTCCAGTTCGTCTGCTGCCGCTGGGACTCCGGTCGCTTCCGTGCCCGCGACTGGTACCAAGGTCGGGACGATCAACGTGGAAGCTGCCGTTTTCGGTTCCAACGAAGGCCGCCGCGATGCGGACGCCTTGCAAAAGAAACTGGAGCCCAAGCAGAACGAACTCAAGGGCCAGAATGACGAGCTTGAGGGCTTGCAGAAACAGCTGCAGACGCAGGGCGAAAAGCTGAACGAAGATGCCCGCGCCACTCTGGTCAAGAATATTGAGACGAAGAAGAAGTCCCTCGAACGCGCCGTCCAGGATTTTCAGGAGGACGGACAGAACCAGGGAAAAGAGATTTTCTCGCGCATTTTGCAGAAGATGGCTCCCACCATCGTGAAGTACGCCCAGGACAATGGATACTCTCTGATTGTGGACACGTCGAACCAGTGGCCGCAAAGCCAGGTTCTATGGTCGGGTGAAGGGGTGGACATCACAAAGGCGATCGTGGACGCCTACAACGTGTCGTCGGGTGTGGCGGCTCCCCCCACCGCGCCGGCGAAGGCGCCCGCTCCCAAGCCAGCCGCTCCTAAGCCGGCGGCTCCTAAGCCAGCGGCTCCGTCAACTACACCAAAGTAGTTTTCCACGACACCGCGTGTGTCGGGAAAGTTCCCAGAGGCCGCGTGCAAGCGCGGCCTTTTTTCTTTGCTGCGGCCCGTCCAACCGAGACTCCTTTGGTGTCCTTAGCAGTAACCGCGTTCCAACAGGAGGACACCATGTTCACCAGTACAGTCAATTCGTCATGGGACGAGCGTTCGCGCCGCGGGTTGACAACCTTGACATCGTTCGGCGTGCAGGCACTGATTGGCGCCGTGTTGCTGGTTTTGCCGTTGCTGCGGCCGGCGGGACTGCCTTCGATGCGCCAACTCTCGACGCCGGTCAGTCTGGGTCAACCGCTGAGAGAGTCTGCCGCGGACAGAGCCCACGAGAGCGGAAACGCTGCCCCGATCAATCCTGCAGCGATCACTCTGAGACCCCCTTCGCGAATTCCGCGCGGCATACCGGCTGCGGGCGAGGATGGTCCGCCAATGGTTGGGCAATCAGGTCCCTACATTCCAGGAGCGTCGGGACCGGGCAGTCCGTATGGAGCACTTAATTCGTTCGGCACAGCCCCGCGCCCGATGATGCCGTCAGCACCGGTGACGGTCGCTCCTCCCGTACGCCTTTCGCACATGAGCGAAGGAGATCTGGTTCGCAAGGTTCTGCCGGTGTATCCAGCGCTGGCGCGAAGTGCGCGCATTCAGGGGCAGGTTGTATTGCAAGCCGTGATCAGCAAGCAAGGCGTCATTGAAGACCTTAAAGTTCTGTCGGGACATCCGCTGCTGGTGCCGGCGGCAAAAGAGGCGGTGCGCCAGTGGCGCTACCGGCCTTACGTCTTGAACAATGAGCCCGTGGAAGTGGAGACCCAGATCACGGTGACCTTCTGGCTGGCCGGCAACTGATAAAGCAAGTTTCCAGTTTCCGGTTTCTAGTTTCCATTGCCTGTGCACAGGAACTGAAAACTGGAAACTGCCTTGGGAGTAGCCCAAGCGTAACCTGAGGACGCCCGCCGCTCCCGCTATAATCGAGCCCAGTGGCGACAACTGTAGAAATTCTGAGCCGCGTGGCCACCCGCCCCACCTGGGCGGAAGTCTCCCTGGCTGCTCTGCGGCAAAACTTCCGCACGGTGGTGAAACATGCAGGAGCGGGGGTGACCGTTTGCGCGGTGGTGAAGGCCGACGCTTACGGCCACGGCGCCGTGGAATGTTCGCGAGCCCTGGAGGCGGAAGGGGCGAAGTGGCTGGGCGTTACATCGCTCGATGAGGCGATCCCGCTGCGCGAGGCGAGCATCGAATCGCGGATCTTATTGATGACGGGTTTCTGGCGCGGCGAGGAAAGCGAGATCGTCCGCCAGCGGCTCACGCCCACGGTGTGGGAGCCCTGGCACATCGAATCTCTGGAAAAGGCTGCGGCGTCTGGAGCGGTGCGGCTGGCGGTGCATTTGAAGGTCGACACGGGGATGGGCCGGCTGGGTTTATCCCTGGATCAACTTCCGGCTTTGCTCAAAGCTCTCAGCGCGGCTCCGCATCTTCTTCTCGAAGGACTTTCGACGCATCTGGCTTCTTCTGAAATTATGGACGCGCCTTCCGTGGCCGACCAGGAGCGCCGTTTTGAGGAGGCGCAGCGCATGGTGCGGGCGGCCGGCTTCGAGCCGAGTCTGGCGCACATGGCTAACACCAGCGCGCTGATCTCACGGCGCGAGACCTGGAACAACATGGTGCGTCCGGGCGTCGCGCTCTATGGCTACTACTTGCCGTTTCAGCGCGCGGGCCGGGAAGTGAGCGGAGGCACGCTGCGGCTTCCAGTGAAGCCGGTGCTGACCTGGAAGACGCGAATTCTTTCCATGCGAGACTTCGCCGCCAACCAGGCCCTAGGCTACGGCGGAACCTATGTGACCAAGGCGCCGGCGCACGTTGCCGTGCTGCCCGTAGGATATGCCGACGGGTATAACCGGCAGCTTTCGAATCGCGGGCGCGCAATCGTCCGCGATCACTACGCGCCGATCGTCGGCAGCATTTCGATGGACCTCACGCTGGTGGACGTGACCGGCATTCCCGGGATTGCGGTTGGAGATGAAGTGATCCTGCTCGGGACTCGCGACGGATTGAGCGTCGATGCGCTCGAACACGCGCGCCTTGCCAACAGCTCGCCTTACGAAATTCTCTGCAATATTTCCAAGCGTGTGCCGCGGAAGTATGGGAACTAGCAGAGCCTTCCTAAGGAAACTACCCTAGGCAGTTTGGCACGCTGTGGAAGGTTTTTAATCTGGCCTTCACAATCGACGGCAAATTCAGCGAATCTGCCCAGGATTCGCAACATTCCGACATGTTTTGCACTCGCCCCTGTGGATTTCTTTTCTCTGGGAATTCATCAAGGGTTCACCCTGCGGTAACCACCAGCCCACTACTTTAGCTTGGTGGTTTTCTGCAAATCTCAGGAGGAAAGAAATGTCTTCGGCAAGTTTTTTGGCAAAAGCCAGACAGCACCTCACCGTGGGCACGAGTTTGTTTGCTCTGCTCGTTAACTTGGGAGCGCCAGTCACATCCGCCGCGCAACCACCGGCCAAGAAGGCCGCTACAACCACGCCGATTCAGCATGTGATCGTGATCATCGGGGAGAATCGCACCTTCGATCACGTCTTTGCCACGTACCAGCCGACCAGTACGGACACCATTCAGAACCTGCTCTCCGCGGGCATCGTCAATTCCGACGGCACTCCTGGTCCCAACTTCTCATTGGCCAGCCAGTCTACAGCAAGCGACGCCGCCACTTATCAGCTAAATCCATCCAGCAACACTCCGTATACCTATCTGCCGCCCGTGCTGGCGGGGGGATATACCACTCCACCGTTCAAGAACAGAGGCCAGGCCAAGAAATATGAGAATGGGTTGCCGAGCGATTATTACGTCTACCTGACCACCGGCGGCACCGGACTGAATCACGGAGATGTCGACATTCGCATCCCGAACCCGACCACCCTGCCCTCCGGCCCATTTCAGTTGACCTCCGCGACCCATCCCTACGACGCCTACGACAACAGCCCCGTCCACCGGTTCTACCAGATGTGGCAGCAGTTCGACTGCAATGCAGCCAGTGCCACAACGGCGAACCCCAGCGGATGCAAGGGCGACCTGTTCCCCTGGGTCGAGGACACGATTGGCGCCGGAAATAACGGACTCTCCCAGCCAGCCGGCTTCAACGACACCACTACCAAGGAAGGCTCAACCGCCATGGCCTTCTATAACGTGCAACAGGGTGATGCGCCTTATTTGAAGTATCTCGCCGACAATTATGCGATGAGCGACAACTACCACCAGGCCGTGATGGGCGGAACGGGCGCCAACCACATCATGATGGGCACTGGCGATGCAATCTGGTTTAGCGATGGCAGCGGAAATGCCCTGGAGCCGCCTCACAATCAACTGGTAGCCGCGGGAAGTCCCAATGCCGGCATCGTGGACGAAATCGAGAACCCGGATCCGCAGTCGGGCACCAACAATTACTACACCGAGGATGGCTACGGCGGCGGCTCTTACGGATCCCCCTCCTATGGGGGCGGAACCTATACCGAGTGTTCGGACACCACGCAGCACGGCGTCTCGCCCATTACCACTTATCTGGGCTCGCTCGGCACACCCATCAATCCCAACTGCGATTCGGGACATTACTATCTGCTGAATAACTACAACCCCGGATATTACGGCAGCGGCGCGAGCGCCTATGCCGACATTGGCAATCCAAACGAGACCGTCTTCACGATTCCTCCTTCCTCGGTCCGCAACATCGGCGACGCGTTGAACGAAAGCGGGGTCTCGTGGGCTTATTACGGCGACCAATGGAAAGCTTATCTCGCCGATCCCGATCTCAACTACGTTGCCCTCAACAACCAGTACTGCAACATCTGCAACTTCTTCCAGTACTCGACCTCGATCATGACCAATGCGTCGAGCCGGGCGAATTTGCAGGACACCACGGACCTCTATTCGGCGATCAAGCACGGAACGCTGCCGGCCGTGTCGTTTGTGAAACCCGACGGCTGGCTCGACGGCCATCCGGCGTCCTCCAAGCTCATCCTGCTCGAAGGTTTCATTAAGAAAATCGTGGACGACCTGCAGGCCAACACGGATTTGTGGAACAGCACCGCCATCATCATCACCATGGACGAAGGCGGCGGCTACTACGACTCCGGCTACATTCAGCCTCTGGACTACTTCGGAGACGGCACCAGAATACCCGCGATCGTAGTCTCGCCTTACACCAAGGCCGGGCACATCTCGCACCAGTACAATGACCACGTTTCCATTCTGAAATTCATCGAAGCGAACTGGGG